>Ga0335072_10000582_pt1 | contig 68672 bp, 44 predicted proteins | sample Lox_Sample_21_FD_206725 | JGI IMG/M metagenome (GOLD analysis project Ga0335072, IMG submission 206725) | Soil microbial communities from Loxahatchee National Wildlife Refuge, Florida, United States - Lox_Sample_2.1 | ecosystem: Environmental > Terrestrial > Soil > Wetlands | place: USA...
CCTGCCATAGGTCGCCCTGTCCTTGAGCAGAGAGAAGTCTGTGAATGTAGAGAGTGTATGTTGATGTTGTAATGATTGCCCTGGCGGGAGCCGCCAGCGCTTCGCGGAGGTAGTGAAGAGGCGTCAGAAGGACGATGATCGGTCAACCATTCCACCTTGTTCCTTTTTGAAGAGGTAAAATTCTTGCTTTCGTTGCTGCGGGTCGATGTTTCGGATTGTCGCCCAAACGGGTCTTGGTAGTGACCTGGAATATTCGAACGATCTAGAGAGGTGTCCAAGACAGATGTCAGCCATTGTTGTCAAGTAAGACAGCTGTGATTTTCAAGACGCATCTATCTAGCGATTGGGCGGGTGCGTAGCCTCACCGTTGACAGAACGATAGCTACGAACTGTTCCAGAAGAGAAGGAGGTCTTTTTCGGACGCCTGAGCAGCCCTAGGTCGTAGAGATTCTGCGTTGTATCCTCTGACGCAGTTCTGCTAGAGTGAGAGCGATATTCTCGATCCGACATGGAAATCGAAGTTCAAGCAGGCGGGAGAACAGCCTGCTTGAGTGGAACGAAAAATTGTGGCCCACGCAGATGGCATTCCAAGCTCAGAGATCGACGCTGACAAGAGGGAAAGCCACACAAAGGCAATGTGGATTAGACTTGGACGAGCGTTGCAAATACCCTAGCGGAGCAATCCCTGGAAGAGGATGATGCACGATTTGGGTTTCAGTCACCAAAATGGCGACGGCGGAGCCAGTGGAGACTCGGATAAATCAGAATTGTAGAGTAGTAAATGGGTCAGGAGTCTAGCGTGCAAATTCGCGTGGCACTTGGCTCCCAGCAGCTTCGACTTGTTGCTTGACTCGGTCTTTTGGGGAGGTACCAAAGCAGTGCTAAAGTGTGCTTCGGAAGCAGGTGCAGCAGGCGAATTTTTGAGAGCAATTGATTGCACACTTACAGAGATCCTGGTTGAAACTTGCGAGTAGAGAGATCACCTGAGAGCCGGGTGCGACCACCGGTAACATTTTGGAAGTCGGCATAGAAAGCGTGCGGGCACACGCCCCCAGGATTTTCGTTGTGCGGAATTCAAAAGAATGGCTGCGCCCGCAATGCCGTGTAATTGGCAGGAGGAAGAAGGGACCTACATTAGGCTGCTTAAGCGTAGTTTGGGTGGAGGCGAAGTGGGACATCCGACTCGAGGGCGACTACGAATTCTGGATCCCCCGGGCAGGGTTTGGCGTCGTTGGATCTTTCAACGTACTCTAGCCTTGGGCAGAGAGGGAGGGACTCATGCGTGTCGGCGAAGCTAGACCTGGCCTGAATGGGCTCGGCCTGCAGAAACTTCACGCCATGCAACTATCCCACTCGTCCGGGTAAGAGGTCGTCCTCGCGCATACTGCAGCTACTCATTACTTTTCGAGGTCGTCGCTCTTTGCCGCCTGATTACTCTGGAGGGGACCCTTGCCAACCTGTTCTAGGGGGCCCGAGTCAGTAGGATCTCAAGCCTTATGGCCTGAGGCGCTGGCCTTGATCCAATAGATTAACTCGAGCGTTCTATGTCCTGCACTGAGATGTCGTGCTGGACAATGTGGAAACCACGGAGCAGAGTCATTCCCAGAAAATCATTGGTCTCAAACGTGAACGTGGCGAGCAGGGAAGCTTTGAAGATCCGGCCTACTAGGGCAGAAACAGCATGACCAGTAGAAAGCTGTCGAAGAATTGTATGCAGACGACTCTAGCGAACCACTATACTGATGAGGACAGAACGCCAAAGAATTTTCATTTTTGATCTTGGCAAACTGCCCCTAGGCTCTCGATCAGGGTGTGGTTCACGTCGACTCCTTGTTACGAATGAATCTCAGGAATAATCTCTGCCTCGCGTGTTACAAAATTTCGCCTTGGATGTCTTCTGGCAGACTGTGGGATCTTCAAATGGTGCCGGCAATTAGACGGAATAACAGGATGCTGTTCCGAGCAGAATGGAAGTTGAGAGGGTTGGAAAGCCGATCAATGGTAAATATCATGCCATTCTTTTTCAACGACTCAGGCAGCAACAGCACGTGTCCCGGCTTGGCTGCTATGCCGAGGGGGAGATTTGAATCCAGCGTCAAGATCGAAGCCACTCGATTTTAGAATATTCCAGGGCTTTGGTCCCGGTGAGCCGGCATAAGCCTCAAACTTTACCTTGTATTCTTTACCTTCCGCATCTGTCTAGTTTCGCTCGCTTATCCCCTTGTTTTCGGCCGGTTGCGTGCTTTTGCTCCCCAAAGTTGAAGTAATTTGTGCGCATTTATCACAAGTCTAAAGTGGTCAGACCTGTAGTTCGAGTACCATTTCCCCTCTCCTGTCAGACGGCGGGAGCGATTTTGTGGCATCGGCAGTCGTCATTAGCGACTAGAGCTGGTGTTCGCTTGTAAAGTTCCAACTCCTTGTAAGAGCCAAGATCAGGTCCCTGGGCAGGGGGAGCCGGTTCTTGGGAGCAAGTGTGTCTGCGAACGACGTTGGTACCGGCCCCGGCTCTTGATGAGCCTGGGGACAATCAAACTGCTTCCAGTCACCTGTGCCGGCAGCGTGAAAGTCCCCCACACCTGCACTGACCCTGGCCTGTCACCACGAAGCACGCACGCCAAGCATAACATAAGACGCCTTGATTGATTTTCTTATCAGAATCTCGCGCATTGGTGCTCGCAAAGATAAGGCCCTCCTCGGGCTTCGAGGAAAATCAAACAATAGTCGATGGACCAAGATCTTCATGGCTCATAATCATCCACCAGCGCTTAGAGTCGCAAAATGGCGTAAAGCCATGTGCTTCTGCTGATCAGATCGTCTTTTCGCGCCTGATACCTTGCGTAGCTCCACGTGGTCGTTTCAGCCGATGATGCCATTCTTATCTTTACCTTTGGACGATCAGGTCAAGAATGCGACAACTGAAACGAAGAACATTGGGATTGACGACCTCAGCACATGGTAACACACGCTGCATGTTACCTCCATGACGTAGAGACCATGTGCATTTAACCTGTACTGTCGATCATCAAGGAAAACTTTGTGGTAGGCCGCTTGCTGCAGCGTGCCGTCCAATGACACTCAAGTGATGATGTTTCATCTCCCTGACAGGTTATGTCGGTGGCTTGACAGCCACAAGCCTCGTGCAAGGCCGGATACGGAAAATGAAGCGAGATAAGAATGTCGAAAACCCGATTTCCATTATTTACCCTAATTTCTCGCATCATCACACCTGCTTACCACCCCGTGTCTAGCGGCCCAGCAGATTACACCATGCCAGGGTAGACGGCAAAAATATGGCTTGCGCCTTGCCTTTATCCGGCAGATAGGCCCAAATAGCAGCGGATGTGCGAACCCCGAGGTCCTCTGCACCTCGGTCGAGGGATCCTACGGTTTAATATACGTAAAGTGGTTCATATCATTGGTCCTGGACTTGCGGAGCTCTGCTCCATTGACTTAGTTCTACATAGAATCCACCGTCCCGTTTCTTGATCTGCCACTATCATCCAGCAAGCCTCTTTCCTGTTCTGCTGCTTCGTCACCGTCGTCATTGTTTTCCTCTCTCAGAACTCCAGTGCCAGGGACGAAGTTGTTGCCATCCCGAGTTGCTTCTCCCGCATTGAGCACCCACCAAATATCCTTCTTGGTGAGTAGACCTTTCAGTTGGCCCCTCCCGACAAATAGCAGATACTGCAAGCCGAGCTTCTGGAAGGTAGTCACTGCGAGTTGAAAGCTGCTGCCAACGTTCAGAGTAATGGGCGTTTGGTCCATCCACGGCCTCAGGTCTAGCGTCTCTAAAGGAGGTGCGCTAGGCACATGGATGAAATGACATGGTGTTGTCGGAGGTAAGTTACGCCCTCCAGGACGCTGGGGGTTGTTCGGGGGAGATGTCGCAACGTCCAGTGCATAGGAAAGTTCGGTACGAGAGATGTAGCCAAGGAGGATGTTGGAAGATAGGGTAGAGGCTTTATATGGTGATGAGGCATCGGCAGGTAACTCAGCATGTGTGGCATCCGCTGGCGCAGATGTGACGACCGGAAACCCTCGATGGTTGATTGTCGCCAAGAGATTATTGAGAGTCTCTATTGTCTGGCCTTGGTTCGCATTCAAACACACCAGCTCATCCACGCGGGTCATGACATTTGAGACCGGGACATCCGGGGCTGGCCCATCGTCTTTGTTATCCAGGTAAGGATACCGGTTAAACTGAATCCACGATTCATAGATACCGTGCCGAGAAAAGACATCCCCAATCCATTTCGAGAGCATCACGGCTACCATAATCGGAAGCACATATGTCAGCGCCCCCGTCAGCTCAAACATGATCACGACGATCGACACGGTCATGCGAGTGACTCCTGCGAGAGCAGATGCAGCTCCAACGATAGCATATGTTCCAGGAGTTATGCAAGGAACGTCTGGTTCGCAGGCAGCAAAGATCATGGAGGAAGCGTGATGCTGTTGGAAGAGCTCGACAACGACACCGAGCGCCCGCCCAAAGAGTGCACCGATTGCCAGCGATGGCAACATGATGCCTGCTGGAATTTGCAGACCAAATGTGACAGATGCCAGAAGAAAGCCAAGTCCCGCAGCGGTGAGGAGTAGAGTTATAATCGAGATAGACCCAGCTGTTGTAACCTTGCACAGGCCGAATATGTCGTTATTGCCAATGCTTGCGCATTCAGCGAAGAGGTAGTAGACCAACTCGGACAGCTGTGCTCGCATGAACAAGTTGGGAAAGTTGATGAGAGCAGTAACAACAGCGACAAAGACTACCTCCGCGATCGGCCACCCAAGGAGTGGATTATGAGAAGACTTTCGGAACCTGGCCACCAACATATTGAGTTTGATAAATAGACCGCCATAGAGACCTCCGACAATGCCAAGAATGGCAAAAGGCACGATTTCGAAGCCATGCCATGAGGTAGTGTATTTGACTTGGTAGAGGACAATTTTGTCCGTATGGAAGGGGTTTAGTGCCTGAAGCGTAAATGCGGCGATCATGGCGCAAACGAAAGACTGCCACATGGTCTTGTCGGGGAAGTAGTAGGACAGCTGCTCGAGGGAAAAGAGGACACCCCCAATTGGAGAAGCAAATGCCACCGAGATTCCTGCCGCTGCTGCCGCAGACAAGACCTCGCGTTTGCGAGCTTCGTTATTGTTGAGCGTGGTGAAGGGCTTCATGATAATATTAGCGCAGCAACAAGCTACGTGAACAAGAGGGCCTTCTTTCCCAAGCCACAGGCCGGATGCGACAGCAAGGCACTGATGAGATGTCAGCAAGGTAGCAACCAACGAATGCAGCTCGTACCAATCCCAGAGATTTGATGACTAAGGTCCATGGGCCCATGAAACGCCGCATGACGAACCCGCCCAATACTGTTTTAATTTCCGGTATCCCACTGTGCTTCGCATAAGTAGCGTAGTGCTTGACAAGCACAGCAGCGCAGCCGGCAAAAAAGACCTGAGATGATTCATTAGCAAACTTCGTGGAGAGGAGGAAGTGTGTTGTACCGAGAACAATGTGTAGAAGATGTACTCGACCACATATCCACCGCCTGTAGATGGAATATGAAGAGCTTGTCGCCATGGTGTCCAATCTTGACATTGAGAGAATTCTGGACGACGTTAGTTGCATCTCCATCTTTATGATGACTAGCGAAGGCGGACCGTCATGACCCCAACAGCAGAAACCTTTATTGAGATAGAATTGGCCTCCCTGTTCACCTGATTTGCAAAACCCAAACTTGATATCGCCAAGCCAGTCACCGGCTATGTTAATGGCGGCAGCCAATATACCGACTGCTACTCCCGTCAAGATCAGGACCACCCAGACATGACTTGCGTCGAGTAGCTGACGAACATAGCCCACAAAACCAGTCGAAGTTGAGGAGAGGATTCGAAGACGTTGTCGCTCTTTCGTGTATTCAAAGATCCAGTCGATGGCGGTCAAATCATCATAGCCGACTCTGCGACCAGGCCCCTCGACATACCAGTCCAATGGTCCGCCGCCTTTGGTTTCACGGCCGATCCCATTTAGGGGGGAGGAACGAGAGCCCAGGCTTGTGTTTGAGGCGTTATGAGACACCTGGTCTCTGAGATTGCGAGCCCTGAGATTCAGGTATTGTGGGGCGGGCGATGCATGCCTGCTAGATGAAGGAGTGGTAGATGAAAATAAATTCGATTTCGAGCGCGCTTGTGGGACTGGGCCGCTGTGGACAGATGACCTGTATTCTAGTAAGCGCAGTACTTTCTCGTAGTAATAGATACGAACTGTTCGATTAGACTATTGCCAACACCCCCAAGGGGGTCTGCGTCTGAAAGACGATCGCTATATAAGATGAGATCATCTTCGCTGTTTGCGCTGTCCGCTACTGGTTCGGCGTCTGCTTTCTTGCCAGTCGACGAGGCATTCAAATCAGATTGAACCGTTCCCTGGCCTGGGACAGAACTGGACATGTTCCGTCATCTGGAAAACATTAATGGACAGGACTCCGAGTTCTCGAATAACAAACAGAAAATGGAGCCAGAATGCTGCCTCCACAGGCTGCGCAAGTGCGAGACCGGGGCCAGGAGGCCCGCTGGTGTGATGAGCCGCCCAGCTTGGCCAGAAACTTTTTTTTGAGCCTCCAGGAAATTTCTTTGAACTCGACCTAAAATACTGGCGATAATTCGTCAGTTGCCCATGAAAGTATGGCAGTGAACTGCTCCTGGGCCGATGCGCAAGCACAGTCAGATGCTTTAATCTGCTCAAGCTTGCCCTCAGAAATACTTGATATCATTGCGACAACGACTGGCACCGCGTATCTGGATGCCCTTGCCTTGGCAAGCTTGAGATCTTCATGTACTGACAGACTATTTATTCTGTACGAGCCTCTAATAGTAGAAATCACCGCGCGATGGCTCAGTCGAACTGCTCTCAGCGACATCACTGCGGACCTCGAGATATTCTCGGCGCTGGCTCGAGTTGTGCCTCTGGCGCCCTACCTCAAGCCACGGCTTAATGCCTTACTGGGTTCAAGTCACAGTCTTAAAGCCTTGAGACATGCGGGGGAGTTGAACCTGGTCAACTTGACTAATGAACAGCTGTTCTCTGTCTTGCTTGCGTGGTTCCGCCTTTTGACATATGACGTTGAATCATTCGCCTTCGTCATATCTCCTTTGCAGCTTTCGCCTCTTATCGCGCATACGAACCTCTCCCTCCGATGCCTAGCTATCCACTGTATCAGTCTGCAGATGCAGATGTCAGACGCCCTGTCCGAACGTGTATTGTCGAATAACGTACCAGAAGGCTCGACGACAGACGTGTGGGAAGGCACGTGCATTGACTACCGATGGCTTAAGCTGTTCGAAGAGGAGAGATGGAGGACACTGGAGCGTGATTTACGTCGGACCCGTTCCGTGCGCCCAGGGGTGCCGTATCTAGTGGAGAAAGGTTTGACACGCGATACGTTGTCATCTCAAACTGCCGAGCTTGCGAGCGTCCTCCTCCCACGTTCATCCCTTCAGCCACCTCCCAGCACTGCCTATGTGCAAACTTTGACTACAACACAGAATCTCAAAGATCTCGCCCAAGCGCTTCTCGAGTCGAACCCAATCCTTCTCACCGGGAAAGCGGGTTCAGGTAAGACCTCACTCATAAATGAAGCTGCAAGAGAACTGAACAAAATTTCTTCTATGATTACCTTGCATTTGAATGAGCAGACGGACGCGAAAAGCCTTCTCGGCCTCTATACGACATCAGCTACTGGAGGATCGTTCCTTTGGCAGCCTGGGATTTTCACGAGAGCGATGGAGGAAGGAAAATGGGTCATCTTTGAAGATATTGACCGGGCTCCTTCGGAAGTCATTGGCCTGCTCCTACCAGTCATCGATACCGGTGTCTTGCTACTTCCGAATCGAAGAGAACAAGTGCGAGCTGCTGAAGGTTTTCGTATCTTAGCAACTATGAGGCAGTCAGATGATTCCGTTGCGTCTCGAGACCTTCTTCCCCGCTCCTTACTTGGGTCGACACGCTGGAAGCAGATCCACGTTCAAGATGTGAGAGAAGATGAGACTGCCGTTATTCTCCGCGAGAAGTTTCCCTTCATCCACTTGCACATTGACATGATCCTGCGCGTTATATACCGAGTCAAAAGGGAATACGAACAAAACCCCGCTCTGAGGAATTCGCGGGCCGAAGCAATAGGTTTACGCACAACACTGAAATGGTGCCACCGGATAAACTCGAGGCTGAAGTCGGTCGGAACGGCCAAAATGCGTGAGGGAATACCAGAGAGCGTCCGGGACGATGCCTTCATGGACGCATTGGATTGCTTCGCCGGTCATCTGCAAACTCAGGCTACTCGTTTTGTGTTGGCTGAATGCATTGCAGAAGAAATGCACATGGCTCCCCGACGTAGGGACTACTGCTTCCGCGATCGCACTCCTTCATTAGATGAGAGTGCGTCGGAGGTCAAGCTAGGACGGGCAACGTTTCCGCGACTAGAACACCATAAGCGTGCAGCTCCCAAAACCGGTGTCAACCAACCCTTTGCGTCAACGAGACACGCTCGCAAGGTTATGGAGAGCATGTTGGCTGCGGTGATGCTTTCAGAACCACTCCTCCTTGTTGGTGAAACTGGCATTGGCAAAACCGCGTTTGTCCAACGTCTTGCCCGTGCTGTTAACCAGAAGCTTACCGTCATCAATCTTTCTCAACAGAGCGAAAGCAGTGATCTCCTCGGTGGCTTCAAACCCATCACAACGCGGTCTTTAGCCTTGCCACTAGTCGAAACATTCAATGATCTTTTTGATGAGACGTTCTCGGCTGAAAAAAACCAGACTTTCCAATCCTCACTTGCTAGATGCGTCGCGAAACAGAGCTGGCGCAGACTACTATTACTATGGCAAGAAGCGCTAAAGAAGGCGCAGCAAAAGCTTCACCTGGGCGCTGGCCAGCTAGCCCCCAGTTCCGTGGACGAGCAACCAGTGAAGAGGCGACGACTAGTGTCGCCAACAACTCAGGCTCTGCGCCAGCGCTGGGCAGATTTCTCGATCAAAATGGAGGCATTCAGTGCACAGCTCTCTCGTACCGACAAGAATTTCGCATTTGCTTTCGTGGAGAGTAAGATTGTCAATGCAGTGCGGAAAGAAGAGTGGATCCTCTTTGACGAAATCAATTTGGCCTCGCCAGACACCTTGGACAGCATTGCTAGTCTTCTAAGGCATGGTGAGGATGGCCTACCATACCTGCTTCTGCCTGAAGCTGGAAATCTTGAACATGTTGTGGGTCACCCATCTCTAAGAATCTTTGCTGCGATGAACCCTGCCACCGATGCAGGCAAGAAAGATTTAGCCCCTGGTTTGCGATCCAAGTTCACAGAAATTTTCGTCCCGTCACCAGATGATGATCTTCAAGATCTAATATCACTTGTTAGCGCCTATCTGGGAGCCTCAGTTGATGGTGATGAGCGTGCAGCTGCTGATATTTCCCGAATTTATCTGCGAATCAAGAAGCTGAATGACGAGAACTGTCTTACAGACGGGGCGGGGGACCGTCCTCACTTCAGTATCCGCTCACTTGTGCGGTGTCTGATGTATGTGGCCCAGAACGCTCCAACTTATGGTCTGAGAAGGGCCATGTACGAGGGCGCAGCAATGAGCTTTCTCACAGTGCTCAGCACAGATTCCGCACGGACTATTCTGCCACTTCTGGAGGAGCACATTTTTGCCTCCGTCAGAAATTCGCGGTCACTCATAAATCAGACGCCAAGAGTTCCCCCCGAAGGCCAATTTGTGAAATTCAAGCATCACTGGCTTGAGCAAGGACCTCTAACGCCGCAACAGCGGCCTCAATATATCATCACCCCTTTTGTGGAGAGGAATCTTCTTAATCTTGTTCGAGCGACTTCCATGAAGCGTTTCCCGATACTGCTGCAAGGGCCAACCTCCTCCGGAAAGACTAGTATGGTTGAGCATCTTGCGAAAGTCTCCGGTCACCACTTCATCCGCATCAATAATCACGAACATACGGACTTGCAAGAATACTTGGGCCTCTATACATCTGACGAAAGTGGTAAATTGACCTACAAGGAAGGAATCCTTGTGCGGGCTCTGCGAGAGGGTCATTGGATTGTACTTGACGAGCTCAATCTTGCTCCAACCGATGTTCTTGAGGCTCTGAACAGACTACTCGATGACAACAGAGAGCTGTTTGTGCCAGAGACTCAGGAAATCGTCAAACCGCATTCGAACTTCATGCTCTTTGCAACACAAAATCCTGCAGGAGGGTACGGCGGCCGCAAGCGTCTCTCTAGAGCCTTCCGGAACCGTTTTTTGGAGATTCACTTCGAAGATATTCCGGAAGACGAGCTTGAGGTCATTCTTACCGAACGGACCAAAATAGCGCCCTCATTCTGCAAAGCAATCGTGTCTGTTTACAAACGGCTTGCCTTGCTACGACAATCGACAAGATTATTTGAACAACGGAACAGCTTTGTCACCCTAAGAGACTTATTTCGATGGGCTCTCCGCCGAGCCGACGACCGGCAACAGCTCGCAAACCACGGTTTCATGTTGTTGGCTGAAAGAGTCAGAGATTCGGCGGAGAAACAAGCAGTGAAATCGACCATCGAGGAAGTGTTCAAAGTCAAGGTCAACGAGGGTTCGCTATATGGCAAATACCCCGTCCCGGAGGCCTCTGAGCTGTCAGATAATATTGTTTGGACCCCAGCTATGAAGCGTTTGTATGCTCTTGTTTGGGAAGCCGTTGCCCATAATGAACCAGTCCTGCTGATCGGAGAGACCGGATGCGGAAAGACTCAGGCCTGCCAAACCATTGCTCGTGCAGCTGGCAGACGCCTCGAAGTCTATAACGCGCATGCGAATACTGAGACTGGAGACTTGATCGGAGCACAGCGACCAACTCGCCACAAAGCAGAAATAGAGCGCCAACTTCGGGAAGAGATAGAGCAACTATTCGATAAGGTTGCAGGAGGATCTGGGGACAAACTCCCCTTGGATGAGTTGATCAAAAAGTTTGAGAAAACCGACATCTCGACTTTGGATTCCGCTTTTGTAGAGAAAATCCGTGTCCAGATTGCGCATTATGTATCTCTTTTCGAATGGGTGGATGGCGGTCTGGTACGGGCGATGAAGGATGGCGATTATTTCCTATTGGACGAGATTTCGCTGGCAGAAGATTCTGTGCTAGAACGTCTGAACAGTCTGCTAGAACCGGAGAGGACTCTGCTTCTTGCCGAAAAGGGTCCCACTGATTCAACTGTCGTTGCTTCGCCAGGCTTTCAATTCTTGGCCACGATGAATCCCGGCGGAGATTACGGCAAGCGAGAGCTGTCGACGGCGTTGAGGAACCGATTCACAGAGGTCTGGGTGCCTCCTTTGACTGATTCCAAAGACATTTTGCCGATCCTACAGTCCAAGTTGAAATCCAGCGCCCCAGCTGCAGCACAAGTCATGATCGACTTTGCCAATTGGTTCAAGGCGTCTTTTGAAAACTCCACGGCCAATTCGATTTCGTTACGGAGCCTATTGTCCTGGTCCGAGTTCGTCCGAGCAACCCAACATTTGGAAATCTATGAGTCGATGGTGCATGGTGCCGCAATGGTCTACATCGACACCCTGGGCGCCAACCCATCCGGTATGCTGACCATGAATGTCGAAGTCCTCGCTACTGCCAAGGAACAGTGTCTGAACAAGCTGGGAGAATTATTGCGATATGATGTTTCTTCCATCTATCACCAGCGTCTCAGTCTAAGTGTTAGTGCAACAGTGGAAATCGGCTGCTTCCATATTGCCGCGAACCAGGCTTCTACTATGCCGGACGCTATCGTGTTCGATGCTCCAACAACTTTGCAAAACACTATGAGAGTTATCCGCGCACTTCAAGTATCCAAAGCGATTCTTCTAGAAGGCAATCCAGGGGCCGGAAAAACAGCATTGGTTACCGCGCTAGCACGCATCACTGGTAAGCCTTTGGTTAGAGTAAACCTTTCAGATCAGACCGACTTGATGGACCTTTTTGGAGCCGACGTTCCCACGGAAGGTGGTGCTGCTGGATCTTTCTCTTGGCGCGATGGTCCCTTGCTCCAAGCGATGCAGAGCGGCTCTTGGGTACTCCTTGATGAGATGAATTTAGCCTCGCAGTCCATCTTGGAGGGCCTAAACTCATGCCTGGATCACCGACAGGAAGTTTACATCTCGGAGCTAGATCGAAAGTTCCAACGTCATCCTGACTTTGTGCTCTTTGCGGCGCAGAATCCTCACCACAAGGGCGGAGGTCGAAAGGGCCTTCCAGCGTCCTTCGTTAATCGGTTTACTGTTGTGCATACCGAGGACTTCAAGACAGAAGATCTTGCCATTATCTGTCGGCAGAAATTTCCTGCAGTGGCCCCTTCGGACCTTGCAAATATGTTGACACTGTTCTTCGAATTGCAAAAACGACTATCCCTAGACCGCGCTTTCCAGAATTTTGGTAGTCCATGGGATGTAAATCTGCGAGATATCACTCGTTGGTTGCAGCTCTCAACACAAATTACTCGCGAGACAAGTCCACTTCAGCATCTTGAAATTGTCATTGGGCAGAAATCCCGAACCGCTGAACAAAGAGCTATAATCAATGAAGTTCTTGCGTTACGGCCGAACCAAGTCCCTCAAAGGTCTATGTATCACAACTTGACACCAAGTGTATATGACGTGGGCTCGGCTTCGCTGAAAAGGACTTCGGCAATCGCGGAATCGTCTCATTCCGTCCCAACTCCTGGAGATCTGCCGAGCATGGAAGCGTTGATGCTTTGTGTTTCCCACGCCTGGCCTTGTATTCTGGTCGGACCGGCTGGTTATCGCAAGTCGGCACTTGTACGAAACCTTGCAGCCACGGTTGGCGCCACGCTGACTGAGTTGCCGCTCAACGCTGACACTGACATAATGGACTTGATTGGTGGGTTTGAGCAATACGATGACCAAACCTCTTTGTCGGCCTGGCGACAGGAGCTTTGCCAAATCGTCCAAGATCTCGTCGTTCAGTGGTGGTCCAAACGCTGGGACATAAGAAATTGGCAGCTCGTCGCGGACCTTTACGAGCGACTTTTCATTCACCGAGACGACCTGAAAACCATTCGACCGGTACTTGCGGCTGTTGCCCAGGAGGACGCAAGCCTCAACACTTATCTTAACCGTTTAGATGCGCATTTCGCGGAAAATTGCTCTCCTCAAGTGCGATTTCAGTGGATCGACGGGGCGCTTGTCGAAGCCGTGGAACGCGGTTACTGGGTCATCCTCGAAAACGCGAATCTGTGCAGTATGTCCGTTCTTGATAGGCTGAACTCCCTGCTAGAGCCAGACGGCGCTCTCATACTAAGCGAGCAGCACAACGGCGATGGCCGGCCCCGCTTGATTAGGCCTCACAAAGACTTCCGAATATTCTTGACAATGGATCCGCGTTATGGCGAGCTTTCTCCTGCAATGCGCAATCGCTCACTGGAGATATATGTGCATCCCACTGGGCTAGACGTGTCGGAATATGAAGCTCTAACTTACCCCAGCTCGTCTGCAATCTCGCGGATAAGATTCTTACTACACGCATATCCGTGCGGAATCGCCCCCGAGCTTCGAACGTACATAACAAGAATTGGTCTAGATCACCTTTCCTTGCAGGAACACATATCTTCTCATCGCTGGCAGGCTAGCCTATCGAGTTTGCTGAAACAGGAGGACCTGGAACAAATAACCTATTACCAATGCTTGCCCCCAGATTTGGTGATGCAGATCCGTCAATTCTATACGCTTCTGAGCTCGAAGGGAAGGCTCGGCATGGAACAGATTTTACATCAGCCAATCCGTCCCACTCTGAATCGACATCTCATCCCAGATGAGCTTCTGCCAGTTGGCCTTACCCTTGCATGGCTGACAGAGTCATTCATCAGCCTTGCTGCGATGCGGAAAAGGCTGGACAATGCTGAAGAACGCGCAAAGCGAGTTAAATCCTCGGAAATGACGATATTGGAGTCATCGTTCCTTGCAGGGAGTGCTTTGGCTGGCAGGGGACGTGTGACACAGCCAATCTCCACGTCGCTAGAGCTGCTTTGTCACAGCATTCATACAAGTCTACACAAATTTCTCGGCTATCAAACACTGTCCCCACGTCAACGAGCGTTCTTGAATGATGTCCTTCATTTTCTGTCAGACTTGATTCACCTGACCAATGATACCCATCTTCAGGTAGCTGTCTTCCAGGTCTATTTGCAAATCGGTCAGAAAATCGCAGTGGAAGTGCAATCAGAACTTCTTGGACTGTCCGATGACCTCTCAAACGCAATAGCATCACTCGGGCAGAGCTCTCCTCTTCTCTACGGCCGCAGCCTACCGCGCATGTGGGACCTCTGGAGACCAACCACAGCTTCGACTATTGCTCACTTGGAACAACTTCATGCGCTGGAAGTCATAGCTGACCAGTTCGACGAATTGGTTCTCCGTGTTCCGAGCTGGGCTGCTTCTTACGCAGATGTACGTGTGAAGCTGCTACTAGCTTGGGAAGATGCGTTGAGAGTTGGAAGTGACACAGCAACGCTTGTCTGCAGTCTCGAATCAACCATCAGGGAAACGCGATCTAAGTCTCCACTTCCTGATTTTGTGCCCACCAGATTATTCTGGACTGATTTTGAGTACCTTTGTCAAATCCGTGATCTGCATGACGATCCTGCCTCCCTATCATTTCTGGCAACAAGGAATTGGGAAACCATTTTGGCTATCAAAGCAGGCCGTAAAACAAGATTGCCTGAGGAAAGTCCCACAAATAGTGTTGTACCTCGCTTACTCTCCAAGATTGCAAGGTTCTCAGGCTGTGAGAATTCTGCTGCGGCACCGCGCGCTTGGCAAAGAACTTCCATCTTCGATCTGATATTGAAGGTTGGTGAGTGCCACAATCAGCAACTTGTCTCACTAGACCGTCTAATGGAAGATACCACATTCCTGGTTGGCGCTGTCTCATCTCTCTCACTGGCGATAACTTCAAACCATGCGCTACAACTCAAGTCGGACGTCACCGTCCTCTTACAAAACATATGGAGTGCGCATGAAGACCTTTTTGAGCCAGGTTTAGGTTCATCCAAAGACCTTTCAGAGCTCATTAAGGCCTCTGGGCCTGCCTTCGGGGAAAAAATCGGTGCCGATCACTATTTCCAATCTATTACTTCGTCTTTTCTGAAGCCAGCTGCAATGGATCTTGCTCAGACTGATCTCACTGAAGAAGCTCAACTGATCCAAGTTGGATCCGCTCTGTTGCGAGTTTGCATTGCCACGTTGTACCTTTTCGTGCCTGATCAGCCACTAGATCCTGCACTGTCCCTCACTGTACAACGCCAGAGGTACGACAGAAGACTGGGGGAATTGGAGACAAAGCTCGAAGCTCTGCAAATCTTTGAAAAAGGATTCTCAGGTTCCGCCAAAACGATGGAAATGGAGATGGTTGTAAATGAGATCTTCGCTCTGGGAGAAAGGCCTCTACCTCCCGGCGTGGCTAGACCGCGAGAGACAGAGCTACCATTGCTTGCTACAGAATTCTCCAATCTCATATCGACGATTAACAAAGCTCCCGCGACTCTCCTCAATCGGGATACGATTCACGTTCATGCGGATGAGCATGCCATCCATGTGCGACGCCAAGAAGCCAGCCTTTTCCAGCAGAACATTACGCGAACCATCCATCGCTTGTCAAATAGCTATCGAGCTTATGCAGATCTAACTGTACCTGTTATACGTACGCTCCAGTGCCTGAAACTAGCTGTGGATCTAGTGATGCTGCGTGACCGTCCCATTCACAACGTGAGTTGGTTGATCGAGCATCTGTCAATGCATACGCCCTTTCTTGGTGCCAAACCTGTCGCTTTGATAGGGGTAGGGCTAGATTTTGCTCCTCACTTGTTTCAGAACTGCAGCATGGCAGTCAGACTACAGTGGCTTGATTATCTTGCCCTCAGATACTCAGCTTCTCGCGGCTCTCAAACAGACAATGGAACCGACCAGGAACTTTTAAGGATAATCGATCAGCACTATCAAGAATGGAAACTACGCCTCACAAAAGAACAGCAGCTAGAGGCCAAGCAATCCAAATATTATTCGTACCGTGGCGAAGACGAGGATGATGACGCCTTTGTACAAGCGCAAATGGCCGAACTATTTCCCAACTTTTCAGATGAAGAAGACCCTACAGCAGATCATAGCAACGAGGATAGGTACGAACAAAAACTTGTGGCTCTTAAGCTGTCAAAGTTATTAGCCACGGTAAACTCGAATGATCCACAACCCAATGTTGAAGGACTCGTCTTCACAGGTCTGGAGCTACTTCGAAGAGTGATTAAAGATGATGAGCTGGAGTTTAGTCCTGTTGCCCCAGGATCCATGCTCCCTGGTGCTCTCTTGCTCATGGATCAACGCTTGAAAAATCTCCATGGAATTGGCATTTCCAAACCAATCAACATCTACACTGACACAGACTATGAAGAGGCGAGAAGGATGTCTGAACTAGCCAAAGCCATCAAACTTGTCATTGAAGAAATACTTGTCAAATGGCCCGAGCATGCTCTACTGCACGAAATCTGTGCTTGCTGCAGAGAAGTCCTGCAGTTCAACATTAGCGACCCTCTTGCAAAGATTTTGACCAAGACGGAGAAATTGCATCAGCTACTAAGCGAGTGGCAAGCTGTAGCAAGCAAAGAATTTTCGGTGGCTTCACTCCTTGATCAACTGACAAAGCTAATTGTGAGCTGGCGTAAGCTCGAATTGAAATCGTGGAATGGACTGCTTGATTTGGAGGAGCAGAAATGTCAAGATGACGCGAGGAGCTGGTTCTTCATAGCCTACGAAGTGGTCGTAGCCATTCCATTGAAAACCTTGAACGCCGGGGAAAGTATGACACGGCATGTTGACGAACTTGTCCAAACTCTTGACGACTTCCTCAAGCATACTACTTCTGGGCAGTTTGCAGAACGTCTCAACCTGATCGAAGAACTTTGCTCCTTCGTCTCAAGATTCGTGAAGCAGAACCCTGCCCTTCTGAGTCTCATTTCTTCAATCACTAACCTCTTGCACTACTACAAGAGGTACAACTTAGCTGTGCAGAAGTCACTGCAGGAAGGACGTACCAAGCTTAGGCTGGCGATAGAGGAGCTGATTATGAGTGCTCGATGGACAGACACGAACATCACCGCACTACGAGATAGCGCCAAGCGTTCTCACAGAAAGCTTTTCAATATTGTTAGGAAATATCGAGCTTTATTGTCGCAACAAATCACGGAAAGCCCTGAACAAGTGGTCCCTACTAAGCCGTCCCCCACTATCCTGCGCCTCGGAGAAGTTCGAACTTTGGAAGTCTCTTCAGCGGTTAAAAGGGCTCTCCAGGAGTGCCAGAAGGAACTTCTTGGATGGCAATCAAGACCCACGCGGCTCAGAGACACGATTGGTGCCGCTGCAAGCATGAGACAGCTTTACCTCTCTAAGAGCGCCACCTTCAGTCCGCATGAAGAAGTCAACAACATGACATGCGACTTATCCGAGTCAATAAAGGAACTGAAGTCTTTGACACCTAGCAGGCAGACTGAGGACAACAAAAGTCTTATCCAACATCTCAAGACGCGAAAACGGCGCCTGCTGGCAGATGTGCTGAAGAGCCTGCGTCACATGGGCGTGCAGAGAAATCTGAGTACTGATGAACTTTCTAAGCAAACTTCTGTCGCTCTTGTACTCAGCACAACTCCCTGCATTGATGGAACCGATCACTTCATGGACTTGGATCTCGCCAACAACGAATTCCATGGCTTCCTCGACTGCATGTCCAAAATTCGAGCAACGCTTCAAGAACATTCCGACGAACTGACAGGATCCGAGGTCAGTCGTTGTGTCGGCTTGGCAGAAGGTTTACTGTTCGTCCTTCGACATCAACGAACATTGTTGGCGCCAGCGTTAACCAACTTGAATATGCTTCACAACATGTTCCACATGGTGGCCAAACTTCAGCTTCCTGAGTCTGACTCTGTCGTCCCTACCACCCACGCCTTTTCATTCAGTTTGAAGGCATTGATGCAGCAATTACTCTGGCTTCCAAAGATTCTCGACTTGGGACGCAAAGTCCTCAAGATTCAAGCAGGATATACGACGCTTGACTTCTCAGCCATCATGGATCTCATGGAGTCTAGGGGCAACACCCTGAGATCCTTCTACGTCAACCTCGAAGAAGCAAGCAGCTTACCCGACGGGCTGTCCACCAATTTCGTTGTCGCCACGAGTCACAACGCTCGTGGTGTCATAGCCGAGCTGCGAACCTGCCTTGTAGAATTCATGGAAAACAGGCCGCAGGCCGCTTACCTCCTCAAGCAGATTGTATGGTGGACTGAATTTCAATCTGATGATAGGAGTTCTTTCACCAATGGGACCGGCTTATATCCCATCTCAAACATCGATCAGAAAATCCGCGAGGCAATTGATAAGATCTTCGTTGCACTGCAAGACATGGCTGAGGTTAAATGTGTTGCGGTGCGAACGTCTCAGGATACAGCTTGGCTCACAAGCAGCGAGGCTGCGGCCGTTTCTTCGTTGAAGGCTCTGCGTATGGAAAAGACCACCGTCGCACTGGAGACTGCTCTTCAGCAGATTCGCCATGTAGACAACGCGGATATCTCGTTGGCCGTCTCATTGTTCATTGTGGCAACTCCAATCATTGAACAGTATTATTACATTTGTCGTCAAGTCTTGGAAGAATATGCTGCTCTTCATCGCGAAACTTGCCGCTATGCAAATGTCCTCGCGAGAGCTTTCCTTACCATTTCTTCAGAAGGCTTCTGTAGTCCTTCGGATGAATCCGCCGGAAAACAAGAACAGCCAGGCCAGGTTGAGCAAGGCACAGGCCTGGGAGAAGGCGAAGGTGCGGAAGATATCAGCCACGACATTGGAGAGGATGAAGATTTGTCAGAATTTGCAAAGGATGGAAAGGCTGAGTCTGGACATAACGAGATGGAAGATGTAGAAGACGCTGTTGACATGGCAGACGGCGAGCTGGAAGGTGGCATGGACAAATTTGGAGACGACCGTGAGAATCGAGAAGACGGAGATGGTAATGACGATTTAAATGAGGAGGGCGACCTGGAGGAAGAAGCGGGCTCTATTGATGACCTCGATCCCTCAGCAGTGGATGAAAAGCTCTGGAATGACCTGCAAAGCCAAAATGAAAAGGAACTCGATCACGAAAATGACGCTGGCCAGGCATCCAACGAGCAAGTTGCGGCGAATGAAAACCAACAGTCCAAGAAAACTGATTCAGGTGCAACGGGTGAGGAGGGCCCGGAAGAAGACGATAGTAGCATTGAAGATGAAGATGAAGGCCTAGGCCGACAAGAACAAGATCAACTTGATCCACACGTACAAGAAGAGCAAACCTTGGGATTACCCGAGGATATGCAACTTGATGGTGAGAATAACACGAAAGATGATTCGATATCAGAAGACGGCCTCGGTGAGTTTTCCGATATCGAGGGTGCTGAGTCTCCGGATATGCCACCCCAAGGCGCCGAAGATTTCGAAGACGGTGTAAAGGAGGAGGCGACAATGGATACCGATACCTACAGCAACCCACAAGAAGAATCTGATGTTGAAGAGGGAAAAAACGATCACTTGTGTAGCGAAAATGGGTCCAACGCGGACCTAGATCAGGATAGAGAGAACCCCACTACCAGTCACGATGAGGATGCGTTGAATGCTGAAGATGTGATTGGTGAAGACACCAGGATGGGTGGACAAGGAAATGAAGATGATCGAAATCAAGAGCAGACGTCGCCAGCTGGCCAACCGCAGCAAGCCTCTACTCGAAGAAATCAGGACTCCACTGAAGATCCTGTGGCTGGGGTGGTGGACAGTAGTACACGAAATGAAAGGTCCGGCATAAGAAGCCAGCGTAATGACGGGCTTGATGACCAACAGGCTGAAGCCTTTAAGAAATTAGGCGACATCTTGGACCAGTGGCGTCAACGACGCGAGATCATGAAGCCTTCAGAGAAGCAAGAAAAGCCTGCTGCCTCTGCAGATATCGAATTGGCTGATGCAGACCTTGAGCACGTTCAAGATGATGCAGATCAAGGCGATACGCAGGCCCTTGATGCCGCTACAAAAGACCAGGCAAGGCCGTTGGATCAAACCAAGGCGCTAATCGAGGATGGTGTCAATCCAGATGACGATCACGAAATGCCAGATGCCGATGAAGTTGAGAATGATACCAAGGAGCATACTCAATATGAGAGCAGGGCGGAGCTAGACCGACCAATGAAAGCGGCAGAGGGCCCCCCACTAAGCGAGAAAATGGAGAGGGCCTTTCAAAGGCCCGAAATGACTCTCCGGCCGGGCGGCTCAAATGAAGGCATGGGGGCCTCCGAGGATGTACAGGATGTTGACGAACAGTTCTCGGCTTTCCAGCTCTCCCCTTCAACAACAACACCGCTAGTGAGCCTTGAGGAAGCCTCTCGTCGATGGACACAGTACTCCACATCCATCCACTCGCTCTCGCTTCTGCTCACAGAGCAGCTCCGACTGATCCTCGCACCCACCCTCGCCACCAAGCTGCGGGGGGACTTCCGCACCGGGAAACGCCTCAACATCAAACGAATCATCCCTTACATCGCGTCAGGGTACAAAAGAGACAAGATCTGGATGCGACGATCCATCCCCAGCAAGCGGAACTACCAGATTATGCTCGCCGTCGACAACAGTAAGTCGATGATGGAGGGCAGTGCTGGAGCACTGGCCCTGGAATCTCTAGCATTGTTGTGCAAGAGCCTGAGTATGCTGGAAGTCGGCGAGATCTGTGTGGTGGGCTTCGGCGACGAGGAACACATCCGAGTCGCACAGCCGTTTGCACAGACCTTCACCAGCGAGTCGGGACCGCGCGTCTTCAGACACTTTACCTTCCAGCAGACTGCGACGGACGTGAGGAAGCTGATTGCGGAGTCGATCGGTCTGTTCCGAGACGCGAGGGCGAAGTCGACGAGTGCGAATGCAGATCTCTGGCAGCTGGAACTCATTATTTCGGACGGGAATTTCGAGGATCACGAGATGGTCAGGCGGCTTGTGCGGCAAGCCGCGCAGGAACGGATCATGATCGTATTCGTCATCGTTGATTCTGTCAACGGATCGAGCATTCTTGACCTTCAGCAAGTGACTTTTGAGCCTGATGATGGACAAGGGGGCGTTAGGGGGATGAAGCTGAAGAGATATCTGGACGGGTTTCCTTTCCCTTACTATCTGATTGTTCGCGATGTACACGATTTGCCTGGAGTACTGGCTACAGCGCTCAAAGGCTGGTTCGCCGAAGTCGTGGATGTTCAGGGCTGATGGCTAGACTAGACTACATAATAGAATTTCCAAGTGTTTCGGTTGCCAGGCGTCCCCATAGGTCATCATTAGAAGTGGATATAGCCCTCGTCGTCGTAAACCTCATCAACCCAATCGCTCCACTTAACACTATCAGGCTGATGGCTCAAATCTGTCGGGGAAATTACCATCTCAAAATCCTCGCCACCTCTAGCAGGGCTGATGCCAGTCATCGTATCCCAATTCCGAGTTGGTGTTGCTTCAGTTTGAGCGAAAGCTGGCTGCTTTCGAGCTTGGTATTTTTGGTTAGAAGGCTCCATGTCAAGCTTCTTCTCCATGTTCGAAGTGAGTCCCAGACCCCCACAATCTCCATGAGAGTAGTGCGGCAGTGCGGCAGGGTGTTCCTGCCAGTTGAGGTGCAACTTTGAATTGGCCTCCCTTGCCCACCGGTCAGCGGTGCTCCCGTCTGCGAGTTTGTATTCCTCATACAGTTTGGTGGTCTTGTGGAAAAGAGTGCCGTTGCGGTCGTCTCCCATGTCTCCTTCCTCGTCCGAATCTTCCATCTCCTGCTGGGCCTCCAAAAGGTGCTCTTCGTACTCGTCATGAGCAGACGAGACGTGGCCTCGAGCACTTCGTCCCGTATCTAGATCTGGCGTAGTGATCGTATCAACGCTTCCTCCTGGGCTTCTTGTTGCTTTGTTTGAGATTCGCTGCTCCGAAGCTCGCTTGGGCACCGTCTTGCGACGTCTCTCAGGGCTACTTACTTTTCCTTCTGCAATCTGACTCTCGAGTACTCTCCTTTGCCATCCCAATAATATCAGTCACCGTGACAGATTTTCCCATGCTTTTGTGGAGAAATGGTGTTCGGAGGATGTGTCTTACCTTGTGATTTCTCCCCCCACCCACTCACACTTCATGTTCAACTTTCGACAATTTTCGCACTGAGGTCGTCCACCATCGCACCCTCTCTTGTGCATAATACAGCGTGTGCATTTCATTCTGCTCCGGTCTCTCTTAACGTGTGTGCGCTTTGAGGCAGTGTCTGCTGGGTTTGTCTTGACGACATGGTTGGGATCTTTGGCAGGACCAGAGCGAGCTCCAGTCGGGATGAGAGCTTGATTGTGAGATGACAGATTTCCGGTTGCGTTCTGCGAGTCTGGTGCTGAGAACACGCTCCGCACAATATTGAGCGATGAGGTGAACGCGGTGTTTCGCAAATTGACATCGACGGACTGGCCATGCTCGCTGTATGAGGTCGACGACATCATCTCGACCCGAGTGACGCCGAGCAAAGGAATTTGGAATGTGATGTCGCCGGAAACCCATTATTGAAGAACTGAACAAGCTAGCCAGACAGATGCAGTGTTCACAAAATTCAATTTTGAAGAGCGGACACTGGTGTTCATGGAAACAACCGTTGCATGGTAATCTAGAGTGCATTGCAACCCGTCCCCTACCCTTTAATTCCTATCTCCTACAGCTACAAAACCAACAAAGTCGATGAGTGAAGATCATGAGGTCTGTCCCGCCAGTTTCGTGGAAAACCCCGTAGTTCGATAGCTTGATAGCTTAACAGCAGCAATAAGGTATTTCAAATCACCAGCCATATCTGCTGCCTGCTTCTTTCTTGTTCTGCCTCCCTGTCGCAAAGCTCTCTTCCAAAGCATCTTTCTGTCCAGTCGCCATACTGACCAGTTGCTTCAGGCTGTGCTTTCCAGAAGCAGGACCCCGGACAGGGTTGTGTTGAATTTGCTCCCCAGAAGCTCGAAGGACTTCGTTTGCAGCATACTCTTTATCTGTGTTGAAGTTGATGACGTTGACAGCATGGTTGGAGGCCCCGGATTTTCGGCCGAAGAGCTGGCGTCGAGCAGAAGTGGACAAATTCAAGTCTGACGCGATTGCGTCCAGGCTCTGAGAACCAGCTGCAGCATTGGATTCGCCGTGGCCAGTATCATCACTTGGCCCGCCGGAGTACGTCTCATCACCAGTGAAGTCGGCACTTGGTTCCGCTTCGTACTCTTCTGCTGCTTCGTAGACTAGCGGCTGGTATTCCGTGGTCAAGGCCGTTGATTGTGCATGGGCTGGTAGATCGACGCCAGTGGAGAACAAGCTGACCTTGGGAGTGGGCTTAGCGGATCCTTCGGAGGCCACGTATGGGGCAGGTCTCGCTTGCGGGGCCGCCTCTGTCGCTTTATTTGTGGATGGCTTCTTTTTTGGTGGTTTCCTTGCAACCGACAACGGCTTGAATATCATTGCATTCCCCGACTTAGGAGCTATCGAAGTGGATGTAGGATTGAAGTTGGGCTGCGATACAGATACTGGAGGCTCAGCATCGCTTTCATTTGTGCCAGGAGGCTTCGTATCCGCATGCTGCTCGGCAAAGAATCGCTTCAGCTCTGCATCAGACTCCCGATCAAAACCACGCTCAGCCCCTGTTTTCAAGCTGAATACCTTCCTTGGCTGTCCTTTGGCGGATCCACTAGTATCTCGAGTTTGAGCGTCTCTCTTCGGTGCAGGTAGCATTGAATTAAACCCACTAAAAGCCCCTCCCCCCGTTCGTTGACGCTTCGGCGCGGGCTCGCCATCTAGGGCGCCAACGCTGCTTGGGGGGTCGGCCTTTGTTTCTTGCAAATTAATGCGGATCTTTCTTGGATTCGTTTTATCGACCGCAAAGTTTGCGGCTGGTTGTTCAGAACTAAGTGCGGAGCCGTTCTGTTTGCTAGATTTTTGTGGTTCTTCGTCACTAGATCCTTCCGAGTCCGAGTAAGAAACGAGAGCCATGACGTTTCTGCCTAGAGCTCGTGGAAGTGTCCTGCTTCTGCACCTGTGGAATGTATGAGAAAGTTAGCAGCCGAATGACGTGAAGTGACGCTAGCATAGGACGGGTTGAGGTTGAGCACGGACCATGCATAGCGGAGTTATTGTTCAAGACAGCTCCCTCTCCGTCATTCTTCTTTTACATCCTGCGCTTCTTTGCAACTCGTCGCCACCGCCAGCACCATGAATGTCTTTCGGCTTGGGTTGGCAAGCTTGCGCCGGTCTGTTTTGCCGTCGTCTCGCGTCGCCGCCAGGGCTCGCCCATTTCAACCCATCCGTCAAAACCGGCACGCGTCCTACCAACGATTTCCTGGTCCTGATGGACGACAGTACTCTCGAGCAGGACCGGCGGAGAAGCTTCTATTCCTCTGGGCGAACTACAGACCTGTAATAATTGGGACTGGAACGGTCGGAGGGGTCTTCTACGTCTACAATCTCGAGGAAGTCCCAATTACGGGTCGGAGGCGATTTAACTGCCTGTCGCCAGAGACTGAAAAGCAGGTCCTGGGCGATGCAGGCTACAAAGATTTGTTACGAGAATACCGAGGCAAAATACTCCCAGAAAACCACCCAAACACACGGATGGTGAAAAGGGTGGTGGAGAGGCTCCTGCCAGCCGTAGGGGACCTGGGCATAGAAACAGAATGGGCAGTTCATGTAATTGATGAACCAAATGAGAAAAATGCTTTTGTTGTTCCTGGCGGAAAGGTCTTCGTCTTCTCTGGCATCTTACCAATCTGCCAGGACGAGAACGGCGTCGCCACTGTGCTTGGGCACGAGATCGCCCACAATATTGCCCACCATACTGCCGAGCGCATCTCCCGAAGTTTCTTCATCTTCATTGTTGCTCTCGCTGCTACGGCGCTCTTCGATGTATCTGGAACGACGTCAAGATACATCACTGAGTTGGTCTTGAGCCTCCCGAATGGCAGGACGCAGGAGGCGGAAGCGGATCATATTGGATTGCTGCTAATGGCTCGCGGTTGTTTTGATCCTAATGCTGCTATCGGCTTCTGGCAGAGAATGGGACAAGCTCAACAATTTGCGCCCCCGCAATTTCTATCGACACATCCAACAAACCATAACAGGGAGGAAGCGATACGTGGTTGGCTGCCACAGGCAACTACGATTTATGAGAGCAGCGAATGTGGCAGCACAAGCGCTTTTGTGAGGGAGTTTAAAAGGGCCTTTGAAGGTCCGCAGGTCTCTGTTAGGCGGCCGCCCCAAAGTCAAGGGAAAAGGAATGACGACGATGATCTTTGGTGAATGCGCTCCAGTGTCCTCTGCCTTGGAAACGAGATTAATCTCTCCATCCTTTTTGAACCATCAGCGCCCTTGGCTGTGCACATACGTCGATTCACTGCTCCAGGCAGCTGCTTAACCAGACGAAGTCGATCAATCCGGTCTTAGGGTGCCGAGAGAGGGCTTTCTTGGCCATCCTGGTTGTGAGAGAGATGAAGCTAATGCAACTCCACGTGGCTAGTGGTTCCACGCTCGCTTCTCATCCCCGAACTGGTCGACACCTCACCTCACCTCCACTTCCACTACACTGACTTTATCTCCCGAAGATTGTTGAACATTGTTGAAACGCTGCCGAACACAGTTGCGCCATCCTTTCCTCCAACATGAGCCCTCAAACTGACTTCCACGGCGTCGCAGTAATTACCGGTGCTGCCTCAGGTGTGTTGTGTTGTCTCCAAACAACTTTCACCTCAGCGATGCACATGTATTGACATGGAGCAGGAATTGGAGCAGCCGTTGCCCGAGCATTCGCTGCCGCTGGCTGCACCAAGCTAGCCTTGTGCGACATTAATACACAGGGCTTACAATCTACTCTTACAGACATCCGTAAATGTTCGACTGCGACCGAAAATAGTAAATTTGAGGTGTACGAATGTGACGTCTCAGACTCCTCAGCCGTCAGTAGAGTCTTCGCCAAAATAGTCGAAGATTTCGGCCGCATCGACTATGCTGTGAACTGTGCTGGCATAACCACCAACAACAAGCCAAGCACAGATTGCAGCGTCGAAGAGTTTGATCGAATCAACGCCGTCAACATGCGCGGTGTCTGGCTTTCTTCACGTGAGGAGCTTAAAGTCATGAAGACTCAGCCCCTGAACTTGGGCGTCAGCAACGAGATCCCAGAATACCGCGCCCAGCGTGGCGCGATAGTCAACATTGCCTCCGGCTCCGCCATCGTTGTTGTACCAAACTCGCCTGCCTACGCCGCGGCGAAAGCAGGCGTCGTCTCGCTCACTAGGGCCGATGCCCTCGATTACTCCGCGCACGAGATCAGGGTCAATGCCGTACTGCCTGGCCTAGTCGATACGCCGATGATGAACCAGGTGCCCGGGCAGAGAGACATGGTGATGCAGATGGTCCCGATGGTGGTTCCGATGAAGAGGTTGTCGACGCCGGAGGAGATAGCGGACGCGGCCCTGTTTCTATGTAGCTGGAAGGCAAGTTACATTCAAGGTGCCAGTATCGTGGTTGATGGTGGATATACTATCGTCTAGAATTGAAGTTGAGCCGTATTTTTGATGCAGCGTAAGACAGGGTTATGCTGAAGTGGAACTCAGAACTCAGAATAGACCACCAAAAAAGCCCTTCAACTTATGAGAGATCCGTCCATAGATCTTAGTTCATTGTCGGGAAAAAATGCCCTTGCAAGCGTCACCTTCCCAAAAAGTTCAAGGGAGATGTCTCTTGCCCTTTTTTCTTCTCCGGATCAAAACGTCGAGGTCTTTGTTGAAGACGAGGGGATTAGACTAAGGGATTAAAGTGGTGATGTATAAGGAATTCGAGCAAGAAAGGGGGACTAGGGTAATGGGGTACTAGCAGGCGCAATAATGATGCTGTGGGAAAGAACCATTGTTCTTACAGTAGTCGTAGTAGTAGCAGCAGCAGCAACAGCCGAGTGTGGTGCATGAAAGCACGGTCGCCTCACCATTTGAGGTATGGAGAATATGGCTCGTGAGAGCTCTCTGTCTATAAAACCCAGAAACTATGGTGGTCAAATCCAAAAAGCCATCTAGCTTCCCGAGTTGTCCATCCATTTCGTTTCTGGGGATTCCTTTGCTAGCCCTCCAAACAAGCCACGAGCAGTTTCTCGAAATCACCGCTTGTCTCGCCCTTGACCCTCGCAATCAAATCCCGCTTGTATCGATGCATATATGCCTTGCGCACCTGGTCCAGATGCGCCTTATCCCAATGCACCCTCACCACGCGATTCACAAGTAAGCTATCCTTCGTCCCAATCCCTTTCATCGTTTCCTCTAGCTGCACGGCGTCCGTCATAGTGCGATCCAGCGCCCGGTTCAGCATTAACAGCAGCGCATCCTCCATGTGGCCCGAAAACTCCTTCTTGATGACATCCACGAGCGCGATGTGGTATTTCTGCTCATAGTGCTGCGCAATGGCCCGCAACTGGCCATCGGAGCGGGTAGCGAGGATGTTGCACACGGTAATCTGGTCAGTGCCAACTTTACCTTCGGTCGCGCGGTGGAGCTCGGAGCAGTCGCTGTCGAGCTCCTGCAGGTTAACGGGCGCGGACTCGTCAGCTCGGTTCGCGGCCATGACCATGCCGAAGAGGCGCTCCGTCTTCATGCTGAGGTCGCCTTTGACGTCGGCTTCCATGGAGCGGCCGAAAGTAGCCTGGTAGGCATGCTTGATGGCATGCATGTCGGCGTTACTGCGGCCGAGAAGGACGTCGTTGAGGACAGTCTCTTTGGTCCCGGCGCCTTTGATGGCGTTGTGGACGGCATGAACCTAGGTATTTGGGTTAGGAAAGTTGCCTTAGGAGAAGGGCTGAGAGGGGTCTGCACGAGGTGCTGCCGAAAATGCTACAAGGAAGCGACTTACATCTTGCATCAGTGGACCGCGGACTAGGGCGACAAGGCCCTCCTTAAAGTGAGACGAGGTTTCAGACGCAACATCGTGCTCTAGGTTACGCTGTATACGAGTAGAATACGTATTTCGGAGTAGGGCCATTTGGAGAGGATCTGGCTTTGAAAGTATTTTGATCAGAACACTCTGGTTGGTACCAAAGCCTTTCATGGCTTCTCGGAGAGCGTCGGCCTCTTGGCTTGCATCGCCTGGTGCAGCCGCATGCGGGTCATATCCCGGTGACGGCAGTACCATCGGAGGCGCACCGTAACCTTGAACTGGTGGAGGCGGGCCTCCAAAGCCGCCCTGGGGAGGCGGGAACTGTCCTTGCGGGGCTCCAAAGCCGGTTTGGTGATAGGGAGGAAATTGGCTAGGTGGCGGTGCTCCGCCGAAGCCGCCTTGCTGAGGAGGATATTGGCCTTGAGGCGGTCCTCCATAGCTGCCCTGAGGTGGAAAGCCACCATGCTGTTGTGGAGGATATGGGCCTTGGTTGAACTGTCCAGGCGGTGGACCGTAGCCAGGTTCTTGCCCTCCTGGTGGTCCGCCGTAGAAGTTCGGATTACCGTGAGGTGGCCCGCTGTATGACATGATGGATATTGCGATGATTTGGGAGAAGAAACTCTAGCAGAATGTTTCAGTAAGGAATCAGAAGTTCAGTGCAGAGCCGGTGGACGAGACCAACGAGCAGGCGTGTTGGAGTGTGTACACTATGGACGAATACAAAGGGCAGCAGGATGAGATGAAACTGCGACGCTTTTCGGTAAGACGGTAGAAGAAATAGAGAACTCTTGGATATGTAGAGAAGCGTCTTCTTCCTTTTTAAGTCTTATCAGATCACCAGGCGTCGTCGCTGCGTTATGTGGCGATCCTCTAGCTATGTAGGAGGGCTGTGCAGTAGGCTTGGCTGTGGCTTCAGCCACACGCCCCACAACGAATCACCCACTATCCATACCCCTAATGCAAAGGGCAGTGCGAATGCTTTGGAGAACATATCAATTCCGGTGGGTCGTAGGCTATGCGAAAAGTACACCGTTCTAAGAGACGCCGGCACTACACTATCTGTGTTGCTACCACTAGTGATGATATCTATACCCTGTCCTTCCAACCTGTAGCCTGCAGATCGGGCCATTCTTCAACCATCCAAGTGGAGACCTCGTTCAAGAGGCGTATACGGCGTCTATCCATGCCTTCGGCCCTTTCTCCAAGTATCGTCACAACCTCTTTCGCATCTTTGCTTTCCTCCGTTGCCGAGATGCGAGGGACCGCATTCGCTGCCACGTCGATTACGCCTTTAGCTACCTTCAAATCCTTTATCAACTTGAGCTCACCCAAGCTTCTCTTGAAGTTCGATGAATCGCACGACCCCCGGTAGCACTCGATAAGCGTATTCAACACCGGCGAGTCCTCCTCGTTCGCCTTGCCGAGCTCAAAAGTTGCCGCAAACTCAGCTCGGGGATTCGTTGTGGGTTTCCAGCTTCGTCGAGTAAGTCTTCACCTATAGCGAAGCGCTCGAGATTCAAGCCAGTGCTCTCCCGGCAAAGCTTGATGTTCTGTGTGGTCACGACGTCTCCATCTGACTGCCACCATTTGGGCAACATCGCGCGTCTCAGTCTGTGTCCAAGAAGAACATCGTTCATGGTTGATCTGGGTGGCTAACTCCTCTACCTATTAGAGCAAGCATGCTGTTAAGATTCCGGTGCTGGTAGGTCTTCCACGGGTTGTTTCATGCCGATCGCCGTGGAGAGGCTTTCGTAGATAGAAATTGAGGATTCCATCAACGTCAGGGACGGCTCACTCGCAGCTGGGATAAAAGTCAGTCGGGAATCCAGTCGTGACTACTCGAAGCACCACATGAGTATCTCATTTGATGGCGGCATAAAGCTGCGGCATGATGCCTTCATTATCGTAAGAGGAGGCTGAGGTTAGGGAAGGTGGTGCTAAATCCTCGACAAAGCGCTGGTTTCCCGCTGATTGCAAAAAAGTCAGGCCCAAACGCCGGTGACGACGTGAATTTGCAGAGGAACGGTTTCATCGTGTTCCAAGAAAATGACAGGCGGCATTCAATGCTCTGTCACAAGAACCGCTAACACCGACGAACTGACATATCATAGATGGAACCATAGTAGTGTTCCTAGCCTGTGTATGCCCGTTTTCTTACGCCTTCCACCGTGGTCAGCTCCGGGCTATGCAGTATCTTGTTGCCGGCCCGAATACTACGTAAAGTCATCTGTTCTGTATTCATCTTCGTTTCTAGCATTCGAACATATGTGTTGTGCGAATCCGGTGATGCGGAAAGACAGCAAAAGAGATATCGCAACTCTTCCGATTCGGACCATGGCACTTTGGCAATCGTAAGAGCATCCATTAGCGTGTAGGCAACCTCGAAAACCTTTTCAAACTGCAACGGGGATCAGCACAATGGACGTGCCGCGTCAGATACGGTAACTCACAATGCCAGAGCCATGGACAATCACGGCATTTATTGGAAGCTTGTTCATCATCTCGCAAAGCGTTTTAGCAATTAAGATCGGGTAGCCGTAGCAGAATACAGGATCTTGCGATACACTCGAGACCAGTCCGTGGCGCATCGAAGCCTGCCAGAAGATAAGACGGAGCCATTGTTGTGTGATCAGCACATCTGCTTTCTGAATGTCGGATAAGCCAGTCGTCTCGAAAGATATTGCATTCAAGTCATGCTGTATTGACGCTATGTTCTGAACCACGCTTGAGGTTCCATCGATTTCTGGAGCGATCTGCCGCCAAAGCTCCACAAACTTCTCGTCCAGCAGCGCAAATAGCCGGCAGATGCACTGGAAGCCTGCCAGAATCGTCGGGTCTTCATCATCAAAATGTTCAGTAGGTAGAAACGGGAGCTTCGTTATCATGATCGGCTTGTTCCGCAGAATAGCAAGACCCCGTTCTGTGATGTAGAGCAGCGCAAAGGTTCGCCGATGGCATATTTCTTGCATATGCGTCTTCTTGGCATACGATGACTCCAGGTGGAGTTCTTGCTCCAAAGCCAGGCCGACGGCCTCGCGGAGATACAAGCAGTGCGATCGATACTGCTTGATCTCCCAATGTGCAACAGCAAGACAGTAAGACGTGATGATACTCGTCAAAGTTGCAGATTCTATCCATTCGCTTTGCTTCCGGATCTCGGAAACGTGCAACAAGAATCGACGGCAAATTTTCTTTTTGGCATCGAAGTTTAGATCTGATGCAGGCGGGGCCTTCACGATCGCCATTGCACAAAGAGCAACAAGGAGGCATTTCTCCTCCAGTGGAAGTGGCTCTTGGTGATTCAGTCGGTAGTAGAACGTTGCTTCGTGAATAACGGGCAGGATAGAATAGAGATGGAGGAAATATTGCTTTACACATTGCGACATGAGATTTGGTGAGACGCCAATCTCGGCAGCCACAGACACAATCTGTACTTCAGCTTGAGGTAGATTAGTGGGGGTGCGAGGTAGCATATACTGTGGATTATGCGGTCCAGGCGATGAAGTGGAGTGTGGGGAAGTAGAGCGAGCACCGTCAGATGCAGCGGAGAGTATTGCATCAATGGATACAGGCCTGATTGAGGTATTCTGAGCCTGGGGGAACATTTCCGGCGCCGTCATCCCCTCGCTATTGTCCGCAAATTGATACGTCAGAGAAGATGGGTCAGTGTCATCGAAAATCTTGTGAGCCAGCTCGTTGACTGTGAGGTATCCAGGTGATCCAGGTGACGAATATTGAGAGCGCGTGGAGGGGTCCGCCAATCTCCATGGCAAAGGAGAATCAATCTCTGTTGCTGGGGTAGCGTACTGGGAGACAATAGGTAGTAACCCTATATCTGGAGGGCCTTGACCACTAAATGGAACAGATGTGAGATCAGCCCCGACAGGATGAGACCTCGGCGCAAAAGTAGCCCCATAATTACTTGAGGCAGAGGGAAATATGTTTTCGCCAGATGGCGTTCTGTAAAGGCCAGGGAGGCCATTCCCGGCACTCAATGGCGGCAGGTCATATTGTGGAAGCGTGACATTTGCGAGTAGGGATTGATCAGTCTCATCTCTCAATTTCGCGATGACGGAGCCGGACCCTTTTTTCGGGCCTCTTCGCTTACGAGCGATGTCGCGCGTACAGCGAAGGCCCGACTGAATGCATCTGTCGCACGGACTTTCCGAATCGCATTTGACCTTTCTTCGCCGGCATTGATCGCATGGTGGGCTTTTGACCACGTGCTTCTCGGCTGGGATAGACGAGCGCTCTTCGGTCTCAGGCCTAGCCTCCATGCCTGAGTCCGCGCCTATTCGGTCATTGCCAAACGCGTCGCGCAAGCTCGAAGCCGTGGACGGGAAGATTGAGCGAGAGATGGGCCGAGTTCAGAGCCACGATGATGTGTTTGCAGCGAGGTCAAAAGTGTGGGGAAATCTGGAACCTGAGGGGGGAGAGCTTGTTCCATTCGAAGTCTTGGCGTCCCTCAGCTTTGAGCTCCTTTGGATTGCCCTGACTTTTGCTCTTCGACTCTACACCCGCTAAATTCAAGCCTTCAACCAATTGAGCATTCGGTACTACGAGAAGCTTTCGCCACGCCCAATCAAAGCCATGGCCGACATCCAGGCCGCGAAACCCTTCACCCTCGACGCCGGCACACTGCTATCCCTCGGAGTTGCCTTCTCCTTGATGCCCGCTGCACAACTGCTTGCAGCCTTCGCTTTACCAAAGACCATCTCCACCAAACACAAGTTCCTCTTCCTTTGGCACGCCTATGACTTCCTCACTCATTTCATAATCGAAGGCTCCTACCTCTACCACTGCTTCTTCTCCTACGTGCAACTCCCCTCCGCAGGATCCACCTCCGACTACCCCCACCCAGCCTCTCTCCCAAACTCCGACGTTGCAGTCCTATTCGGCCACAAGGACAGACGCTATGGCGCCCTCTATTCTACCGCCCCAATGGCGCGCCTCTGGCAAGAATACGCAAAAGCGGACCATAGATGGGGCGGAGCCGATCTCACCATCATCTCCCTCGAGATCCTGACTGTGGGACTGGCGGGACCAGCCGCAATGTATATTTGCTACTTGATTTACAAGATTGCGTCCGTACCAGCGGGGAAATCGAAAACAAACTTGCAGGCAAGACTCTGGTTCTTGGCTACCCTGCTGGCGACTGGAGAGCTGTACGGCGGATTCATGACCTTCGCGCCCGAATGGTTGAGCGGAAACACCCAATTGCAGGGCGACGACCCAGTCTACCTGTGGTTGTACCTTGTCTTCTTCAATGTGCTGTGGGTCTTCATACCGTTCTGGGTGCTCTTGGAAGCTTGGGGCGAAATGACGAGGGCTTTCGAAAGAGCTGGACAGATGACAGGCTGGAAGAAAGGAAAATGAGGGACCGGCCAGTGAGAAAACACACATTTGTCTTCGCCTGTAAGGCCATGCCAGGCACGGCCGCGAGTCTCGCAAACGGTACTGTTGGCAATCCCATTCGTCCTTAGAGCAGTCCACTGGGCAAGCCTGCTAATAACGTAGTGGACCATCTTGCTCGTGTCTCCATGACTGAGACGCGGTTATGGTCATGTGTCAAGCCCGGCACTGTACCGGCCAACTATTCTTACGGGATGCAGGACGAGTAGGTCAAGGCTATGACACGGAGATTCGGTAAGAGATTTATTATCAAAATTTCGAGCTGTTCTCCCAAAAACTATGTCCATTGTATCATTATCATCAATTAGCCATTATTGTGAACCCAAGGCCTTTTTCCGTGATCTGTTATGCCACTACAATTTGCTCCTTACGAGCGCGCCCGCTCTTTATGACGGATCCACGTCAGACAAGAGCCCGGGTGACAGCGAACGGGCTTCTCACCCCTGTACCGCAGTGACCAATTTCCCTCTATTCGAGCCTTCAAATAATTTCATCCAAGTCTTGGGAATGTCCTCAAACTTCGTCGGCACCACCTGCTCGCTGTCCGCGCCAATAACCAAGTTTCCCTCCTCAATCGCCTTCCTAAAGATACCCAAAACCTCCGCTCGCTTGTGCAAGTAGTCCGTGACGATAAAGCCTCTGATCTGAATCCTCATGGCGATAACGTCGAACCAGTTCTTGAGTCCGTCTTGCTTGGAAGGACTTTTGTTGTAACCGCTGATTGCGCCACACGCTGCAATCCGTCCGCCTCTGGCCATACGGGTGAACATAAGGTCGAGAATCTCGCCTCCGACGTTGTCGAAATAGACATCCACGAAGCCATCAGTCTCTGTGATGAGGTCTTCCTTGAAACTCGGACTTTTGTAATTGATGCATTTGTCCGCTCCCAGCGACTCAACCCATTTACACTTTTCATCTGAGCCAGCAATGCCGACGACACGCTTGCATCCAATCAACTTTTTGGCAATCTGGACGACCATGCTACCTGTGGCACCGGCGGCGCCAGAGACGACAACACTGTCCGAAGCTCGTGCTTCAGCCACAACCTTAAGGCCATAGTACGCGGTTATGCCGGTCCCGCCCAGAGCGCCTAGATAGTGCGTAATGTTCAGACCACCTGGAAGATCCGCTAAAGGCGTCACTGCCTTGGCGTCGAGCACTACAAATTCCGACCATCCCACGGCAGCTAGGACTTTCGTACCTTGCTTGATACTCGAAGACTTCGACTCAACAACTTCGCAGATACCGCGGGCGTGCATGGGAGTGTTCACTTCGACTGGATCAGTGTAAAGGCGGTCTGGTTTGATGTCCTTCGAAATCCACCCGCGTTGTGCAGGGTCATTGGATAAGTAGAGCGTCTTGACCAAGACTTGGTCATCCTGGAGAGGCGGAAGGTCTTTGCTTTCGAGTTTGAACGTCGGCGAAGGACCATCCAGCACCGGAAGATCGGTGGGCTTCTCCGCAAGGAGCCATTGGCGGGTAGATTTCGGACTGGGCATGATATTGGAGGAACTGCGCGAACTTCTTACTGTAGAAGATTAATCGAAATGAAAGCGTTCTTGTGAAACCACGATTTCGCTCTTATACCGTATGTAGTCAGGCCAATGATGTTCCAGTTCCCGCAGTTGATTGTTCAGCAGGTTGTCAGAAGAATGGAAAGATCAAGATTTCACATCCTAAGTTTTGCTGTGGAGAAGGTGTAAAGATTCAGGTCAATGCAAGTTCCCCGCCCAAAGCCGAGGCTGTTTTTGTACGGTGGACAAAAACAACAGAAAACGCTGTGATACTCCTAATTCGTTGTATTGCGCTCAAACTTCCCGACCAGAACCTGGGATTGGCTTTCGTCCGACCTGCAACAGGCTTGGCGGCCTCACATCAGTGGGTGAAACATGCATAGATCCCATAGTTGTTGTTGGTGCATAGCGCGTACTATCGGTTGGCGAATATGGCTGGGTAGGCGCGTATGTTTGATAGGTCGGTGCTGGAGAGGAAGCGGGAAACCTGCTTTCGCGTTGATCCGGCGGCTGCTGGAAATATCCTGGCTGCGCGCTGGATCTGTAGGGCGCTGCTTCGTCGTAGGGTGAAGTTTCGAGTCGTGGACTTCTGTCAGAGTAGGACTGGCCATGCGCGTACGAAGTTCCAGGAAGTGCGCCGGAAGCATATCCAGCGTATCCAGCGTATCCAGCATCATCTGCAGCCAGTCTCTGCGCACCCAAATCAGATCCATAAGGGTGTGTCACATTAGCGTCTCGATATTCCGCTGGGCCAATACCGTAGGGTGAAGCTGGCTGCTCGGGAATCTGATTATAGTGGCCGCCATTTGCATGCGCGACTTGAGTCCCAGTCTCGGGTCCGATGATACCCATTTCCATGTCTTCGTGTGCAGTATGATCCTCGACTCTTCGTGATGTTGCGCTATCCCAGCTAGGCATCGCTGGCAGCGAGTCTTCATGGATTTTGCCATTATTGCTTGGTGCATCAAATGTTGCAAACCTCGGGGGTTCGTAGGCAGGAGGGTTTGGGGCAGGTTGGTAGCCTTGATATGGTGCGAGGGCGGGAGGGCCGTCAGGATATTTCGATCTGGGTGATTTACGACGGCCGCCGCAGCCGTCACAGCATGTCAAGCATGAAAAACATTCGCAACAGCAAGAGAGACCGCAGCAGAGGCATCGAATACAACACCATGCAATGGAGAGAACTGTGAGTGCGGCGATAACAATTCCGATAATGACCGGCCACCTAGAAAATGTCAGCTAGGCTCTTACAGTTCCGTCGAAATCATGTTCATCATACTTGCAATACGCCTTTTGCATGCAATTGTGCCAGCTTGAGAAAGTCTGCACTCCGCTCTGGATATCACCAGTAAGGCTTCTTGGGACTAACATCCAGGATGGCGCCATGGCACGAGAAGGGAAGGAAGTCTACCAATATCGGCCGCTGTTGAGCAAAAGCGATCCGCAAATGCTCTGAACGAGGCTGCAAGTGGGACTAGAAAGTTATTGTTCTTTGAAGACCGCCTTGGTGAGGAATGTAGATGCTAGCTCCTCGAAACAGCAGGAAAGTCCAGCAGTTTCGCTTAATTACACAACACAAGAGAGAGGCTGTTGAAACCGGGTGCAGAATGAGAGGATGGTAAAATAGCGAAAGAACAGGATTTAGCGATTGGAATTAGATATGGGATCCAAAGGAGTATAAGCCAGGGGCGGGCGCAGGGAAGGCTGAAACGTGCTGGCAAAAAAAGCCAAGAGCTGCGGCTTTCCTCGATCGCGGAGGGCGAAGTTGGTTGTCACTTTTAGTTAGGTCACAGTCAGTCTTACGAAAATGCGGCGCAGCACTTCTATTACGCGGCTCGCCGAACTTTTCACACACCCCAACATCGCAGTCTTCTATTCAGCCTGAGATAGCCTTATTTTGCCTGGTAGAAGATTTTTGGCACTGAGGCATGGCGATAAATTTCATTTTTAGTAGCTAATAAAGAACTCAACGCCCTAGCCTAACCCACAGAATGCTCCGACTTAGACCCGGGCCTTGAAAAGATATTCGCTCAGCAACTGCTCCCGTTAGATATCGTTATGGCGGACATGATGAAAGATTCGCAGATTTGCATTCCTTGTCGTAACGTTATGGATATTCAGACATAGCACGCTCACGCGTATAGCCCCAAAGCCGCCTTATCTGATAATTCCATCGCCCTCTTTCTTTGGAGGAGGTCCTGTAGGAGGCTCGTAGACTCCATCTCCGCCGCGATATACGTTTTCTGGTTCCCGAAGCTCAGTGCCTGTTTCCTGGCCACCGAAGTAGCCCTGGTTCGCTCCATAATATCCTCCCTGTTGGTAGCCCGGCGGCGAATTGTAGTTGGCATTCTGGGGAGGTTGTTGTTGTTGCTGATAATTAGGATTGTAGGTGGCTTGTCCATGGCCGAAAGGAGCGGCTGCCCAGCCAGTGCCGTACATGGGCCTTGCTCCCATGCGATAGCGGCGACGAGCACTCAAACGGCTAGGCCAACCGTTAGCAGACATTGAGAATTCCCATGGCCTAAGCAGATACACCAACCTGAGGAAGAAGAAGAAAAGGAGAGCGGCGACAATAAGAGCTCCGAGGAGAACCCATCGTCCCCAATTATACCAACCGGACCGACAGTAGTACTCGTTTCCGTACTGATCGACACAACTGTAGAATGCTATCAGCCATCTGGTACGAGATGCGCAAAGCGATAGAATAGCTTACATGTCGTTATTGTTGTTAATAAACTGCCTTGATAGGACAGCCATGTTCCGTACGCCCAGTGGAAGTGGTGAGATGGAGTGAGGCACCCTTGCGCAACGAGCGGACTGCACGAGAGCTAGAGCGTGGATGAGAATTTCGGGCTCGTAGAAGTGAGTAGGGGTCTGAGATACAAAGTAAAGGCCCAAAGTGGCCTTTATGATGGTGGCTTGCTGGTAGTGAGAAATGGAGTGAACGATGACGGAAGCTGGGTGAGAGGCCTTGTGACGCTACTGATTTGTAGGGTGGCGAGTGGGCCTGCTGAGTGGCTTGGAGTGCCTGGAAGCACCGATCAGGAATCCGCCAGATTGGACAAACAAAAACACGTCAACTCGTCTAAATTTGAAGTATTCGATATCAGCACATCCGCTGGCTACTTGACATTTGCCGTCTGTTCCAGCTTCAAGCTCGCTTACCGGCTTGGTGCTGAATTGACTTTATGCAAGCCATTAATGTGCTCTCCTTTTCCAGCTCGGATAACTACTCAGCTTTTTCACCTGACACTCGCATGAAACGGGGGCTGTGTTCGGGAAGAGCAGGGCCTAGGCAAAGATCGACGCGGCGCTATTAGCATCCGGAAAACTTAATTTCCAGCAGGCATTGAATGGCCGTGACAGTTTCGTGCCGGATCAGGTGATTGCTACCATGTTGACTCTTTGCGCCCCAAATATGCTACTTGAACTGACAAGGTCACCTTACAACAAACACTGTGATGTGCAGTACGACCCAGGCTGTCATTTTCCTGACCGGGCGACAAGCCACTGCAGTACGGCGTTCAGATTTGTCTCCTCCTTTGCGCTGATGCCATAGCAACTGATTTCACGCCGTGTGACCTTCTTTAAATCTAGGACCTCAATAAGATCGTCCACGGACAGCTTGCCGGGCAAGTCAGACTTGTTACCGAGGATCAACAGTGGTATCCCTTCCACGGACGGCTTGTTCAAAAGCGCATGAAGCTCTTCTTTCGCCACCGGCATGGCCTCTTTATCCGCAGCATCCACGACAAACCTTGCGACATTAGTGACACGTCAAACCGAGATAGAAGCTACTCACACGATAGCGTTGACGCCTCGACAGTACCGCTCCCACATTGACCGATACCGTGGCTGACCACCAAGGTCCCAACTATGCAACTGTCAGAATGTTTACGTCGGCGCCGTATGTTGCTCACCATTTTATGGATACGTGGCCTTTCTTGACCTCTTTTTTGTTGAAGGCGATCGTTGGAGTGGAGCTGCAGTTCGGATTAGCCGTTTCATCTTCCGTATCGACCAAGAAGCCGTTTCTTACTCAATCGTGAACTCTTCGCCCTGAAAGAACCGTCAGCCAAGGCAATTTTGCAGTCCAATCACTCCTTGTCTTGCCAACAAGCTTGAAGGAATGCTATCACTTACTGCAAGGACGCGAAGCAGCGAAGTCTTCCCAGCATTTTGCAAACCGACGATCGTGACCTCCATTTCCGTAGCCCTTGACAAAGACGGGGATGTTAGCAAGCACCTTATTTGTGAACGATGACTAGAACCCGGATTTAATGGAAGATTTCACAGCTCTTCTTGCATACCAGAACAGCCATAGTAAATAATCCCAAAACCACCGGAAAAAGTTCGCCATCAATGATGACAGTGTAGCATGTAGAATTGAAGCACTGAGTCTCCCAAGCTTTTCTTCGCGTCTTCTTCTCAAAGTTAAATGCAAAGACACGACCTATTTCATAGCAAAGAATGGCTCGGGTAAACTTTTCAAGGTTCTAGCGAACCAACACAGGAGAAAGGTTCCCTTCAAGTGGAGGAACAGAAATGCTTTGGTTTTCAGGTCGATTGAACGAGCCCACCTCAGAACAATATTCGGGTGAAGAATCTTGATGGAGTGATCAGCCCATCGATGAAGCTCAGCCATACGTCAGTTTCATGCATGAAAGTTAATGCACGAGCTTTTCAAGTTTCCCATGGATTGGCTTGGCGATCGTGCTTCTTATCACCATGTGCCGATAAAAGAATTTGTTCGAAAACTTTCTTCCATGTCAATGTGTCGCGAACAGCCCCATGCGTGTGCCTCCAAAACCTATCTATAGCTTACCTGTTTGAAATTTGGGTACTGTAGTTAAGGATTGGTTCTGTCTAAATCTGCCTCCAGCCCATTAAACTGACTGTTGATCTGCAACCCAATATGAGTGGGCAATTGTCAATACGAAGATCTACTGCGCCGCAGGTCCACACGTGCTAGCGACACCTCCTTCTGAAGTTTGCTGCTCCTCCATTGACTCCTCTGCTGCAAGAATGCCTCATGCGACTTCAACTTCCTGGTCAGTCGAATACGAAACGCTTCGTCGCCAGAAACTCTTCCAAGCTCCTCCTAAGGACAAGAGCGCATATCCTGCCCTCGCTGCTGCCATAAAACCACACATACAATCCTTCGACGCGCTTTTTGAGAATCAAAAAGTCCTTCAAGCTGGACTGCGAGATATTGGAACTCAGACCGTAGTGGACGGCGATCCAAGAGATACGAATGTAGGAAGCGCGAGGAACCAGCTAAGCCTGCGGATCGCAGAAGTCGTGCTAGAAAAACCTGTCTTACCGGCTTCAAACAAGATAAGCACTACGAACAGAAATATCTTCCCCGCAGAATGCCGAGAAAGACATGCGACGTATCGTGGCAAGCTCCGTGCTCGACTGCAGTATCGTGTCAACAATGGCGAGTGGAAAGAGGCAGTGAGAGAACTGGGCCTGATGCCCATAATGCTCAGATCCAACCGATGTCACCTAGCCGATCTTACCCCGTACCAACTAGTCCAGCGCAAGGAAGAGTCGGAAGAGATGGGCGGATATTTCATCGTCAACGGAAATGAGAAGCTTATAAGAATGTTGATTGTGTCAAGAAGAAACTATCCCATGGCTATCAGCCGTAACGCTTTCACAGGACGTGGATCTACATTCTCGAAGCTTGCGATACAAATCCGTTCCGTCCGACCAGACCAGACGTCTCAGACGAATGTCCTTCACTATCTCACCGACGGCAATGTCACATTTCGCTTCTCCTGGCGGAAGGCCGAGTACCTGGTGCCGGTGGCAATGATATTGAAAGCGTTGATCGAGACCAACGACCTTGAGATCGTCCAAGGTTTGGCCGGTCCGAAACCATCCACTGACGCGGGTAGTTCATTCGTTTCAGACCGTGTTGAAATGCTGTTGCGGACATATAAGGCTTACGGCCTGAGAACGAGGAGACAGACATTAGCCTATCTAGGGGGCAAATTTGCGGCCGTACTTAACGTGCCGATCAACATGCCACATGAAAAGGTTGGAGAAGAGTTCCTCAGAAAGATAGTCCTCCCTCATCTGGGGAACTGCGAGGTAACGGAAGCCCAAAACAGAGACAAATTCCAGATGCTTCTGTTCATGATCCGAAAACTCTACGCTCTAGCTGCTGGTGACTGCGCTGTTGACAATCCCGACGCAGTTTCCAATCAAGAGGTACTGCTTGGTGGATTCTTATACGGCATGATTTTGAAGGAGCAGCTGCAAGAGTGGGTGTCAAGCATTGGGTATGAGGCTAGGGATTGGTGCAGAAAGAAGAATAACGCCAGGTTCGCTGATCCGACTTTTGAGACCGCCTTTCTCTCACAAATCGTGAAGAGGACGACGGAAAACATTGGACGTAGTCTTGAGAACTTCCTGGCCACAGGGAACTTGTCCAGTCCCTCAGGGCTCGATCTTCAACAGACCTCCGGGTTTGCTGTTGTGGCTGAGAAGATCAATTTCTACCGATTTATCAGTCATTTCCGAATGATACATCGTGGCAGCTTTTTCGCCCAGCTCAAAACCACAACAGTGCGAAAGCTGCTTCCGGAAAGCTGGGGGTTCCTATGCCCTGTACACACACCTGATGGATCTCCCTGTGGTCTCCTGAACCATCTGGCTCATCAATGCCAGGTTCACATCAGCGACACCGATGTCTCCGGTGTTGAAGCGTGTCTGGCTAGACTTGGACTGTCCTCGAATCCGTCGATTTTAGTCGAAGACAGCGTTGTAGTACAGCTAGATGGCCGAATTTTAGGGTACTGTACCCCAAAACAGGCTCGCATTATTTCCCAGACCCTGCGGCACTGGAAGGTCTCCGGGGAGGAGAAGATCCCTCTAGAGCTGGAAATCGGGCATGTTCCGACTTCAAAGGGTGGACTCTATCCAGGCTTATTCCTCTTTTCCCAATCATCGCGGATGCTTCGGCCTGTCGAATACCTACCACTGCGTAAGCTCGATCTTGTTGGACCATTCGAGCAGCCATTCATGAATATTGCTTGCGTACCATCCGACGTCATTCCAAAGCTGACAACTCACATTGAATTCGAGCCCACAAATATTCTCTCCATCCTCGCTAACATGACGCCATTCTCCGACTTCAATCAGTCTCCACGAAACATGTATCAGTGCCAAATGTCTAAGCAAGCTATGGGCACACCTGGTACAGCCATGCGATACCGAACCGACAACAAGACGTATCTGTTAAGAACAGGACAGACACCTGTTGTGCGGCCGCCGCTATACAACAAGTACGGTTTGGATAACTTCCCAAACGGCATGAATGCGGTCGTTGCAGTCATCTCTTATACGGGCTACGACATGGACGATGCAATGATAATCAACAAGTCCGCCCACGAACGTGGCTTTGGCGACGGTGTAATCTACAAGACCAAGTACTACCCGCTTGCGGAAGGCTCTCGTGTTCGGAAGTCAAAAACCAGTATCAACGCCCTCTTCGGCTTTGCTCCTAAAGGCGAAGTTCCTCAGGCCAAAAGAGATATGCTTGACGCGGATGGACTACCGCTGGTCGGTACCCTGGTCACAGAAGGCTCTGTTGTGGCGGCGTATCATTCCGTAATGTTCGATCCGAGTACAGGCGAGCTGAACAACCTCGACAACAGAACCCAGTTCTTCACATACAAAGACCCAGAAGACGCTTACATCGACCAAGTCCGAATCATCGGCGCAGAGACAGGTGACCAGCCTTGTCAAGCAATCAGCATAAAATATCGCATACCGCGCAAGCCAGTTATAGGCGACAAGTTCTCTTCACGACACGGCCAGAAAGGTGTCTGCTCACAACTCTGGCCTGCAATCGATATGCCATTCTCCGAGTCTGGCATCGTTCCCGATATCATCATCAACCCTCACGCCTTCCCCTCGCGGATGACAATAGGCATGTTCGTCGAATCGCTGGCCGGCAAGTCAGGCGCACTGCACGGCCTCGCACAAGATAGTACGCCTTTCCAGTTCAGCGAGGACGACACAGCACCTGATTTCTTCGGCGAGCAGCTCAGGCAGGCCGGGTACAACTTCTACGGCAACGAGCCAATGTACAGCGGCATCACGGGTAAAGAATTCGCAGCGGACATCTATCTTGGTGTGGTGTATTATCAGCGTCTCAGACATATGGTCAGCGACAAGTTCCAGGTACGGACGACGGGAGCGGTCAACGCGCTGACGGGACAGCCGATCAAGGGTCGGTCAAGGGGAGGCGGTATCCGTGTCGGTGAGATGGAGAGAGACTCGTTGATCGCGCACGGCGCGGCATTCTTGCTCCAGGACCGGTTGATGAATTGCTCAGACGCGACGCGAGCGTGGATCTGCAAGACTTGTGGTAGCTTTCTCAGCACACAGGCTACGGTCAACGCGTACAGTCAGAGGGGACGTGGGACTGTGCAACCAACGGGCATTGTGAGGTGTCGAGCGTGTGCGAAAGAGGCCTCATTTGGGGACTCGAAGATGGATATTTGGGAAGATGGTCAAGGCAACAGATTCATTGGCGGGGAGGATACGACGGTTGTATCTGTGCCGGGCGTGCTAAGGTATCTAGACGTAGAGCTAGCTGCTATGGGGGTCAAGATGAAGTTTAGAGTGGAGCCATGATCCGCACAGAGTACTAGAATATCATTCCTAGCTGTATGTGCATTGTATTATTGCTGACTCTGCTCCTTGCACAGCACCTTTGCTGGCAGTAACCTCGAACTCCAATAATATGAGGAATACGAGAGGTAGCCGCTAGCTCTACAGGAGCCTCACTCATTAAGGGTTCCAGGGCCCCAAACTAAACGAGCTCGAAATATCTTCTCTCATTCCCTCGTCCCATTCTATCCAAGACACATTCCCAACCTCACCCACATTCTCCCCCTCCTGGAAAAAAGGAGGGGGGAAGGGTGGTCACACTTTGTCCGACCTCCCAGGCCTTATCTTCCGATACTTGACTACCATCTCTTCCACGTGCTTCAGCACCTCAACGCGCTGCAGCCACACTAGCCACGCTAGCAAGACAAAGACGGTGATGGGGGCGGCGACGGCCCAGAAGACCCAGAACTGTGACGAGACGGACATGTGGCGGTCGTCGGCACTGATGGAGATGAAGGGCGACATGACGGTCTGTAAGCACCCCGCTCGCGAGGGAGGGGGCGGAGTTAGTGTGGGTTAGATATCCTTCAAGAGAATATAAAAGTAAATTTTGCAGGGTAAAATAAAATGTGGCATTCTGTATTTTCTTTTCGTCCGGTGAGGATTTCTCCAGTTTTCCCGATGGGATGAGGAGACTAGAATGAGGGCTGACGAGGTGCATTCACTTACTGCGATAGCTGTGGCAGGTAGGAAGACCATGGTCAGGAGCGACAGGCTCTTCATGGCGGAAGAGTCTCGCTTGGTCTCTCGCGCAATTTGTTGCTGCATGAGATTGTATAACTACCGGCAGACATATCAAGATTTAGCTCCAACCGTTCCCACAACGGCTATTGCGTGCGAGTGGTGCGCTTACCACCTGCAGATACATGCTTATTCTGTCCAGCATTCGCTGCCGATGTTGCATTTCGGTGCTTGCTCTCACTTGCATATGTTCCACGAATGCCGTAACTTCTCCCCCGTCGTACCTACAATTCGGAATGGCAGCACAGAAGCTGTCGACTTTTCCAAGAGCCTCGGCGATTGCCGGACCAAAACTCACAACGAAGTCGGAGATACCATTGGTCAGGTAGGCATGCTGCACGATCAAGGCACGATGGACCGAGTCGAAGTTGACAACGTCTTCGGCGATCCGTTTCTGCTGCAGATAGTCTTCCATCAATCCGGTCTGGTCCTGGACAGACCGGAGCGTGAGAGCAATATCGCCGTGTTCGTCATTTAGCGCGTCGATCCATATGCTGTAGCTGAGCGCAGGTAGGAGCATTGGATTGAATGCTCTTGAACCGAGGTTTTTGAGCATAGATATGATGTGGCGGCCTAGGCCAGCATCTGGGCCAGTAGATTGAAATCCAAGGAAGCCTGTGGTGGTGTTCTGCAAAGGCTTGTATGACAGTACCATAGTCGTGTACGAGTCCAATATCATCGGGCTCTGGCAGACGATCCCTACCGACTCGGTCATTCGCTAGTTCGCGGCAAGATATGAGGAAGAGGGAACTATACCAAGGTTATCGCCGCTTGAGGTTTTGTTCACCTTCAGCCTGATTGGGACGGGCTTTCTGTTGGCAAAATCAAAGGGAAAGCAACGAGGGAGGTCCAGCGATGCCGTGAGCAAGTCTAAGGAGCTCTTACTCATCGGCATTCTGTCGCTGTGGGCCAAGTCGTCAGACGGATCCCATACTTGATACAGCAGCCGCAGGCTTCCCACAAGATTTGCACGGCCAACCTGTGCAGGCAGTTTGAACGCGCCATCCTGTGTGAGCCATCTGTTTAATTCGTCGTTCTCTAAAGCAACGTCTCGTACAAGCGGCAAGTCCGTCTGTGGCCCGTCTCAGCTTTACTTGACAGGTGGAACGGAGTCAAATGAGGGTACGAACATCAAAGGACCAGATCTCTAAGCTGCGGAATGGATGATCCTTGCCGAAATCGAGATGCCGACATGCATCTTCATATAGCCAGTCATCAAGGTCCATGGCACAAGCTCAACAGCTAGGTTCACGTTTATAATGTGTTCATCGTGCTCCCTTCTGTCGGAGTTTAGTCTAATGTGCATCCAAAGCCCAGACAAGCGTATTGAGGCTAGGGTAATGACCCCCCATCTTCATCTGCAATAGTGTCTCCGACAAAATCCTCCGCTTTCTTCAAAAAGCCCGGTTACGATTTCGCCGAAGTACGACAGCCTACATCGCCGGGTAATCTTGAACACCTAGAAACTCAAACGGACCGACTAAAATCATGTGTCTTGTGCGAGCGAGAGCAGAAAGAGACGGGGTAGAGATTCCTTCTCGACCAACGCGGGTAGTGGTTCGTCCTCGTGAAACGCAATCCCCACGAATCGTTGAAAGGCGCAGGTCTGTAAGCCCTAGGTCTGGAAGCCCCAGGTCTGGAAGCCCCGGGTCTGGAGGCCCCGCGCCTCGGAGCCGCAAGCGTTGGAATAGACCCAACCCGCGCGCGTCAAACACAGAAACCACCGCGGAGAGAAAGCGGTTGTCTGAGCCTCGCGATGTGGCTAAAGTGCCATATAGAGACCAAGGTGACCTGAACCGCAATTGCTGGGAAACCGGAAATGAGAGCTAAGAGATCCCACCAGTACCACCGAGATTCACCACGATTGGCCGCGCAGATACCTGACGCTTCGTTGACATCTCAGCTTGTGAGACGGAGCACAGAGGTACGGGACATTGCATCAAACATAGTCTCAAGTCTTCTGTATGAAGGGACGGAACTAAGAGAACAATAGGACTACAAAACTGGACCAAGCAGATGGAAATGCTTCGCATTGAGCGTTAGGAATTTCTCAACGTTAGTGCCGATTTCAGTGGCGCACCGTTGGATGAGGCCGCTCAACCACAAGCACTCCAAAAACGAACATGGCATCCTTTCATCATGTTCATTTCCCTTTTCCCTTCGCTGTCCCACCAACAACCGCCCCACCACCCCTCCTTTTATACTTTCTTGGATCCTTCCTACTCATCCTCACCTTATCTCTCGTCCCCTTTCCACCCTCCCAAAACCCTCCACCTTTCTTCCCCACTAACACACTGTGACAGAGCCCACAATCTTCCGGCCTATACACCTGCTCCCGTGAGCAAAAGCCACAAATCATCCGATTTGCATGCTCATTCGGATGTTCCTCTACGGCATCATGGCACCGATCACACGCATACACTTTGGAGCAGCAACTGAAACGAAACCAGCGGTAGCTCTTGCCGTAGTGCTGACAGCGCCCACGGCGGGGTAGCTCCTGGCCCGCGACGATACCGAGGTTCTCTTTTACTTTCTTGCGTGGCAGAGGGCGGTCAGGACGATCAGGTCCCGCACTCGAGACACGCAAAAATTTGACATCGGGAATCTTAAAGCTCATTTTGTGATGGCATTCGCGACATATAGCCAGGGTGGTATCACCTCGGACTGATACTAGACCCGGAGCGGAGTAGTCGGTCGAGCATTCGGAGCAAGTCGGGATGAACCTACTAGGAAGCAGATCCATAATCGCACAACCATCAAGATCGATGAAGCCTGCACGGACCGAATTGGCATGCATTAGTTCGCCGCGGTAGCTGACACTCATTTCGTTGGTGCATTTTTGGCAGGACTCTGTCTTGGGGGCCGAACTTCCTCCCGTCTGGGGTTGGATGTTCTTCATTTCTGTCACCGTCTTACATCGATCGCACTTCGCGGTAATGGAGACCGAAGCTAGTTTCAGTACTTCAATACCGTACAGCTCAAGGAACGGAAAGGAAAGAAGCACGCCTACTTCTGGCGCACTTCTTGCCGGATCATCGGGCACCGCAATGCCACCTTCCTCATCGTCGGAAAATTCCTCGTCCGAATCGTACGTATCGGATGATTCGCCGTCCTCGGAGTGCTCGTTTTGTATCGCCCATTCCGGTGGACGTGGTATGATCTTGACGTGAGGCTTCTCGTCCTCGGCCGGGGCCGTTCTGGGAATACTAGAGGCCGCTGTTGCGGTAGTGGCTGAAGGAATGAGAACCTGAGGCACATCTGCCGTTCCAGGCACCTGCTGTGAGGTGTCTTGGGTTTCTTGAAGCATGAGATGTATGTTCTGCGCCAGGTAGTTGACGTGCGCCGTCAAGCTCAGCTCCGGCTGTTGCTTTGCTCTCCTCTCAAAGGCAGCCTCGACGAGCCCAGATTCGTGACTCTGGACGCCGTTGAGTACGACAGTGCATGGTTCAAGGTTGTACATCAATGGAACAAGGAGGGTGATGTCTTTTAGGGATTGCAAAGGGAGCGGCAAGCGGCTAGGTTTGGCGACTTGCAACGGAACATTGAATAAAGTGCCATCAGCGCGCTTGGAAAATAATGGTTGCCTACCCATTCTGGCTTCTAGTTGCCGTATGTCAGATTCCCGCTTAGCGCTGGCTTTGGCTTTCTGGCTGGGGGTAAATGTGACAGGTTGAGCAATAACGGTTGGCTTTGGAGGCACTTCGGGTGTGACAATTGGCATCCGCGCACCTACTGTCCGTGGGGTATTGGCCACGATCTTGACTGTCTGCGCCTTCTCGGATGTGAGAAACCGTTCGAGATTCTTGTCGAGCTCATTCATCAAGCTTAGCAGTGACTTTTGGGGAAACCGATCAACCAACGTTTCAAACCCACGCTCGACGTTTATTTGATAGCCCCGCTCCATTTCGGCATTGCGTACTTTGAGTGCAGGCCTACCCGTTCCAGGGAATCCCTTCGGCACGACCAAGGTGCATTTCAGGCCATCCAGCTCGAATGGGAAGTCTGGGTCTGAAGGATTTAACTGGAAGGTCAATGAGGTCCCCTGAGCGTCGTCCTTGACTTCGGGTGAAAATCTCCTCTTGATCTGACCGATCTCGAATTCTCGTGGATCTTCAATTTGGGCCTTTGAAATCGGCCTTGTTACTACGAGTCGGGTTTGGGGTTGCACAAGGCCAATGGAATTGGCGGCCGAGGTGACTGGCGACCCGACAGCATGGTTCGTGTCTAACAGTTGTACCACGCCGCCGTTCTGCACCTGGACCGGCCGGTATTGCGATACTTCACTTTCAGCCAAGTTTTGAGAGTCATTTCGCAGGGGTGGCGAACTTTCGTGGCGGTAAAGGCATGCCTCACCAGCCCGGCAATCCTGTGGCGGTCAGCTACGAGCAAATCACCTCGTCCCAAATTCAAAAAAGGACCAGAGAGAACAGTAGACCACAAAGGAAAGAGTAACATGGTAAATTGGCATTTACGAGGTCAGTGTAACATGGCACGGAGCACAACACGATACCACATTTAGTGGCCAATATAGATCCTCTCTTTGCCCTAAGCAGGTTACGAAGGAATACGCCTGGTCTGACAAGAGCCAAGAGGCCCAGGTTTGCTGTGACAAAAAAAAGTTTTGTAATTACCATCTTTCGTTCCGAAATACTTGCAAACAATGTCCTTCCTTCGTCGTGTTATTCCTTTCGACGTTGGTTTCGGTGAGGCTGACCGGTGTTGGTGGCCTGGCGTGGTTGACTTGTGCCTGCCAACTCATTACTCTTCTGCCGAGTACCTGGAAATTTGAGCAGATGACCAGTTATTTGGTACGTAGCGTGTTTTGATAGGTGGAGTCAACCGATTGGGCACAGACGCCCGAAAATCCAAAAAACACCGGCACTCTCATCTGGCATCTGGCAGGATCCGGTCGTGTGACTGCCGAGGATTGTCGGTACGACCGCTGCGGTGTCCTTGCAGGCGGAAGTTCGGGCATGCCTACTTGGGTATAGGCAGGTACCAAGGTCTTTTCCGAGAAGAAAGCGTTGTACGACCCTTGTTGCGGAGGGCAGATTCCGTCGTCCTAATGACCGCAGGCGTGGGGCAACAGTCATTGGTTGGTGGGAGACGTGACCTGAAAACAAAGCCAGATGAACTCGTGCTATTTTGTCGGCGACCTAGTGGCGGGGGCCTTTGCAGTGGCCCGCCGTTGTTAATGCAGAAGAAACGTTTGATCAAAGTCACGCGCGGGCGATAAGCCCTGGCGAAAAGTCGACTGACAGCATGTTGTGAGTCAGCCCCTACCAAATAACATTTCAGCCCTGTTAGCGACTAGGTTGTGTTTGGAGTCGCCTCTTTAAGTAGATGAAGCGGAAGCCAACCGCCGGCATGATGCAGCACTAGCTCGCAAGCATGTCTGCGGGTCATGTGTCCGTCATTCATTTTCCCGAAAGGAGAGGCTAATGAAAAGCCCGGACCAAGGCTTTCAAGATGCGGAGAAGATCTCGGCAAAGAAAGATCAACTGTGTGATAATGATCCATCGGTCCCGAAGCAGCCCTTGGGAGTGCCATTCCCACGAGCTTTGGGATCGTCCATTCACTGGAGTAATAATGACGCAGTTGTCTCGGAAAAAAACCGAGAACTTGGCAGCACAGAGATGGCGGAAATGTGGCGTCATGACGGGTAATCGTAATACAAGCGTGAGCCAATCTCGCGTCAGCTTGGAGCTGTGTTTTTGGTAATGGACAACGGAATGACCGGTGGTATGCAGTGTCAGCGATCATGTGAAATGCTCCTCTCCCTTTTTTTTCGATGCTTGCACGCAGCGGTCAAATAATGCCACATTCCGGGGGAAAACAAGGTATGGCCCAAGGCCAAGGCAAAAAACCCTTGACCCTGACCAATGCAATTCCCCAACGCCACCCAATTCGGACCAGTGGGGGCCCACGCATTTGCAATGTTTTGCATATGATACTCCTTCGTCAATTATGATTCGTGTCTCGGGCAGTGGTCATAGGCGTCCTCCCGGTACGCTGTGCGTGCTAGTTCATGTCATGTTTGCCCCCTGGTCATACCTACAACTAATTAAACGGTTGATTGTTGAGGCTATTTTTTGAACATGTTCATGGTAACAGCACAGCGGGCTATGGATACGAAATGGTGTCCACGAGAGACGGATTGTTCCCCCAATATGCCCGTTTTCCAACACAACGCGGAAGGAAGCGGCCCGGGTCTTGATAGGACTGACTTATCCAGAAGGAGAGTATATGTGTACCAGGGGATAACTATCAAGCGACCACAGCTGAGTTAAGGCTCAAAAGTGGTGGGCAGCACATCCTCGCCCCATGTATCATTTTCCACGAATCAAAATAGGTCATGCTTAGATCCTCCTTTTGATTGATGCCCTAGCTTGCGCATCCGCACGAAGGATCAAGAGTGATGCTTTTCTTGTTTTCTAGTTTCCGTCGGTGTGAGACATTTGTTCAGTTTTGGCCATGTTGACACATGACAATATCCATTTTTGGTCAAATTGGGCTCACAACCCTGCAGCGGTCCAGCCTCGGAGCACATGCTTGGGGCTCTGCTACCAAACATTGCAAAGCCCGTGTCTTACACTACGCCTGTCCAGCCCAGGAAGAAGTAGGAAGGACCGTTTATCCGCAGTTTTAGCACTGCATGTCGTTGCTGCGCCAAAAGCACACACAAGGCAGATTCATTGTTACCGGTTATAACGTTTTGCATTGCCACTCTTTGATACATAGCCCACTTGAGTAAACCTTGGGCCAGGAGACGTAGACACCAAATGTAGCACATCTTGATCACTGAGATCTAGTATCCGTAAAAAACAGAGATCCGAAAGTAGCACTTTTATCATCCCATTACAACTGAAAATTTCCCTTGCCTCCTCTCCCCGAAATATGACCACGCCGTAGATGCCAATACTTGTTTGTTGGAGGGTATGGGGCCGTGCCTCTCCATATCTGCCTCCCGAACAAAGGCCGTAAATCACATGACACGCTTAAACGCTAGACGTAAGTAACAAAGGTGAAAATCGTACAGCTACAGGTACAGTAAACAATGAATCAAGTCGAAAGGGGGGGGACGACGCTACCACCCCTTGGTATGGTATTCCCATGGACCTTCGAAATAATGGTTCCATGAATTGCTCCCGGCAGCTTCCACTGCGGCCGGGTCAGGCCTGAGGTCGGGGTACCTCTGGAGATGAGCCATGTTCTGAGCAGTGTGACGGCGCTTCAAGAAGGCATTTGCCGTCGTGCTCTTTTGTTTGCGCTCCCATAGAAGGTGCTTGCGCAGAGACTCGGTGAGTTCAGTGGCCAGCATATTTCGCCGGGTAGTGCGCGGTGAGTGGGCGGGAGGGTGTGTATTGCTTGCCGTGGTGATAATGGGCATCGGCCGGCTTGATTGAGGACCACGCATGGTCAAGACAGGCTCATTCTCGTTTTCATCAGACGAGTCCGGGCCAGACGGACCGTTGGGCGACGACGTGCGAGACCGACGGAGTGCTGGAGAAGACCTCGAGGCCGCGTTAGCCAAAGCCGCAGCACGTTGCGGGTTGTGCAACTGCATTGTGAGCATGGAGCGTCGCGTAGTCAGCTTGGCTTGTGACTCGACCCGTTGGAACATGTTCTTGTCCATCGGGCTGGCTTGCCCGCTCTCAGAGTCTGAGTCTTCCCAGGCGGCGTCGTCTTCCTCGATCGCACTTTCCGATGCTTCGCCGTCCTCGTCGTCACAACTTTCTATTGCGTCCTCATCTTCGGTGTCAGCCTCCTCTATCCGTCTAGATTGGACCATCTCTTTGAATGAAGGTTTCTTGGACTTGTCCAGGGGTTTGGCCCTGAGACTGTTTGACAATGAACTCTGCTTCGGCTGGCGAGACATCCGGTCCTCAAACGAGCTCTCCTCGTCACCGGATGAGCCACCAAGCGTGAACATGCCAGCCCTCTTCTGTACTTCAAGTTTGCCCACTTGTTGGGGCTGAGTAGGCGTCGTAATTTCCTGACTGAGTTTGGGTTTTGATCGGAGCGACGAAGACAATTGTGATGGTGAAAAGCCATGTATAATGCTGGCAGATTTAGTGAGGCCACCCGATGAGACGCTGCTTTCAGACCCTCGGTCACTGCTCCCATTGCTGACGGTGCTGGCGAATGTGACATTCGAGAAGCATGAGTCTGATGAGTTTTGTAGATTGGACTCTGACGGTGATGTGTCAGTCTCGACGTCGGGAAATGGCGACGAAGGTCGAGGTGTGATATCAGCCATGGCGTCAGGAACGGTATGTAAACTGGGTGCAATGGTGAGCGATAGAGGCTCTAGGTCTGTCTTCTCCTTAATGCTGATAATCATCTTTTCCAGCCCTTCGGAAGTAATGTGCTTTTCTTTGCCCCTACTACGACTCAGTGCTGAGTCTTCGGCTTCCAATGGTACGCGGTTTGCCTTTTGTGGAAAGAGAGCGGGTCTGGCCGCTCGCCTTCTTTCTGTGTCTTCGGATGCGGCCGAGTCGACACTTGATGATAACGAAGGTACCTCCTTCGGACTCGGCCGCCGGGGGCGGACATCGATGGCAGGAGTGGTAGCTAGGTGTGGTTGTGCTTCGCAGCAAAACGTTTCTCGGTTCCATAATCTCCAACTTAGGTTCTCTAACCTCTTTCCTTCTTCTATCGATTCTGCGCACTTGGAGAAAACTGGGAAGCTGGGAGTCAGAAAGGCCGAATTTCCGCACACAGGAAAGAGCACGTACCCATCCACATTCCAAAAAGGCTCTCCACATTCCTCGGGTCGACCTTGTGCATTTTCCCTGCGTCCACAGTGAGGACAGGCGCGGCTAAACGCGAAGGCATCGCGGTAGTGCAGTAGGCTGCAGCCTCTTCACCGCAGGTTTATGTGTGATTCAGAGTATGATGGCGCTTGGGTTCTGGGCAATTGCTGGTGCAAAGAAAATGTGTGCTATTTGCACCTTAGGAATCAACATTCGCGCTGCCAACAGGGGGAAGGTAGGCGGTATCGGGTAGCGGTCGCGATGGCTGTTGGCGCTTCGCGCTGGCGGACAGTGCGACAAGGCGGTTTTTGGCGAATAAGGAAGCCTCAGAATGGACGATAGTTTAGGCCTGACAGGAAACTAGGCGTTGCGTCGACGTGTGGGCAGAAAAAGGGAAACGCGAAGTGGTGAGAGCGGGTGAGGAGCACTTGAAAGACCCTTCCAGGCTTTCACATGGGGGTCATCGGCTACTTTGTATTATTACCCTTCCGGCGATAAGTGGGACCAGCCGCTATGCAGAAGCTGGGGGGGGGGGCGCTGTCGTATTGAAATTACCTGCCCCAAAGTTACGCACCCTGTGTAATTTACGTATTGGCCTCCTTTTTTGCTTTCTTTTCCGTTCACCAATACCGCAAAATGCAACGTAGCTGACCGTGCCTCTTAGTCATGATAGGGTACAGAAATCTTACTGTCCCCCATCACATACCCATTCACGTTTCATTGCAATGGCCAGGTGACTTGTTGCCGCGTATTGCCTCCGTCCGATTCGTTTCAACAAACCTCGAAAGGCCTCGTCGGACTAACGGGGAGACGATCCAAGGGAGCCGTAGTCATCGTTCCTGAGACGCTTAATGGGCGAAGCAATGCCAATAGTGTTTCATGGATGGGCAAAGGTTTGGTCAGGTGGAGGCATAACAGAAGAAACGGTCTGGGAAAAGTCAGCCCTCAAAGCCGAGGCCCCCGATCGTCCACCGATCCCCTCCGGAGCTGCTAAATTGTCCCACATCAATTTTGGCCCCCGAGACTTCGCCGCCTAGCCCCGTTTCCAAAGAAGCAAAACCCCCCAAATGATCGTCCAAACGCTCCCCATAAAACGTAAGCAGGACAGGAGTGGTGATTTCCGGTAACCATTCTTTTGGGTCGTTCTTCTCCAACTGTCTTGGGAAATACCCCGAAGACGTTTGTCTGCATCGTGTCATGCCAACGAATTGTCTTCCCACATGTTACACTCGGACCTAACGTCAGATTTTGAGATTGTCCCACGTTCAGTCGATTCCCGTTCCGAGATTCCCCCCTTCCGAAGCTTGGTACATCGAAGGGGGTCGCGTAGGCAATAAATGCAGCTACTCGTCGCACCAACCACCTTCCGTACAACGGCCGGGCAGACTTTGCCAGAGCCCCCGGGCGCCACCGCGTCGGGGATAGGCAGCCTGACTCGAAGCCATCACAACTTGGCGCTCTTAGGGGCACCGGGAATGAGGGAGTGATCCAAGGAGGGAGCCCACCTGCACAGCGCTTAGTTGGCGCCACATTGCAAATGCAAAACCTTCACCCTCCTGAGCCGATGCAGGCAGCCCACCCAGCGATGTGGGTGATGTCGATCCTTTCCCAACCTGTAGTTTGAATAAAGATGGTGGCTTTTGTTATCGGTATCACTTGCTAATGTGTCAGGCTTGCTTGCTCTCGTACCCATTTCTGTCTGTGGCCAATCTGACCGAAATTTGTAGCAAAACACCTGCCACTAGGAAGCAGCTATCCTGCCCCGACAGCCCCCAAAAGGCACCGATCGATGCTATGCTAGTCGATGTCACCTTTGATCTTCTTCTAGAGCTTTTTCCATTACGTTGGCGTTGGTAGTGATAGTGAGTCGTAGTCCTGACTAAAACCCTGGCTCTCCCGTAATCCCCCAGAGCACGGTTTGCGAAGGTGGGGGCATCATTCGTTAGCACGGGCTGTTGCTCGGTCAGTTCTACCGAGCACCCACACCCACGTGGTCAACCCCAACAGATTGCCGCGACTGCTAAATTCATTTGGTGACATCTCGAAATGCAACCTTCAGGCAAAACATTAGGTATGGAGCAGTGGGGGTGACACTCGAATACAACCACACCGCTTCAGGCAGAGATGTTTAGCATAGTGTAGTTTACGACTTAGGTATTTCAACGAGGCCTGGAAAGTGGCTGACTGAGATAGTGGCGAAAACGACTTCCCTTTCAAGCATGGGTCTGGCAATCGACAAAGAGGGGAATCGCAGTGCTGATCCATGAATAATGATGCAGCTTGGTGGGAAAAAGCTTAAACAACTCGTTGGAGGCTGGAGTGAGAAAACTGGTTTGCTTTGGGCCAGTGTTTGGAAATTAAGCTAGGCAGATGGGAAGCTCTTCCGCGTCAATGGGCTTGCAATCTGTCGGTAATGGCGCGGGTGGAAGGCACTTCCCCGCCCCTCGCCTGGTGAAGTCAAGGGGTTCTGTACTCCCCAGCCACGTTACCGACATCGACCTACAAAACACTGGGAAAAAGCAGCCGGCTCAATGATAACGAGCTTTTGGCAATCCAAATGCCGTTAAACTGCTTCTGTGGGGGATGGGTTCAGGGGCAAAGGGTAGCAACAGATTAGAAGGATCCCAGGAGAAAGACATCGACGCTAATTAAACGATGGGAGGAGCTCCTCGTCGCTATAGATTGCCTCTCCGGCCCGCTCCCGACAATGTGATGTCTGTGGGTCACATCACATCGATAGGAGAGCGCAGACCGACTTCATCACATCTTACTTCTCTTCCGAGTCAGACAATGAGCTTCACACTTGAGTTGGCCGAGTCCATGACTCGAATGCTCCCCCCACGCTGGGAATACACTGTCCACCACGTCCGATTACAAGTGTGCATTAGCTATGAGGCAGCGGAACCTTAATACAGTGAATCGTTCAATGGCGTTTGCTCATTTACTCATCCGATCAGTACCTGAATCAGCTAGTATGTGGCGTTTAGAAAGTTGACGCTTGCAATCGGACGCGACGGGACAGTGTCCATAGTTGTCACCAATCAAGCAACCACACCATCTCTCTGCTCTAACAGTGATATCTGTGTAACTTGACAGTAAATGTGATGACCAAAAAGGGGGTCCTCTCTCTTTGTTCAACCCGAAAACACCCGTCAGGCGTACTGTTGGTCAAGTGTGCAAGAGTAAGTTACTTAAAGTACCCCTGAACTGACAGCGAGACTTGTAGCACCTTCGCATTACTTTCCGAATCTTTGAGTCTATTTGGGAGTTTTCTTCATGATACTACCCGTTCTCAACTCTCCTATTCAGTATTTCGTAGCATCTAGTTCAACTAGTACATGAATTAGCACAAAATAGTCTCTCTTCGACCTGTTGTGCGACAAGCGCGATCATTGAGAAGGCACCTCTAATCCGTATGAACGGGTCAGAACAAGCTTGGTCTTGAAGTCGCATACTTCTGGCTTAAGTCCTCGATCTTCTACTTTCGTCTCTGACTCCCTATGCGAGATGATATCGGCGAGCTTCGGGCGTCTTTCGCCGTACTTCTCGAGGCTGCTTCAATTAGTGACTATGGTGGACATGCGAAGCTAATAACTTCACTAATGGCTTCACAAATCTTGAAGACAGAAGTGAAAACCCGGTGATGGTTGGAGGCTGCTCAAAACCAAATGAAATCTAGCTTGACACAGCCATGACTTACCACTTTGTACAATCAACGTCTCCTCCCATATCCATCATTTCACAGACGTGATCTTGACCATGACAAAGAGCAGACGCCTTAAGAACTGTCTGTCGGACACTTTGCCACTACCCCCACCAGCAGTCCCGCTGCAGAGGGGGAGCATAAGAACCCCACTATGTAGGACGCTGTGTCTTTACATCACTAGCGGCCCTGCTTCAGAAAGGGGAACTGAGAGCTGCATTTGTTGGCCGTCATATCTGCCCTCCACTGGGAGATCTGAGAAAATTGGAGCTAGCGGCTGGCAAAGATGGAGAAAAAGAGAAACGAGAGAAAGAGGAAGAAGGTGGCTATTTGCACCAAAAGGAAATGAAACGTCGCATAGGAGCAAGATATCGTTGGGAAAGGGTGGGCAGCGATGGTTCAAGGAAGAGCACGATGATGACAAGATGAAGCATCAGACGAAGGTGGAGCGCGAAACGCTTGAGCCAGGGAACATCGGATTGAGCTGTATCAGATGGCAGGTAGAGGTGGACAAGCTGCGGAAGAGACCTAGCGAATTTTAGCCCACTTCCAGGACCAAGGAGTTCCTAGCGCACGAAACTGGACCGACGCGGAGAAGCCTTCGATATGGCCACCCAATTAGAATTCGATCAGCACTAATTACTGTACTTTCTCCTTCTCTCCTTCCTTGTCTTTCAACTCCAGTTTCTCCCATCCCTTCTCAGTCTCCTTCGCATTCTCCTCATTCGATTTGGCCTTCATCTCTTTTTGGTGTTGTTCATCTAATGCCACGACCATCTTCACAAAGCCTCCAACCACCAACACCACCAACGCCGCGCCCAACCCAAGTCCCAGAACCAGGCCAGCAAGGTGCCCAGCATGGAGGACCCAGCTAATCTTGGGCCGGCCGTCTTTCATGTTGAAGATGGCAATCCCTTCGAAGATCGTGATGGTTATACCAAGGAGCATGCAACTACCAACAGCTTCGGGGTCCGCAGGCTTCGGCGATTGGCGAGTACTCGAATCATGCACGTCCTTCCTCCCGACTTCGCCAACATTTTCCTGTACGGTTGCAGCGCCGTTCTGCTTAGGAAACCAGATCCGCCACGCGAAGTAGGGTAGATAGAGTGCTCCAGCATTGACTAGCACGAGCCCAAGAGCAACAAGGATAAGTTTGGGTATAACAATGAGACTGAAATTCAGGCCAATTTTCATAGACTCCACGATACTAGACATGTTGATCACCAATGGTCATGATCTTAGGTAGCGAAATTCATGTTCTGGAAGGGGAGGGAGAGTGGTTTGCCAAGCCTGGTCCGCAAAGCGAGGTGTTTCGTCAGGCGCCCTAAATAAAGGCCACTGCATGAAGACGGCGCCTATTTTTGGGGGCGGGCAGGTATTTCTGCCTGGTTCTCACGGCGAGACAGCTTTCGCGACCATCATTTCCCCCCAACCGAGCATCCACAATACCGCGTACGAGGCCAAATCTGCGGCCAGCTGCAGCGCTTAGACATTACTTGTGCACAAAAGCCAATGCGAGCGCTGATAATGCCTCCCCAAATGCCTCAGGGAAATGTTAGGATGCCAACTGCTGGTAACTTTCCATCACGAATCTAACCTCCTAACAAAACATTATTCGAACGAATTCCTTGCGAAGTGCCATATCGAAACCTGGTGATTGAATTTTGTCTTGGTGTATGAACGCAGTCATCAAGAACCTTCAGGTTGATTACCTTTTCCTAAAAGGGGTCTCTCTCCTTCGCGCCCTGCAATGACAGCCACTCAGTAGGTATTTCCTCAGCATATGCGAGCCGGCAAGTCAGAGGGGAGGCCCCAAAATGCCAAGAGTGGTAGACTCTCCACTACTGCAATGATGAAAAGTCGATTATCGCATACCTCGCCGTGCCTACGACAGCAAAGCCATCTCTTAAGCCAACCAGGGCGGTTCTTAATGTGGATAACTGGGAAGTGTACCACGAAGGAGTGCATCAGCTCTCGTATTTCAGCTGGGAGTAGACTAAAATAGGGAGAGCTGGCTTGTGGATTAGGAATGGTCAAGGATATGTCCAAAGTTGCTTGCCATTGGTAGAACGAGTGCTTTTGCTGACTCTCCTCGATCTTTGAAACTGACGTAGGCCTGAACCGTAAGTTAGCACGCACTATGTCATCAGCAAATCCGATATGCGTGCCTTCAGCGAATGGCTGGGACTCCATTGTCGGGCTGCTCTTCATAGAAATGATTGGCGCCGGGATAGCAAAACACTTGTGAATGTTTCATACCGCGCTGGAGGCTTTTGGAGTAATTGCCTTGATGACAATCTACCTTGATCATATGTCGAGCAGTTGCCAACTGGACCTCAATTCGAAAGATTACGAGTGCTAAAATAGATACACATCCATAACAGATAAGATGCGCCACGAGGCTCAAGTCCTAGTCTAGGACCACTGAGTGTCCTGATTATGACAGATTCAAAACATCAGTCATGTGAGTGCGAAATCTCTGCAATAACGGGCTGAATGTACTGTGAGAATAGATAAGATCCCTGTCAGAAGATGGCAAAATATCTGCAATGAGACGATAAAAACATCCATCATGAGAAGCAGCCTTCCCCGGCCCGCTCCCGATCTGGCTTGGCATTTATTGGCACTTCCTTGCATTTCCTTGCTAATAGTTGAGGCCATGCCATACATCTAGCTCGATAAAAGAACGCCTTGGACCATTTGCACAAGGATGGACGAGCTGGCATCTCGCAGTCGCTGTCAGAATGATCAAAGTAGAACGCCCGACGCCCACTCCATACAACCTTACCGACCAACAGTCGTGGTCAAGCGATCTTACACAATCTCCATCCTGTGGCGATGATGAAGGCCACTTGAAGTTCGGCTTACCTGGTGGCACAACCCAAGAGACCATCCTACTACCGCCGCCGGACGCTACAGGTGGACAAAATGCAATTGGCGCCCAGAAAGAAGGGGAAGGAGCCGGGACTGCCGCTCGAGACGCAGTTGGCAGCGGACAAAGTCTACGTAGACATACAGAAGCCTCAAACAATGTCACTGGGACTGCGATGGGAATCCAAGCGAACACAGCAGAAGCACACAAGCGACGGCAAAGCCAAGTCGAGGAAATGGCAGCACAGGGATCTGAGAGAGAAAAGATTTTGAAATTCTCCACACCAAGAATACACGAGCTTACGTCTTCGCCCGACATGCTGCCATTACGAGTTGTTCCTAGCCGGACCCCAAACTCGGAAAGGCTGCAGAGCATCTTGTCGGATACCCCATCAATCACCTTCAACATGCCGGAAGACTTGGCAGGAGATGTGAACGGCACGATTCATGCTGCCTCACAGCCTGTTGAGAGATCTGAAGTTGCTGATGGGCTAAAGCACGATGAATTGCAAGATCCACCGTTACTACCAGCAGAATCACTGCAGAGACCAGAGAAAGTCATCAAGACAACCCTGAGACCAAGCCATACTGTGCGATCGATGTCGACACCATCATCAGCTAAAACCCAGCCGAGGAGCCCCGGGACTGTACATAATACGGGACGCGCTTTAAACACAGATTTGAAAGGAAGTGCAACGACCTTTGATTTCAGTGCTGGCAAGCTTAAATCCGACCCCTCCGGTGCTGACATAGCCTTACCATCTCCCATGCCAACTTCAATTCCCGTACCGCCCCTTTCAATTGCGACACATCTACAACTTGAGTTGTCTTCGCATCGACCTTCCTCGCTTTACATTCATCGGCCGACTACTAGTGACTTCCCGTACGAGTCATCTCGCGTGAAGATAGAACGCCTCCTGAACTTCATCTTTTTACCATACCATCTCGAGGGCGCTCTCTGGTTTGGAACTCTGGCTTGCTTTGACGCTTGGCTCTATACTTTTACTATACTTCCCTTACGTTTGTTGAAGTCGTTTTACATCCTCGGCAAGTCCTGGACCACAAACCTAATCTCCGAGGTTCAATTCATAACTGGATTCGTATACACGGGCACGGCACGAGGGTGGCGTAGGCGCCAAAGCAGGCGATTTTCGGCTTCTGAAATTCGTCTTAACGGTTCAGCATCCGCGAAATCTCCGACATCTGAACAAGCCCGGGCTGACTCTTTGGCTTCTCTACAATCCCGCATTCCCGAATCCGAGGTTAATGCAGGTGTCTCGAAACATGAAAGCATTCGCGATCCGCCAACTCAACGGAGACACAGGAGAGCTAAATCTGTGCCATCTGCCTTGCTCCCAGGTGACAAGGCGGACATCTTGAAGGGCTTCTTGATCGTGTGCACATGTCTGATCCTCATGCGTTTCGACGCAAGCCGCATGTATCACTGGATAAGAGCACAAGCAGCAATCAACCTATATGTCATTTACAATGTACTCGAAATTTGCGATCGATTGTTTTCGGCTATTGGACAAGATATTTTGGAGTGCTTGTTCTCCCGAGAAACACTAGAGCGCAAACTTGACGGCCACAGCAAGATTCTTCGACCATTCTGGCTATTCCTGCTCGCCTTGATTTACACTGTGGTGCATGCCACATCTTTATTCTATCAAGCCATCACTTTGAACGTGGCAGTCAATTCATACTCGAATGCCCTGATAACGCTGCTCATCTCAAACCAGTTCGTTGAAATCAAATCCACCGTTTTCAAGAAGTTTGAAAAGGAGAACCTTTTTCAGCTGGCCTGCGCCGATATTGTTGAGCGCTTCCAACTGTGGCTGATGCTCACAATTATCGCATCTCGCAATATTGTCGAAACAGGAGGTTTAAGCAGGGGCCTCAGTGCTCTGAGCCCGTCGCCATCAATGTTCACCGCAGATTCAGCAATCAGCAGCAGCAACCAACTGACTCGAGCTATGCCACCACGCTCATCGCCATCCATCCTTCCGAGGTCATTTGAACTTGTCCCCGCCTTTTTTAATTCCTTAACGGCCTATGCACCAACCATGAGCCACATTTTTGGTCCGTTCCTCCTGGTGCTTGGCTCTGAAATGCTTGTCGACTGGCTAAAGCACGCATACATTAACAAATTCAATAATACTCGCCCAACGATATACGGCCGCTTCCTTGATGTCCTTGCTAAGGACTACTATTCCAATGCTTTCGCCGATCAAAACCTGACAAAAAGACTGGGTCTTCCTGTCATCCCACTTAGCTGCTTATTCATTCGGGCAAGCATGCAGACATACCAAATGTTTCTTGCCGCATGGATTCCGACGCCTGTGCCAAGCTCAGCTACAACGTTGACAAGTTTGCAAAGCCATCTCACGGCATCCGCTTCACTGATTCCGACATCTACTGCAGCGGGCCTATCACGAAAATTTGATGGTTTGCTGAGAACAATATCGCCTTCGATCTCATCATTGGCTATCTACCGGCACTTCACAACGGCTGTCGTCGTTATACTTCTCTTCCTTGTGCTCCTCACCGTCAAGCTTGTTCTTGGGATGTTATTGCTGTCATACAGCCGATCGCGATATCGGTCCATGAAGGAAAGAGAGAAGACGTCCATTCATGACGTCGAGGGTGGAAAACGAGTGGGTGGTTGGGGAGTCGTCGAGGTAGACGAAAACAAGAGACGCTGGATCTGCGAAGATGATGCTGATGGTTTGAAAGCGCTTAAGGAAAGGGAAGTTCGGGACAGAGTGAAGAAAGAAAGAGGGACAGGAGAAGCTGCCTTTGATAAGGTCAAGCGATACGAGATGGTTGCTAAGAGGATATGGTAGGCGTTTGGTTGGACTTGCATCAGCCTGAAGGTGTTAAGGCAGAGCATTGCCTTGAATATGGGGCTTGGAAGCATTTTCTGGAGTCTAGAGTTTGATAACGTGATTCCACAATAGACTCGTGGCTGGCCTTCAAAATAAAAGGCCACCCAGGAACCAGCGCCCTTGCGAATGTAGGCTAGTATGATTTACTCGTCAAAGGTCCGTCAAAGCCAATATTGACGCTAATGGACATTCTCATAATATTCACGAAAGTCTCTCTGTTGGCCCGTGTCCTCGTTTGGGCAGTAATTCTAACAAACTCGTAGCTACTTCCCAGGGTTACTTGTGACTGGTGGTCCTCTGGAAAAGAAGAGAACTCATGGATCCTGCCCTTTCACATTATCAACGCAAGAACAGCTTTAAGTCCAGCGACAACGATCAATATCAACATGCAAAGCTTTACTGCTAAATTTGGATTCCTGTTAGCGTGGAAAAGCTGCTGCAACGGTTGGGCCTAAAGCAGCTTGAAGAGATCAACGCTGGGTCCCGGGGCCCGGCAGCATGAACGGCCCCCCGTGGCCGCCGATCATAACGGATTTTCCACCTAGAAAAACCTGGCGCCATCCATGTAAGGTTTGTCGTTCAGGTGGAGAAGTTAAGGTGGCGCAGTTTGTGTGCCCTACGTACCTCGTCACGCATCAAGGAATATCTCGCACAGCGCGAGTGGACGCTGTACTGTGCTAAAAATGCGGGTAGGCGAGCACATTGGCTTTTGCTGTGCACTGATCTGTCAAATCCTGTGTGTATCGCTGCTAGCCGCCGAAAAGGCCTTGTCACCATGACCCAAAGGCGCAAAGATCGTCGAATACTGTAATGCCCACTTCCCATCTTTTTGTTCATTTTGAAGTACTTGGGTGATACCAAATCGATTTGATAGTGTAGGAAAGCCGAGGTCTCTTCAACAATCTCGGTTGTTGCCCATTCGCCCTAGTTTGGTCGCGCCCAAATCACCCGGCAAGGGTTGGCCTGGGATGGGAACTTGCAAGCTTGGTTGCACCCACTTGAGTACTTGTCGCCATGACTGGCTAGAGTTGCCCCCAAGTACATTGCGGTGGGAATGGAACTCAACCTGTCATTTATGACTGGGATTAAAGTCGTAGTGTACCGGCCTTGTAGACAGGACAATAGCCCTTAGCCTAAGCGGGGACCCGTCAGAGCCTTATCGTTCCAACAACTTTGAAACGACCGCAAGAACGACTGCCATAGGAACTTCACTGGATTCCATTCAATTCTAAGCAAAGCTGCCTCTTGCAATCACAATTCACCGCTCTGCCTTCATACGTCTTGTTGCGTTCTGCACGCGGCCGCCAACTCTTAGTTGCATCCTCTAGCCCGCCAATTACGCATTTCGCCTGCTCTCTCTGGGGCACTTGTCCCTTACCCGCAACGCCAGAGATCGAGAAACCGGGAAAGCACAATGGATGACCCCAGTGGCAGCAACGACAAGCCTGCACGTAGACGAGGCACTCTAACCAAACAGCCACCTCCATCTGTTCTCAGCAGTCGACCTTCACTCCGAAAGCCGCAATCAAACACTTCTCTTCAACGACATCCTTCAGCGCCTATCTACCCCCGCAGCCACACGCCGACCTCATACTCAAGTCGCGACCTTCACCAACGAACCAAGTCAAGCGCATACGGTTCATCCTCCTCTTCACTCGAACAGGCCAGCTCTGGTCCCTCGCCTGCCTCGAATAGTGTCAATTACGGTGTATCGACGACCTCCTACACATCTCAGCACACTCCAAACGCGGCACCCGCACAAGGCTCAAATGACCGGAGTACTGCAGACAACCTGATAGGTGCTCCCTTCGACGCCCGTGGCCTCCTCTCATCCCTTGACCCAAGCCTTAACAGCAGTTCAGGCTATGCCGGCTCTCAAACATCTGCATCTCGCCGACCTGAGCCGCCGCCCTTGAACCACACTCACACAAGTCCAGATCTCCGATTTCACCAGGTGCGACAGTCACAGAATTTCAACCAAGGAGGACAGGGCGTCATGGAGATCACTCCTCCGCGGTCAGATAATGGCGCCGTCAGCCCCAAGCGGTACTCAGACGACGCCAGCGGCAAGCCGCCCGGCCCACTTCGAAAGAAGAGCGGATTCTCAAGCTTCATGAACAGTATGCTGGGCTCCCCAAGAACAATAAAAATCTCGGCGCCAGAAAATCCAATCCATATGATACATGTCGGGTACGATAATGTTACAGGGCAATTCACGGTACGTTTCATGTGCTAGTCGACCTATGTTTCTCCCAAGTGGTGGAAAAAAGGCCGTCTTGATGTCGCTATGCATGGGAACTTTCAGCTAACATAGTTCTTAGGGTCTTCCCAAAGACTGGCAGAGGATGTTGTCAGAAAGTGGTATACCTGAAAAAGAGCAAGAGCAGAACCCGCAGATGATGTACAATATCATGGAAACTTACAAGATCAATCTTGGTGGATCAGACGACGGGGTCTGGCACAAGTTCGACAACGCAAAACCAACTGACTCGGCCCAGACTAGCAATGGAGCTGCTCTGGGTCCTGTAACTCCCGGCGGCGGTATCAGTCCCGCTGGGTTTACACCAACAACTGGAATGATTTCTCCTCCTGCAAGTCCCCGCTTTCCTCAGAACCTCGAGGGCAGTTTCGAGAACCCGAGGGCGCCACCACCCATTCCTCGCCATGTCCAGCCCGGTCCCTTGTCACCACCCAGTAATGGCTCTTTCAGCAATATAGTGCCAAGTCGCGCGGCGCCTAAAGCCCCCGTTTCCTTTCATCAAAACTTCACTCCTGCAAGACCGGCCCCTCCGCCTCCAGTGCCGAAAGAGATGCCTTTACGACCAACCCTGGATGTTACTAGACAGCCTTATGCCACTGCTCAAGCGGCAGAACTTGAATCGCCAACAGAGGGCATCCAGACAAGTCATTCCAGCTCTGCCAAGACTCATGGGGCCGCTCCGCCGCGGCCATCACCAGGCATGATCAATTCTCCTATCCAATACCAACAGCAACAAGAGCAGGCAATGGCACTTGCCCAGCAAGCTATCTCCAGCAAGCAGCTTGACAGGAGTCGCAGCCAGAAACAGACGCCTGCAGAGTTACCAACTTTCGAAATGCAGGCGCGGTCAAGTCCAACTACCACTCAGCCACAGTTTGCAGCGGTGCAAGATCCAACAACCATGCCTCAGGCACAACAAGCAGATCGTGTGGGACCAGTGCCAGGTCCACGGCCAAGGAATAAACAGCGTCAACCTAGCAACGGCATCGACATAGTCACACGGCTCAAGGAGATCTGCAATCCCGCCAATCCCACCACCAAATACCAGAATTTTGACAAGATCGGCCAAGGAGCTTCTGGCGGTGTTTTCAAAGCCTACGAAGTCGGCACGAGAAAGTGCGTCGCAATCAAGCAAATGAATCTGGAACAACAACCGAAGAAGGACCTAATCATAAATGAAATCCTGGTCATGAAGGACAGCAAACACAAAAACATTGTCAATTTCACAGACAGCTTTTTGCACGAAGGTGATCTCTGGGTAGTCATGGAGTACATGGAGGGAGGCAGCTTAACCGATGTGGTGACATTTAATGTTATGAGTGAAGGGCAGATTGCTGCCGTTTGTCGAGAGGTGAGTTTTTCTTCTCTGTGGAGTTCCAGATGATACGAATCTAATACTTTGCAGACTTTGCACGGCCTGCAATTCTTGCATTCAAAGAATGTAATTCACCGGGATATAAAGTCGGATAATGTTCTACTCTCCCTTGACGGCAACATCAAGCTCACGGATTTCGGTTTCTGTGCGCAAATCAATGAATCGCACAACAAGCGCACAACGATGGTGGGCACACCGTACTGGATGGCACCGGAAGTGGTGACTCGTAAAGAGTACGGCCGGAAGGTCGACATCTGGAGCCTGGGAATCATGGCTATCGAGATGATTGAGGGCGAGCCACCTTATCTGACCGAGTCACCACTACGAGCCCTCTATCTCATTGCCAAGTACGGCACGCCACAGATCAAAGATGAGCACAATTTGTCGACTGTGTTCAAGGACTTTCTGTATTTTGCGCTCAAGGTGGAGCCGGAGAAGAGAGCAAGTGCTCATGACCTCATCCACGTAAGTGAAACTCGGCTTTATTTCTCATTCCTTCCACTCACATCGTTCTAGCATCCTTTCATGAGTTTTTGTGAACCATTATCGACCCTGGCACCACTGGTCAAGTCTGCAAGGTTGAGCCGAGCTCAGGAGAAACAGCAGAGAGGTAGCTGAGCCAACCACATGCCAGCAAGTGTACCATCACCAAGTAAACCACACATCGTATCCTGCGATCTTGAAGTACGATCGGACCGGACCTCGTTGGCATTTGAGGATAACGATCAATATCCACGAGCATGTATCATCTTACGATTGCATGGCACGACTTGTGTCATCTGACATAATCTTCCTTTTCCTCATGAGCTCTTCGAGAGGGATCTACTCTAGCGATAATTGCGCCCTCCATATCTTGTTTTCTCGTCAAGTTAGACGAGCGACCTTGTGTGGAGAGACAGCATCGGGATTGCCATCTGTGCCCCAATAGAGTACATTATTCCCTTCTCTCCTTGAATGAACCTGGGCGTATAGGAACAAAGAAAAAAAAAGAATCAAGATATGTTTGCTCTATATTGTCTCACGTATATTTCCTTCTCACCTTTCCAGCGCTGCGAGTAGGTGACCTTTCATCATCTGCTAGGAAAGCCAGGAACACCAGCAAAAGACTCCGGTATTCCACTTTTCCAACATAAGGATGAAGGAGTCCCGGACTATGTAGTCAGTCTTTCCAGGAAGACTATGATACGCAGTAATGATCATTTCAACAGATTATCAAGGCTCCGCTGTAAATGACAAGCATTAACAGTAGTCAGTTAGAAATGCACACCGAAGTTGGGCTTTCAAACTGGCATTATTGAGGCGAGTACGACACAGCTCACAGCTCACAGCTCCAAGAGAGACGAGCTAAAGGACGAGTACAATAGTCTGGTGGATACTGTCAAGCCGGAAGACCTTGGAGTAAAAGCGACGGAAGATTATCTTTAGTGTGGCGTACGCGGCAGCATCAGCCACATCTGGAATGCGAAGCTTGGGCCTGCTTCGTCATATTGGAACACTCCACCAGGCTTTCCCGTCTAAGCTGCCAAACATTTACACCGACTGCGCAACTTTGGGCCTCACAAATACCCCATATTTGACCTGATCTCTCATCCCGCCTTTTCTCTCGTTGCGCAATGTTTCGGACTCAGCAGAATGCCTTCGACGATGTCGTCGGTAAGCGTCCTCCGTCCCAAACCTGCCTGCTTCTCAGACTGACCAACATCAGCCAAGGCGACAGACGAAAACTTAACTTCAGAGAACTGGGAATACATACTTGTACGAACGCGATAATGGCCCATGAGGAATCAAGCTCACAGAAGTCAGGATGTTTGCGACAAGGTCACTGGCAATGAGTCTGGGTTCGTTGACATTTCCTCCATCGTCGAAATTGCTGACGGAAAATACATGGCAGAGCCAAAGATGTGGTTGCTGCCATGATCAAGCGGTTGGCGCATAGAAATGCGAACGTACAGCTGTACACGCTCGAGGTAGGTCAAGATTTGGTGAAACTGCAAGAGCAAATCTGATATTCGTTTTGTCAGCTTGCGAACGCCTTATCTCAGAATTGCGGCCTTCCCATGCACCGTGAACTGGCATCCAGAAGCTTTACAGATGCCCTTTTGCGACTCGCTGGCGAAAGGGTAAGCCACCAGCCCACAAAATCAACAGCATATGAGCTGACGATGTTCAGACTACACATCAACAAGTCAAGTCAAAGATTGCCGAGCGGATGAGGGAATGGACGGAGATGTTCGCAGGCAACACGGAATTGGGTATAATGGAGCAGGCTTACATGAAGCTAAAATCACAGAGTGCGCAATACCTTTGCTGCTGAGGGAAATACTTGCGAAACTAAATGCAGCTGCAGATCCTAACCTTCAACCTCCCCAAGCTCCGACGAAACGGCATATTACAGATATCGATCGCCAAAAGGAAGAAGA
>Ga0335072_10000583_pt1 | contig 68552 bp, 66 predicted proteins | sample Lox_Sample_21_FD_206725 | JGI IMG/M metagenome (GOLD analysis project Ga0335072, IMG submission 206725) | Soil microbial communities from Loxahatchee National Wildlife Refuge, Florida, United States - Lox_Sample_2.1 | ecosystem: Environmental > Terrestrial > Soil > Wetlands | place: USA...
TCACAGCCTATTTCCCCCTTCCAGTGCGCTACGCGATGACGCCGGGAGAGCTGGCACAAATGCTCAACGCCGAAAAACATCTGGGTCTCGATCTTCACGTGATTCCTATGAAGAATTGGCGGCGCTCGGAGACGTACAGCGAAACAGGCTTGCCTTTTATCGCGCCTTCGCCGAATCTGCGCAACATGAACGCGGCGTTTCTCTATCCGGGAGTGGAGATCTTGCAAGCGGGAGGCGTTTCCGTTGGGCGAGGGACAGGAGCGCCGTTCGAACTGCTCGGAGCGCCGTGGATTCGGGGCGGGGAACTGGCGGCGGAGCTGAATCGCCAGAAGATTCCGGGCGTGGAATTCTCTCCGGCGCGCTTCACGCCAACCGACGCGCTGTATAAAGGCAAGCCCTGCCAGGGCGTGTCGCTTACGCTTACTGACCAGACAGATTTTCGCTCGATGACGATGGGCTTTGAAATTGCTGCGGCGCTCCGTCGGCTCTATCCTGATTCGTTTCACATCGAAAAGACGATCGAATTGCTCGGGTCGCAATCGACGGTTGACCAACTCGCGCAGGGCATGCCGACTGCGCAGATTCTTGCCAGTTGGAATGACGCGCTGGGCAGGTTTCGCGCGATGCGCTCGAAATATCTCCTGTACAATTGATTTTCGTATGGCGGCGAAAACTTCCTCAACAGGCTCAGGCAAGCCGCGCGCCTGGCTCTCCTGGAGCAGCGGCAAGGACAGCGCGTGGTCGCTCTATGCTGTGCGGCAGCGCGGGGATTTCGATGTGGTCGCGCTGCTGACCACAGTGAACCGCACGCACGCGCGCGTGGCAATGCACGCTGTGCGGGAAACGCTGCTCGAACAGCAAGCCGATGCTGCCGGATTGCCACTGGTGAAAGTTCCAATTCCTTCGCCATGCCCCAACGACGTGTACGAGCGGTCCATGGCAGAGGCCATGGCTGCGGCGCGCGATCAAGGCGTGCGCCACGTCGTATTTGGCGACCTGTTTTTGCGGGACATTCGTGCCTATCGCGAGAAGAATCTCAAGACGTGCGGGATGACCAGCGTGTTTCCGCTTTGGGATATTGATACACGCAAGCTGGCGGGCGAGATGATTTCAGGCGAGCTTTCGGCGTATCTTACTTGTGTGGACCCGCGAAAACTCGGAAGGGAATTTGCCGGGCGCAAATTCGACCATGCGCTTCTGCGCGAACTCCCGGCAAACGTCGATCCGTGCGGTGAGAACGGCGAGTTTCACACGTTCGCGTGTGCGGGGCCGATGTTTCGCCAGCCGATTCGTGTCGAAACGGGAGAAATCGTGGAGCGGGACGGATTCGTATTTGCCGATATGCTTCCCGCAAGGGCTTCGTCTGCCGCGATGCTTTAGAGCCGGGCAGGACGCTAAACTGTGCAAGCGGCGCGGGGAACTCGGAGGGAACGATGCAAATTTGTTCGCTGCTTCCATCCGCCACGGAGATTCTTTACGCAATCGGGGTTGGCCATTCCGTTGTCGGCGTCACGCACGAGTGCGATTATCCGCCGGACGCCGCAACAAAACCGGCGCTGATTCAGCCGCGTGTCGACCCCCATGCGGAGCCAGCGGAGATTGATCGCCAGGTGTCGGAATTAGTCGCTCGGGGGGAAAGCATCTACTCGGTGGACGCCGATCTTCTTGAGTCTCTGGCTCCTGATTTGATCGTCACGCAAGACCTGTGCCACGTCTGCGCGGCTTCGCCCGACGACCTTGCCGCAGCGCTCACGCGATTTTCCCGGCCGCCGCGGGTGCTCTCGCTTGTGCCACAATCGCTGGCGGATGTGTGGGACGACGTGCGCCGGGTGGGTGACGCGGCTTGCGCGAGCGCTCGCGCGGAAGTCCTCGCCAAAGAATTAGCACGGAGAGTTGCGGCTGTGAACCAACAGGCAGCGGCGTCCGCATCGCGTCCTCGCGTGCTGTGCCTCGAATGGCTCGATCCGTTTTACATCGGCGGCCACTGGGTGCCGGAAATGGTGGCGCTGGCGGGAGGGAAGGATGCATTAGCCGTGTCCGGGAAGCCTTCGCGACGCGTCACTTTCGAAGAGATCGAGCAATCAGATCCCGACGTAATTGTGGTGATGCAGTGCGGATATACGGCCTCGCGCAATGCCGCCGATTTCCGAAAAATGGGCTTGCGAGCCCTCTTTGCAAAGACACTGGCCGCGCGCGACAACCGGATTTTCGCCGTTGACGCCAACGGATATTTCTCGCGACCGGGCCCCCGCCTGGCGGATGGAGTGGATATTCTCGCGCACCTGTTGCATCCGGATATTTTTCCACGGCCGGAGCAGACCAGCCCAATCATTCGCTTATAGTTCACACCGCCTTCGGCAGCCGCCTCCGCCAGTATTGATAGAAAACCAACCCCAGAAGAATCAGGGCGAAACCGACGGAAGAACGAACGGGCCGCGCGATCCACAGCGTGATCGTCAGCGCCAGAGCGCCCGCCACGAAGACGAGCGGGACGACGGGATATCCCCATGTCTTGTAAGGCCGCGGCATATCCGGCTCTGTCCGCCGCAAGCGGATGAGCGCGCAGACGGCCAGCCCATAGAAAATCCAAGTGGAAAAGATGAAAAGCGAAGTGAGATCTTCGAACGTTCCGGAAAGAGCCATCACGCCTGCCAGGACGCACTGGAAAATCAGCGCGTTCCCCGGGGTGCGAAATCGCGGATGAATTTTCGCTGCGACTCGGAAAAAAACGCCATCGCGCGCCATCGCATAGTCAACGCGTGCGCCGCTCAGCACCGATGAATTGAGCGTGCCCAGCGCGGAAATCACCATGATGAGCGTGACCCACAATGCGGCTTGATGGCCCGCAAAGCTCTGAAACACATCCGAAGCAACGTGCTGCGACGCCGCGACGGCCGCCACCGGCAGCGCGTAGAAGCAAGCCGCGCTGAAGAAAATGAAGACCACAGCCACAAACGCAACCCCCGCAATCAGGGCCAGAGGAATATTTTTTTCCGGATTGCGGATTTCCGAGCCGACCAGGTTGAGGTCTTCCCAGCCGTCGTAAGCCCAAAGGGCGGCGGCCAGCGCCGCCCAAAATCCCGCCATCGTGCCCCAGGAAAAATGAGACGGCCAAACCGGATGAAAATTGCCCGCGCTGCCGTGCGCGAGGAGAAATCCCAGGACGATGATGGCAAGGACAGCGGCGATTTTCAGGAACGTCAAGATGACCTGGACTTCGCCGCCCAGGCGGACTCCGAGATAGTTGATGAAAGTCATCAGGATGAGCGCCATGACAGCGAGTGGCTGCGCCCAGGTAAAGACGAAGACGCCCACGTGGCCAGTGCCAAAGAGCGCAGGAAAACGAATGGTGAAAATGGGCGTCGCCACGACAGGGAAGAGAAATGCGAGAAAGCGCAGCAGGCCTGCGGCGATAGAAGCGGCCGAAGCCGGGCGCCCGACAATCGAATGCATCCACCCGAACATGAATCCCCAAATGGGGCTGAAACCGCGGCTCAAGTAAGCATATTCGCCGCCTGCTTCGGGAATCGCCGCGCCGAGTTCTGCATAGCTCAAAGCGCCGAACATAGAGAGCACGCCGCCAACAATCCAAGCGGCGAAAACGACGCCGCTGGCTCCAGCGACCTGGGCCATTTCCGCAGGCTTGAGGAAAATTCCGGTGCCGATCATCGTTCCGACGACGATAGCCGTGGTGGCCCACGCGCCGAGGACTCGAACGAGCCCCGGCGACTCATCGGATGAATTCGCAGTGGTTCTCACGATGATAGGTGGCTCCCTTGGTTATGCGATGGGCTTGCTGAAAAAAGGCTCGCCAACGAGCCAGCACCAAATGTGACGATGGTGCCCGCCGCCACATACCAGGTCCACGCCAGGTGCGTGTAACGCTGGATCAGAATCATTGCGACCAAACCAATCAGAAACCCGGTGAGCGCGCCGGACTCATTTGCGCGGCGATTCCAGGTGCCGAGCAGAAACACTCCCAGGAGAGCGCCGTACGTGATCGATGCGATGGTCAAGCCAGCCACAAGCACCGGGCCCCAGCGGACGAGGCCTAGGGCAATCAGTATGACGCCCCACATCGCCGTGAGCAGCCTCGAAAGAAGCAAGTTGCGCTTCGAATCGATCACTTGTGCGCTGGATTCCGTTCGCTCGCGGCGAAAGTCCATCATGCTTGATGATGCCAGCGAGTTCAATGAACCGCTGGCATTCGACATCGCCACAGCAAAAATTGCCGCGAGCACAAGGCCGGCCAGACCGTGCGGCATATCGCGGACGATGAACGCGGGGAAGATTTTATCCGGATCGTGCGCCGCGGCGGAAAGAAGAGAAGCGCCGGATTGCCCTTGCAGGGCAGCCTGCTGTGCATAGACGAACAGCATGACGCCAATCACCAGAAACAATGCGAACTGTACGAAGACGATTCCGCCGCTTGCCAGCAGAGCCTTCTGACCATCGCGTTTGTTGCGCGCTGCCAGAAGCCTTTGGACGATCGTCTGATCGGTGCCGTGGCTGGCCATCGTCAGAAACGTTCCGCCGATCAGCCCGGCCCAGAACGTATAGCTTTGCGTGAGGCTGAAGGCAAAATTGAAAACGCGCAGTTTTCCGCCCGAGGCCGCAGCCACCTGCGCGACTTCGGTCCATCCGCCGGGGATCCGGTGCAGGAGAAGGAAAAATGCAGCCACCGAACCGGTCAAGTAGATAGCGAACTGCGCGACATCGGTCCAGATGACCGCCTTCATGCCTCCCTCGAATGTGTAGAACATAGTGAGAGCGCCGACGATGAGGATCGACATCCGATTGTCGGTGCCGAACGCCACGCTCACTACCTTGCCAATCGCCGCGATTCGCACGCCTTCCGCAAGCGCGCGGGTGCCGAGAAAGACAGCCGCTGCGGCGGACCGGATGCGCTTTCCGAAACGATTTTCCAAAAGCTGATAAGCCGTGTAGAATTCGCCTTGGAAATACTGTGGCACGAGGATAATGCACAGTAGGACCCTTGCAACGACGTAACCCAGCACAATTTGCAGGAATCCCAGGTTTCCGCCGTAGGCAATCCCAGGTGTCCCGATGATCGTAAGGGTGGAAGTCTCCGTGGCGACGATGGAGCAGGCGAGCGCCCACCACGGCGCCGTTCTTCCGCCCAGGAAGTAATCACGCAGATTCTTCTGGCCACGCCGGAACCGCGCGCCGAAGAGCGTGATACCCGCGAGGTAGAGCACCAGAATGGCCAAATCCGGATGGCTGATCGGCATGTGTCCGCGTCCGCAGGCGGCGCGATGCTAACTGCCAATTCGAAACAGTGTCAAGCGGAGTGAAAATAAATGTGGGACGAACAAATCACCGCACAACCGCCTTACTATTTGGGATTTGACGGAGGCGGGACGAAGACGGATTGCGTGCTGGCTGATTCGACCGGCACAGTGCTCAAGCGCGCGACCGCCGGTCCTTCGAACCCGCTTCGCGCGGGCTATGCAAAGGCATGGTTCACGCTCAGCGACGCGGGAGACACCGTCCTCGAGCGCCAACATTTGAAATCCGACGATATTCGCGGCATCTGCGCGGGAATCGGGGGTGCGGGGCGCGAGTCGGTGGCCAACAAGCTGAAATCGTTTCTCGAGCGCAGCTTCCCCGGCGCGGACGTCGAGGTCACGACGGACGTCGACATTACGCTCGAAGCAGCGGTGGGGAAGGGAGAGGGAGCCATCCTGATCGTCGGGACCGGATCGTCGGCCCTTGCCCGCAATTCCGATGGACGAACGGCACGCGCGGGAGGTCGCGGCCCGTGGTTCAGTGACGAAGGCAGCGCATTCGACATCGGGCGCAGGGCGCTGAACGCCGTAGTGCGCGCGGAGGAACTGCGTGGACCGGAAACGGAACTCTCGACGCAGATTTTGAAGTGGCTCGATTCGAGGGACTGGTCGCACGTGCTGGACTGGGTGAGCAAGAATCCGGATGATGTATTTCCACGAGTCTATCCGCTGGTCGCACGGCTGGCAGACAAGGGCGACGCGGTGTCGCAGGGATTGCTCACATCGGCGGCAGACTCGCTGGCGGGGCTCGTTGGAAGCGTCTTGACGCGGCTTGCGATGGACACCTATCAAGTGCCCGTTTCACTTTGCGGAGGCACGCTGCGGCGCAGCAAATTTTTTGACGCGGCAATCGAAGAAAGCCTTCGCCGTGTCGCACCCCTCGCCCAGGTCTCGCATTTGCAAGCGAGGCCCGCGGAAGCGGCGGCGCGCCGCGCGATTCGCCGGGAGAAGCAAAGAGCAAATGCCGCCGGATGAGCTCTCCGAGCGAGAAACAAAATCGTCTGAGGCGAGCGAGCGGCTTACGGCGCGCGTACTGACCGTTGGTGAAGAAGAGTTGCTCGCTTTCGTGGCATCAGGCAAACTCGACGAGTCGCATCTGGTGCTTCTGCTAGACCGGCTTGACGTCTCTTCGAAAGTCCTGTCGGCGGTTGCCGCGCTGCCCGGATCGGCCGCTGCGGAAGCGATTCGCTTCCGGCTGGCGCGCCACCCGCACACGCCAAGGCGCATCGCACTGTCGCTTCTTCGCCAGCTTTTCTTGTTTGATCTGGTGAACGTGAGCCTGATTCCTTCCGTGCCGGCGGAGATCCGGCGGGCGGCGGAAGAGATACTGATCACGCGCGTTGCAAACCTTCCGGTCGGGCAAAAACTCACGCTGGCGCGCCGCGGATCTTCGCGAGTCGCGGGAGCTGTCTTGGCAGAGGGTCATCCGCAGGCCATCAAGCTGGCGCTTGATAATCCATTTCTTTCCGAGAGCCAGGTGCTCAAGGTCCTTGCGAACCACGCGGTTGCTCCGCGCGTGGTGGCCGCCATCGCTCAGCATCCGCGCTGGGCGGTGCAATACAATGTGCGCGCCGCACTGGTTCGCAATCCGCACACGCCCATTCCGTGCGTCCTCGCTTTCCTGCCGCAAATCACGCTGCGAGATTTGAAGGACATTGCCGCGCTCGAAACGCTCTCGGCGCACACGAAGAAATACATTCGCAAGGAGCTCGACCGCCGCGCGGAGCACTCCTCCGGCCGCAGCATGTGAATTTCGCGTAGAATTGCCAAAGGAGCCATGGAAAAAAAATCTGCTCGTGTGAAATACATCATCATCCTCGGCGCGCTCGGACTGTTCGCCTATCTTGTGATTTCTTCGATTCAGCAGACGCGCCTGAAATACGAAGTATGCATGGACTTCCACGGAGGATCCCATTGCGCCACGGCTGACGGTGCCACCGGTTCCGACGCGATTCATAGCGCTCACGAAATCGATTGCCAGTTGCTGTCGAGCGGGCGCGACGAGCTGATGGTTTGTATGGACCAGACGCCGTCGCGCATTACGCAGTTAAAATAAGAGGCGCAGTTCCGTCATGAGCGAGGCAAGCAACGAAAGCGCGCCATGCGATTTCCGTGCGGCGGTGCCGAATTGCTCCGGAGGGTCGCGAGACGTGAATTTGACACGGTTGCGCAGGCTGCATAGCATCGAATTCATGCGAAAGGATCGTGAATGACGCGCTGCCTCAACTGCGGCGCCGAACGCGACGCGGACATTTGCGTTTCCTGCGGCCTCGGGTCCAACGCTGCCGAGCTTTCCTTCCGCGTGAAGCTGCTCAATCGGACCGCGGTATTTCTTCTCGGAGCGCTTGCGTTTGTCGTAGCCGCGCTGCGTTATCCCGCCGTCGATCTAGACGGGATCCTGATTTTTATCGGAGTACTCTTTTTCCTGACGCTTGGGTTGGTTGTCTATGTCGAGCGGCGTGCGCTGCGCCACTCGGAACTTGAAATTCCGAAAAGAATCTACTACGGACTGATCCCTGTTCCCTGGCTTCTCGCGGGACTTCTGGTGATCAATGGCGCCCTGGACCATTCGGCCACGCATCCGGAAATAGTTCGCGTGGTGGGGAAGTTCTCGATGCCGGGGCCGTTGCCGATTCGGCGGCTGGCCGTCACATCATGGCGCGAGGACCACTTCTTCGAGCGGATTCCTGTCGATCGCGAGGATTTCGACCAGTTTTCAACGGGAGACGAGGTCGTTGTAGAAGTTCACGACGGGCTTGTCGGCATTCCCTGGGTCTCCGGCGTTTCACGCTCAGAAATCAGACTCGAGCCGGGTTTTCCCGCCTCAAGAATTCTCCCGCTCCCGCCTTCCCGGTAAACTTGCCGTTTTCGACGACGACTCGGCCACGCGACATTACGATTTTCGGCACGCCCTTGACGCGCATTCCTTCGAACATCGAGTAATCGACGCGCATATGGTGTGTCTTCGCGCTGATGACCTGTTCCTCTTGCGGGTCGAATATGACGAGGTCCGCATCCGATCCGACGGCCACCGTTCCCTTGCGCGGATAAAGGCCGAAGAGCTTTGCCGGGGCCGTGGAGACAAGTTGGACGAAGCGGTTCGGTGAGAACCTTCCGCCGCCCACACCCCCGCTGTACACAAGACTCACGCGGTGCTCGATGCCTGGCCCGCCGTTGGGAATTTTCGTGAAGTCGTCCCTGCCCATTTCCTTCTGCTCTTTGAAGCAGAAAGGGCAATGATCGGTGGAGACAACCTGCAAATCGTCTTGCGCCAAGCCTTGCCACAACCTTTCCTGGTTCCATTTCTCGCGAAGCGGGGGAGTGAAGACGTACTTTGCGCCTTCAAAACCGGGCGCGTCCATATCTTCGAGCGACAGGTATAGATATTGAGGACATGTCTCCGCGTAGGCGCGAAGGCCCCGGTCGCGCGCTTCGCGGACCTTCTCGAGCGCTTCGTTGCAGGAAAGGTGCACGATGTAGACTGGCGCGCCGGCCATCTCGGCGAGGGCAATCGCGCGCGCCGTTGCTTCCGCCTCCGCCGTCGTCGGTCGTGTCAAAGCATGATACTTCGGCGCCTTCTTGCCCTCCGCCAGAGCCTTTTGGACGATCACGTCGATTGCTCCGCCGTTTTCCGCGTGCATGCAGATCATGGCGCCGACATCCGCCGCCGTGCGCATGGTTTTGAAGATGGACGCGTCATCGAGCATGAAAACGCCGGGATAGGCCATGAAGAGTTTGAACGTCGGCACGCCGTCGGCTGTCAGTTTTTTCATCTCGTCGAGCTGCGCGCCGCTCAAATCCGTGATGATGCAGTGAAACGCGTAGTCAATTGCCGCTTTTCCGTCCGCCTTCTTCATCCACGTATCAAACGCGTGCCGCAGCGTTTGCCCTTTGTACTGAATCGCGAAATCGATGAGCGTGGTCGTGCCCCCGAAGGCCGCCGCGATAGTTCCTGTCTCGAAGTCGTCGGAGCTCGTAGTTCCGCCAAACGGCATGTCGAGGTGCGTGTGTACATCGATCCCGCCAGGCATCACCATCCTTCCAGCCGCTTCGATGATGCGGTCGGCGTTCTCTGCCGGCAACCCGGAGCCGATCGCCGTGATACGCCCTCCGGCGATGCCGATGTCGCTCGGATATGTATCCGTCGCCGTCACGACTGTCCCGCCGCATATAACCGTGTCAAAGCGCATTTCCAGGGCCTCCATCGGATTTCACCGCAGGCGAAGTAGCTTACACCGGTTTTCCAGCTCCGCTGTCTTCTCTGCGGAACTGTTTACCTGGCGTGAATGGTTTAGTTCTCATCCAGTTCGCCCGGTGTAAGCGATGCTAGAATGTCAGCTTTCCTTCAGAGACCATCCTGGAGATGCGATGACTCTCGAGAATCCCGCTCCGAAGCTGCTGTCCGAGCAGTACGAGAGGAATTTTGCGGAAATTTCTCCGCCGATGACGTCGCGCCAGGCGGCGATTGAATCGGCGCGCTGCCTCTACTGTTTCGATGCTCCCTGTATTCAGGCTTGCCCGACGCACATTGATATACCGGCGTTCATCAAGAAAATTCACACGGGAAATCTGCTGGGTTCGGCCCGCGTGATTCTCGGAGCTAATATCCTCGGGCACAGCTGCGGACGCGTATGTCCTACCGAAGTCCTCTGCGAGGGCGCCTGTGTGATGCACGAGAAGGGCGAGGAACCGATTGAGATCGGGCGTCTCCAGCGCCACGCAGTCGATTACGTTCTCGACCGCCGCATACCCGTGTTCAAGGCTGGCTCTCCGAATGGAAAGAGGGTCGCCTGTATCGGTTCCGGCCCAGCATCGCTCGCGGTCTCCGCCGAACTCGCGAAACTCGGATATTCCGTTGTCGTCTTCGACCGCAATAAGTTGCCTGGGGGCCTCGACACCTACGGAATCGCCGCTTATAAGCTGCGTGCTGGAGACACCCTCCGCGAAGTAGACATGATCGCGGCCCTTGGCGTGGAATTTCGCCAATCGATCGAAGTTGGCCGCGACGTGTCCTTCGCGCAACTTGAAAAGGAGTTCGACGCGATTTTCATCGGTGTAGGGCTGGGCGAGACATGGGACCTCGAAATTCCCGGAGAGGATTTGGCGGGTGTCGTTGGTGCGATGGAATTCATTGCTCCGACGAAAACGAAGTCGTTCGAGGATGTGCCCGTCGGCCGCCGCATTGCCTGCATCGGGGCAGGGAACACCGCCATCGATGTTGTCACCGCGGCGCGCCGGCTTGGCGCAGAAATCGTGCATCTCATCTACCGGCGTGGCGAACGCGAAATGCCCGCGTTTCGCTACGAATACGATCTTGCAAAGCTGGATGGCGTCACATTCCACTGGTTCACGCATCCTGTGCGCATTCTTGGTGAATCCGGCCGCGCGACGGGCATCCAGTGCATCCGCACGCACCTGGAACCGGCCAATGGACGCGCCAAAGCGAAGATACTCCCCATTCCTGGGACCGAGTTCACGCTTGAAGTCGACATGGTGGTGCGGTCGATCGGGCAAAAGCCGGTCACGGAATTCTTTCGCGTTCTTCCAGGGATCGAGCTTCGACCGAACGGAACCATCGCCACAAATACGCGGCATCAGACCGGCCGCGCCCAATACTTCGCAGGAGGCGACTGCGTAAACGGGGGCAAGGAAGTGGTGGATGCCGTCGCCGAAGGAATGGCTGCCGCGCGCGGAATCGACGAGTGGCTAGGCGCGCCGCGGGCCAAGAACTAGGTTATATGCGTCTCCCCGATTCGTGGACGGAACGTGTTCCAGCCCTCGCGGTGCTTGAAGAACCCTGGGAACCCGTACCGCGAGTCCTTTTCTTTGTTTGGCTCGCATTTTATCTGCTCTTTCTGCTTCAACTTTCGCGCGGGCAGGGCTTTCTTCTAATGCTCGATCTCGTGCTCATTCCGGTACACGAAGGCGGGCACCTCCTATTTCGCTGGTTCGGAGAATTCGTAATGGTCGCCGGTGGGACTTTCCTGCAACTCTTCGTTCCGGCTGCTTTGGCCGCTTATTTTGCCTTTCGCCGTCAGCCGCAAGGGACCGCATTTTGCTCCTTCATCTTTTTCGAGCAGTTTCTACCCGTCAGCCGCTACATGGGGGACGCGCGCGCCGAAGAACTGCCGCTGTTGTCGGTCGGCGGTGGCGATGATGTGATCCACGACTGGAACTATCTGTTCGGTCACCTGGGTCTGCTCGAACACGATACGCAAATCGCCGCAACCGCGCGCTTCGCAGGATGGGTGGGGATGATTTTGGTGGTCGCGTGGTTTACGTGGAGAAGCCTGTGGCGTCAAAATGGTGGTGGGCGAGAAAAGGCATGATTACCTTTTGCTCTCACATAATTTTCTTTGTGAGCATTGGAAATGCAACTGTTCGAGGTGAACGATGGCCGATCTGAAAGTGCAGTTTTGCGGAATCGAGTCTCCCAATCCGTTCTGGCTCGCCTCTGGCCCGCCCAGCAACACCGCCGGGCAAGTGATGCGCGCCTTCGACGCTGGGTGGGGCGGGGCCGTGTGGAAGACGATTGGCGATCCGATCCAAAACACCTCCTCGCGCTATGGCGCGATTGACTACAACGGCGCGAAGGTGATGGGTCTGAATAATATCGAGCTGATCAGCGACCGCCCGATCGAAACGAACCTCCGCGAAATTGCCGAAGTGAAGAAGCGCTATCCGAAGCATCTCGTCATCGCGTCGTTGATGGTGGAATCGAAACGTGAAGCGTGGCACGACATTGTCCGGCGCGCCGAAGACGCGGGTTCCGACGCGCTCGAATTAAACTTCGGATGTCCGCACGGCATGAGCGAGCGCGGCATGGGAGCGGCCGTCGGCCAGGTGCCCGAATACACGGAAATGATCACGTCGTGGGCCAAGGAAGCGGCAAAGACACCGGTGATTTCGAAGCTCACGCCGAACGTCACGGACATCACCTATACGGCGCTTGCAGCCGAGCGCGGCGGGGCGGATGCAGTGAGCCTGATCAACACGATCAATTCGCTGATGAGCGTCGATCTGGAAACGTTCGCGCCCACACCCAACGTCGGGGGAAAATCGTCGCACGGCGGCTATTGCGGCCCGGCGGTCAAGCCCATCGCGTTGCACTTGGTTGCTTCCGTCGCGAAGAAGATCAAAATCCCGATTGTGGGTATTGGAGGGATCGGCGCTTGGTCGGACGCCGCCGAGCACATCGCGGTCGGCGCTTCTTGCGTGCAGGTGTGCACGGCGGCGATGCACTATGGCTTTCGCATCGTCGAGGACATGGCCGACGGCCTCAGCGCCTACATGGATTCGCACGGCTACCGCTCGATTGAGGATTTTCGCGGGCGCGCCCTGCCGAATGTCCTCGATTGGGGCGATCTGGACCTAAACTACAAAATCGTCGCCGAAATCAAACCGGATCTCTGCATCGGCTGCCAGCTTTGTTACATCGCGTGCGAAGACGGAGCGCACCAGTGCATCGAGCGCGCTCCCGAGAATGGAGCGAAGCGGAAAGCCAATGGCATGAACGTCCACGTCCCGCGCATTTTGGAGGAGGAGTGCGTTGGCTGCAATCTCTGCGCACTCGTCTGCCCGGTCGATAGTTGCATTACGATGAAGCGAATCAACACGGGAGGTGCACCGATGTCTTGGAAGCAGAAAACTTCTGGCGCATCGGCACGCGCCTGACTCGCCTCTCTGCCTGAAAATGCTTTGCGCATCCGCGCTAGTAGAACGCTCTCAAGTCCGGAGGATGGGGTATGGAAATCGAGACGCGCCTTCCGTAGTCGTTCAGCGTGCACTGAATTAGCTCTTCCGGGCCTACGTCTCTTGAATTCCAATCAATGCTGGGAATTTGGCGCGCTGTGTCCCGCAGGTCTGCACTTTCAAAATTGCTGCCGTCTTTTTGCAAGTCGCCCGGCTTGATCTCGTAGGCTATTTTCGTCTTCATATCGAGAAGCAAATACCGGTGACCCAGCAAGACCAGCGCCAGCGAACCATATTTCTTTCTGTCCTTCTTGGAGGGAGTAAAAACGTTCCAAGCGAGGGGCACTTTGTCGTCAATCTTCACTTGGGCGCCATCCACCGGCTCCCAGACGATCTTTTCGTCACCGCCGCGCGCGGGAGAAATCTCTCCAGCTAGGGTCAGTCCGGCGACCACGGAGACGATCGCTATTCGTGCGAAGCGCGCTAGGGAAGTTCGTTGCATGGGTGGCTCTGCTTATTCCCATTTCACGGGCACTCGCCGCGCCGATACCACAACAAATCCCTTCGCGCGGCCGTGCTCGACTACGTCGCGCAAAATCGCGACGTCCTGTTCGCAATAGGCGGCGACCTTTTCCTTTTGTCCGGCGCGCCACCATTCGACGGCCTGCAATCCATCGCCGGACTTCGCCGAGCCGAGTGTGTCTTTTGCGAGCTGGTCGAGCTTCACGCGGTGCCCGAGCTGCTTGTGCAGCTCTTCGTGGATGTCCCAGGAAAGCTGGCGGAGGCGGTCGACGGGAGCGTAGGCTCGCAGGACTTCGATGTCGAAGCGGTTGCCGTTGAACGTTACGATGTGCGTGAAGGTCTCAAGCTCGGAGACCAGCCTGCGGGCGTCGTCCTCATACCAGCGGCGGAAGCCGTGTTCCTTGTCCCAGGTAACGGCCACGGCCAGTCCGAACGCGCGCACATTCGACCATCCACCTTCCACTTCGTGAGAGAGTCGCAACGTCTCAATGTCCAGAAAGATTTCCCGATCAAAAAGTCCCGGCGTAGTTTCCTCCGAATCCCGCAAAGCAGGCGGCTGAAGCGTCGCGTCGTCCTCAGTAGATGTTCGACTCGCGCTTCCGCCCTGTGTAATCGACATACACAATCTTGGTATCAGTGTAGAACTCCATCGCCGCGTGACCCACCTCTCGCGGCCCGACACTGCTTTCCTTTGCCCCGCCAAACGGCACGTGCGCCTCGCCACCTACGGTTGGCGAATTGACGTGTGTCATTCCCGTCTCGATCCTGTCGACAAACTCGAAAATCTTGTTCGAGTCGGTGGAATAAATCGAGCTCGACAGTCCATAGCGCACTGAATTTGCGGCTTCGATGGCCTTCTCGAAATCCTTCACGCGAATCACGCTCACCACGGGGCCGAAAATCTCTTCCTGTGCCACGCGATTGCCGATCGATACTCCATCGATCACCGTCGGCGCCACAAACAAACCCTTCGAGAGCTTCCCGCCGCTCAGGCGTTCTCCGCCGCACAAAATCTTGCCTTCGCTCTTGCCAATCTCGATGTAGTTGAGGACGGTGTTGAGTTGATTTTCGTCGACCGAAGGCCCCATCTCCACGCCCGGATCCATGCCGTCGCCCACCATAAACTTGCGGGCCCGCTCCACCAGCCGCTTCACAAATTCGTCGGCAATCGATTCTTCGACGACGATGCGGCTCGTGGCCGTGCAGCGCTGTCCTGTGGACCCGAAGGCTCCCTGTGCGCTCGCCTCCACGGCGAGCGGAAGGTCCGCGTCGGCCATCACGACAACGGGGTTTTTTCCGCCCATCTCACACTGAATTTTCTTCAATCCCTTTGCGCCCGAGACGTACAAGTGGCTTCCCACTTCCGTCGAACCCGTGAAGGAAAGCCCATGCACCAGCCTGTTTTGAACCAGTTCGTCGCCTGTCTCCCGCCCGGAGCCGTTCACGACATTCAGCGCTCCGGACGGAACTCCGGCCTGGTGAAAGATCTCGGCGAGCTTCATTGCCGTTAGAGGAGTCAGTGTGGAAGGCTTGAAGACAACCGTATTTCCGTAGGCGAGCGCCGGGGCGATCTTCCAAACCGGTATGGCCACCGGAAAATTCCAGGGTGTGATCGCTCCCACCACGCCGAGAGGCCGCCGCAGCGTGTAGGAGAAATTCTTCGGCAGCTCGCTGGGCATGGTCTCGCCGTTCATTCGCCGCCCCTCGCCTGCCATGAACTCGGTGATGTTGACCGCCCGCTGCACCTCACCGCGAGCATCGCGGATGGTCTTGCCTTCTTCGCGCGTCAATATGCACGCCAGTTCTTCCTTTTGCTCTTCCATCAGATGCGCAGCGCGAAACAGAATCTTGCCGCGCGTCGGGGCCGGAGTTTCCGCCCAGGCAACCGCCGCATTCTTCGCAGCGGCAATCGCCTCCTTCATCTCCTCCCGCGTGGAGAGAGGCACTCGCGCCACGACGTCATCCATATTCGCAGGATTCCGCCGTTCCACGATCCGGGTGGACTTCGACTCCACCCATTCTCCATTCACAAAATTCTTCGCAAGCACATCCGTCGTGGTTGCCGTTGTCATCGCACCTCTCCCAAGATTCACCCCGTTGCGGAGCCGCCCCTTCGCTTCGCCTTCGTCGATTATACATTCGATGGAAAAATTCGGCTCGCTCGGATCGCAAACATGATCTGCCGTCAGCCTCAGGGCCGCACACCCCCAGCCTGGGTTTCGCGGTAGAATTGGGGAGTGTTCCGTCGTGAGTGCCGCCTTCTTTCCGAAAACGGGTGTTCCTTGGCCTGAGGAATCGCTATGAGGAAGATCCTGATTCTGTTCGTGCTTTGCCTTCCAATACGGGTCCGCGCTCAGGAGGTCGTCCCTGTAGGCACGGTCTTGCCGGTCCAGCTCAATTCCACGATCTCCCTGAAGAGCATGCCGGGACAAGTCATCTCCGCTCGGGTCATGCAGAACATTCCTCGATTGACCGGCGTCAGGGTTCGTGCGGGTTCGAAATTAGTCGGAAGAATTCTTGAAGTCACGCCCCCGAGGACCAACTCCGGACCGGCGGTTGCGTTTGTTTTTGATACGCTGGTGGTGAAACGCGAGAAGTACGCAATCGTCACTGACCTCCGCGTCTTGGCTTCTCCTCTGGAAATTGATAATGCCCAGATCCCGGACAACGGCCCGGATCGCGGTACGCCTCCGGAAGCCTATACGACGATTCAGGTCGGAGGAGAAGTTGTATACCGAGGCGGCGGGCCGGTCAAAAATCGGGAAAGAGTTGTCGCCGAACCTGTTCCTGACGGGGTGTTGGGAGCGCTGCGAGCCAGCGATTTGGGAAACTGCCGCGCTGCTATCGATGGGAACTCACAGCCCCAGGCGCTGTGGCTTTTCTCGACGAACGCTTGCGGAGTATATGGCATTCCCGGCTTGGAAATCGCGCACGCAGGACGGACGGAACCGCAGGGGAGGATCGTTCTCATATCAAAAAAGAACGATCTCAAGATTCGCGGCGGCAGCGGTATGCTCTTGCGGGTTATCGGTCCTGCGTCCCCCGCTGTTTCTGTATTGAGCGAATCTTCTCTCAACCAATAGATCGCGGTCCGCTCGCACTTCGCGAAAGAAACCGAATCTTCTTTCTCGGGAGCGCTTCAAGCATGTACTTCAGAGAATGTCTTGTCCAGCAGCCGGATACCCTCATCCACATCCGCTTTGGAAATATTCATCGGCGGCGCCATGCGGATCACGTTTGCGTACATCCCGCCTTTGCCGACCAGCAGACCGTTGCGCCGCGCTCCTTCGAGCACTTGATTTGTCTCCTGGGGCGCGGGCTCCTTTGTCTTCCGGTCCTTCACCAGCTCGAGCGCCTGCATCATGCCCATTCCGCGCACGTCGCCGATCAGCGGATGTTTCTCCTGCAACTCTTCGAGCTTTTTCCGGAAGTATCCACCCACGGCGTAAGTGTTCTCCCGCAGGTTCTCCTCTTCGATCACTTCAATGACGGCGCGAGCCGCCACCGAAGTCACTGGATTGCCGCCAAACGTCGAAATGGTGAGTCCTTGAAATTTGTCTGCGAGCTCGGCCGTCGTGATCGTCAGTCCCACCGGCACGCCATTGCCCATGCTCTTGGCGGAGGTGATGACATCCGGCGTCACTTCCCATTGCTCGATGCCCCACCATTTTTTGCCCGTGCGGCCCCAGCCCGTCTGCACTTCGTCCGAAATGTAGAGTCCGCCGTAATTTTTCACGATCCGGTAGACGATCTTGAAATACTCCGGCGGCGGCGTAATGAATCCGCCGACTCCTTGAATCGGCTCGGCAATGAACGCCGCGATGGACCCGCTTGTAGTTGTCTGGATGGTGCTCTCCACGTCCTGCGCGCAGGCCACGCCGCAATCCGGATACTTCAGATGGAGCGGGCAGCGATAACAATATGGATTGATTGCGTGTGAAATCCCCACGCTGATCACGCCGCCCTTGCGCCACGCCGATTGCGCGGTGACGCTTTTCGCCAGCGCCGAACCGCCCGAATAGGCATGCCGCAGCGCCACAACGTCATAGCTCGGCCCCACCATCCTCGCCAGCAGGATCGCGGCTTCGTTGGCTTCCGTGCCGGAGCTAGTGAAGAAGCTCTTCTGCAATTTTCCCGGCGTAATTTCGGCCAGCTTCTCCGCCAGAGCGACAATCTGTTCGTTGGGGAAAAGCGTCGAAGTATGTTGCAGCTTGTCCACCTGCGCTTTGATCTTCGACGTCACCTTGGGATTGCAATGTCCCACGCCGATCGTGACAATCCCGCCGAAGAAGTCGAGATACTTGTTGCCCTCCACGTCCCAGAGGTATTGCATCGAGGCATGGTCCGCCACGAGCGGCTTCTGGTAGTAGTTTGTCACTGCGGGCCAGAGGAACTCCTTGTGCTTTCGTATCGTCTCTTCGCTGCGTGTTTCCGTCATTTTTGGTGTCGTCGTCATTCGCCGTTTCCCTTTGTCACAACAAAAATCGCCAGTCGGGGTTAATCCGCCGCGTTCGTCGCGCGCGTCGCCGCATGTTGTTTCGTAATTTCTTCGTAGGAGTCCGGCCGCCGGTCGCGGAAAAACTGCCAGGTGGCGCGCACTTGCCCGATTTCTTCGAGATCGAGGTCAGCGACTACCACCTCATCTTTGTCGCGGCTCGCTCGTGTCACGATTTTCCCACGCGGATTGCAGAAGTAGCTCTTCCCGTAAAATTCTCCGATGTTCCACGGCGCCTCTTTGCCGACGCGATTGATGGCCCCGACGAAATATCCGTTCGCCACGGCATGGGCCGGTTGTTCCAGCTCCCACAGATATTCGCTCAATCCCGCCACTGTCGCCGAGGGATTGAAAACGATTTCCGCCCCGTTCAGTCCCAAAATACGCGCACCTTCCGGGAAATGGCGGTCGTAGCAGATGTAGACTCCAATCCGCGCAAACTTTGTTTGGAAAGTGATGTATCCGGTATTCCCCGGTGTGAAATAAAACTTTTCCCAGAAACCTGGATGACAGTGCGGAATGTGGTGCTTTCTGTATTTCCCCAGATATTTACCATCCGCATCGATCACCGCCGCCGTGTTGTAGAAAAGACCGGTCATCTCGCGCTCGTACACCGGAACGACGATGGCCATTCCATGCTTCTTTGCCAGTTTCTGCATCCGCTCGATGGTCGGGCCGTCGGGCACAGGCTCCGTCAGTTCGTACCACTTCTCCTGCTGTTCGGCGCAAAAATACGGGCCGTTGAACAGCTCCTGTAGGCACAAAACCTGTGTTTTCTTCTTTGCCGCCGCCTCGATCAGCTTTTCGGTCTTTTCGACCATCTTTTTGCTGATTTCGCGGATCGAATGCTTTTCCGGAGACCATTCGCAGCGCGCCTGGATCAATCCTCCGCGCACCAACCTTGGCATTTTTCACCTCCGCACGCGCAGGCCATGGAGTTTACCTTGCCGTCCCAGCCCCGGCAAGGTAAACGCCGCAATTTGCTCCTGCAAACTCCACTCTTCCCGTATAATCCCGCCGACGCATGACCGCGCGCCTGATCAAGTGTTTCTTTCGCGGCCTGGGCCGCCTCTTTCCCAATTGCGTTCTCGTGGGACAGGCCATTGCCTTCAACATGTTCCTGGCGTTTTTCCCTATTCTGCTTCTCGCCATTGGAATTCTGAGCGCCACGGATTTTTTCGTTCCCGCTATTCACGAATTTTCCGACCGACTGCGGCAGATCTTGCCGCCCGGCAGTGAAGAGGTCGTGATGTCGTACTTTGTTCGCCGGGGCATCCACACCAGTAGGTGGATTACGCTTGGTCTGGGTGGGACGCTGATCGCAGGCTCTCAGGTGATGGTCGGATACATCGAGGGCTTCCGCATTATCGAAGATGATCCTGCAATTCCGAGCTATTTGGCCCGCAACGCCCGTGCCATCGCCTTGCTCGTTCTTACGATTGTCCCGAGCCTTGTGGTTGTCGTCTTCACCGTATTCGGCAGACAGGCACGAGCGTGGCTGATCCATCAAATCGGTCTCCCGTTTCTGGTCCGCGAACTTTGGCTGGGTCTCTACGCTGCCGCCGTCTTTGCTCTGGCCATGGCGGTCCTTGTATTGATCTACCGTATCGGCAGGCCGGGAAACCGGGATCCACGAGAGCTCTTCCCTGGAGCGCTGCTTGCCACTCTTTTGTGGTGGTTTGTCGACGTTTCTTTCGGCCTATATGTCCGCCGCATGCCTTACGACGTAGTGTACGGCGGGCTTGCCGCAGCCATCGGCTTGATTCTCTGGATGTATTTGACCGCGATGATTGTTCTGTTCGGCGCAGCCTTTAACGCCGAATACAAGGAATCCAGCCACGTTCGCTAAGCTCTGCGCAAGTTTTCTCGCTTGACCATCCCCGGCCATTCGCTCCACAAGCACTGACTGCCGTCCTAACTTTTCTTCGATAATTGCCGATAAAAAGAAGCAGAAGTGTTTTTTCCCGGCAACGGAGGATGCTTGGTGCTCGAGATCCCGAACTTCATCCACATTATCCAGAACCCGTCTTCCGAGACAATCGCTGGTAACATGAAAACTTGGCGCCACGATTGGTGCAAAGATTTGGCGCAACCTTGGAGGAGCCATGAGCTTGATCTCGGTCGAGTGCTATTCCGGCTATCGAGGAGACGAGCGGCCCATGCGCTTCACTCTTCGCGGCCGTCCCTATCATGTCCAGGATCTCGACGGCCAGTGGTATTCCCCTGGTGCTACTTATTTCCGCGTCCAAGCGGAGGATGGCAATTTCTACGTCTTGCGCCACGATGAAGCGCAGGACCTTTGGAGCCTCGACGGATTTCGCGCGGCTCGTTGAGGGCAGAAATGTCAATCGATTCAAAGGAACGCCGCCGCTATCAACGAGTCCTCGTTCCCTTGAGCCATGCCATCGTGGCGCGCGTATTTCTCGGTGGGAAAAATTTTGACGGCGTCGTTTCTGTCATCGGCCTCGGAGGAATGTTTATCCGCACTCGCGAGACGATTGCTCTCGGAACGGTTCTCCAGGTCGCGTTGACCGACCCCATTACGTCATTCGATTCCGAATGCGCCGTTCGCGCCTGCACGCAAACAGGCATCGGCCTCGAAATCATCTCCATTGATCCCGCTGCCGCTCACAAACTGCAGTTTCTTCTCCGCCAGTTGAAGCGATAGGGCCTCGTCTGTATTGACTCCGACGCTCCTTGCTGCAACTTTTGCAATCGCGCAGGGTTAGACTGAAAGAGTCGGCGGAGCCCTTCTGGCTTGTAAACACTACGCGCCGACACGAAGGGCAGGGAAATGACCCGCAAGCCCCGTCGCGCCGCGTGCCCTCGTTCGGCCAACGTCGAGTTGACGTTTTCTCTGGCGCTCCTTTCGCTCTTCCTGCCCGCCTTGTTTGCTTGGTCGGCGCCTCGCGGCATCGCAGGCGACCCTGTTCTCTCGGCGTCCTCGATAAAACTAAATAAGAGATTCAAAGGCAATCTTCCCATCACGGAACTTACGGAAGACGAGGCCATCCTCCACGCGCTAAACCGCCTCGGCTACGGCCCTCGCCCCGGTGAAATTGAGCGTGTTCGCGCGATGGGGCTCGAGAAATGGATCGATCAGCAGCTTGATCCTGCCTCCATCGACGATTCGGCTCTCGACCAGCGGCTCGATCAGTACTTGACGATCAGCATGTCCTCGAAACAACTCCTCGAGCTTTTCCCGCGCCCTGGAGAACTCGTCAAGCAGCAAGGCCTCACGAAAGAGCAAGTCGAAGCGCAGAGAAGGCAGGAACAGCAGGAAGCTGTCGCGCAGTTGAAACCGACAGGCGATCCCAACATCGACAAGGCGAACGAAGCTCTGGCGCGCATGGTTGGGCCGAACCGGATCGTCGCCGAACTGGCCATGGCCAAGCTCGATCGCGCCATTTACAGCAATCGCCAGCTGGAAACCGTGATGGAGGACTTCTGGTTCAACCACTTCAATGTCTACGCGGAAAAGGGTGAGGATCGCTGGCTGCTCACGTCCTATGTTCGCGACACAATTCGTCCTAACTCCATGGGGAAATTTCGGGATCTGTTGCTCGCCACAGCCAAAAGTCCTGCCATGCTTTTCTTCCTCGATAATTGGCTGAGCGCCGATCCCCAGGCCGTCGCTCTTCATCGCGAGCAGATGGAATTGCGCCGCGCACGCTTCGGCGCCACGCTCGCGGATTTTGCGCCTCCTGCCGGCGCCAGCCCGAAAAAGGAAGAGCGCGGCTTGAACGAGAATTACGGCCGGGAAGTGATGGAGCTGCACACAGTTGGCGTTGACGCCGGGTATACGCAGCAGGACGTCATCGAAATGGCGCGAGCGCTGACCGGATGGACGATTCACGAGCCGCGCCGCGATCCGGAGTTTTTCTTTGACAATCGCTTCCACGCTCTTGGAAGCATGACCGTCATGGGCCACAAGTTCCATGCCGGCGGTATCGAAGACGGAGAACAGGCGCTGGGGTTTCTCGCCTCCAATCCCAACACGGCTCACCACATTTCGCTCGAACTAGCCCGCCATTTCGTCTCCGACAATCCACCAACCTCGATCGTCGACCGCATGGCAAAAACTTACGAATCCACAGGCGGCGACATCCGCTCCGTCCTCCGCACCATGATCTATTCGCCGGAGTTCTGGTCCAAAGACGCCTATCGCGCCAAGATCAAGACTCCCTTTGAACTCGTAGCCAGCACAGCGCGCGCTCTGGATGCCAACGTCGAGGTCACCCTTCCTCTCGTCGCCTGGGTCGGCCGCATGGGCGAGCCGCTGTTCCGGTGCCAGCCTCCCACGGGCTATTCCGATGTCGCGCAGACTTGGGTGAACGCCGGAGCGCTTCTCAACCGCATGAACTTTGCTCTGGCTTTTGCCACCGATCACATGGCGGGGGCAAAGGTCGATCTCTCATCGCTCATGGGGCAAGACGCGTCCTCGAATCCCTCGGACGCGCTCGCTAAAACGATCGATTCATTTCTTGATGATCAAATCGCTGCTGGAACCAGGCAGACCCTCGAAGCGCGCCTCAACGACCCGCAGATTCTTCAGGCGCGTTTGGACGATCCTGTGAAGCAAGTGAACGAAGGCTTGATCGCCGGGCTGGTTCTTGGCTCGCCCGAATTCCAGCGCCGTTAGCTTGGCGACGCGTCCTTTGCTTGAACGGAGGCCCTTCATGACAATCTCTCGCCGCTATTTCCTGAAATCGGGAGGCATTGCCATGCTCGGCATGGCCTCTCTTCCGGCATTTCTTCAGCGGGCGATGGCTGCCACTCCCCCTCCCGGCAGAAAGAAAATGGTCGTTCTCTTCCAGCGTGGCGCTATGGACGGCCTCAACGTTGTCGTTCCGTTCGCCGAGCCGAACTACTACTCCATGCGGCCCTCCATTGCGATTCCGGCGCCCAGCCGCGCCTCATCGGATGCCGCCATTGACCTCGACGGCTTCTTCGGATTGCATCCGAGCCTTCAGCCTCTGTTTCCTCTTTACCAATCGCGCCAACTTGCCATCGTCCACGCCGTCGGCTCTCCCGATCCCACGCGCTCGCATTTCGACGCGCAGGATTACATGGAGTCCGGCACGCCCGGCGTGAAATCTACCGACGACGGCTGGCTCAACCGCGCCCTTCAAACTGCGCCTGAAGAAGATTCTTCTCCCTTTCGTGCTGTCGCGTTCGGCCCTTACCTGCCGCTCACGTTGCAGGGTTCCACCCCGGCCATCGCCATCCCCGATCTCAAGCAGTTCAAAATGTACGGCCCGCAGCAGACCGTCGAAGGCGGATTTGAAGCCATGTACGCGCAAACAGTGGACCAAGCGCTCCACGGCGTCGGCACGGAAACATTCGAGGCGATCGATCAACTCAAGAAAATCAATCCCGATGAATATCAGCCCGAAAATGGCGCGGAGTATCCGAAGGGCCGTTTTGGCCAGAGCCTCATGGAAATCGCCGAACTATTCAAAGCGGATGTCGGCCTGGAAGTCGCTTTTCTCGATTCCGGCGGTTGGGATCACCATGTCAACGAAGGCGGCGTGCAGGGACAGCTCTCGAATCTACTTCGCGATCTCGGGCAAGGTATCGCCGCGTTCCATCAGGACATGGGCGATCGCATGGAGGACGTCGTCTTCGTCAGCATGTCTGAATTCGGCCGCACCGCGCATGAAAACGGCAATCGCGGCACCGACCACGGCCACGCGAATTGCATGTTCGTCATGGGCGGCGGCATCAAAGGCGGACAAGTTTTCTCCCGCTGGCCCGGCCTGAGCAATGGCCAGCTCCACGATGGGCGCGATCTCGCCGTCACCACGGACTATCGCAGCGTCCTTGGCGAAATCCTCGCCCGCCACATGGGCGAAACGAATCTGGCATCCGTCTTTCCGGGTTTTGCCAACGACCCGCGCCAATTTCCCGGTATCGTCAAAGCGTAATGTGTCCTGGGGAGCGAGGAGCTGAATCTTGACTAGTGAATTTGTTCCTCCGGAGCCCCTGAAGCCATCTAATCCGCGATTAGCGTGGGATCGACTCCCGCTCTGGATTCAAATCCTGTTGGTAGTAATCGTGGTCGCCGTCGGAGCTTTCCTCTTGATACGTTAATCGCCCGAGGCCTTGCGGACCCTCACCACTTCATCGTCAAACCGGTCTCGGCTCGACTTTGGCTAGCGCGGGTCAGAAGGCGCGCTTGCAACTCCCTCGGCGTTATACGCAGTCACGCGGTAGCTCGCTCCAAACGGCACCCCGTGCGGATCAACCCATGGGTCATCAGCATCCGTTGCGCACCGGTCGCACACCACCTTCCATTCCTTCGCTCCCGGATCGCGCCGCTCGATGGTGTAATTCACCGCTCCCGCGGATCCCCTCCACGCAACCAGCCCTCCAATCACAACCGAAGTCACCACTGGCGCCGGAGGAACCATGTGTTTCGGCACCGCCACGCCGGCCATCGCGTAGGCATGTGCACGCAATTGCTGCGCGCGTACCGCCATGTCGTCCGCCGAATTCACCAGCGTCTTGATCCCCGGATAATAAAGCGCCCACCACTCGCCGCTTTCTCCTTTTTCCGCATATCCAGGATCTTTTGTATCTGCGGGAATTAGTTGAAAACCGAAATTGTCGAGGTGCGCCTGCAGCGCCCAGAAATCGTCCCCGGAAACATTCGGATCGTCCGCGAGCGTGTCCAGGACGCTTTGTAGATCCTTCTGTGTCGGCCAATCCGTGCGGTCCCACCCGAACTCGTTCACGATGTAGACCTTTCCATGCGAGGTCACCGTCGCTGCGTCCCGGCTGAACGTCTCCGCAGTCGTGTGCAGCCCGCTGCCAAGCAGAGAGTCCCAGTGCGGGTAGTATTCGAACGTCACGAGATCGGAACTTTTGTCCTCGAGCACCGCTGGATACATGCGAAATAGGCCGGACGTGTCGAGATACAAATGGCGAGAGTCTTGTTCCTTGATGTGCTTCCCGATTGTCTCCACCCACGCCGAGGCTTGCGCGAATGCGTGTCCGCCTCCGCCGCCCAACATGGCCACAAGCCCGCACATGTTGCAGTTCTCCCACGCCAGAATCGTCGGGTCGTCCTTGTATCGCACTTTTGTTAGGGGGTTTACGTGATTCAGAACGGTGTCGATATGTTTCTCAAACGCCCCGATCAGTGCAGGGTCGGTAAAAAAATCCTGTGGGTTTTGCTTCTTCTCCCATGCCAGATATTGGCCAATCCCTCCGCCCGCGCACGTTGCGCAGTCGCCCACCAACGTAATGATCAATTTCATGCCGCGCTGCCGGGCCACTAAAAGCGCGTAATCGCTTGCTTGAAATGCCGCTTCGTTGAATTTTCCTTCTTCTGGTTCGATGCAACTCGCGCAGCCGACCGTGTCGCCCATTGTCTGTGAGCGCAACACGCGCGCTCCCATCTCCGCTGCCGTGCCAAAGACGTCGTCGATTTCGAAGCGGCTCGGATAGCGCGGGCCGATCGGGTCGTGAGGCCCGTAGCCTTCCAGGCCGAGCCATTCGACGTTTGGACCGCTGTAGCGGAATCGTTGCCCATTGAGCGTGAGCTGCGTTCCCGATTTCTTCACAAAATTGTCAGCGGTAGACGACTGCGCTTGAGCGTGCCCGCATACCAATATGGCGGCGACAAACATAAATATTTTTGCGCAGAGTTGTTGCAACGTTTCTACCCGATTCATTCCATCACCTCGGCAGTGGGTTTTGTCAGGCGAGCCGGTTATTATGGCCTTCGCGAATCGAGAGTCAAAGCGGAGAATGAAGCGTACTTTGCGCCATGGCGCAAAATCCCTTTGTGATTTCCACCGACTCTGCTTGAATGCTTCGCGAGAACGCGCCGCCCAGGAGACTTCCCCGTGGCTCACGGCTTGGAACCACAAAATTTATCCCCGATGAGATTTTCCAGCACAGACCTTGGAGGATCGCCGCCTGCTGGCGGAGACCCTTCGGGAGGACGGCCTGTTTCCCCGCCCCCGCGGCGTTTCGACCCCATCATGGGCAAGACCCTGCTTGTTTTTCTCGTTTTCTCCGTTGGATTGCCCGTCCTTCTTTTGACGATATTGCACCACTGGATTTCGTTGCGGATAGGCCAGCTAGCAATTCATACGACCCTCCCAATCGAATCGATCCAGGCGGTTTCTGTTCTCGTCGCTACTTACGCAGCGGCCCGTTTCGCCCGCCGTCCGATGGGCGATTACGGCATTCCCCCTCGTCAGGCTTTCGGCGCTCGTTTTTGGGAGGGAGCGCTGTGGGGATTTGCAATGCTTTCCCTTGTGGTGGCCATTCAATATCTGCTTGGTGAGTTCCGAATCACGGGGGTTGCTCTGTCGGGGGCGTCCGTTTTGAAATACGCTGCGGCCTGGGGGCTCGTTTTTTTGTGTGTGGGAATTTACGAGGAGGGATTTTTCCGCGGCTTTTTCTTGTTCGCCCTCTCTCGCAGGCTAGCCTTTTGGCGGGCGGCCGTGGTTCTCTCAATCGCGTTCGCTGCTGCTCACCTTTCCAACCCCGGTGAGAATGCCTTCGGCATCCTCCAGGTGTTTGTCATAGGAATAGTCTTTTGTCTCACGATTCGCCGCACTGGCAGCCTTTGGTTTGCCATCGGCCTGCACGCTGCCTGGGACTGGGCGCAGACATTCTTCTACGGAACTCCCGATAGCGGTTTGATTGGCGTTGGGCACTACTTTAATTCCGCGGCATCGGGCGCACGTTGGCTCTCGGGAGGGTCGGCAGGCCCAGAGGGCAGCGTCTTGGCGCTCGCTATCATTGTGCTTTCAGCCGCACTCGTGCATTGGCGCTTTCCGAGAGCGCTCTATCCTGACCGTCCTGTCTGATTTCTTCCTAGCGCAATCGTTTGCGGGGGAATTTAGTGGGGCTCACGATCGGGCGATCGCCTGCGGGACATGGTCGTCCCTCGTGGCCGACGAGCAGGTGCTTGATCAATGCGTGAACTTTTCGATGACCTTCAAGGCTGAGCGCCGCATCTTCCTGAAAAGAGACGTCGCGCGCCAGACGGATCCTTTTTCCTTCGCCGAGCGCGGACACAGCATCGCGCTTGTACCGCTCCAATTCTTCGCAGCCTGTGATCTGAGTCATCAACGCGGCCATTCTATAGCCCCCGTTGTGACGGACAACAGTACTTCCGTACTATGGATGGGTACCTCAACCATCGGAGGAGCTCATGGAACTGCAAGAAAAGCTCGATGCGTTTAAGGCGGAGTTTGAGAAAAAAGCCCCGCGAGAAAAACTCACCATCATGCACCGCGCCACGGAGGACTTGCGTCGTTCAGGAATTTTGGATCGCGTTGTGAAGGTCGGAAGCAAAATCCCTGAATTCTCGCTCCCGAATGGCCGCGGAGAAAAAATCAGTTCCACGGATCTGCTTCGCCGCGGTCCGCTCGTTGTCTCGTTCTATCGCGGCATTTGGTGACCCTACTGCAACATAGAGCTGGATGCTCTACAGGAAAGTCTCTACGCCATCCGCGCAACTGGTGCAAACCTCGTCGCTCTTTCCCCGCAACGCGAACCTTACCTCCGCCAGACGACCGAAAAGCATCACCTCGAATTTGATCTCCTTCAGGACGAGGGCAACGCGGTCGCGAAAAAATTCGGTCTCGTTTTCCAGTTTCCCGCCGATTTGCGCGAACTGTATTTGACCTTCGGTTCGGATTTGTCCCGTTTCAACGGCGACGATTCCTGGACTCTGCCTATGCCGGGGCGATTTATCGTCGACAGGCAGGGAATAATTCGCCATGAAGATGTTAATCCCGACTACACCATCCGTCCCGATCCGTCTGAGACGGTCGCCTTTCTGAAAACAATGCGATGACGAGCCGCCCCTGGCAAAGGCCCGTTTGTTTTTCTCGGGTGTCGCAGAAGGCTCGTTTGTGGTAAACCATGCACTACCGAAAGGGCCCGCCAGACGCTATCTGTGGAGGTTCGAAAATGACCGACCAAGAAAATCCCGACCATGTCACCTTGATGACCCTGCTGCGAGAGGCGAAGCCAATCGTCGAGCCGCTGTTTCCCGACCAGAAAAAGAAGTGGCTCGAGGAAAGCTCGCTCGCCGACGAGATCATTATGATTCTTGCGCAGCATCCCGAATATTACGACGAGGTCCGCGCCCACATCGGGGACGTGATTCCCGCTCCCAAAGCCAAGGGAACCGGCGCGTAGGCTTGCGCAGGAACGCGCGGCAGCGCTCGGAGCGTGCGGTGCTTTCCTTCGAGCGTTCCAGGCCCTTCCTGAGAACTCGTGTGCCGCGGGGATTTTTTACCCTGAGACACGAAGGGACCCCCGCGAAGATACAAGAGCGCACATGGTGGAAGCGCGGGGATTTATCCCCGCGAAGAAACGTCCTAAAATATCAGGGCTTTAGCCCTGGAGGTGTTCCATGCACCTCGCCCCGCAAGAGACCAGGACGTTTTTCGTGACTTCCGTTACGAGCCGCCGTCACGCAATTCTTCAATCCGCGCAAATGTCATCGCTTCTTCTCAATGTGCTCGATGAAAATCGTACGAAGGGCCGATTTCTCCTGCACGAATTTGTGATTATGCCGGATCATTTTCATCTCCTGCTCACTCCGTCGCCGGACGTCCCGCTGGAGAAAGCGGTCCAATACATTAAGGGCGGATTTTCGTTCCGCGCCGGGAGAGATCTCGGTTTCAAGCAGCCCGTCTGGCAGGAAAGCTTCACGAACCATCGCATCAGGGACGCGGGCGATTATCAATCGCATCGTGGCTACATCTGGAACAACCCTGTAAAAAGATTCTTGGCTGAAAGGCCGGACCTCTTTCCCTATTCTTCAGCGCATCCTGGAGCGCAGACAGACCCAGTGCCACCATGGCTAAAGCCATGAATTCTTTGCACGCTATTTCGGGGGCCTGAAGGCCCCCGCTTCCACCCTGAGCTGCTTGCAGAAGCGCGGGGATTTTTACCCTGGGGCGCGAAGGGCCCCCGCGAACATACGAGAGCGCGCAAAGTGGAAGCGCGGGGGTTTTTATCCTGAGGGGCGAAGGGCATCCTCGCGAATATATGAGAGCGCACAAGGTGGAAGCGCGGGGATTCATCCCCGCGAAAAAAAGACAGCGCGGAGCGCTCTACCTCTCTGCCGAAGGCGGTCGCGCAGGCCCCGCCGCAGCGACATTCCGTACGCGAGGCCATAGTGAAGAAGCCCTGGCTTGCCTTCCTATTGAGTTTACTGATCGTCGGCGCGGGACTCGCGTATTTGGGCAAGTGGGGCTGGGCTGCCATCAATTTCTTTGGCGCCGTCGCCATCGGCGTGCTCCTGTCTCTCTACAGCCCCGGCTCGGTGTCTTGGGCCGGCATCGTGATCCCCGTTGGCAGCGCCAGCGTCGCCATGAGCATCGCCAAAACCATGAACGAAAAATCCCAGCTGCAACCCGCTCCTCCGCCGTCTGCCTGATCGTGCCTTTTGTGGAGTGGGGTTTGCTCCGCCACAGCTTCAGGTCCTCCCCTTCACCCAAATTCAGGTATTCGCCTCATTCCCCAATCGTTGAACCACCGCTATGCTTCCGCTCACTGCTACTCCAGGGGGGCTTCGCCAACTTGATATTTCCGGAGAAAAAGAGGGTCGCACCCCAAACGCTTTCCGTCCTCTCTTTCCCGGACGTCTCCTCCCGGCGAGGCCCCATCTATCCATCCCGCCTTGCCGGCGCAAGGCATCGGATGGCCATTCTTCACCGCGCGTGCCTGCGCCGCCGACGGCAGGCAAGCCGCGGCAGTCGCCGCGAAAGGCGCGGACGTGCCGGCCGCGAGAGGGCTGCTTTCCTTTGTCTCGAAAATTCGCCTGCGGCGATCCGCTAGCGCCATCGAACTTCACGCCTTGGTGGAAGCAATTCCGGAGGGAACAGCGGGGAATTCCGAAAAGAGCGCGAAATCCTGCCAAACTCGCGCCAAAATTGGCATTTTGAGGCCTGATTTGAGGGCCGAAGTTAACGCAGATCCTGCAGAAATAATTCGCTATTTGTTCGCCATACTTCCGGCAGCATCCCGGTCGAAGACCGGGACGAACGAATCACGAATCACCAGTCACGAATCACGGCCTCAGCTCTTGATGCGCATGGCGTAGAACGAGCGGTAGACGAAGGTGAAGGAGATGGCAAAAAAGACGGCGGCCAGGACGTGCGTGAGCGAGGCGTTGCCGCGCGCGCTGGTCAACTGCACCGCCAGCTCAACGGCCAGGAGGCCGAACAGCGTGGTGAATTTGATCACAGGATTGAGCGCCACCGAAGAAGTGTCCTTGAAGGGATCGCCCACCGTGTCGCCGATCACCGTGGCGTCGTGCAGCGGCGTGCCTTTTTGCTTCAGCTCCACTTCGACGATTTTTTTCGCGTTGTCCCATGCGCCGCCGGCGTTGGCCATGAAAATCGCCTGATAAAGGCCGAAGACGGCGATGCCGATCAGGTAGCCGACGAAAAAGAACGGCTCGAGAAACGCGAACGCCAGCGCCGCGAAAAACACGGCGATGAAAATGTTCAGCATTCCCTTTTGCGCGTACTTCGTGCAAATCTCGACGACTTTTTTGCTGTCGGCGATGCTCGCTTTTTCCACGCCTTCGAGGCGGATGTTGGCCTTGATGAATTCCACCGCGCGGTAGGCGCCGGTGGTCACGGCCTGCGTCGATGCGCCGGTGAACCAATAAATCAGCGCGCCGCCCGTGATGATGCCGAGGAAAAACGGCGCGTGCAGCAGCGAGAGTTTGTCGACGTTCTGCGTGATGCCGTCGGTGAGCGCCATGATGATCGAGAAAATCATCGTGGTCGCGCCCACCACGGCCGTGCCGATCAGCACGGGCTTGGCGGTGGCCTTGAAGGTGTTGCCGGCGCCGTCGTTGGCTTCCAGCATTTCCTTGGCGCGCTCGAAATTCACGTCGAAGTTGTAATCTTTCTTCAGCTCTTCCTTCACGCCGGGAATCGTTTCAATCAGCGAAAGCTCGTACACCGACTGCGCGTTGTCGGTGACCGGGCCGTAGGAATCGACGGCAATCGTCACCGGCCCCATGCCGAGAAATCCGAACGCGACGAGCCCGAAGGCAAACACGGGCGCGGCGATCATCAAATTGCCGAGGCCTTCGAGGCTCACCAGATAGCCCACCGACATCAGCAAAACCATCGCTAAACCCAAGTAAAACGCGGAAAAATTGCCCGCCACGAACCCGGAGAGAATTCCGAGCGATGCGCCGCCTTCCTTCGCCGAGTTCACCACTTCGTTGACGTGGCGCGATTCGACCGATGTGAACGTTTTCACCAGTTCGGGAATCACCGCGCCCGCCAGCGTGCCGCAGGAGATGATGATCGACAGCTTCCACCACTGCGAGGGATCGCCGGAAGACGCGTCGCTGCCGCCGAGCACCGGAATGATGAAGTAGGAAATCACGAACGTGAGCGCGATCGAAACGAAGGACGTAATCCATACCAGCGAGGTGAGCGGCGCTTCGAAATTCATTTTGTCGGCGTTGGCGTATTTCGCTTTGGCGATGGCGCCGTTCAGGAAATACGCGGCGGCGGCGGACACCAGCATGGCGATGCGCATCACGAAAATCCACACCAGCAGTTGCACCTGCACTTTGGGATCGTGCACGCCAAGCAGGATGAAGGTGATCAGCGCGACGCCCGTGACGCCGTAAGTCTCGAAACCGTCGGCGCTCGGGCCCACGGAATCGCCTGCGTTGTCGCCGGTGCAGTCGGCAATCACGCCGGGATTGCGCGCGTCGTCTTCCTTGATCTTGAAGACGATTTTCATCAGGTCGGAACCGATGTCGGCAATCTTGGTGAAAATTCCGCCGGCGATGCGCAGCGCCGCCGCGCCCAGCGATTCGCCGATCGCGAAGCCGATGAAGCACGGGCCGGCGTAGTCGCCCGGCACAAACAGAAGAATGAACAGCATCATCACCAGCTCGACGCTGATCAGCATCATGCCGATGCTCATGCCCGCTTGCAGAGGGATGTTGTAAATCGGATAAGGCTTGCCGCCGAGGCTGGCGAACGACGTGCGCGAATTCGCGAACGTGTTCACGCGAATTCCGAACCACGCCACGCCGTAGCTGCCGGCCATTCCGAATAGGCTGAACAGCAAAATGATCGGGAGCGTCACGCCGATGGGCTTGCCCGCCACCGGAGCCAGCACGCCGAAATACAGCACGATAACCACTGCGATGAACACCCACAGCAGCAGCAGGAATCTGCCCTGCGTGACGAGGTAGGTTTTGCAGGTTTCGTAAATCAGCTCGGAGATTTCGCGCATCGAGCGGTGGACCGGGAGATTCTTCAGCCGCTGGTAAATCGCCAGGCCGAAGATCAGTCCGAAGACGCAGAAGAGGATGCCCCACAGCAGCAGCTTGTGCCCGTCGATCCCCAGAAAATTCACCGTCGAGAGATCGGGAAGCTTCAGGCTCGCTTCGCCGCCGCCGTGCTCGGGAGACGCCGCCTGAGCGGCCGCTGCGCCGGCAAGCGACACCATCGCCGCGGCGGCGATCGCCTTCGCGCTTCGCGCGAGCCCCATTCCCACTGCTGCGGCGCGGTTGCGAAGGTTCGCAAGCGCGCGCGGGTTTCTACATTCTTCCGCCAACATTCGGTTTTCCTCCGGTGAGAGGCTCCGGGACTGGGCCTCTAGTTGCGAAGACTACCGCACGCAAAACGAGCCTTTTTAGCAAGATTTTAATGGTCCGTCAAGATTCGTTTCGCAGATCCCCAAGACGAGTCCGGAGGTATGCGTTATTCTCGACAGGCGGTCGAGACGAGGCGGCTCGTCGGCTCTCGTCCGGGGGCCGCCAATTTCGGTTAGAGCTGCCGCACCGAGGGTGGAAGGGGTCCTCTGTGCTCGATTCTCAGATTGCAGCCGCTCAGCCGATTCACACGCATTGCTTCTGCCGCTAAAAGTATCCGGTCGGCCGCTTCCTTTGTGCTCAGTCCGCGCGCGTGAATATTTGAGATCAAATTTCGGTTCGCATCGGTATGAGTCGAATCTGGTTTGTACGCCATATAGGACGACAGACTCTCGGCCGTAGCCAGGCCAGGCCTTTCGCCAATCAGCAGAACGACGACACCGGGCTCTAAGAGATCCCCGATTTCGTTGAGAATCCCTACTCTACAATAGCGGATGACGAAGGGCTGTCCCATTCGCCATCCCCGAAGCTTGGCTTCTTGGTCAAGCAAGGGGAGCAAGCCGGGGACTTGAACCGCAACGGCCGTTGCAGAAAGTCCATCTCCGATGGCGACTTGGAAATCGCATCCCTTGGGACACCGGTTAGAAATTTCCAGGCGTGTGGCGCCGTCGAAATGGCGTCCAAGATCGGGACGAAGCAGGAATTCCTCTTTGCTCCGCGCCTGTGTCGTGACTTCGAATAATCGCCACCGCTCGCAGAAGTCATTCCCGAACATGGACTGCATATTCAATTCGGCTTGTACCGCATCCCGCGCCGCGGCATGCGCCTCGCGCAACTCCAATTGGGTATCGGTCCGATAAGCGGCTCCGGCGCGTCCGGCCAAGAGGCGAGCCGGTGTTCGCGCCCGCACTTGCCGCACTATTTCCGGCCAACCTGCGGTCGCAAGGTTAGAATCGGATTTTTCGGGCATTAGGCAATTCCAGCTAGTGAAGACTCAAACCCTCGCAGCAGGCGTCGTCTTGCTGATGCTTCGAGTTGAACGGGTTGCGTTTCTTGATAGATCCCATTTTCACAAAGCCAGTTGAGGAATTCAGGCGCTGGGCGGAGGTTGAAAATTCTGCGGGCTGCCAGAGCATCATGGTAGCTGGTGGACTGGTAGTTCAACATCACGTCGTCGGAGCAGGGAACTCCCATAAAGTAATTGCAGCCCGCGGCGGCCAGAAGCATGAGGAGATTGTCGGCGGAGTTCTGATCGGCAGCCGCGTGATTTGTGTAGCACACGTCGCAACCCATCGGGAGTCCGAGCAGTTTTCCCATGAAATGATCTTCGAGCCCGGCGCGAATGATTTGCCTTTCGTCGTAGAGGTACTCTGGGCCGATAAAGCCGACCACGCTGTTAACGAGGAACGGGTCAAAAGCCCGCGCCACGCCGTACGCGCGGGCTTCCAAGGTTAATTGGTCGACGCCGTGATGCGCCTCGGCGGAAAGCGCGCTGCCTTGGCCTGTTTCGAAGTACATCACGTTGTCGCCTTTCCAGGAGACGCCTCGTTTCCGGTGATGTTCGAGCACCCGCTCGCGCCCTTCCGCAAGCATGGAAAGATTGATACCGAAGCTTCGATTCGCAGCTTCGGTTCCTGCTACGGATTGGAAGAGCAGATCGATCGGAGCGCCGCGGTCCATAGCCGATAGCTGAGTTGTAATGTGCGCTAGGCAACACGCCTGTGTGGGGATTTGATATGCATCAATCAGGCGCGAAAGGGCATTAACAATGGTGCAAGTCGCTTCGATGGAATCCGAGGCCGGGTTTACTCCGATTACCGCGTCACCACAGCCGTATAGAAGGCCCTCGAAAGCGGCGAGAAGAATTCCTGCAGGATCGTCCGTCGGGTGGTTCGGTTGAATGCGAATAGCCAAAACGCCGCGTTCTCCCATTGTGTTCCGGCAGCGAGTCACATTGCGAATCTTGGAAGCGGCCAGGATCAGATCTTTGTTGCTCATGACCTTTGCAACGGCAGCGGCCATCTCGGGGAGGATGCCGCGCTGAATGCGTTTCAGGTCCGCCTCAGTGGTCGCGTCGTCGAGAACATATTCGCGGAAAGAGCCAACCGTGAGGCTCTGAATTGGCCGGGAGCTCTCTTCATCCCATGTATCCAGAATCAGCCGACTGACTTCGTCCTTGGCGGGGTCGATCAGAGGATTATCGAGAATTTCCTCAAGCGGAGTGTCTGCAAGCTGTCTTTTTGCGGCTACGCGCTCACGTTCGGAACGCGCAGCGATTCCGGCAAGCTGGTCGCCGGACTTTTCTTCATTCGCCTTCGCAAATAAATCGCGAAGATCAGCAAATTTGAACGATTCGTTCATGCGCGCCAGTCGAAAGGAAAGTTCGGGCCGGCAACGACCCCATTCTCATCGCTGTCGGCGATGCCTCGAGAGGTAATTCTAGATTGCATAGGGTGGTCTCTCAAATGCGATCCTATTGTGCGCCGTGGATGTTCCCGGCAATTCGTCTTTCGCGATTCAACAGGAATTTGAACATAACCAGAAAATTAACCTGTGCTGCTTCGAAAGCTCCCGCGACATTTAACGCTAAGGAAAGGCCATCGGTCAAAAAAAGGGGTGACTTTACAAGGAAAATGCTGTAATTAAGCGCCTTCATTGGCCGGGGGAGCACAGCCTCAGATGAAGTGCGGTAGGGACTGTGTTGATTTGCGGGGTTCAATGCATCGGACATTGCGCAAGAAAAGCAAAAAAACTGCGGAACTTTTTCTTGATCTGCAGTAACTCCGTCCAGAAGGGAGGTGTTTGCCCTTTGACCGAGGTACAGGTGTCCGCAAAATTCTTTGGAGGAGCATGAGATGAAATGCCATAGAGCTCAACTTTCACTTCTAGCGTGCGTTCTTGCCGGGGTGTGCTGGCTATCGGCATGCGCCGGGAGCCCCACCAACTCGGATGCAAATGTCCCAGTTATTGATCCAGCGCAAGCCGTCGTAATGACAGGGCAGACTGTGCAATTTTCGGCGAGCGTGAATGGTGTGCCAGTGGCCAATCCTCTTTGGAGAATTAATGGAGCGGCAAGCGGTAGCCCAGTGGTAGGAACCATCAACTCGGCCGGACTGTACACAGCACCGGCAACGGCGCCGACAAAGCAGGTTCTCATCACCGTACAGAACGGGTCTGACGGTGTCTTTTCAGCGCCGGTGTCCGTTCAATTTTTTAATCCTGCCAATTTCGCTCCAGGGACGATCGCTACAACCAACAACCCACTTGTGGCTCAATATTCTATTGTCGTCCCTGATGGCTCGAAACTTCAAATTCAATTCGGTCCTGATACTAATTACGGATTCAAAACGTCGGTGCAATCGGCTCCGGCTGGGGGTGGAACTCTTAGTATCTATGTGGCAGGGATGAGAGCCATCTCAAAGTATCACATGCAGGCATTGGTGGATCTGGAGAATGGCTCCCAGCTGCTGGACACGGACCATACTTTCACCACGGGGTCGATTCCAGCTGATCGGATACCCGACATGACTGCGGCGGTTACTGGCACTGGGACGCCTAGCGACGGCATTGAATTATTCTCGTTGTTACCGTACGTGGCTGGGAATCTGCTTTCGGCGGTGGCGACTGATTTGGGAGGTAACGTAATCTGGTATTACGATACGGGTGCGGGCACGGGAGCATTCCCAGTCAAGCCGATGGCCAACGGTCACATGATGGTTCTTGTTGTTCCAGAGCTCGGAGCGCAAGCGCCATACGAAATCCGAGAAGTCGATCTCGCCGGAAACGTCATCAACACGATTTCTATGGACGAGATCAACAAGGCTCTTTCCGGTGTCGCCTCGTTCCAGTATGGATCTTTGCATCACGATTTTGCACTTTTGCCAAACGGCCACATCATCATCTTGGGCAATTACGTACAGACAATCAACAACGTGGCCGGAATTCCCGCTGGAACGCAAATGACGGGCGATGCACTGGTGGATTGGGATCCCCAGAAGGGCCCAGTCTGGACATGGTCAACTTTCGATCACCTCGATCTAACACATGCGCCCTACGGCTTCGCGGATTGGACGCATTCGAATGCGATCATTTATTCGCCAGATGACGGGAATCTCATCTTATCCATGCGAAATCAGAACTGGGTCATTAAAATTAACTATCAAAATGGGGAGGGTGACGGCAGCATCCTGTGGCGTTTTGGGCTCGGAGGAGACTTTAGCTTGCCCGGCGCACCTCTCGAGTGGAACTACGGTCAACATTACACGACGATCCAGAGTCCAAATAGCTCGGGGGTTTTCTCCTTGATGTTCTTCAATAATGGAAATAACCGTCTGGCTGATAGCAGCGGGGATGTGTGCGGCTCTCCCGGAGTCACAGCCTGCTATAGCAGCGTGCCCATCATGCAGCTCGACGAAGATACGAAGGCGGCTTCGGTGCTTTGGGAGGACAACTTGCTGCCCTCCTATTCCATTTGTTGTGGAGATGCGTTGGTTCTGCCTAACGGAGACAACGAGTTTGACATCGCCTACGACGTGAACACCCCCAATTTCTCTCACATCGAGGAGGTGACGCAAGCTAAAGCGCTCGTCTGGAAATTGGATGTCGAAGGTCAGTTGGCATATCGAGGCTTTCGTATATCAAGCCTGTATCCTGGCCAGATTTGGCCAGCCGTTACGCAGGCGGCAGCGAATCGCGTGCACTGGGCGCCCCCCCTGAACAATAGCGCCCTCACTAAGGTCAGAACCATCGAGGAATTGCCTTAGCGATTGGGACTCGCGAACCCGAAAATGGGGCGGTGAGAGAGACGAGAGAAGGGTGAGCGGCCCTCGTCGAAAGCTCATATTAGGTACGATGCGGCCGAGACTTGATCGCCGTGGGGTTACGATGCAAAAAGCGAAGGTGTATCGAGTCGCGCTCTGAATTCAGATTTGGTTGAACGAGGGGCAAGCACTGGCACCTGTTAAGTGGGACCCGGTACCGAGTGCTTTCCTTAGTATTTCCGATGACGCGAGGTGGATGAATGACCCTGCAATGTCAGAAGGGCAAAAATGCTCCTCGGAAAGGTTCGTGGACGAATGTAGTGCCCTGCGGCACGGGTCCAACGGGTGTGCCACGAGGAACTCGAATTACTTAATGCCTGAATACAAGAGATGAGGTTTCAGAACGAAGACCCACAAATGGAAAGGGAATTAACTGGCTCAAGGGGAACGGTGCGAGAAATCGGGAAAGAAGACATCAGAATTTGGACGCCTAACTCGAAAGGTAGATCAACACATGCACTTGGGTCAAAAGGCGCTCCTACAGGGAGACCTCTAAATTCCCCGCATGGCGAAGAACAGGGTGTGGAACAAAATCGCCATGTCCATGAAGAAATTTCGATTGCGGATATAGTAGAGGTCGTACTCGATATTCTGGTGAATCAAGAACCTGCGGTCCGCGCTCAGTTGCCATAGGCCGGTGATTCCGGGTTTTACCGCCAAACGCTGGCGCTGCTCCTGTGTGTATTGCTCGACGATGAATTTCATTTCCGGGCGCGGACCAACCAATGACATCTCCCCTCGGATAACGTTCAGCAATTGTGGAAGCTCGTCGAGGCTGGTCCTGCGCAGAAATTGTCCAAGACGAGTTATACGTGGGTCGAGCGACTCTTGGGGTGAAACGGCGTACGGCTTGGCGTCGACGTGCATCGTCCTGAACTTGAACATACGGAAGCATTTTCCGTTCAAACCGACGCGTTCATGGACGAACAGAACCGGGTCGGAGGAAGTGACGCGTATAGCCAGCGCAATGAGGAGCAAAAGAGGGGAAGCAAGCACGAGCAGGATCGAGCCGGCGACAAGGTCCATCCCGCGCTTCATGGTATTGTAACCATCATGACTTTCGGGGCGTTCGAAGGATGCGAGCAGCATCCCATCCAGGTCGACAAAATTGATCCAGTGGTCCCAAAGCGCAAAATGATGCGGGACGAATGAAATGGCAACTCCTGCCGTGGACGCTTCATTCACAATCGAGTCGAATTTGTCCTGAACGATTGAAGGGATCGCGATTACGAGCAGATCGACGGCATTCCTGCGGAGCCAGTCTCTTGTGAGCGGCCCCTGCGTGATGGCGATCGAGCGGCGCTTGGTATAACCCGCTTCAAATATCTCCTGTCCCGCCAAAGAAGTGTCGTCATCAACGAAAACGATTGGTTCGAAGCCGAGCTTTCGAGAGCGCGACAAGGTGGAGAAAATTCGCCGACCTGTAAGTCCGGCGCCGTAAATGGCCACCCGACGAAGGCCGTATCCTTTGCTGTGCAGCGCGCCAACAAAGGAAGCAACGCCACGCTTCTCCAGGATCAGAAACAGGGGGACGAAGAGGAAGGCGAGTACAATCACCCAGCGGGAAATAAGATGACTGGTAAAGAGAGACAAGCAGAGCGCGCCAAGAAAGGCCTGCATGGAGGCGCGTAGAATTCTTTCTGTTTCTTTAACCAATAAAAGACTGCTTTCGCGGCGATAGGCGCCGCTTCTTTCGAGCAACCATACACAGATGAGTGCGAAGATTCCCGAAACCTCTAAGATTCCTGAACGCGAATAAGCCAACTGCCTGCCGAGGTGCGAGACGTGGTATAGCCCGTATGCCGACAGTAGCGCCGCAAACACGGCAAGGAAGTCCGCGGCCATCTCCGACGCGTTCGTGAATCGTTCAAACCGGGCTCGGTTTCTTGCTAGGCCTGCCGCCGGCAGACTGGGGACCTCTGCTGCAGCGCTGGTCGCGGTGACAGTAAGCATGTTTTCCTCAAACTGAGGAGATGTATCCATGCTCAATCCCTCCTTTGGCTACGGGATACCAACGAATATTAAGCGTGTTGGGGCTGATCAAGATCATTGGAGCCGCAGCTATTTAACCAGTAATTCTGAATATTAAAAGTTCAGCAACTCCAGGGCCTGCCCTAAGGGTAATCCCATTCGGGGTGCGTTGTCAGATTGATATTTCTAATCGAGTCAATTTGACTGACGTCGCTGCTTTAGGTATTCGCGCAACCCCTCTTCCCAGTTCTCAAATGAATTGAGCCCCGACTTCTTGAGCGCGTAGTTTTCCAGCACAGAGTACTTCGGCCTAGGAACCTTGGCTGGAAAATCATTCGGGCCTGCGATGATCAGGTTCGTTTTGATGCCCACAAGCTCGAATATCTTTTCCGCAAACTCATACCAAGTGCAGCTCCCTTCAGCAGTCGCATGGAAAAGCCCATAATTGTCTGTCCGGGAGATTGCCACGATTTGTTTCGCCAACGCTGAAGTCGAGGTCGGGCTGACGAATTCGTCATTGACAACTTTCAGTTCGCTGCGTTCACCTGCAAGCTTGAGCATGAGCTCGACAAAATTCCTTCCACCCTTGGCACGGCATGGGCTCATGCCGTACAGTGCAGAGGTTCGAAGGATGAGATACTTATCCGTGCTGGCGCGGATGAACTCCTCGCCCGCAAGCTTGGTGTTTCCGTAGACATTCAGTGGCGTAGCCAGATCGTTTTCCAGGTAGGGCTTTCGCTTCAAACCATCGAAGACGTAGTCCGTACTGACGTGGGCAAGGACGGCGCCAACATCCAGCGAAGCAAGAGCAAGGTTCCGTGAACCCAAGGCATTGACTTCATATGCCCTCAGAGGTTCCTTCTCGCAGGCTTCGACATTATGCATGGCAGCAGCATTCACAACGAGTCCGGGTTTGGCTCGGCCCAGGACCTCTCGAACGGAATCAAGGGAACTGATCTCAATGTCCGAGTGAGAGAGTTCGCAGACTTCGTCACCGTTCTGTCTAAAGGAGCGTGCTAGATCCGTCCCCAATTGCCCGTTGGCCACGACGACCACTATCTTCATTCATTCGCTCCGACAGACTTGGCAAAGGCGGGGGAAGTTATGACCGCCTCTAATGAGCGGAACACGGAGATGTTGCTGTAGCGCGGATTGTCCCAATCGGAAAAGCCCTTAAGGTTTCTAATGAGGTGCTGGACAATGCAGCGGACTTCGTGGCGCGGATGAAAACTGAGCACGTTTCTGGCTTTTTCGAAGCTTACCTTGTAGTTTCTCAAGTCTTGAATATGGCGGATGATCAGATTTATCTTCACATCGAGCTGCTGTTCGATCTCTGACTTGACCAGGTCGCCCACTTCGCCAACTGTGTAATTTCCGGAGGCGATGTTAAAAATACCGGAAATACTTTCGTGTGCTTCGATGGCGCGAACGTAGGCGCTAATCGCATCTTCGATGGCCAGGATCGGCCTCCAGATAGACGGATTGTTAATTGTAATCGTACCGTTTTGCAGGGCCGACTTGAACATTGTGTTGACTATAAGGTCGAAGCGCATCCGGGGACTGTACCCGGAGATCGTGCCTTTGCGAAGCGCTACGACCGAGAACTTCTCGTCTTGAAGGTTCATGACCGCCTGCTCGCCCTGCAATTTGGAAATTCCGTAGGGGTAAGAGGACGAAACAGGCTTCGTTTCGTCGTAGAGTTCGTTCACCGTATAGCCGTAGACGGAGCAGGAACTTGCGTAGATATACCTCCTCACTCCAGCTCTTTTCGCCGTGTACGCCAGATAGGCCGGGGCAGCAGCGTTGTAGACAAAATTTTTGCTCGGAGAAAACTCCGCCATTGGATCATTGGAGAGGCCAGCGAGAAATATCACCTGGTCGTATTCTTTCAAGTCGTCGACGGTCACATCGAACAGATCTTTACTAAGGATGCCTGTTTCAGCCGGCAGGGAATTGCCAAACCAGAACAGATCGACCACATCAACGAGGTACCCGCGCTCGAGCAGTCGAGGAATGAGCGCCGATCCTACGTAGCCCGCTCCGCCAGCGATCAGTAGTCGCATTCGCAGCCTCCGATGAGTAAGGATGAAAACTTGTCAAACACCAACTTTGCTTATGGCATACGCGAAGTGTTGTGCGTCATTTGACGCCAGCCACTCGGATAGTGTTTGGGCTTTCCGGTCTTTTTCCGAAATAGTCCACGGTTGAATCGGCCACTTAATTCCGATATCCGGGTCGTCCCAGCGCACCGCGGATTCCCCCTTCGAATTGTATAGGCCCGTGCAAAGGTACTGTACCTCGACATCATCAGTAAGCGCGCAGAATCCGCGCGCGAAGTGCGCCGGCGCCCATACAAATTTGTGGTTCTGCGCTGACGCCTCGATTCCGAACCATTGTCCAACGGTCGGCGAACCACCCCGCACGTCGACGGCAACCAGAAACGCCGCGCCGCGAGTCACGTGCATGAGCTTACCCATAGGCGGTTCCCACTGAAAATGTAGTCCCCGAAGGACCCCCCTTGCGAGAATACGAATGATTTTCCTGAACGAAGCAGTCCGGCAATCCCAGCACTTTGAAACTGTCGGATCTAAACGCCTCCATGAAGTACCCGCGATCATCCTCGAACACCTGACAAATAATGACCATGATTTCACCAAGGTGGGGGATTCGATTTGCGGCGGCATATTGTGCTCCTTGGAATGGAGTGCGGGATTTAAATTGCATCACTGCTTTGCTAGCAAAGCTTCGATTTTCTCGCCGAATAGTGGATATTGCTTGTTGACGTTTGCATTATTTTGACGCGCTCACGGAGGCGGTGGCGGATTGTGCGCGCGTCCCGGCGGCGCGGCTCAAGTTCGAGTGAACGCGTGTGGGATCTTGTCCCGCGGCCAGTTCTGAAAAAAGCTCCTCGTACTCATCCGTGATTTTCTCCCATGTGTACTCTTCACGAATGCGATTCGGTGCGCGAAGACGATACTCTGCCGCAATTTCCTGATGATCCTCGACGAGTTGGATCTTTTTGGCCAGATCACCTGAGTCACGTTCAAAGAGGATTCCGTAATCTTGAAGGACCTCCTCATTGAAAGCAGTCTTTAGAGCCAGAATGCAGTTTCCGTAGCCTAAAGCCTTCAAAAGAGCTGGATTCGTCCCACCCAGCCTGTGTCCGTGAATATAGCCGTAAGCATTGCAGTGCAGCTCTTTGACGTGATCGGGATTGCCAACGTGACCGAGAAAACGCACGCGATCCGAACTGGTCCGTTTCAGCCGGTCGACGAACTCGCTACGATAATTCGCGCTTCCCGCAATTGCCAGCACTCTCTTCGTACCAGTCTGCTCAAACTCACGGACGATAAGGTCGGCATTGTTTTCCGGAACCAAACGGCTGGCGATCAAGTAATAACCAAACGGCTCCAATCCATAATTGCGGACAATCTCGGAGTTCGAGGAAGTCTCGACATTGGCGCCATAGGCGATGCTCACGCTTCGCGTCCCGAACTCCTCCTGGTAGATCCGCTGCATCTCGCGAGCGTCGGTCACCACACCCATTGGACAGATCCTGCCGACATTCTTGGCGTTCAGATAGAAGTATGTTTTGGCCAGCGGCCCCCACTTGTCCCTTTTCCAATCGAGTCCGTCCACGTTGATGGCAACCGCTTTCCCTAGGACTCGCGGAATCAAGCAGTGAAGCGCGTTTGCCACATTCACAACGAAAATTACGTCCATTTTCCTGAAAATCACGTCGCACATAGAAACCAGAGTGTGCGTCAGCGTCCCCATAGTTTTCGTCTCGATGCTTGGGACGTAGATCAATCGGACGCCCTTGTACTCTTTTGGTCTCTGGGAGAAAAGACTCTTGCGGCAGTACACGGTAACTTCGTGTCCCCGCTCGACGAGTCGCGGTCCTACCTCACCAATGAATGCTTCGTACCCACTGTACGTATGCGGAATCCCACGCGACCCTAAGATAGCAATTCTGACTTGTTTGCGCGCAGAACACTTCGCCTTGTCACTCATTCTGTCGATTGTCTTATGATCGTCCGAATCAATCAATATGAAGAGCCAATCAAGCCTACGATATGACCCACCCCAGCTCCTGATACATCGAGGCTAAGTCTCGGGCCTAAAACGTATTCCCAATCTGCCACGGTAACCATCAAGGAATCCTTGTAGCATTTTCATCAAGCACGGCAGCTTCTTTGAGCTAAAAAGCAGAACGGCGCCTGCATGACGTGCCAAATGACCCAATACAAATTTCTTTGTCTTCCGATTCGGAAAGAGGTGCCATCCGGCATATGTCAAGTTCCTGCTATTGTAATACTCGCGCCATGGAGCGTAGCCTGTCCACAGGCGACGCTGATTGGGCAGACGAACAATGCGCGCGGCGCCAACTTCGTGACCTAGTTGCGCAGACGGAACAACGGCGATCTGGTAGCCTTGTCCTCTGGCTCGTAGGGAATATTCGTAATCAAAGAAGTCCATGAAAAAATCCACCCGAGGCAAGCCAATCTTTTCGACCACCTGCCGCCGGATCAAACTCCCAGAGGCCATGACCAAGTCAGCAAACCACAAAGGTTGGCGCATTTGTTCTGTGCTTGGCCTCACAAACCCGTCGCGCCATAATAGCGGCGGGTAGTACATACCGGTCTGTTGATGCACTGCTAATGGAGCAATTATCCCGACCTTGTCCTGTGCGCCGTTTAGGGAACCGATTGCACCAAGCAGTGTCACCAGTGAGTCCGGTGACGGAACACTATCATCGTCGAAAGTCCAAATCCAATCATGACGCTTTTCGAGTGCTGCGTAAGAAAGGCCTGCTGCCCACGCCCCCGCGGCCCCAAGGTTCTCGGGCATCTGCAGAACCGTTACTAGGGGATACTGTTTCGCAAGGAGCGCAACTGAGCCATCCGTCGATTTGTTGTCCACCACGATAATCTCTCTTATCGGGTGTGTCTGCGACAAGAGGGCTTCAAGGTGCCTTGGCAAAACGTCTGCAGCGTTGAAAGCCACTGTGACGGTGGCGACCGAAGAGGACTCGAGCTGCAGCTTGGTTTTTCGATGATTGGTCAACTACCACTTCCATCTTGACTTGATCGAAAATCTACCCGCCAAAAGACTCTCGAGATGCCGAACTCAAGACGTTCGTATCGAGTTACAATGCCCCGAAACATTAATGAATATCTCGCGCGATCTAGAGTAGAGTGCGTGCCCCGGGAAGGAAGCGCACGCCTAGTTTACCGCGCAAGCCGTCATTTAAGCCTTGAGTAATTCTGATTAGTGATTTCATCTTCTTTGTCCCGAACAAAATCACGTGGATCCCGCGCAAAGCCAAATACCGGACAGCCGATTTCTTCGTGGAGCGATTTGCGTAGAGGTGCCAAGCCAGATAGGTGAGGTTTCGGCTGAAGTAGTATTCTCGAAACGGCGCTTGGTCGATCCAAGAATGCTTAAAACCAAGAAAGTCAATTTTGCGGAGATTGCCGATTTCATGGGACATCTCCAACTGTCCCATCACCATAATCCTGTAGCCGCTGGCCCTAATCCGGAGCGAATATTCAAAGTCGAACATATCCATAAAGAAATCGGCGCGAGGAAGGCCGATTTGTACGACCACTTCTCGTCGAAGAAGAGACCCCGAAGCAATCGCGAGGTCTGCAAACCAAAATGTCTCGCGGGCCTGAGCAGCGCTTGGCATAACGAAACCATCTCGCCACAGCAGAGGCGGGTAGCAAGTCCTTGTCTCCCGATGGATTGGCATTGGCACAATCATTCCTATTTTGTCCTGCACGGGGTTGACTGAGTTCATGCCCGCAAGCATTTTTTCCAATGCATCCTTCGGAGGGATGCTGTCGTCGTCGAAGGTCCACACCCAGTCGTGCCCTTTCTTCAACGCTGCATACGAAAGGCCCGCCGCCCATGCCCCAGCCGCGCCCAGGTTTGACGACATCCTTAAAACGGTTACTTGTGCATAACGTTCGGCGAGCATTTCGCTCGTACCGTCCGTGGAGGCGTTGTCCACAACGATGATTTCCCCTAAAGGAAGGGTCTGTTGATACAGCGCTTCGATCTGCCGTGGCAGAGATCGCATCGCATTGTAGGCGGTTGTAACGCTCGCAATTGATTGGTTAGTCATACCTGAGAAGCCGCTACGTTTACTTTCAATCTTGACCTAAGCACTCTGGCAGGCGCCCCTACAACGATCGAATACGGCGGGATTTCCCCCCGGACTAACGAGCCTGCTGCGATCACACATCCGTGTCCGACGTGGGCCCCGTCCAGAAAAGTCGAATTCGAGCCGACCCAACAATCGTTTTCAATTTGGATGCCTTTGCGTCGCGTACCTTGATCTCGGATGGGAATGTCCAAGCGGTCGTAATTGTGGTTCTCGGCGTGAAACGATATGTGCTGTCCCATAATGACATTCTCGCCAATTGCGACATGCCCTGATGCTCCGATGTATGAGTACGCGTCGAGCGAGGAATTCCTGCCGATTTGGACCCCATCCCCCAAATTCGAAAGCATTCCGGACCGAATCACAGAATAGGGGCCGATCATCACATTATCTCCAACCTCGATTCCGCCACGCGAAATGCCGTCAATAATGACTCCGCGGTCCAGCGTAATGCCCCTTCCGAAGCGAATGAGAGCAGCGTTGCGAAGGGTTACACAGGGCGCCATGAAAACCAACCGAATCCTACGCTGGAACACAAGGCACTTAATGATTCCCCTTACGAGCCACACGAAACGGCGCAATACTGTCCCCAAGAGAATACTTGGTGGGATCGACCGGTCCAGACGGTACTCGCGCTTCTTGAGCGCGCTCAATCCCCGCTCTAGGGCGCGATAAAGTAAGTCAACCATTTAGGAAAATATCCCAAGCCCCTACTCTAGCGATCACTCAACTAAGCCCAAATCCAGAGATCGACAATCTTGATTTGACTCTACTGTCGATCGTCATCTGAAGAGTCCGCTAAAACCATGATCCGGTGGCATATGTTTGCCGCCGTTTCCATTTGTTCTCTGTGGTTCAAAATGCTTAAGGACGATCTCCCGAAATTCTCCGAAACGGTGTCGATCATAACGCCTCTCCAGATTGCAGCCCAGACGTAAACCTGGAGGCCGTTCCGACCGCTGACCGGACTGCCATACCTACTGGAAACCAGGCCCAACATCCCAGACGACGGTCAATCAACGGGAGAGTAAATACCATCACCGTTGCCATTCCGACTAAAATTCCTAGCGCTGCATGACCTAATGGGGATTCGACTCGCAATAGCAGAAAAAACGTGCTCATGAGGAAGCCAAGAAGGCATAAGGCCACAACGATTCCGTATGCAGCCGCGACATACGGATAGGTGGTTTCGAAAAGTATGGTATTTGTGTTCTGTTTGAAGCTCACAGGACTCAAGTCCTCGTTACCAGCGCCGAACGGATGGTTTGCAGCAAATTCAAGTCCGTCGAAGATCTGTTCCTTGTGGCCTTCTTCGGATAGGTCCTGACCGGACTTGGTGGCAAAAAGATAATCGCCCAGACCCAGGACAGGAATGGCCGCGGCAAATAGGACCAGAGCAAGCGAGGCATAAAGGAGAAGCCGTTTTGATTGTCCCATCGTTATTGCAACAATAGAAATCCCTGCTACCGCCCCCGCCCAAGCAGACCGGGTCACAGAACATATTAGACCGACAGCTACCATCCCCGCCGGCAGCGGATTTCGACAATACACCCACCACAAGATCAGGCCGATCATGCAGAGAGCGCCGAACCCATTAGGGCCAATCATGGTTGCCGCTTCGCGCAGCCCCGCGAATCCGGTCGCATGAAACGAAGAAGTTAACTGCCCGCCTTCAGTTTCCGAGTCTATCGCTAAGTACAGGATTGTTCTGGGGCCTTCTCCTAAAATAAATACTTCAATCAAGCCCAGCATTGCTAGCACTCCAGCTATCCAAACGCTACGCGCCGCCCAGCGACGCTGCGTGTCTTCGTTCAACACAGTGACTCTGCCTGCGAAATAGGGCACCATAAAACCAAAGTCTGTTACCAGACCATCAAGCGTTCCGCCAAAGATCGTCCTCACAACCGCAAAGGCGAAGCAGGCCAGTAAAAACCAATCAGGGGTGCAAAGCTTAAAGCCATTCTTTTGCCAGAGAACTAACGTCAGCAACAACAAAATGACTTCCTTGTCGAGGATGGAGACCAAGGTCATATGAGGAAGCCCGAAAAACTTCCCGAGCGCGATGACCATAAAGTCTAAAGGTATATACGCGAGAACGAACCCTAGCGTGCCAAGAGGTCTGCGAAAGGGAAGCCACAAGTATGCGAGGACTGCCAGGGGAATAATCACAGCAAGGGGCGAAACGAAAAGGCACAAGAGCGCCCCAGCTATTAGAACGCAGGCTGCGCTGCTGACCCAGAACGGTATCGAGCTTATCGGAGTTTGTATTAATTCACTGTCCATTTGCGGAACATCTATCAGTGTTCAAACTCAAACGCGACGATTTACACTCTCGACGTTCATGCCCGTTCGCATTCTGTAATCTATTTCGCAGGATCCAAAAAAGCCTATCTAACCGCGGGACTGGATCGTGGATGAAATCTGTGCAGACGGAATCGCGGAAGGAGGGGGCAAGGACTCAAGCGATTCCTGAACGATATCCTCAGGATAGTAGCTCCAATAACCCGACATCTCGTTCGACGTGTATGCCCCTGAACTCCCACGTTGCATCGGATGGTCGCGCAACTCATCGCAGGGGCCGACGTAAAAATCTCCCACTGCCAGACCTGTCCCGGCCCCTATTAGACCCGGCGGAGTACGATTAAAGTTCTGTCTCCACCATCGCTCTGAATAGAATAACGAACAATAGTTTGTAGAAAGGCATTCATCAATGAAGATGAATCCTCTCTTGGAAAGTCGTGGCCATATGTTCTTAACGCATGTGCAGAGACTCGCCTCAAGATCCACGTCTACGTAGGCAAGTACGATTTCACGACTGAATGAGGGCAGCGTCTTATCGAACCATCCGCGTACCAATGTGCAACAAGCGAAGTGTCCGTGCTTTCGGATGTTGTTCGAGACCTCCTCAAAAGTGCCCGCCCAATCCCCTTTGGCATAGTGCTTTGCCTCTCGGTCGCCAAGAGAGCCCTCAGGCAGCCCCTCGAAGGAATCAAAAACGAATAGTTCTCGTCCGACGATCTTACATACGAGCGAAAGATTCGCCGCAGTTCCACCCTTGAAAGTGCCACACTCGACGACAACACCCGGCAATTCTGGCGGCATCTCCAGCAGCTTGAGCGCCATCGCCATGTGAACCCTTGCGTCGGTAGCGGCTGGAATTCGCCGCTTGTTCCAATAAAATCTCCAGCCGAGGATAAGCTTTTTCCAGACAGTCATCCTGTAAGCGGGATGAATACGCTCCGAAGAAAGAAGGGCCAAAATGGAGAAAGGACTCAGAATTGCCTTTAACAATCCATAACGACTCACCATATCAGCCCTTTATTGCGCTCCATCGCATGTTGGTCATCGGACGACTCTCCAATTGAGGATGGCGGGAGCCGGAGTTACATCAGAGGTGCCGTGATTGCATACAACGAAATTGACGGCATCATAGGTGGGAAAAGTTTGGACTGTCAGCGATGACCAGCCGGGACCGGGGACGACGCTAAAGCTCCACGAAATGGAATCCGTTCCCCTGACTCCGAGCGCAGGCGCGGTGGCCACTGCATCACATCTTCCAGGCGCGATGTCTGTCATCCCGACTGACACCGTCCCGCTACCTACAGTCTGCGTGACAGGATAGGTCGATCCACCGCTATTTTGGGACACCAGAGTTCCATCGGGATTGGCGGAAATCGAGGCTGCGTGCCGCGCGCCGGAGTAGTCGTACCCGAGAAACAGGATTCCCTGCGAACTAGTATCGCCGCCTAACTTCCTACCATCCAAGACGATGCCTCCTGATGTGGTTGCCGAACGGTCCACAACGAAGCCATAAGCAGGCTTGAAGTTTGCGCCATAATAATGCGCCAGGTAGTACTCGGAACCTGTGGGAGCTGTCCCGGAGCCGCCCGCTTCCACAGTTATTCCAGTCATAGAGTACGGATTCGTATTCGATCCGATATCCACTTCAATGCCGGTGAGGTTGGCATTCGGCGTCCCGTTGTCAGTAACGACTGGGTTGAAACCCCAAACCGCGGCGTGGTCTCCAGTAGCGACCGATTGCGAATAGAAAGCGACGGCGTTGCAGCCCAACCGGTCCCTACCCCTTCTTCTGGAATCACAGCCCGATTGAACATACGCCGCGACTCCGTTGATGTTCGTGGCTGTTTCGGGAGTAGGCGGAAGCGTGGATGGAGCGGTAATGGCGGCTGAGATAGCATCCGTACCAAATCCCCTGCCAGGTGCTATTAGGTCGATGATCGGAATCGGGGTATTGCCGATGTTTGATACGACATTGAGATTAGCTCGAGTGTTTGTGAACACTCCTGCATTCGTGAACACACGGTTCGACTCCTGCTGCTCCTGGACGGCGAGGGGCACGCCCAGCAGTGTCGTCAACAGGGCGATAATAAAAGCGCCTTGCCTCATTCCTCTTCCTCTCTGACGATCAGAGTCTACCCGCCAATCGACGGGCACCGAGCAAGGATAGCAATGTGAAACGGCTTGGCCAGTTCGAGAGCCTCGATGGTCAGGCCGGCTGTCTCTAAAAGTTGCCGGCTGTTGTATTCATCAAAGACATGATGATGCAAACAGCGGTTTTCAAAGTTGCGCAGGGACCGTTGGCGGAAATGATCGTGGGAGCCAGCCGCCGGATCAAGGGATAAATCATGCAACTCCAGAATCTCCTCAAGATGAGTAGAGTCTCTTTCGTCCCTTCCAAGCTCGTAGTCCTCGATCATGTGCTCAATTCGCGTCGGACTACGGCGATGGTCAAACGTGCGACGATAGTCGGGAAGAACGATGACAACGGATCCCTCGGGCTTAACGATTCTTATCCACTCTTTAAGAGCCTTTATTGGATTCGCAACATGCTCGAGACTGTGGGATGACAGTATGAAGTCATATCGATGGTCAGCGATTCCATGTAAATCTGTTGCTTCGCGAACAAAGTTATATCCACAGTTCTTACGAGGGTCGTAGGAAAACGTCAGGCCTTCGGCTCTCTTACCTTCCCAAACAGTTTCAACGGCATAGACGCAGTTATCCAGACCGGCGAGATAGTGATATAGAGGGAGGGTTCCATTGTCGCCAAAAACGCCACTCGGGCCTCCTATTTCAAGGCCGAATTTGCCTCCCACGCGCGCTCGAAATTGCTTCTGCGACTTGACGTAACGACCAAGGATGCGCCTTGCGAGTTGCACCACAGGGCGCGTCGCGGGCCTTAACGCTTGACTACGTAATCCGGCCATATTCTAGTGATTTGCGAAAGAAGGATAACTCTAGATCAAGGCAAAATAAGGGAGGGGAACTAAGAATCTGCCGCCACTCAGAAGATAGTCCTTTTCACGTTCACGAAATTCGTCGAGGAAGTGCCAAGGGAGAACAAGAAAGTAATCCGGGTTCATGGATCGCGCTTCTTCCTCGGAAATGATTGGAATTCGAGTCCCGACCGTCATTTTTCCCCACTTGTCGGGGTTACGTTCGGCCGCTGCGACGATCAAGCGATGATCAAGGCCGAAGTATTGGAGCATCGTGTTGCCCTTTGTCGAAGCACCATAAACGTGCACTTTCTTCCCGCTGCGCACCTGCTCTTTGACGAACGACGATACGTCATCCTTGATGCGTTCGATCCAAAAGCCAAACTCTCGGTAGGTAGAGGGCTCTCCCAAATTCATTTTGGCCTCTTTTTGACGTAACGAGCTCACTCGTTCGGCCGCTTGTCTGCGGTAATCCTCGTCCCCAAACAGACTTTCGTCAGCTTTTGAATTCCGGATATAGGCGCGGAGGCTGCCGCCGTTGACGTCGTTAAGCTCCACATCGACCACTTTGAAGTCGTGCAGGTTCAATAAGTATTCCAATGAATGCAAAGAGTAGTACTCCAGATGCTCGTGACAGATATTACCGAAATCCCTCTGTTTCAGCATGAGAGATAGAAGGCTCATTTGCACAATCCAAAGTCCATCCGGATCCATAGTCTTCTTGATGTCCGCGACGAACGCATTCGGATCTGGCAAGTCGTAAAACATTGCGATCGAAGTCACGATTCTTGGTCTTCGATTCTTCAGAGAAGGGTCACTATCGAAAGCCCCCGACCCAAAAAATCCTCTGACGACCTTGTCGGCGACCTTGGTTGAGTGGGCAAGTAAGTTTTCCGCCGGATCGTAGCCTATTTTAAAAATCCCTTTCGTCTTGTACGAGGCGAGCAGAGTTCCATCATTGCATCCAATGTCTAGGACAGATTCTCCGGCTTGAAGATGGATCAGGTGCTCCGCAGTACTAGCGACGTTGGCCAAAGCGTTACGCATGGTCTGATTCGTTCCGGACCGATACCAATAATTCTGGTACATCATGTCGCCGGGAATCGTGTGCCTCAACTGGAGAAGCTTGCAGCGATGACAGAGCGCGAGTTCAAGTGGCGCTTTAGGTCCATCTGTCTCTTGAGGGGGCAAAAAGGTCGAGACGAACTGTTCGCCTAACGAGAAAACGTCCTCCAGCGAGCCATTGCAAACGCGACAGGTCGTCCTTCTCATCATCGCTCTCATTCAGTACTCTCTCGTTGTGCTCATGCGGACTTCCTTCCGGCGTTTGTCATTTCCAAGGCGTCGAGAGTCTGGGAAGGATAGGACCCCTTGGTGAATATTCGCGCGAAATAAAATGGGCTGTTGATGAGATCAACGTATACTTGCTCCGGAGGATTACGAAACAATTTGTTCCAGGTGAAAATTATTAAGTTGGCTGCAGTGCCCGGAACGAGGGCAGTGACCTTTGCCACGATCTTACTCCAATTGGAATCTAGACGCGTTGCAAGCCAAGTCTCATATTCCCTCATGGAGTAAGCTCCCATAGCCCTAAATGCTAAAAGCGCTCGGAAACGACGCCAAGGCTCCTTTCGGCAAACTCGGCGTTTGGCAGAATCCGGAAAGTGTGCAAATGACCAAATCAATTCAGGCCAGATAAACATCCAAATCTCGAAGTACCTAGAGGAGCGCATGTAATGAGCGTTCCCATAACGGATCGTAACCAACGGCTCGGCGAGGACGAACGCGCCGTGCGAGATGGGCGCTTGAAAGAGAACGCCGATGTGAATGAGCCCAGTCCCAAGAAACTCCTGCTTAGATCGTTCTATCCAGAAACTTCGATTGATTACCACAGCACCCACGAAACTCAGAAAGTTCGCAACATTAATGAAGAACTCTTGGCCGTCAGTCTCAGCATAAAGGCGATCAGAAGTTAACCGAAGCGTTCTGGGATCCAAGACGTGAGAAAGGTCGCTAGATCGAGCTTCCGCGTTTACTATTACGGCTCCGTACTGCCCACGAATGGCCTTGAGGACTGACTCGATCGCGCCAGGCCGGAAGAGATCATCGTCTGTAAAGAGCCAGCAATATTCTCCTCTCGAGAGCTCGACGGCCCGGTTGCAGTCGCGGTCAAAGCCCGAACCGGAGGGAATCGGAGACATAGATTCTGAGCTCGAGTCACTGCGAAAATAAACAATGCCTTGAAAGCGCTTCTGAAAGTCACCTACGACTTGCCGGGTCGCATCGGTTGATCCTCCGTCGACAATAACAATTTCAACTTCATCTGTCGCCTGACAGATGATGCTTTCCAGAGTTGCACCGATGAGATCGCCACGGTTGAGCGTTGGGATGCAAATAGAGAGTTTTATTGTCGTCCCGGCACTCATTCGCGGTTGCCCACCCGGCTTGTTCTCCGCGAGTCTTCGATTTGATCCAATGCCAAAAATCCAATCAAGTAGTTGTTCTCCTCCGATTCAAATTTGTATCCGAGACTCTCATAGAGCGCGCGGGCGCGAAGATTGTCGAGCTTGACTCTTAGGCGTATTTTTCTTGCGCCCTTTCGCTTCGCAGCGACGCTTAAGAAAAGCATAAGTGCCCGACCAAGGCCTATCCCGCGAGCGTTTGGATGGATTGCAATCCCAAGGCTTGGAATTTCAAACCCCTCGTCCCACCCGCGCAGGAGACCGTAGCCCAAGACGTGATCTCCCTCCACTAGCACGTAGTAAAGGTCACTATGGGAATTGTGAATTATTTGTTCTACAGCCTCTGCTGTGAATTGATGGGGATAAAAATTCTGTGTGTCATTGGAATCCAAAAGTGCCGAAAGGAACTCAAGCAACGGTTCCTTCCATTGCGTTGTTAACCTTAGGCACTCCATGGCTGGCGGGTTCATGCGTTTTCTTGTTTCGTTTCAATTACTTGCGGAGGTGGTCGAGTGTCGAGCAAATGTACTGAATGTGGCTATCTTGTAGACTGCAATAGGTAGGTAGGCTGATAACATGTCGACTGAGTTCCTCGCACACGGGCAAGTGATTATTGCCATACAAGTGAGGGAGCATACTTGCCGAAAAGAAGCCATTTCGAGTCTCAATATTTGCTTCGAGTAGTTGGCGCATGACTTCGTCTCTACCTTGAGGATATGCCTCGGGTTTCAATTTCACAGCCACGGTCCAAACAAGGGGCTCGGCATCAGCGTGAAATGCTTGAAGGGTTATCCCATCGATGGTTGACAGGAATTTCCGATAGGAAGCGTACACCCTCCGACGTTCGCGAATGATGTCCTCAACCCGCTCCAATTGCGCGCACCCTATAGCCGCCTGAATGTTGGTCAAGCGGAAGTTATGGCCAGGCACTTCGTGCCAATAGCGCGTACGACGCATTCCGTGATTTCGGAACAAGAACATTCGATCTTGGACGTCCGGGCTAGAAGTAACCACCATGCCACCCTCGCCAGTCGTGATCGTCTTGGTTGCATGAAAACTAAAAGTGCCGCTGAGGCCAAAACTCCCCACAGGCTGACCTCGGTAGCGGGAACCCAGCGCCTCTGCAGCATCCTCTAGTACCAACAAGTTTCTACGTTTAGCAAGATCCATGATTTCATCCATAGCGCAGACGCCGCCATATGTATGAATCGGTACGACTAATTTCGCCTTCGGGGAGAGAACCCTCTCTATCGTATCCGAATTCACGCACCAAGTTGCCGAGTCAACCTCCGCAAACACGGGCCTTGCTCCCAGATGGAGGGCAACGTTCGCTGCAGCCATAAACGCGAAGCCGGGCAGCACGACTTCATCGTCGCGACCTATTCCCAACGCCAGAAAGGCCATGTGCAGGGCGGTAGTTCCATTCGACGCAGTCATAGCAAATCGTGTTCCGCAGAATTTGGCAAATTCGTCTTCGAATCGTTTTACGAAGGGGCCGCCTGAAATCCAGGTTGAGCAAAGGGCTTGCGATACATATTCTTGCTCGTTTCCCTCAAAGTCAGGCTTTGCCCATGGAATTTGTTCTGCGCTGCCTAAGGTGGATTGTTCAAGCAATTGCATCTCCCTAAATGAGCCTGATATGGGTGTTTCTTCATGCCTTGAAAAATTCCATCGCGATTACACCAACGCCTGGTAGATCGCGTACGCTCTCAAAATGCCGGTAATTTTGCCCCATCACATATGGCTCGCGCCAGATTGGATAGCAGGGATTCGAGCGCTTGGCCCGCTCACTATTGCGGTAAATTCCCGGAAGCTTTTCTCCATAGACAGCGTAACGAGAGGGGATTCCGGTAACGGAAAAAATCCTCTCAGCCAGGGCCTTCTCGTCGTAATATCGTTGGAAGAAGTAAAAATCTCCTTCCGTTGGCTCGAGCAGACCGTACTCGTTCCTATCAATGTATTCGTCAAGTGCTTCCGCAGCACAAGGAACGGTAAGAAGTAACCTCCCGCCGGGCTTCAAGAAGCCCCAGATCTTCCGGATAGCTCGAGTGTCGTCAGGGATATGCTCTACGACCGAAATGCTGGTGATGACGTCAAATGATGCCCGGTGAAATGGGGCATCACCGATTAGGCAAGTATGAAAACCGCAACGCCTGTCGAGACCGACGGCCTTAGCCAAGTCAATAGTGGAGGTCAGATCTGCCAGGTCAGGATTCACTAACTCCCCGCGTACCTCGGGCTTCTTCGAGGCAAGAACTATCGGGAAAAGTCGAGGTGAAGACACGTCCAAATAACTCTGAATGGGAAGGTCCGACAGAGTTTCCCATGCGAAGCCAAATTCAAAGTAGCGAACTGAGTCCATGGGCCAGAGCAGCATGCGGTATATAAGCTTTAGCGGAATCCTCTTTTTTTGTCGGCACAATAAATGAAGAGCCAGCAGCGCGATTTGCCTTCGAAACTCTAGTCCGGGTACCCGCTGGCGATAGGCTAAAAGCCAATAGACTGGAGACAGGACTCCTCCGAGCAGCATTCGCCCGAGCCTCAACCCAGGGCTCAACACCTGACGAGGGGGCACGCGAAAGTAAATTCTGGATTGATTTGTGGTCGTAGAGGTCACTGTCAGACCTGGAAAAGTCTCCACCTGAGAAACGAGTTTGGAGCTAGCCAAGACTTCGGACTAGCCGTCTACATTGGAGTCTCAAATCGCTGAGTTCGGCAAACGCTAGGGACCGAATTCGAGGAGCGGCCACAACTGTAGCGAGCATCGCGCCCAGCCATACACTCAAGACCGCGGCCAGTGCTGTAAGAGTGGAAGTTAAAACGGGGAAACACAAGTACCCGATCACAACTACGCCGACTGCAGCTATAAGCGGGAGTCCGATATCACGAAAATACTTCCATAGATCTCTTCGCAACAAACGGCGATGAACAAACGGAACAGTAACGACGAGACTCAGAACGTTGACGGCGGCCCATACTGTTGCTGTGCCTACCGAGCCGAACGATTCGGTAAACACGACTGTTAACGGAATGACTGCGACTACAGATATGACAGAGACCGCGAGCATTAGTTTTGTCCACCCTGCCGCCAATTGAAGAGAGTAAGGCAAATACAACATGGCGTTCATGGCAGAGCCGATGACCAAGATGGTCAAGATAGGCGCGGCGAAAGACGCTACCTCGGTGTTCCTTGTCCACAATCTCATTATGTCGAACGAGAAAAACGAGAGGACCGCTGCAAGAGGCAGAACGAGAACCGCCATCAGTTGTGAGCCTGTGTGGTAGCTCTGGCTGAGTGCGCTTTCGTCGTGCGCTGCAAACTGAGCCGACATTCGTGGAAATACTACGTTGAAGACAACAGCAGAAATGAGGGAAAGGCCGTTGGCCAACGTCCAGGCCAGCGTGTAGTAGCCAAAAACCTTGAGAGGTAATAGCTTGCTCACGACAACCTTATCGATTTGCGTAAGGATCAAGCTCGCAAGTGCTATAGCGCTCATTCCGGCCGCGAACGGTCCTATTTTACGAACAAGCGAAAAGTCGAACCAAGACGGACGTGGCGCGGAGGGCAAGCATTTCCAAAGCAGAATCGCCAACGCCCCGGCTTGGGCAGCGCTAACCGCAACTTGCCAGGCGAGAAAGGCCTGAATCGTCGGAGACACGAGCCACAAAATCAATACTGCCCCCGCACTGTTGAAGGTTACTACCGTAATTCTCAGGGCGTTAAAAAGGACCTGCTGTCGCAGCCCCATCAAACCGCCCTGGTAAAAGCTAAGCGGCCACTGGAAAAATGCCAACAGTCCCATGAGCACCACCGCTTGCTGGACGGTATGGGTCGGGAGCGTGCCAGCCCTAATCCAATGCGTCGCGATCCACGCAGAAGCCAAGACAAGTACGACCGCAATCAGGAGTCCAATCAACCAATAACCGGCTTCCAATGTTCGCACCAGGTCCCGTGCTTCGGCCGACTTTTCTGGGAGGACGGAATAACGGGCCATTTCCCGATTCATCGTGGGGCTGAGGCCCAAATCCAAGACTTGCGCCATCGCTTGAAACATCAGATAGAAGCCAATTAGTCCGTATGCTTCGATTCCCAGAAACTTTACGTATAACGGAATACATACCAGCTGGGCCAAGGCGGCCCAGCCGGTCCCGGCAAAATTTGCAAATAGGTCAGCCTTAAGGCCTGATCGCAATTTGAATCCCCAATCTCCACTCTCGGTGAATAAACAACAGAAGAATTTGTCGAAAAGTCACTCTGCTGGAGGGTTTTTCAGGTAAAGGAGGGCACGTCAGGCAGCTCCTCAATCTCGCGCGGTCACCTGACGAGCCAGACGGCCGTTTAATTGATCGCCAAGCAATTGAATGTCGGCGTCCACCATCAACTTGACCAAATCATGAAATTTGACTTGGGGACGCCATCCAAGCACGCGCTCGGCCTTACTCGCATCGCCCTGCAATATGTCGACTTCAGTAGGACGAAAATATCTCGGATCGATTTCTACATATTTTTGCCAATCCAGACTGGCATGCTCGAAAGCGCATTCCACAAATTCGCGCACCGTGTGCGTCTCACCTGTGGCCACGACAAAATCGTCGGGTGCCTCCAACTGCAATATGCGCCACATCGCTTCAACATATTCGGGGGCGTAACCCCAGTCTCGCTTCGCCTCTAGGTTTCCCATAAACAGTTTGTTCTGTAGACCAGCGAGGATTCGGGCGACGCCGCGAGTGATCTTGCGGCTTACGAAGGTCTCACCGCGACGCGGGGACTCATGATTGAAAAGAATGCCGCTGCACGCGAAGAGTTCGTAACTTTCTCGATAGTTCACGGTCATCCAGTGTGCATAGACCTTGGAGCAAGCGTACGGACTGCTTGGCCGGAAAGGCGTTGTTTCTCGTTGCGGAACCTCAGTAGTTCTCCCGAACATTTCGCTGCTCGATGCCTGGTAAAACCTGGCCTTAATGTCCGCTTCTCGTACGGCCTCCAGCAATCGAATTGTACCTAGTCCCGTGACATCACCCGTATATTCCGGAACTTCAAAGCTAACCTTGACATGGCTTTGCGCACCTAAGTTGTATATCTCGTCTGGTTGAAGTCCATATAGAAGCTTTATCAAACTTGTCGAGTCAGAGAGATCGGCAAAATGCAAGAACAACCGGGCGGCGCCTTCGTGCCAATCCGGAAGGATGGAATCAATTCGCGAAGTATTGAAACTGCTCGATCGGCGTTTGATTCCGTGGACTTCATAACCTTTGGAGAGCAGCAGTTCGGCAAGATACGATCCATCTTGCCCTGTAATGCCTGTAATGAGAGCTTTCTTGGTCAGAGAGATTCTCCTTACGACCCATTGCTTCTGGCCTGGGCGCTACAACTGCAAAGGCATTTTGCAGAGTTAGAGGTTTCTCACGTTTGATGCGATTCCTTGACACCACAGCTCGGATCTAGGCATTGCGCTGATCTGCCGATCTTCCGTACCTCTGTGAAGCTGGTGCGCTAGGTTCGACGTCCGATTCGTCCGCGTCCACTGCGACCGACCGCTGAATTAACTCAATGGAAATTACCAGGCGGAAATGCCCTTTGCGGCGCAGGAGGATTCCTTGCATTCCTGCAAGCGGCCCGCTCTTCAAACGGACCCGCCGCCCGACGGTCAGGTACGGATGCGGCCTTGCATTCGCTCCTTCTGCCAGTCCCGTCCATAGCCGACCAACGTCGTCGTCGGACAATGGTGTTGGCCATCCATTGAACCCGACTAGCCGTGCGACTCCTGGAACCTGTTGAACCGTCATCCGGTCCCGCAAAGCCAACCTCACGAATATGTATCCCGGAAACAAAGGCATCTGCAACGTAACGCGGCGGTCCTTCCATTTGCGAATCGAGGAATACAGAGGAAGAAAGTGCTCTACTCCTCGCGCCACCAACTGTTCGGCAACAGTCTTTTCGTGGCGTGCGCGCGTGTAGACGCCGTACCAATGCATCTGCCGAAATTCGGAGAGTAAACCTTCTTCGCTAGATCGATCTTGGCTTATGACTTCGAGTTGCGCCATCCACGGGCCTCCCCACAGCTTCGCCCCGTCACTCACAGGGGCATATGTGACCTAACCTCAGTCCAACCAATTGGTTACAGAAAAATCAGACCGCTATCTCGATTCTTCCTCGTCCTCGCCACTCTTATCGAATCCGCCCAGCAGTCCTTGACCTTTATGCCGATCGTCTGAGCCATTTCGCGAGAACGGTTGCAGTCGCGCAGAAATAGTTGAAAAGACCTCCTGCGCGAATATTTTTCCTGGATCCTCCGGGTCGGTTTGCTCCCACATCGCATTTGCAAATACCCAGGTTGCCGCCATTGTAAACGCCAATAGCGTTCCTAAGAGCATGATTACTAGATGCGGGGGAAAGGATTTCTTATCCGGAATGTTCGCGTCGTCGAGGACCTTAACAGTCGGAATTTCCTTTGCTTCCTGAACCTTTGCCAACTCGTACTCTTTCGTCAGCGTTTCCAGAACTGCCTGCTGAATCACCGTCTGGCGATACAGGTCCGCGTACCTGACACCTAATAAGGGTAGTTTCCGGATGGAGGGATAGAGCGAATCGCTCGGCAGATCTGAGGTGTCAGTCGAATTCACGCCCTTTCCGCCCAGTTTATCGAGCTGACGCTGGAGCTCGTCGACGCGCGCTTTCATCGAGCGCACCCGGACGTTATCGTCCGTGTAGATTTGTTTCAGTCCTTCGTACTCCGATTCCGCAGTTATCAATTCCCCCTGCAGCGTGGCCGCGGCATCCACCATGGCTTTGCCCTGCTCCTTGATGTCAATCGTCGTGTTCTTGCTCGCGAACTGGCTGAATTGCTTTTCCGCCTCTTCCAGATCCTGATTGACGGCAATTAACCGTCCCTCAAGAAAGATCCGCTCGCGCCGGGCGGACGAAGTGCTCAGTTCCGCTACGAGTCGGTTGAGTTCCTCGACATAGGCCTGAGCCATGGCGGCGGCGCGCTGTGGACTTTTATCCGTCACAGTGATGGAGACGATCTGATTCTTTCGGTCGACCGAAATGTCGGTGTGGCTTGCCAGATCTTTTTGTGCATCTTCTATCCGCTTGTCGCCATACACCTTCTTCAAATCAAACTTTTGGATCAAAGCGTCCCGTGCGGTCCGGCTTGAAAGAATTCCCACGAAGGTGTCACTGGTGCTCTTGAGTCCGAGGAATTCGTCTGCGAGTCCGCCGAGTCCGCTTGCCCCTTGAGTGAGCGCACTCAGAGCCCCCGCAAGGCCCGAAATTGATTGCGAATCGGGTGGCATCAGCCGGGTGGTCGACTCATATCTGGGCGGAATTAGAAACGCGATCAAAGTGCTCGCCAAAAGTCCGCATATCGTAGCTCGGAAGAGTAGTTGTCTGTGATCCCAGAGCAGGCGGAGATGAACAATTGTAGTCTCTCGACCTTCTGGGGGCTGCCGACGCACAAGCGCTCCAGGAGTTTCGAGAACGGGCGGCTCGGGCGCTGGAGGAAGAATCGGAGCACCCCGCGAGAGTTTCACTGCAGGCCTCCGTCAGCGAGGGCAAATTCACCCAGGCACCAAGCTGCCCCGCTGTCCCGGTCTTGGCGGAAGTGAACTGCCTTCAGGCTCTTTGTCACGATTTTAAGTAAAGTCCGCTCTCTCGATGCAGCGCCCGCAAACCCATCCATTCCGATTTGCACATTCGTTGAACGAATCACGAACGGAGCGATATTATAAACTATGGACGTATTTTTTGCTGCAACAGAAGCCGCGAATGACGCTGTTCGTCTGCGTATGACAGTATGACGGGTGTTCGGCTCACTTTCCTGGGACACAAACACATCCCGGAAGACTCTCGTCAGCGCCATCTGGCCCTTCAACAAGGGCGGCTTGAACGCAGCATTTCGCCGAGCGAAACCGCTCGTGGCTTTCAAGAGTCGCACCGTTTCAGGAATTCCACTAAGCGTCATGGATGTGTTTGCCGCCTTTTAGTTTCTCTTGGACGCCCCTTCGCCCGCGCTTGAACGGCCAAAATGCGGCCAAAAAGTCAGTGTCACCGAGGATGTTATGTCCGATTGCTGCGTTGCAGCAATAACGGGAAACGTCCAGGTTTCATACTGTAGGGCAGCCGAGACGCTCAACGTCGAGCGCCACCAAAACTGGCCATTTACTCCCGCATCCGTAAGCGTCCCGCCGCCCGGCACGAGTTGTTTGCTCACTTTTTCGTGGCGATACGTGAACTGCAGCTTGTCTCGCCCGTTGAACCAGTAAGTCGACCAAGCTTCCGCGCCCTGCCCTTGGCGCCCAATCCAATTTCCAATCAAGTTTTTGTCATTGGTATAGCCATTGCGAAAGCGGTCGTTCCAATAAAAAAATCCCGGCTCGAGCGTTGGTGGAAACGTGGGCGGATCGGTGTAAATTCCCTCGGCCCGGAAATCCAACTTGGGGATCTTAGGAATTCTTGGCATATAAATCCCACTGATCACGGCCGCCTTGTCCCACCTGCGCCAAGGACTAATTTCGTCGTCGGTGAAAGTGTCGGCGTACATTGTCAACCAATTCCGCAGTCCCGGAATGCGGTACTTGAAATCAAATCCCCCTCGACGATCGCCTGGGTCCGAGGAACTTCCAGGGAGCCCGTTTCCAAGCGAAAACAAGGCTTGGCCAAACTTGTGCAGAGTGAAGGGAACACCTTGGCCCGCAAAAAGAGTCGTAATGCCCATCCCAAATTCCAGGTTAGGAGTGGGCTTGAAGGTAATCTTGCTGCCTACAATGAACGGCTGGTCGCTGAGTGGCTGCTCCCACGACCCAACAAAGTTCGGATAGTCGTAGACCCAATTTTGTCCACCCAAGCGGCCGAGGATGAAGTCGGTGCGGATGAGCCCAACGTGCCGCAAGAAGCCAGGTAACGTGTAAGGTGAAACGCGGTTTATTTGAAACATCATGATTGGTTCCGCGTTATTGCTGAAAAGTATCGCCCCGCTATCGTCCGCGCCCCACCACTGTTCCTGCTTGCCGAATGTAATCTGCCAACCACCCAACTGCAAGCCTCCATATGCTTCGAGCGCATCGAATCGGTTGACAGCGCCGGTCGCGGACGTCGTCGGCGCAACTGGTATGCCTTGCATCTGGGCAATCGCATTCAATGCCGGCCCGGGTAGAGAAGGAGCGGACGGCGCCCCTTGGTACTCACCCCTCACATAACCCACAAGCGGCCCCGCAGTTGCGTAGCTCGTGAATCCAACAATCGAGTTAAACCCTTCCGCGTACGGCCGTCCGTAGTCGTTCACAATCGTTTGTCCAAAATCAAACCCGTCGCGGAGCGGTTGACCTGAGACATCAGTTCCTCGGGCGTACACGGATTCCAACTGTATCTGGAGGTTTTCTCCTCCACTCAATAACTTCGTTTCGTTTGCGAATTCTTTCGCAAGGGTGTCGTAAATGGCTCCCGCCTCTTTGGAATCAGGGCCCTCGACCCGGAGCCCATCTTGCGCTTCTTGCAGAAGCCGCGCACATTCCATTCTTGTCCATGGGCGTAGGCCCGAAATGTCGCTCTTCAGGTAACCGAGTGCGGCGAGGCGATCGAACGATGCATAGACCCAACTGTCGATCGGGACATAAGGCGAGCCCATTTCGCTCGGTGTATAGGGACGATCGCCCACCAGCAAATCGCTCCAGCTCCCCCATGAAGCTCCTCCCAGATCCGGGTCGTGATGCGAGACATAGACCTGCTGTCCAACGAGCCACCCGACACCCGTTCCCACCAGTACATCAGAAGGGAAGTGCTGCCTGCCGTAAACGCGGGATACGGAGATGGCGGTCGCTGCCCCATAAGCCAGCAGCTTCATCCAAGGGCTCGGGTATTCGTGTGCCACCACGCTTGCGATCGACCACGAGATTGCCGCGTGGTCCGAGGGAAACGAAGCGCCGCCGCTCCAAAAGCTGCCCGAATGATTTCCATCCAGTGGCCGTTCCCGCCCGGTCGCATAGCTCACCGCAGTAACAACTGCGAGACTATTGAGCGCAGCTTCCCCGGCTAAGAGCCCCGTCTCCCGTTTGTGCTCATCATGCGTAACGCGCCCCAGTAGGTAAAGGCCTCCAGCACCGCCGATCATCGCATATAGCCCGTAATTTGAGATATTGTCGAAGCGATTGAGCGTCGACGTGTTGGTGGAAAGGTGGAAGCTCACATCGCGATCTGTAGCCATCAGTCCAGCGGCAAATCCCCCAAAAGGAATCAACCAGGAAGCGTCCTCAAGATGAATTCGCGCCGGACTCGTCCAAATTTGTTTCTGATCCAGTACAACGTGCTTCAGAAACGGCATCCCAAGGGAGTTGTCATAGTCCGCTGGGACTGAATCGTCCTCGGAAGCAGCTGGGGAAGAATTGTCGGAATCGCCCTTTGAAGTATCCGAATTGGCCGCAATGGCTGGATGATCCGCTTGCTTCGCAGGTAGACCTGTGGCTTGTGGAGGTGGTTGAGACTGAGCAGTGCTTTCGCTAGCTGCCAGACCCATTGCCACAAGCAAGTAACCGCAAACCATGAAGCTCCTCTTCCAACTTCTCATCCCCGTCCCACGCTAATACCGCACAGCGATAATGATGGCACTGCTGATGGCAGCTGCCACCTGAGCTGCTGTGAAGATGTTCTGCCAGGGCACGCCGCCGCTCAACGCTTTTTCCGGAACCACAACCATATCTCCGGGCTCAAGCGATGCGTCCAATGAATTTCCTCCCCATACGCTCGATTTCCCACCAATGATTGAGCCGTCCGCCCGCACCACGAAGATGTTCTTCTTGTTCGCCATCGTCGTCGGACCACCAGCTTGACTCAAGTACCATTTGGCACTCTTGCCCGGACGGTAGGAAACGGCAGTCGGATTGAACACCTGACCGGTGACCATCACAAAATCCGGGCGCTTGGGTACCGTCAGAACATCTCCCCCACGGACCTCGACGTCTGCGGATGAATTTCCCCATCGTTTGATGTCGCCGGAGATGCGGATCGCCACGCGGCCCACCGGAGGACTGCTGGTCAGCTGCGTGAGTGTGGTCTGGTATTGGGCAATTGCTGCATTCTTTGCCTGCGTTTGTTTCGGATCGCCTTCTGGCAAGAGTTCCAACTCGTGCTGAGCGTCCTTCACTCGCAAAATCAACTGGTCTTGCTGCTTCTCCTCCAACTCACGTACCTGAGTCCGTTGCAGGATTGTGCCGTAAGGGTACGCTTGAGAAGAAAAGCCCCCAGCCCTTTCTAGAATTGAACTTAACCGTTCTCCCGGTCGGATTCCGTAAGTTCCAGGATGCCGGACTTCGCCTCTCACAGTGATTGATGCACCCAAATCGTCCCAGCCGGGAAGCTGTCTTATCGTTAGGACGTCTCCGTTTCTCAAAGGCAAATTCGCTTTTGCATCCCCATTCAAGGCATCCGCAATATTTATCGGCTCATGATTTCCAGTTAGCGTTCCTTGTCCCGTCCATTGATATTGGGTCAAGTCGGCGGTGTGCGTGTCCGCACTCGGCCTGAGGCCTCCTCCGACCCGAATCAAATCCCCCACCGTCATGTTGGTTGTGAGCGGGTAACGCCCGGGTTTCATTACTTCGCCCTGAATATATGCGCTCGCAGGATGCACGGCGTCTGGACTTCGGTGGATCAAGAGCCGATCTCGAGGGGCCAGCAGAATATTTTCAGTGGGATCTCCAGCCAAAGCTTGGCTAAGGCTGACACTGAAGATTTTCAGTTTTCCGTCCGCCTCATAGCGGAACACCTGCGCGTCATCCAACTGCGCGTCCGGAGAAAGTCCACCCGCCAAATGCACAGCATCACTCAAACGCACTTGTCCTGATGTGCGATACGTCCCCGGAGTTCGAACGTCTCCCAGAACAGAAACGCTCGGCGGGTTCTCAAAGGCGAATGCGCTAAAGACTCGCACCGTATCCAAAGGCTCGAGAGCAGGCGATTGCGAAGGGTCAGCTAGCGCGTCCGTCAGATTAAAACCGACTACGCTCGGATGATAATCGGGCGGATTCAGCCGGATAATTTCGGCATACTGCCCTGCGGGTTGCGGCAGCAAGTCCTTGTAGGAGGAAATCAGATCCGTGACGCGCATTCCCGATCGATAGGAATATTTTCCAGGACTTAGAACGTGACCCTCCAGGTAAACGGCATTCTGACTGTAGGGAACGATCGGGAAGACGCGAATTTTGTCGCCATCTTGAATCGTGAAGGTCTCCAGTTTTTCGGAAATCGCGGCTTCTGATTCTCCCTTGGGAACGTCAAAGCTCACCGACGATATCTTCACGTGCTCCTCGGTTCTCTGAATTTCAATATGGTCCAAGGCAGCAGTAGGAAGAAGTCCCCCCGCCAATTCGAGAACGCTGTCCAAATCCTTCTCGTTTTTCAGCTCGTAGATTCCGGGACGCCGGACCATGCCTTCCACCGTAACTTGGGGCCCTAGAGGCGGAATGAGTACGGTGTCGCCATTTTCAAGCCGTTGGAGATCACCCTTCACGCCGTGAAGCAAAAGATCGTAAACATCCACGGACTGCACCAATTGACTTCCGCGATAGTGCTTCACAATCCGAAGCGATCCACGAGAAGTGGGCCCTCCGGCTGCAAAGAGCGCGTTTAGGGGCGTAGAGAGCGAACTGATGTCGTAGGCGCCTGGATCGGTGACATCGCCCACAACGTAAACTCGAACCGTTCGCAGCCGCGCAAGTGAAACATCCGCCGAGACATCGCGAAACTGACTGCGGAGAACCTGCTGGACGGTCTGCTGAACGTCTGCCAACGACTTGCCACTTACTGGAACTGGCCCAACTTCTGGAAGAGTGACGCGCCCTTCCCGATCCACGACTTGATAGAATCTGCGAGAAGTGCTACCCCACAAGTCAATTGCCAGGCCGTCTCCCGGGCCTACCACATAGTCGGGACCTGCAGGTAAATCCATCGGGATCACTTGTGGGTTGCGAGCGCTGTCCTCGAACACATCCATCCCAAATCGCTTCGGCGGGCTTGGACGGGAAGAGGCTTGGACGTACATGTCATACAGTGAGGGAATATCACCGTAAGGGTCGGGTGTGTGCTGCAATTCGGGAGGTTGTGACAACATCTGCGTTTCGGACTGAGACTGACGCCGGTAGCGGTATTCGTACCCTTTGTTTGGAAAAATGATCTGATTACCGCCAGGTGTCGGTCCCATGTTCGGATTGCTCAGCATGTAAGGAATCAACTCCGGCGGAATTTGCCCGCTTCCCATGCTCGTGCCCTGCGACAAATTCTGCGGCCCTCCCTGACCACTTAGGCCGGAATTTTGGAAAAAATTTGGGACGTCTCCCATCGAGCCCGCACCTAACTGCGGCGTAAGCATTCCGTAGTCAGACATTCCGGGGAAAGAGGATCCAAGACCTTCGCTTCCGCTCATACCCGTGCCCGAATAGGAAGGTTGCAGCAGCCCTTCATAGAAAAGTCCAAGATCCGGAGACAATTGGGCTTGCTCAAGCGCTCCGCCAGGTACTTGCTGAGGATTCCCCGGGGTCTCTTCATACGGTGTTGTGGGAAAGTTTTTCTGAGCAGGAGGATTCTGCTGCTCTTGCTGCGGCCCGTAGCCTTGCGCGGGAGGTGTGTTGGCGGAAGGAGTAGTCGGGCAATTTCCATTTCCCACCTGCTGGTCGCATTGACTGGCTTGCTTCAATCGTAATAAGGCTTGCTTGCGCGCGGTACCCTCCTCCTCCTCTTCCTTCTGTGCCAACCATTTCACTCGCTCTTGAATGAGAAGGTCCTGCTCCCTGCCCATCGGGGAGTTCGGGTTCGTCGCAGGTACAAGATACCCGTAGCGCTGAAGGAGCCGCGTTGCCACCGATCGGAAGCGGGCATCGGTTTCCAAGCGGTCGAATATCGCGTCGTCGGTGAGATCTGTTTCGCTCACGATCTGGCCATGGTCGGTCGCATCCTTTGCCACCCAGGCCTTGAGTTCGACCATGAGTCCGACATCCTTCACCAGTACTGCTTTGATGTCCGCCGCGGATGCGGCCACTAGACCCATGTTTTGCTCGCCCAGGTCCGTTGAGGTAGAGGGAAGGGATCGCTGTCTTTGAGTTTGTGCGGATGCGGCGTTCAGAAGAATCACGAGGAGGAACGGTAGGGATATGAAATGCCTTTTCGTCAAAATCATCTGAGAGATTGAAAACCTTTCAAGGGTTTGCTGCAATTTCATTGAGGCCTCTTATAAGGTCGGACGCCACCCCGTGCCGCGCCCTGAGCACCTGCTTCGGGCGCTTCCATCCGATTCGATTGTACTCGCAACGATGCCCAGTAGAAAATCTCGCTATTACGTTCGGCGGAAACTCCGATGATTTTGATTGTCGGGCAATCCTGAAGGGCCGCACTGCCAAAGTCCGGTAACCGGTGGATCATATCGTGCTATGCCCCAACATGGGCGCCCGCGAGCGACGGGAAACGGCTTTCCTAGTGCCCGTAAGTGGTCCAATGATATACCTGCGGAGCCTGGCGGGCACGCCGCACGAATCTGGGCATCTGTCGGGATGGCAGAAACCACTTTCATGCGCCGGGCGTTGATCTCAGAAGGGGAGGGAGCTTCGAACGCCCGCCAGCACACCACATTGAACTCTGACCTCATTGTCATAATGTGAGCAACTCACTCTCTTCAAAGACAGCGACGGAATAGCAGAAAGACCGTGATCTCACTCCTGCCATTGTAACTTCCCCGGTGTGGAGTTCAGATTTTCGAGTGCTGGCATTGCCGCTGCGAGTATCCTTAGATACACCGAAGGCACTACCGTCGCAAGTACTAATCTCGCCATCTTGGCAACATTCCGTGCGGTGAGCGTTTTCGGCACAAGAATTTTCTCTGCTTCCCAAGCTGCGGTCTTCAAGACGCGGCAACGCGAACTTTGTTGCTTACAGGACTTCACAGGCCTGCCACAGCGAGTCTCATTGGACATAATGGATTTCGAAAAATCGCAAGAACCTAAAGGGTCGGGAACTGCCGTGAATTAGGAGCAGATCGAATGTGGGGAATGCTGCTTCAGCGGAATGCCATGAAAATCAAAGAGGCCTCGCATCGATCGCGAGGCCTCTCTAAAACACTCACTCCAAGGCTGGAAGGTTCCGCCTCAGTCAAAACTTCCGGTCACGCCCTGGAATCCATGCGCGGCCTGCTTCAGGAGCCAGCTCATCACGCGCGTCGTGTTGTAGCAGTACGCCAGGTTGTAACCGAGCGTCGAGAAGCAGTGCAGCTCGCA
>Ga0335072_10000584_pt1 | contig 68304 bp, 63 predicted proteins | sample Lox_Sample_21_FD_206725 | JGI IMG/M metagenome (GOLD analysis project Ga0335072, IMG submission 206725) | Soil microbial communities from Loxahatchee National Wildlife Refuge, Florida, United States - Lox_Sample_2.1 | ecosystem: Environmental > Terrestrial > Soil > Wetlands | place: USA...
GCCCAATTGACGGGTCCAGCATGACACCCTTGCAACCAGATAAGCGATGCAGGCACCTGCACATTATCCATCCACTCTTATCATCCCATCTCTCTCTTATGCGTGACATGCTCTCCCAGCAACGTTCTTACTTCCTAAGTTTACTCTCATTCACAAATGTTGTCGTGCCTTATCTCGTTCACCATACCAATTAACCACAATGGGCAGTTGCTTGGTGGTCGAGGTCCGTGAGCCGGCAGCACTGTACTATAGGCGATCGAGTCAGCCTCGCCTTACTTTTGTTCGTCCAACGAACACGTCTGCGTATCGATCACCAGAGGACTTCCGAACCTTCCACACCCGTGACGACGACTACTACTATAATGACCAACACCGCTCGCCTACGCGATTCAGGTATCCGAATGAGAGACCGTTCGAACCACTTCCTCCGCGAATACTTCCCCCGCCAGTACCTCCTGCGCCAGTACCTCCAACACCAATTGGCAACAATGGCAACCATCAAGCAAACCCGCACAATGAAGTCCAGGTGATCGACGGCCCTGTAGAGACCATACCACGTTGGCCTCGTACTAATCGACGTCGTCGTGCAATGGTACCTACGCAACCGAGGCGCTATGACGATAGCGACGATGACTCGTGGGTGGGCGGAAGACGTGGAAGGAGATATTCGGATGATTCCTGGATGGAGGTTAATCGACCTCTCAGGCTTCGCAGTAGTCGCAGGAGGAGCAGAAGCAGAAATAATAGCAGGTACTACTTTTGAGATCTATCCGCTACGCTTTTTCTATCTCTGTATCTCTGTAAAAATGCAATGGAAGGACTTTCCACATCTGTAGGTAAATATTCGCTGCTACTAGGACGAATTATGTAATGGTGGTGGATGCTTGGTAGGCAAAGATAACACTGCATTTAGATAATGTGACTTGCGTTTCCTTGATGTTGCGAATACATGAGGATGCCATGTCGCCTACGGTAAGCACTTATACGGTGGGGGTATCTCCAAAAGGGCCACCGCACACATTCCCAAATTTCGAAACCGCCGATTCTGAGTACAACTCCAACACACTCTGTATTGTCTATCACAACTATGAAAAGGTCCTATAATCATGACGAATAGCTTAAAAGATGCGCTGACTTAAGTTCTATAGATGTATTGACTCAGGGACGTGTATGCTATGGACGTGCCTCTCTCGCGGGCCTCTCTCTCGGGCATGTATCCCACAGGTGTGCATCTTGTGGGCGTGCATCTCATAGGCATGCATTTCGTGGGCGTGCCTCTGATAAGTGTGCCTCTCATGGCGTGCCTCGCATAGGCGTGCATTCCATGGGTGTGCATCTCTTAGATGTGCCTCTCATGGGCGTGCTTCTCATGGACGTGCCTATCATAGGCGTGCCTCTCATTGGCGTGCATCTCATGGCGTGCATCTCATAGGTGTGCCTCTTGTGGACGTGCCTCTCATAAGCGTGCCTCTCATGAGCGTGCCTCTCATAGGCGTGTATCTCATAGCGTGCTTCTCATAGGTGTGCCTCTCATGGACGTGCCTCTCATAGGCGTGTCTCTCATGGACGTGCCTCCCATGGACGTGCCTCTCATAGGCATGCCTCTCGTAGGCGTGCATATCATGGACGTGTCTCTCATAGGCGTGCCACTCATGGGTGTGCATGTCATGGGCGACTAATCTCTATCGTCGCTATCACTGGCATCGTTGTAAGAAGGGTAAAAAGGACGTGTGAGATACGTTGACTGAAGGAACCTATAGAACTGAGGTCAGCGTATCTTTGAACTATCTAGGTTCTATATGGCACCTTTAGTTAGGTTGTGGTGGATCATTATCTGCGAAGCCCTTTCTTAATTTCGAGAAATATACCCCGCCATAACTTACCCCGCTGGACAAGTCATTATGTGACCCCCATTTGCGCCGAACGGCGCTCCGATCAAATTTCCTGTCGTAAAGGCCCCTTATACCGCGTTTTCGCTTTCGCAAATCACCTTCGATACTTCCTTCTCCATCCACCGTTTCAAGTATTTTCTTGATATTCCGTACTCCAAAAAAGTAGCGCCCCATGTCTCCGCGAACGGCGATCAACTCAGAGAAAGGCCTGCGATCACCGCTCTTCAGCCAGGCCATTGTTTGCAATGGTTTGGTCTATGTCAGCGGGAACATAGGCATGGACTATGCGAAAATGGAGCTGATCGAAGGGGGTGTTGCAGAACGCACAGTAAGGAGTAATTCCTTGCCTTGAGCATCCGCCTATCGTCCTCGCTGATATATGAGCTTAGCGCCAAGCACTTTTGAACATTCAGACTGTGCTAGAGGAGAGTGGTAGCAGCCTCCAGAATATGGTCAAGGTCTGCTATACGGACCTGGTGGCGTCAGAGCTGACCAGGCTAATCTGGACAGTGCAACATTTACTTGACCAACATGGAAAACTATGCGGCAATGAACAAAGCCTGTGAGTAGCTTACGTCCCACCTGTCACCACAGCTATAACAATATGGCCTGCTTGGGTAGGCTGACATTTCCGGTAGATGTTGAGATGGTCAATGATCCAAAGCCCTGTCGCACGTGCGTTTGCGTCAAAGAGCTGCCCTTTAAGACAGACGTAAGTGCAAGCCTTACAAAGAGCTTTGAGCTAGATCTTAATTTCCGCTTTCAGGTCGAGATCGAATGCATTGCCCATCTGTAAAGCGTAACATTCATCAGAAGGGTGGCTGAAACGTTCCCCGCTGACCATCTCAGGAATGTGGCTAATTCCCAGGCGAGGCTTTGATCAACAACGTTGTCCTGCCCAGGCGATCTCAATATTCATCGAAAAGCTTACACAATGTGGACATTCAGGCCTAGCAGTTGATTTCTCCGCTTTAGTGAAAGACTTGACCGTCTGCGATCAAGATCTGCTAGGCTTCATATCCAATCCATTGTTAACAGTCAACCTTTGTCTTCTCCCTGCAAGCTATTGCATACTCGCACTATGACCGCATGCGGGAGTGCCAAAATACCGCAAATGAGCATCGACCCCCAAGTGTCCTATAATGCTCGTTTTGCTACTCTTTCTTCCTGTTTCTTTCATACTCGCAACAGCGTCAGGGACTTGCCTTGATCTGATTCTGCTCGGGCATGCTCACTCAATCCCAGACTATAAATCGGCCCACAAAAATGGTCCACACAAGAAGTATCAGCAAGCGCAGAGCGAGCAAAAGCTCCCCTTGCTCTGGAAGTGTGACAGACTCTGAGAAAAAGAAGCCATCCCCTTTGAAAAGCACGAGTAGCCCTTCATTGAGCAAGAGTGCACCGAAGAGGAGGCCTCCACCATTGAAGAGCTCTTTTAAGAAGCACCCCGGCAGTCTAAAACGTGTCAGCCCACTACTCGCCTTTAACCACTGCGTGAAATATGATGATGGAACACGCACGGAATTATCTACTTCCACGTCACCTCCATCGTACAAGGACGGGTTAGGAAATGACAGCAAGGTTGCACAGCTAGAGGCTACCGCGAATGAGCTTGGGAGAGTCACAAATGACCCAGCTGCAGATCTAAACCACCATCCTCCCAAATGGGGAACAGGCACGAGCAAGTTCGCAATGTTGACACCTCCTCCGACTCCTCCAACGCCCAAGAGGAATCCTTTGTTTTCTCCTCCAGAGACATCAATGACTACGACTCCGGAGAAGAAGACTGCGGCTCCTGGAAAGAGGGCAGCCAGAACTGAAAGCAAGACCACGGTTCAAGAGAACAGTCCGAAGCGTCCCGCTGCCAGCGGGACATACGTGGCGTACCCGCCCTTGCCCAAGCACGATAGCAGAGCATCGGGACGCGGGATCCTGCGAGAGCTGGTCAGAGAACCTCGCCTTCTGAAGCTAGAGGAAGCATCGGACGCCCTTATAGCTCTCAGAGGCCAGGTCAGGGCATATAGCCAGAAGCATTTCGCGTACGAAATGACCTCGGAAGAGAAACGCAACTGGCCTTTGGCTGACCTTCAAGAAAAGAATCCTGAACTTGTGGCCAATTGCGCATACATCGCGGATGGAAGTCAATATGGATGGCGGCAGTTGTTCACAGAGAGCTACTCTCGGGGCCCCCTCGTTAATGGGCTGCTCGGGCATTACCTCGTTGAGCACGTCTTCAAGCATACCAGCTTTGGCCTTAACGAGGAAGAACTAGCTAGTCTCGAGGATGGCGTCTTGAAGAAGTACATCCACTATGACGGCTTCGTTCGCTCCAAGCAGCTTGCTTTCGCAATCAGCGAAATCCTGAGCAATAAATCTATAGAGGACCATTCTTTGAACAGATTTGTCGCCGTCACGTCCCTTTCCACCCAGATCATGTCCACCATCGGGCCCCTCGTCCCTAATGGCTGCATAGAGGAAGCTGCAGCCGCTCTGAAAGAGATTATACTAGATGCACAGGCCCTCGCAACCTCCCTCCGCCTCACGGGCTCCAATGGTACAATCTTCCGCTTCAACTTCCCCTCCAAACATTCCGAATACCAACTCGGCGGCGGCCAGAACTGCCTCAACATCGACCGCGTCGACGCAACCCAACATCACGCACCAGACTACGACCGAGACGAGCTCCGCGTCAAGATCCCCTGCTGGCCCACCATCGTCGCGACCGTGCCCTCCGGCCCAGATATGCTCGACTTCAAGCACGACCCCACCCTCAAAGACCGCGCGGGCAAGCCACTCCCCACCTTCATTGGCGCCCCCGACGACAACCCGGGCGCATTTGTCACCGAAGTGTTCATGACGCCCTCGGACGTCTACTTGGAGTGGACACCCCTCGCAACCCCACTCGCCTCCCCACTCAAACTCACCTTGTGGCAAGCAATCGAGCAAGCGAAGAAAGAACGCGCATTGGCTCTCGGCCAGCCATGGCCCTACCCGCCTCCATGGCGCCGCACCGCCACCCGCACAGCGAGATACGTGCTCAGCGCAGCAGCCGTCGGTGGTCTCGCCGCCGCCGCAGTCAGCGCCTGCACGCCGAGCGGACGCAGCCTGATTCTCGAGGCGACCAAGCGTGTAACGGGCTGTATGCGCACCACCGACGACGATACTATCAAAGAAGACCTTGCAGCCAACCAATCATTCTTCTCCCGAATCAGCAACCTCCCCCTCGTCGCGCACGGCTTAAAACTCAACCTCAATCTCCACAATCAAAATCGAAGCCGTATCTCCAAACCAACCTTCTTGTCTCCATCGACACCACCGTCAGCGCAAGGCTTGAGCGGTGCATCCCGCCACGCGCCTCGCGTCCCATGGATGCGAAGCCAAACGACCTCGACCTCTAGCTCCTCGTCACCATAATCATCACCGGAGATGTACGACTAGCTTCCACTCAACACTGTTACTGGCACAGGCAGAGTGACAGCAGAATTGGGATTGGAATCGGGACTGACGGCGGCTGCCTAACAAAGAGAGAAATGTCGTCACCCAAGATTGTCGAGAAAAGGTGGTGACATTGATACCTCTATGCGTAGTAGCCGGCAGTTGTTACGACGTCGGACTAGTTCATCGATTGGGTTATAGCGGTCGTGGACGGGATGGGGAGTCACCGAGTACAAGATCGACCCTGTTTTTGGTTTTGGGGGGTTTTTGGGGAAATGTTTAGTGTCGAGCGTGTTTCGTACGCTGAAAGGAATTTTAAGATCGTTACTTTCAAACGAGTTCTACGCTTGAATGTGGACGAAATTAACAGGCAGAGACTTTCTTTCCAGCTAGTAGCTATCGCTGTACTCCGTGACAAAAGCTACAAGATTTCTTGGTGCAACTGCGTGAGCCTCTCATGTCTTCTGAGGCCGGATGTCTCTGGGAATGTACGCCATTGCCCCCATCCCACGCACACGTCCTAGTTTCATAGCTGGTTAAACACTCCATGATAATGCTCCTTCCGAGGAGTCTGGTGCTTGTCGTAGTCTCACAAATGTAGAAAGTAGAATGAAAACAGTCAAAAGAAAGCAATGCCCTTGAATCTCCGAATTTGTCCCGGCGAGACCTTCTGGGCGGGTCCATTTGTCGTTGTCCACCTCATTGATCTTCGAGCATTGTCTCAATCACCTCAGAGACATGCCATAGGCACCTCTTCGCGTCTATACTGTGAACCTCAGCAGTCGCTGCAGCTTGCCTAGCTTGTTCCACTGCCTTTTCGGCATCCTTGGATGCTGTCACAGCGTGAACTATGAGCTGACCAAGCTGTTACATAAATGGTTAGTAACACGATTCGAGGGAGCAGAAAATGCCATGGATTTGCAACTTACTTGTACCAGCTTGGCCTTTTTCTCTGCATTCCTCTCAAGCATCGCCGAATCCAAGACCTGCACAGCTAGACGTTCAGCATCCTGGGTCTCGCCTGGCTCAGGTGTGTCAAAAGCGGCTGTGAGGTTTGCGGTATCTCGACCAGCTCCAGCACCACCTGCGGTCGGTGACACTCGATTGTTACGACGCGATGGACCACTAGACAGCGCCTTCGAAGAGAGGTGTGCACTGCCGAAAGGGAATGGGCTTCCATTCTTCCCAACGACCGTAGTCCTGCGAACGACGGAACTGTTGTAACCCATTGCATAGGCGGCGTCAGAATTCTCTAGCGAACGCTTGTGGAATAATCCACGAAAATTTGACAGCATTCCTTTAGTCGCCGAGAGCTGAGCCTTGGCTGAGTCGGCAGCACGGCGCTCTCGTAGACTCGATGCGCCATTTGTGCTCGTACTGTGGTCCAATTTATGTGCGGTTCCAGATGCGAAGATGGAAGCTGGGGGTATTGAGATGGCTTTTGACTGACTAGTAGATCGGACCGAAGCAAAGCGATTGGGAATCCCAGGGCTACTGGGCTGACGGCTGGGAACAAGTGGATCTTCATTGCTTCTGTCCTCAATGATCCCTTTGAACTGCTTGCGCGACGAGATTCTTGCAGGGAACGGCTGTCTGTTGTGGCCTTCAACCGGAGACGTGCTACGAGTAACATTAGAATCTTTGGCCACATTCATCGAATGGCTCCGCCCTTCTGGAACTCCGTCCAAAGCTCGTTGGATATTCTGAGTCCCCTCCGCAGCAGGTGTATTTTTTGGAACCTTGATGATTGGTGTAACTTCTTTTCCGTTGTTCTGTGCCACATCGGTAGCTAGTGGCGATATCCAGGAGTCCTCATCGCTAGATGTACGCTCCCGCGCTGTGTTCAGGTCTGGATGTGGAGCGTTAGCGCATCTTAGAGGCCATTCCAAGTCCGCGTTTGGAAGAGAATGTTCGGCTACGGATCCGTCCAATGGTAGATGCCGACGACCGACAACGAACCGATCCTCGTCACTCATACTGTGCGTGGGTCGAGTATTAATCGCTTCGGATCTAGCCACAGGGGCGTTCGTTCCAGCCATCCTTGCATCACCAGCAAACAGGTCAGTCGCGCCCGACGAATTCAGATCGCTGTCAAGCCTGCTGACTGAGCGACTGGTTATACTTCGTGAAAGTGGAGTTTGTCCTTTAATTATTCTCTCATTGAACGCCTTGAACTGTTCCTTTATCGCGGTAGACTTCGGAAGGTCTGACGCACTGGTCCTAGCCATTGCCTCTAGTTCTCTGTCTTCATCTTCAGGATGTGCTCCCATGAGGATCTTCTCGGCATCTTCTGATATGCGCAGTGTAGGCCCATGCTCAGGTGCAGCAACCGAGAGGTGTTTAACCCGGTAGTTGGCTGGTTCAGTGGCGGCGAAGTCTCGGAGAGACATTATGTCGGAGTCTTTTGAGCTATGGAACGACAAGCTTCCGTCTTCCTCGAAAGCAGTCGAAGATGAAGTGGCTGTAGGCGGCTGGATCTCAGTACGGATTGTCGTCGCACTGCCCACGCCATGTGCCTCCGAAAACGAGCATTGGATGTCCGATTTCGCGATTTCTCCTACGGCGACTCTTTCTTTTCCTGCCATTGTTGTGATAGCAGAATCCTTCGGCATAGCTTCGTTGTGCACCAAAGATACTTCACGGTCAGTATCAATATCCACATTTACAGCCTTTTCCATGTCTCTGTGTTCGTCTTTGCAAACACCGTACTTTGTATGCTTCTGCGAAGGGATGTCTGCTTCGCTGGCTTCTAACTCAGGTCCCTTTGATCGACATCTGACTGGAATAAAGCTTTCGCGAGGTTCAATGCTAGAAACTGTAGATTGAGTGACAGCGCTCAGGTCAGGAGGCCTGCACATTTGACTTCTGCTTGATTGTTCCATATTTTGGGGGGAGGCACTTGATTGACCCAAATTACTGTAGGTTTTGACATGTCGTCTACATACACAATGTCGTTAGCGGCAATCCCTTTGACGAGTCAGACTTGCAAAGCAGTTGCGAAAGCGAATTTGAGGGCGTTGAGCTCTCAAATAACTCAAGCAATTACCCTTGACTAAACCGCGTAGGGGAAACTCACATTAGGACTCGACGGCCCTGGCCATATGGACAACGTTGAGCAGACATCTCCCGTCGTGATTTTGAGTGAGAGCGCACTGGCCCCGGAATCGAGAGTCGTGGTGGAACGGCACAAAGCTTTGTTTTGGGATGGTCATGCTCAGGAGAGGAGTGTGGGAAAGTAGAATCTTGGTTGAGGCCTTTCCTTTCCTTCTCTGACAAATAATTGCTGCCGGCCGAAAGGCGAGCTCTCATCGTCGACGTCTTGGTCTGGCGCGGCTGTCGATCAGGACGGCGTTGTTGGTCATACGAGATCTTCTCAATGGGCGCAATAATTGCGGACATGTTTTGAATGTTGACGCCAGTAAATATCTGCCTGTCTTCGGTGGCTTGTTCCTTCTCTTTGACCAGCTCAGTGTTTGGCGCTTGTGCCTCTTCGAGGTGGGCTCCAAGGCTGGTCGAATCGCCATAAACTGGGTCGAAATCTTTCGCTTCAACAAAATTGTCCTTACTCGCCTTCGTGGCCTGTTCTCCTTGCTCTTTCACGAGAGAGTCTTGCAGCTGCTCTTTGCTCATGTTGACGACATTGCCAGAATTCTTCTCTGTGAACGTTTGTGGGGCATTTGGTGAGGTTGGTCGTGAAGGAAGGATAGCCGGCCATCCCTCGTGCGCCTTGACGCCCGACAAGGGTGACAAAGGGTTTCTCAAAGGCTTCTCACTTGCGTCTATCAGAGAACGTCGAACGATTGGAGATCTAGGGCGGACAGTCGCGACAGGAAGGCTCGGAAGAGGCTTATCAGGAGAACTTTCTTTACGCTGAAGACAGGGAATGGTGGTTTGTTCATGCTGTCGGCTGAATCGAGATTCAGGGGTGCGGGCAGTGTTGCCTTTTACATCCTGTTCGTGGCTTGCAACTGTTTCCTGTGCTTGTGCTTCGTTGCTCTTATCTCTCATTTGCTGTTGGAAATGAGTCATTGATCGCGCCTAAAGACGGAAAGCTCACCTGTGGTTTCTTTGGGAAGGCAGTGGCTATGTCAGGTATCCGTTTACCTGTCCATGCGCCCTCTAGCAATCTATCTTCTCTGCTAGATTTTGGTGTACTGATGCCTAAGCGTCTTCCCGCGTCCGCTATCCAGCTCCCCTTTTTAGTGCTTGAACTCGCAGATGCCGGTGTTGTAGGATGAGACTGAGGTTGACCAGCATTATTCTGAGCCTTGGAGGCGAAGGTTGGTGTCATGTATCTTGGTCTTGCGCGTCCGGACATTTTCGTGCTGGATGATGAATTCTCAGTGAGGAGTTTGTCAAGAGGTTGCGAGTGGCCGAGCGTTTGCGAGTGCCTGTTGTTGGCGTTGTGCGTGATGTCTGACAATGTGCACACCAGGAGGTTGCGGATCCAATGAAAGACTTGTATGTGAAAGATTGAAAGAGTCGTCTAAGAGACTCGGGAAGCTAATTCAAGAGCTTGATCTTTCCAGAGGATTATTGTTGCATTGTTCTAGGGACATGATAGAAGGTCAGGCGAAGGGGAACTTGAAGTTCCGGAAGATATGTTAGTCAAGGTGAAAAACAGAGAATGGAGAACACCAGGAACACTCAAAACACTAGAACACAGTCACAAGGCTCGGAGTGAGGCCATGTTACGTCACGGCTCTGCTTCGCTTCGTCGCCAACGCAAAACAGCTCCAGGGTGCAAAATGCCTTATCAATAATCTCGTCATCTCGATCAATAACATATCCTCTCAAGTAGCGATGTGTCAGCATTGACATCCTCTTGTTCCATTGAGTCACATAAAGAGACGCCGTGATCTGTTGAAGAAGAAATTAGCCAGGCTGCCTCCAAGCATTCTCCTTATCAGGGCTGACTTACTGGTGAAAGCATTTCAAGTGGACTCGTCGGGGATTCCAAGACGCCTAGCGTGACTCGCCGTTTTGAGCTAGCAAGCTAGGCTTGTGGCAGCGGCTTTGGTGTAAGGTGATAGGAGAGTCTGCGAAGGTCACCGACAGTGGCACTCTTTCCAAACGCATTCCGGGTAGGGGAAGGGGCGGGCATTGGCAAGCAGCTCAACTGACCACTACTGACCATCACGGATATGGGGTAGAAAGTTACGAAAGATGTAGGAAGCGAGATGAGGAGGAAGGAAGATGTTAAAGGACAAGTTGCCAAGCCATGTTGTGTGTTGTAGAATGCTGAAATGGAGAGACTGAACAGCGGTAAGAGCAACATCAACGGCCTCACTGTCGCACGCGTCGAGAACGTCAATGTGGAGGATTAGCAAGCAGTTGCACAGGGACTCATATCCTTGAAATCGCTTGGTGTGTTCCGATGCGGTGCCTACCGATATTCCCAATTGCTTTAGCGAATGTGGACGATGTCTATCCACGGATACTGGTATCGCAGTTCATTGCATCGAACCTCCCTGGATAGTTCCCTTCCATTTCCTTCGTTCTTCTGCCGTAAATCCTCCTATGGACGATGATTTGATACTACATCCTGTACACAGTTAGAATCTGCGATGGCGTCCGGTGGTCAAAAGGCTCCTGCTCACGTATGATTTATGAGACAACTTCCGTCTGAAGTGTTGTTAGCTCCATGTAGAGCGACCGCCAACTCCGTCTACTCGAACCAATTCTCAATCCTCTCTGGAGTCGTGAGCCCAGCGTATCCAGCGCTTTTGTTCGGCCTGGGTGTCCAAGATACCAGTCATCGCACCTCCTCATTCATCTTAGTCTTTGTCTCGAATTCGCCCAATCCCCTGCATAGTGATTTCAATGTCCACAACCTTAAATCACTTCACTCATCCTCATCTTCTCCGCCCGTTCCATCGTCTCTCTCCAACGTATTGATATCCTTCTTCTTGGCTTTGCACCACTCCAGTAAATTCCGAGGTCTCCACTTTTGTCCTCTCCACTCCTGATCTGACAACTTCAGGTCCTCCTCGACAAGCTCCCCTCTCGCTTCGGCTGCCGCGACCAAAGTCCGCCGCCTTTCCAGCGCTTCTTTGAGATAAGCCACAGTCTTTTGCAACATCACGTACTCGGACCGGTCCTGTCCCTGCGTGTCTGGCACAATCTTTGATAGTTCTAGAAACTGGTCGCGGATGGCATTGCGTCGCTTGTTCTCGGCGTCTTTGTGATTTGTATTCTTTTGATGAGCAGTGAGGCGGGGCTTAGAGACCTTCATGGCATAAGAAGTCGGTGATTTTTGCGGCGAGGTTGAGGATTCGGAATCTGAGGTCTCAGAGGAGGAGCGCATCGGTGAGGACGAGTCGGCCTTTGGCATAGCTCACGTAAGAGTACAGGTATGGACAAAGTCCAGGATCAATGTCTTTATTGTATCTTTGAGAATTGACATGTGGCCGTTGGGGCAAAAGTCTGGCCCACATGGCGCGCTAAGCCTAATATGGATGGCTATCTTACAAGTTCCCACCAACTCATGCTTTGTCCAACCTCACACGTGTCATATGCTTGCTCTTCTTGGTGCCATGGTCCTTCGTAAACCGCGTGCTTCTTCCGTCTCGTCCCAAGCGCCTACGACACCCCGGAGCTCACCTTGATCTCTCAATTTTGCCATAAACTCTTTCCCATAAGCGTAGCCTACCTGGTAGATCTCGTCGAACTTTGCAAAGTCCAACGTGCCATAGGCATCTATCGGAGGGCGCATGTACAAACATCCAGGTGTCGTCTTAGCTCTCTCCAGAGCGTCCACACTGCTCACATATGCAAGCCGTGCTTGTATCTCTGATAAGGTGGGGGGATTGGGGTACATGGAGAAAGGATTCCATCGGTTCAATGCCGCCCAAAAACCGGAGAGAGAGTCGCCGAACTGCTGCGGTGTATCGTCATCGAGACTACCAACGTCGATCGCGAAAATTGTATCTGCACCCAGACTTTTCATGTGCGCCACGGTCAAGTTATCAATGTACCCGCCGTCGAGAAGCATGCTCCCTTCATCGCACAAAGGGGGAATGAGGCCGGCGAGAGACATGCTTGCACGGACGTATCGCCAGACGTAGCCCGAGGTATGTATCTCGGATCGCGACTTGCTGATGTTTGTGGTGTTGCAATAGAACTCAAGCCAGAAATCTTCGATCTGGGAGTTGCCAAACGTCTTAAAAATGCCACGATTGAATTCGTGACCAGTAGTGTAGGAAGCTGAGGGATATGTCAGGTCAAGCGCAAATCGCCACATACTACCCATTCGACCAGCGAATTTCTTGGCCCTGCCGTACATTGGAACGACATCGGCGTAACGCGCGTACAGCGCGCCAATGAAGGCCCCGATAGAAGTACCTCCAACGATATCGATAGGGACTCCGGCTTCCTCGAGCGCCCGAATAATGCCAACCTGCGAGATCCCTCTTGCACCCCCTCCACCAAGCACAAGGCCTACAGATTTGCCGCATAGTCGTCGCGCGAGTCTATGAAAATCGCCCTTAAAAGGTGTTTCAGCTGAGTAGATAGGAGTTTGATGGACACGTCGAGAAGTATATTTCTGTATCTCCGCTTGTATAACCTGTACTCTTTGCTTGATGACCGACCCAAAAAACCGTCGAGATCGAACATGCGGGGTGGCCTCAGGCGTCGTACGAAAAGCCATCTGTATGTGGTGATGTCCTCCATTAATCCACATCCTGTTTCGCAGCCACTTCCGAGTCAGACCTGGCTGCGAGTACCGTTCAAGATGTAGGAGCACTAATTCCTTGCGAGCTGTCGTTTTCATGCCCAACAAGAATCGCTCGTACTCGCCAATACTAGGCGAGCCTTCTGCAAGTCCGACCAGGAGTATACAATCGGCTTGCGAGATGCATGTCTGAGTCCAAGGAGCGTTGACGTTTGTGTCTGCGATGTACAAAACCATGCCATACTTTTCCTCCAGGTCGGCGAGATACTGTGATAGCTTCAGACGTCCCATACGACTGAATGCATGCTTGCCAAGATGGTTTAGGATTGCGGCCTGGTTTAAGGATGTGACACCGTTCGGAACTGCAATTTGGGTGAAGGCCGTGAGAAGGCGGTTACCAAACTCTACCACAGGAACCCCCGCTGTCACCGGCAATATCGCTACCGTCCGGAGATTTATCGACGACTTTGCATTTGCATTCTTCGCTCTCTCCGTCCCACTCTCGGCCAATGGACCTTCAATCAAAGCACGCATCCGCTGTGCTATGAGCTTTGAGATTTGTATGGTAATGCTGGGGTGTTCCTGTGCCAAGCTATTGAAGAGGGACCGCGGTAGTTTGGCAAGTTCCGTGTCTCGAATCGCATGCAGCGTTGCGGGCCTTGAAGACTCTGTCATCACTTCCAGCTCTCCGATACTTTCGCCTTGACCGTACTCGCCGACTACCCGCATACCGCCGTCGTCGGCCTCTTGAAGAGCGCGGAGACGTCCGTTCAGGACAATGTAGATCGCGTCACTGTCATCTCCCTGGTGATGAATGACCTGTCCAGCATTGACCTGTACCCACTCCAAGGCGAAGTCAATATGTAGGATGAGTCTTGGCAAAAGACTAGTGAGTCTCTTGGCCATGGTAAGCAATACCACAGGGTACTTGTCCACAATGCGCTCAAGCGATGCTCTCGGCAGGAAGCCGACATATACATCAGTCTTCGCCGTGACATCTGTAAACGAGCGGTAGGAAGATACTGTGCCAATGTAGCCCGCGATGCCACCGGGCTTGATCAAAAATAAAGACTTCTGAACTGTATTTTTTCGCCGTTCTTTTGACCGTCCAGAAACAGATACACTACGCCCTGAGTTCGATGGCTGTCGTCTCACCTTCGCAAAGAATTCACTACTGGAGTTGGCTCGTTTGTTGGTGGTGGCGAAGTGGCCTTTCTCCTCTTTTTCCTCGACCGGAATGCTGACATCAAGGAAGCCATCAATGACGTAGTACACTCCTGGATTACGTTCTCCTTGTTCGACGAGGACGGAACCCTTCGGAAAGAATACGATCTCCACGTCATCAATAAGCTCTTCACTCAGATTGCGACCACTGGCATTTAAGCTCCCAGCCGAGGCTGAGACACTGGATTCCGAGTCGCCATCTGCGGACCCTTCATACGGGTCGATGAAACCAAACGCATTGTTGAAGATAGCAGTCTGTCTCTTCGAGTCATATGAGACAAGCCGGGGGGATTGTTCCACTGATACTGGTCCTTTCCTGATGGGATCTTTGGCGTCCAACGACAAGCCTAAGGCTTTGATCATGCAAGCGAGTACAGAGTCTCGGAAGATGCTGTCTTCGTTCATGGACTCTTGACGATGGAAAAGACCGGACCGGAACGCTGGTTCTTCACCACTGCCGAGTGGGCTTCCCAGATCAGACCGTGGTGCATCTGGAGGGCTGGAAGAGCCATGCCAAGGCGTGCCACCCTGGTTAGTACTGCCCGTTTTGTTGCCATGTTTAGCCAGTTCGATGTTCGAGACCAGGTCTCCAGGACTCATGTTATTTCGTTCACATTCTAGAGAACCTGGGGCATGAGCTAACGACAATGTCGTTAATCGAGTAGCAGCAAGTTTCGATGACAGTGCAACTTCCTTCCTTAAGCCGCTAGAAGATCGTCTTCGGCTGCGGACTGGGTGATGCAACGCTATTCCTTCCATTCCTTCCTCCGGTCCGATGCGGTCTCTTTCTTTTGCAAATTTGTCCTTCAGTCGATCCAGGGCATTACCACGTAGATGGTTCGGCAGGTCATAGCTTGTATATCTGTTCATGGCCTTTTCTATTTGTAGGACCTCTCTCGTCAGACCTAAATATTGGTGAGCCGTCGACAGCGTCACACGTTGTAGCCTTGTCAAGATGACCTGGACTATGTGTGCAGTAGCCCTTGGATAGACTCTTGTCAATCTACGGAACGCACTTGCGGGTATAATGGCAATCGTTGTGTCCGTCACGGCACGTGCGACAATATCGGGATGTGCAGACTTCGTTCTCTTTATCTTTGGACCTGGCTGCCTTTTGAATTGCGAATGCTCTTTGCGCAAGCGAGGCGATTGGGGTTCGAGGACAAGTGGTGGTACGCTGGGGAGTCCCTCTCGGCTGCTGCTTTCCCTGGCATGATGTGATTCATCGCCATCTGCAACGAAGGTTTTTTGCGGGCTTGCGGGGTTCCCAAACGGGTTGGCTGAGACGGAGTCTGGCGTGTAGCTGCTGGGGAAGACGAAGCTAGCCGAGCTGGAGTCAGACTCGTCATCGAAGCGGAGCTTTACGTCTTCTGTAAAAAGAGAGAGGATTGAGAACAAGGACGACATTGAAGCGCCATTCCTGACTTCTGTCAGAAGTTGATATCCTTGGTTTCCTTCATGATAGCCGTCCTCGTCTTCTCCAAAGAAGCTAGAGCCGAATTCTTTGGAATGGGCAAAGGAGCTCTCTCTTATTGACTTGACAAATATTTGGACAAAGCCATCGACCACCAAACAGAAACCTTTCTCTTCCTCAAGCAATAAAGTTTCCCCAGCAATCAATTTTCTCGTCTGCATTGTTCGCGTAAGCTCGTGGAAGACGGGCCGTTCAAGATAGCCGAACACCTTGATGGCACTCAGAAACTCGTCGAGGTAGTTGGCAAGGCCCGGCTTCGAGTCGCCTTCCTGCGTATCTGGAAAGAGATCGATCTGTGGCTCCTTCCGTTGTGGCTCTGGTGGCAGCCGCGTGTACATATTCAAGAAGCGGTATCTGACGAACCAGCTCACAGTCGAAAGTATGGCCAGGACGATAAGCATACTATTGCAGGCTTGTCAGCAAGAGTCACCTCCAATGTTGCGAAGCACCCACAGGGTAGTGAAATTCATTGTGAAGGTCAAGCTCATGGAGAACAGCGTGAATAGCCATGTTGGGAGTGTAATGGTTGCAAAAGTGATCAGCCAAAAGAGAATGCCTGGAATGAAGCTTAAGAGCGACAGGACGGGTCGACCCAAGGAGGCGAACATGGACGAAATGCCATTGATACTCTGTGAGAGAGGTTGAACAACCTGGGAGGAGGGTGTGGCGGCCGCATGGGTAATGATGGAACTTAGGCTGCGCGCTGCATGACTGACGCCATGTGCCAGGATAGGCGAGGCTTCATGCGTATCCATGGTGGAGGATCCGCCTTAGATAACGCCTCGTGACTGCGCAGAATGATCAGCATCTTGTCATACTGCGGCGGACGCTTGAAGACAGATTTGGCGTAAGAACGTCGAGAACGTGCAGACGATGCCACATGTAAATGGCAGCTTTGCGTCCGGTCCAATCCCTTGATAGCCGTGCCAAGCCCTACCGCCTCTATTTATCAAGCAAGGATCTCTTTTCGTTCAGTCTTTCCTTTCGAAGCAAGATCTGGACCTGCTACTTTTTCAGCTACTAGATTAGATGAGGAACTGCGCCGAACAAAATTTTCGTGCAGATTGCTTCATATACAAATTGATCAATGCTACGCTCGGAACGAACTTCAGCAGGAGCTTCCCACCATAACAGAGCATCAGTGACCTCCCAGAGCTCTCTTCTCGCGGAAGCTATTTTCTTCTGCAATAGTGTAAGGATATATTTGACATACTCTCGCTGGATGTTGGGGTGCCATGATTGTTGCGATCGTCGGAAGTTTGTCGCCAGCACCTAGAAATAAGCACTACAAGAGTATGAGTGGTATTATTTTGATATTTTCCAAGTGCGGGATCTAGGCTTCACCTCCTTCGCCTCTATGCCTAATGGATTAGAAGTGGCCGCGTGCTGGCACGCAGTTGAAGGGTGGCCGAAAAACGTTGGTTGTGAAAGCTCCTTTCCTTGTCCTTCAATCCGTATGTTCTGCTGTTGACCACTTGACTATACTCTGCCCTTATTCAGCTGACATCTTTCGAACCACATTGAGTCTTTAGCGACTAGTTTTGCCAATGAGTGAGCTGCTGGCCCACTGGTACTCATCAATTTGGTTGTCGCCTTCCTTTTTGCTCTTTGGCGGTGCATCTTTTACTGTGTAGAGCATTCAAGTGGATCTGCTAAGTTCATTCAAAATACGATAGGATACGAAATCTCTCAAACCAAGTGACCTTCTCTATTTCAACGCTGCTCATGGACAAGTCTTCCACCAACCCACACCCTCCTCACATTTCTATCATCGCCATTCCACACCCACTTGGCGATCCTCTCCTCCCAAGTCTCCCATCCGAAAACATCCACCGCGCCATCTTCTCCAGTCCCCTCAATGCCAACCGTACCCAAATTAATTTCCTGCACATCCCACAACATTCCCTTCTCAAGCCCACCCAACCTCCCCTCCATTCCGACCACCTTTGCTCCACCCATCGTCGCCAAATACAAGCCCTCTGCCACACCTATATTATACCTCGCATCCCCACCCCTCACGTATCCCACATGCCGACTCACCAAACACGCCTGCCGCACCGTTTCCATTATACTCGCCGAATATCCGCCACTCACATCCGTCCCCAGCCCAACATCGATCCCCGCATCGAGCAGATCCCGCACCGGACACATCCCACTTCCCAACGCAGAATTGCTCGCAGGACAGTGGCTGATCTTCGCCGAGCGCGCCTTCACGAGCTCAACCTCCTCTGGACTCAGATGCACAGCATGTGCAAGGATGGTTCGCGGCGTAAGCAGACCATACTTATCGTAAACGGCCGAATAAGACGTCTGACCCGGAAACAGCGACTTGACAAGCTCGACCTCGGACTTATTCTCCGAAATATGCGTCTGGATCCTCATCTCCGGCTCCTTTTTCGCCAGCTCGCCTAGTGCCGAGAGCGTTGCTTCGACACAGCTCGGCGCGAACCGGGGCGTGAGTATTGGTGCTACAAGCTTACCATCTGGGTCTAGAGACCGACAGTGCTCGATCGTGGCGTGTGTCGCTTTCAGCGTCTCTTCAGTACTCTCGTCACGGTAGTAGTCCGGGCAGGTGTCAGGATTGTCCATGCAGACTCGGCCGATGAAGGCGCGCTGGCCAAGGTTGAAGGCGAGTGTGGCGAGGAGATTGGTCGCCGGGACGTGGATGGTGGCGTAGTAGGAGGCTGTTGTGGTGCCGTAGGAGAGGGTGCGGGAGATGACGCGGGTGTAGACGGCTTTGGCGCGGGCGAGGGGGTCAGGGGTCGTGCTGGATGATCTATACATAGGGGAGTTTGGGTTGCCGAGCGAGGATTCGAGCGGGAACGTGTACGTCGTGAGCCAGTCTAGCAGGGTGCTTTTCCCGAAGATGCCAACGTTTGGATATTGCGATGCGTGTATGTGTGTATCTGCGAACTGGTAAGCTGAATGTTCAACACCTCCCACCGGTAGTAAGCAGGCCTATCACCAAGAGCCTTCGAGCGCCATAGTCCACGTTGCTATAGTAGGAAGCTAGGAGCTCTTTACGGTAATTTCTACCACAACATAAGCTCCCGAAAAGTGAGCCATACCTATAAAGCCTGGAAAGAAGAATCCATCGTCTTTCCCAGCAGTCACGACATCCACCATTCCAAATTTCCTCTTCGCCTCCTCTGGATCCTTCACCTCCCAGTCCACCTCCTCAATAACCCCGCTGCCATCTTCACCGGCAACCAGGACGGCGCCACTCCTTATCAGAAGCTCCGTCGGCGTAGGAGTCGATATGAACCGCCCGAAATAAATCGTCTTCTTGACCATTTTCAAAAACGATTCGTAGCTTTCCAGAAAAAATCGAGAAAAGGCAAATACGTCCAAGCTCCTTTCCCCGGGAATTTTCACTTGAATAGCTCAAAGTACGCACAACGGGCATAGATATGTATTCCTTCAAGGTTGTGGAGGGGCTCGACAAACTCTTATCTACCAAAGTCGCATAGCAAAAGTAAATGGTGGAACCAATCGGCAATGACCTTTGAAATGCCCGGAGGTCGCCGAGAACCTCGCCTTGGCTCTTCGTTTAGCTAGTTGAAGTTGCATTTCTTCGTGAGCGATTGATAAATCCGGCCGGTACCGACTGATATATAGTGGACTGGAGTATATCAGTCCCCGCGAAGTCTATTTCTAGAATTGTGGTTGAGTGAGATCGAGGACAAAAACCTACATGGTCTGCCATACGGGTTGGCAGTTAAGGCTGTGGTATTAATTGTCTGAGAAGACGCCTAAATTCAAGTTTGCCATGCTAGTAGTGCTACCAAGGACATTTCTTGCAGTACATGAAAAAAGACACCCGTTTGAGCTCAAAAGCCGACACTGGGGAGATCGCCGAGTGTACCACACACCCTACGTGCTAATCAGCTCTGGTTCATTGCTCATCTACACCGCAAGCTCCACACCATATTCATTGCGAACAAGGTTGCCAGTGCAAAAGCGGACAAGAGTGCAGAGGGAAACCTGGAGATCTTGCTTGCCTCATTATCGGCGTCGTAGAGCGGCTTAGTAGGGCTGCTCGGTGGACCCTGAAGCAATGGGAGGGGCCTGACTGCTGTTTGTTCACTTCGAGTGCGTAAATTTTTGGACCTCATTTGCGGCTCAGTTAGGTTGACAAGGAGCGCGTACATAACTTTCACCGCGCTTAGCTGTTGGCTCAGGCCGCTCGTCCCATTACTGCCGTTTATGTACCATTTGAGGCCACACATGTTGCCGTATGGGCTTGTGGTGGAAGCTGCTGCTGCGCCAATAGCTGGTATTCGTAGAAGAGTGCCCACCCTGCCGGCGGCGAAGAGAGTGAGATGTGATATATTTGCTAAGTACCGCGCGAGATATGCCTTCATGCTGTATTGGTCGACGTTGCAAGTAGAAGAAAGCTCACACTGAGTTTCGAACATCGTGTTTGTTGAATTTAGGAATGGACTGAAGAAGGTGGCGGTTGCGTGGAGGAAGCCAGAAGTCTGCTGTACCCGGATGCCTGAGCCATCGGTGCAGTTCTGCATGACGGCTGAGCCATAGAGGTGCAGTGCAATATTGTACGTTCACTGTCTTGAAATCAATCAGCAGGAGAAGTGTTCCACGAGGCCAATCTCGACTGACCAGTTGTAAATTTTGTTCGCCCAGTTGAAATAAGCCTGGTTACCACTCATGCACAGCAGTCTAGCTGAGAGCTGGAAGAAGGCACCGTTGGAGATGGTATTTTTGTAGTGAAAGCCGGCATTCTCAGGATGGAACCGCCATTGCAGCCCGCCGCACGTAGATGCTTTCCACCGACGGACGTAGTCACTGAAAGCATTGATGCAGAGCTCCTGCCAGCATACATATGATGGAGGTGGACTCTGGAACCCGTATTCGGCGGCTGCCATGGCAGCGAACACCCAGAAAGCCTGGTCATCATTGCCCTGCAATCGGGGGAGTTACCATGCCAAACTCATCGCAGTGAGGGCGTTCCATACCTCGTTGAAGGCTTCGCCGGGCATGACAAAGTCACCTGCAGAACCAATCTGGGAAACCAAGGCATCGTAAGTGACGACACCAAAGCAAGGCGAAGGTGGTCTTCTCGCACCTAGAGCTGACAGCCGAGCGAATGTCCGGTCATTTCATACCAACGAAATCTCTTGAACATCTACATCCATCCCTCGGAACACCTCTCCGCACATTTTCCCATCGATATAGCACTTTCCAATCAGAACATATTCGTGGTCTCTTTGTCGGTGACTACGAATGATGAAAGGCGTCGCTATGCCTGGAAAGAAGCAAACCTTGTCATCGGTTCGAGCGTCATGTGGAATACGACCGATGCTACCATGCTCTGTGAGACAGAAATTCAGAAAGCTACTTTTCACTTCAATCCTCGCAATGCAATTTGATATCTGTGCTCTCTCTTCAGTCGATGCTTCAAGAATCCTGTCATCATGATAGAGCGGCTCTATTATTGCACTGACGGAACCAAATTCTGAAGAGGATAGCCTGGCAGATGATTGGCCAAAAGTAAGAGTCCTGATGTGTGATTCCGCGACATCCAGCCCGATAGCAGCCATTGCCGACCGTTTAACCAACTCTGAAGTACTAAAGAAAGACTTGACACCGGCTTCGTTCCAAGGCAGCGCTCCATAGTCGAACAGCGTACGAATTTCTTTTATGGTATCAAGTATGGTCCCATTGACGATGAGCTTGTCCGGAACTTGACCTGCACTAAGCCGCCACGCTGGTTTCATGTTCCCTCCAGCACTGAAATTGCATTTCACGCCGTCGATATCCATCGTCGACACTACTTTGGATTTTGTCCAGTCTGGCACCCATGAAGGAAGCGAGTCGATGGACTTGGGGAGCCCCAATATTTCGAATAGGTACGCGAGGCCTTCTTTGTTTAGGAGGTACCGTGCTGTCCTGGTGAACGTCTGTGAGACAGTCAAATGATAGTCTGGCTGGAGATCGGGGTTATTCGCTTCAGACTCCTTCAAAAGGCCCAAAATGCCGTAGATATAATCCCGAGGGTCTGTTGCCTGTATTTGCCTGCCCCGATTGAAAAGGTGATGTATGATCACTCCGCGCTTGGTGATGAGCAGTCGCCGACTTACATCCATCCAGGATAAATTGGAGTGGGACGCTGGGCACCTGAACTGGGAATACACATTCCAGACTTGTCCTGGATCTTGCTTCTTAACCCCACTAAGGACCATGCCCAACCCATACCCGTCGTTTCTCGGCGGCAGGAAAGTATCATCGATTGAAACGTAGAATTCTGACGAGTTCCAAACACCACCGTACAGCATAAGGACTTTGGGAGATAGCATGTACTCTTGCATGATCCAGGCCCTCTTAAACCACGGTTGAGAGAAGAGGTCATACAGCGCGCCCCAGCATGGGCTTTCAATGGGCGGGAGTCCGTAGTCTTCAAGATCAGACTCTGTTATTCGATTTCCTGCCTTAAATTTCGTCGTCATCTCGATAATTTGTCTGCACAATTCCAGCGCTAAGTGCCCCTCTTCCATTGGTTCACCGAGGTAGACAAGTGTCATCGTAGAGTTTGAATAGATCGACTTCATCAACCGGACTTGCTGTGCACGTTCGTCGAGGCAAGATTGGTTGATACAAATGGCGTCAATCCAGAGTTCATGGTCTCTGTACTCGCTGCGACAAATCTCCTGCAATAAGCGATGTAAGTTAGGCCTCGTGTGGATCTCCTTTCCATCACATTCAATCACGTGAGTGACCAATGCATCGCCCCAAGTATATGAAATAGCGGAATAGGCCGGGCATTCGTCAAGAGACACTACTCGTAGAGTACAGCGGATCCGATCATCACGGATTGGAGGCTCCGAATCTCCATGAAGCTTAAGAAGACGGACACTTCGAGCGGTCGGGAGAGGTTCATAGATGTAAGGCTGCATGACAAGATTAAAGTGTGATTAGGAGACTAGGCTTATGACGGTGTAGCCAATCTCAGGAATTGTCGAAAACGTATCTCAGCGCTTTACGAGGCGGGGGGCAGGTTGCTGGATGGAGACGCAGAGAAGGAGAGCACTGCGGCCAAGTAGAGCCTCGTCAAATGGGCACTTGAATTGGTTGGAAACCTGACTCCTTATTTTCCTACCACTGTCTGCCGAAAAATGGCGAATAAGTTTGGGCCTTAGGGACGTAGTATCTGAGAGGATCTGGTTTAACACAAATTGTCTCGGTACTCGTGCACGAAGTGTGAGGGCGTCTTGGCGTCAACCTGACCACGGAGGATTTTAAGCTCCCGCTTCCAGCGTCTCGATCCATGATCAATGCAAGCAGCGATGGCCGTCGTTCAAGATTCCATCGTCCTCAGCGTCGGTAGTATTTACTACCTATGCGTTATCCGCCGCGGTATTGCACAGAGGGCGCACCCTCTTCGAAGGTCCCAGCTGTAGGCGCGGCCCGCTGGCATAGGTTTGCGGCCTGCCGTGGACGTTGTGATGTCGCTGCAAGCCTTGCGACCGGAAACCGTGATCCGTGGTCATACTCGCCGGTATTATCGCCGCCGATGCTATTCCGCTCATATGGACCTTCCATCTCCTGCCGATGGCTGGGCGATTACTGGAGAGCAAATGCTGGTTGCGCAGGAATCGACAGGCGCAAGCAGCTCACCATCGCCGGCATCGTCGCTAGAGTCGTCACGGCCTCCGCAGTCGGTGGTCTTTCCGTTGTCACTTGCGTCGCTTCCGCCGCCGATAGCGGTGGTCTCGCTATTGTACTTGATGCCGAGGCGCTCATTGTCCATCCTGCCGTGGGCTCCGCCTGTCCGCGCTTCGGATGCCCGAGACGAAGTCGGAGTTTGGCGTTGTGATGCGCTTGGATACCGACATCGTCCGGCCAGAATGCGGATGCTCACGAAGCGCGTCAGTGTCAGGATCGGGTGTTCCAAGCGTGGGTGTTGTCGTGCCTATGGACAGAGAGCGAGTGCGCTTCCTCTGCTTGGGGGACTGCAGGCCGATCTCTATATATTGCCATCGCTGCCACCGCGACCTCCATCTTCTACACACGCACATAGATCAGTCGAGTCGTGCGAGCCATGGATGGCTGTAAGGACATACCTGGGTGCCGTAAATTGCCTGACCCAGCGATTTCGCCGTTGGAGTGAGGGTGGCATCGAAGGGACCGAAAAGCATGTCATCCCCGCTCCGCTGTCTTCTTCTCCTCTCCCGGGGGGAAGCGCCATCTACACACGATTAACAGGATTTGATCGATCCACGGAGCTGGCCAGTTCATAATGGTAATTAAAGGATGGACTGGCACTGACAGAGCAAACTGACATCAGGTCAAAAGCAGCCGGACATCATATAGAAAGTGGCTTTGGCCCAATCCAAAGCAGCGACAAGAAGTCCCAGACATCTTCCGTTCTTGACTCAACTTTCGCCTAATGCCACATAGGATGACACTATCCACAGCGCCGCAGGGAGGAACCGCCTCCCTCGTCGAGGCTCATTACATTGTAAGGGACGGAAAAATCGACCATGACTGCCAAGGGCTGGTTCAATCCAGCGACCACCCGTTTGTCACGCTAGATCAAGGGAATATACTCCCCTTCTCGATCACATGTCTCGCCGTACATGACACCATGAACATAGCACGGTCCCACGACCACAAACCCCTCACGCTCGTCGTCGATCTTGCTGTGCCTGAGAACTATGGGAACATGAACCGAGTCCACCAAGGCGATTACATCCTTTTCCTTTGCCATCAGAGGTGCTAGACCGATATAGTTCTTCTTGGTGATGAAGAAATTGTGTCCTTCCAAGGTCTCGGACAAGATCTCCCTGACACTTTCCATAGTCGGCCGGCCTAGCATAGCATCTCGTGGATTGTCAAAAAAGTATATCATCTCTACAATCTTCTCGTATAGGACATACGAACCACTTCCTAGTTCGCGGACGGCTACAGCGGCTTGACATCTTGCGCCGGAGCCGTCCGCGAATATGGTCCGCAAAAATGCCTTTGACTGGTCATCTTCAATGGGCCACGAGTGCCCAGTGAACCTTGTTACCATACTCGTGGCTTGCCGGACCACGTCGCGGAGGTATTGGTGGCGTGTACAAGATTGGGAATCATCCCACTGGTTGATGGCAAAGTTGGAACCAATCTCGTCCAGCACGAGCGTCTTGATAAAGATGACGCGAGGGAGTTCGCCCTCCTTCGAGTTCCACTTGACGAGCTGGAGGGATCTTTCGAGAGGCTTGGACCGCGCGGCAAACCCGTCGAGGCCGAAAACGTTGGTCCACGGGAAGGATTGCATTCGATCGCTCTTGTTGCTCAGGTCCGGGACCCAAGAGGGAAGTTCGTGGAGCGACGGGTCGATGTACGACACAGCGGGCGTCTCGGGTGCGAGGTGTGTCCGGACGGTTGGTGCATTTCCGACCCTCAAGTTTCTGCAGGATTTGGTTCGGTGTCGACCAGGATAAATGCATACTGCATCGATCCGTGAGCGGGGCCACCAGGTCGTTAAATTTCGGTGCTTCGAACAATGGCACCAACAATTGCTACTTACTAAGTGCAAAAGTAGCACCAGATCAAAAGATGCAGGAGAATGGAGAGGATCTGTCAAGGATATGCTTACCTAGTCGGTATTGAGTCTGTTGGATTCATCCTTCCGGATATCCCCAAGAATATCTTGCGTGTACGTCTTAGACTTTACACGTACCCTTTGAGCATATAGTCAGCAGGACTTGCAATCTTTGCGGGTCAAGAAGTAGAAGCCGAAGCAATTGAAGAAGTTTTGGCATCGGGTCCTTCATCCATCCTTGTTCTCCGTTAACAATTTCTACCACTATTCAATCGTCTCTCGAAACATCTGCAAGTGAGATCTCTGTATTGCGGTTTGCCACCGGGACTAATTCGGGTCGCTTCTGCCTTTAGCGGTGTTTGAGTGCTACTCACGATCGCGCCTGGCCGCAAACTACTATGTTCTCCTGTTACAAAGGCGCTTTCAATGGTCTTAAGCACAATCTTACGCCAGCCCAGCAGCTGTTCAAGAATAGATGCTCCAATATTTGGAAGAGAACACATGTCATCAATTCTGTTGTCTCGTCAAACTTATCGCATCACAAAATTACACGCAGATACAACGTTGTCAATCAGGATCGGTTCTACAACCATTGATGTCATTCATCTTGCATTGTGCATGGGAAGAATATTGCCTTCCGCATCCTTTGGGAAAGTGTTCACTCTCTGCTTCAACTCAAATGTCTCCTCAGCCTTGGTCGCCGCTTTCGAGCCACCGTCTTGTGGGACGATCGCTCCTGGTGTGCGGCTGCTCATGCTTGATGACTCTCCCGCAGAGTCAGTCTCATAATTGCGTCCTTCTGAGGGAGCTGGAAAATCGGACTGTATGGTTATGTGCTCGTCCATGCTAGGACGAAGGTCGTCTGTATCGAAGCTGAGGAACGACTGGGCTTCGTGATGCTCCGCCGTTTCTGCTCGGACTTGTGGCTCCTTGGGTACCGGGTGGAACTCTGTCCTTGATTAACTTGCGCTCCAGCTGAAGGGAAGTGCGCAAAACCTACTGATAATTTTGCCGAGTACCTGAAATACGGATGGCAGTAACATTACCACAATTGTGACTTGCCCAAACCCCCAGTAACTGTCCTGGTATTGCTTTCCAAGCGCCATCTGCAAATCATTCCTAGCGCCTTGCATAATTGTCAACAACCATATGCAGAGCGTTAGCCAAAGGGCGCCGGGAAGCAAACAAAGCAGCACTATCAGCGCACTTAGGGCCAACAGTCCCAAATTCGTCAACTGCTTCTTGAGCCCGTTTGGAAGCTTTGCCCAAAGAAAACCCGTAATCTCAGCCCACAAGCCCAAAAACGCACCACCCACGACCAAGAGAATACTTCCTGCTATAACCACGACAGCAGTGAGTCCCGCCTGTATAAAAGGAGCGGCAAGTTTCAACAGCAAGATCTGCCACCATGGAAGCTGCGACTTCTCTTCCTCGGCCGTGTCAACATATAAGCGAATAGGCAAGTCGTTTTCAAAAGCGCAAAAGCGGGATATAGCCACCAGAGCCTCGCTTTGTGCCGGGCCAGCAGGATATCCTGCACTAATGGACGCAATGAAGGTGAAGATCAGCGCTAAAAATGTAAACAATATCGACCAAGCTCCACGTCCACGATGTTTTTCATCAAGCCTTCCAGTAAGGACGCGGGTCGTGACCGTCCTGGCAAGAGCCATGAGCCACTGGAACCAGAGCAGCGTGCTAATAAAGTCCATCTCGAAAACAGGGGGATATTGCGAGAGGCGTATGATGCTGGCGACCATGACGGAGAGCATGATCCAGTTGTTTCCGCTGTTGATGACGGGCATGATGTCGTTTATGACCATGGAGAGGAACTGCTTGAAGCCATCGCTGTAACGGCTCTCAAAGGCGAAAAGGTACAGAAGTCCTGGGCCTACGAGTAGGGTAGAGACAAATTGCACGATGTAGGATATTAAGACCTCCAGTCCATCAGTGATACGAATAGTAGACATGTACGATATACGGCTTACTCCTATACCAGAGACATCGGGATTGCCATCACCGTAGATGAGGACGCAGATATTGGGGCATTTTTCCACGAGCAAAGATATGTTGTATCCTTGCCAGTCGCTCACAACACGATCGAGCAGCGCACTTCTGTCGCTGAAGTCACACGGATTTGTGTCATTGCTGCTGGCCTGGGCGGGCGGTAGCGTCGTTATTGTTGCAGTTTGCGAAGGTAATGCAGGAGATGAGGTGCTACTTTCTAAAGCCTGTATAGGAGTGAAGCAAAGTAGAAAGAAGGTTAGTACACGAATCTGCATCGTCGAAGCATAATTTCAATACATAGGCGTTGGAGCAAAGAGATTTGTTGAGATCTGAGGTCGACCCACGTAATAGTTTCTGGCGTTACCGCGATCACGAAAAAAGGTTCGTCGATGAGCCACTGCTGAAAAGAACCTGATCGGGCACCGATACCGAACCTTAAGTGGGGTTTATCCAGGACTACTTTGCAAGATACACCTGCTCCCTGCTCAATCTTTATAGTAGAGAATCGTATCCCATGGGATAGAATTGCTCGCTAGGACCCCCACGTTTCTCCTAGCCCCTACATTTCTCTGGCCCCTACGTTTCTCCAGCGCCTACCAGTCTCCAGCGCCTGCCAGTCTCCAGCGCCTACCATCCTCCAGCGCCTACAGTCTCCATCACCTGCTAGTCTCCAGCGCCTACCATTCTCCAGCGACTACCATTCTTCAGCGCCTCCAGCCAATTCGTTCCTGACCGTACTTGAGGCGTCTTGTCGTACGTTGCGGCTTTTCCTATAACCTGTTTCTTCCACTCTCGGCATATGCTCCTGTAGAGAGCTACTGTTCCCCATATTGGTCATGGTTTAAAACGTTGCAGATATTCCATTCCCTGTGTGACTGCTGTAGACGACGTTGTGAAGTCGTCGGCTGTGTGTATAGGTGACTTTGGCAGAGAGGACGGTGAGGGGGAGACGGAGTTGGTCAGCGACCTGGATGCGAGCTATCAAGAAGGATGGAATTAGTCTTACAGGACACGGGTTCGGTCTAGCGTGGACGAGGAGGGACAGGGCGGGGTCGCAATGGTGGTGCGTTCATGACTTGAAGCGTGCGTCCGGCCGAAAAGAAGAATAGATTCCTGAGCTTAGAGGGCGACGATGGATAGGGAGGCGAGGGCGAGGGCGAGGGCGAAGGCCAGTTGGTATCACAGTCTTATATATACCGCGAGCCATGATGCGCAGGGTAGATGGAGAGGAGTCCATTTTAGGGACAGAGCTCGTGGAGCTAAAATAGGTCCCTCTGGGGGAGGGGGAAAGGAAGGGGGACGTGGGGTGAGTGAGAGTAGATGTCGAGGTTCTGCAATGGAGGCTCTCTGGGCGCTTGGCGCACTGGAGCCCTAAAAAATGGTTAAAGCGGCTAGACGGCAGGTTGGGGTGTGGTGGAGAAGGGGGTGCCGAAATCAGCTCCCAAAGGCGTCGTTTTCTGCTAAAACTTATGCGGCTAGATTTCTGATAGCATGCATTCTTAGTTAAGCTCTCGGTAGGACGGCTGTGGCGTTGCTCTGGCCCTTTAACCATCTCAGACTTTGTCTCGAGGCTTAAAATTCCATCCTCTTCATGATTGAGAACATCTCAAGTCGCTCCATCTAGCCGACCAACATCTGCTTTTGGCTTGTACCAACTACCCACTCCGCGGTATCTCTTCCTGCTACAGCCGTCTGTGCTGGAACGATTCCTCGTTGGTCACCGAATTCCGGAATCTTATCTGGTCGACTTTCGCCTTCGCACACAACGTACGCTCGCTCCCTAGACTTTCAGCAAGGCATATATCTCCAGCTCTACCATGCCGACAGCCCAAAAAGGAGCTCTACTTCAATGTGATCCTCCACAAATGGCCATGGTACGAAAGATTGACAAGGAAAATGGTCACAAATACATCATAGCGGACATCGACGATCGGACGTGTCTGGTCAAAGAGAACCTGGTCGAAGAAATCAAACAAAGCGTCAAAGAGATTATGGATACTGCTATGGGCGTGGACGCGGATGACGAGGTTGATAAGGATAGCGACCTTGACTGAGACCGTCGAACAGGATCAGGTATCTACACTGTACAGTGGTTCTGCCTAGGCCGGCTCATCGATCTTTATGTTCATACGCTTATGTGCACGCTCAAGGGAGACCAATTCTGAGGTAGACACATAAGTGGCTTGGGCGGTGTGCGATAGGTTTGTCATGACAGCCTTCACGACTTGGCTCTACTTGAGGAAGCTGTCACTGGCAAAGGGCGTTGGCTGAGGTCTCTGTATGCAAGACTCTATTGCGGATTTTTGGAGGACGAACTGTCCAAGGAGAAATACACATCTGGCTTGCTGGAGCTTGGATTTCCGAATTTTCGCAAAGGCAACCCACTCCACATGACCTTGCCAAAAGATGACTTCGATTTCAACCTTACCTGTTCGTGCCTCGGCAACTTACGAAGGACGCACGAAGCGCCAGAGCGGGTGCTTGGCGATCTTCAACCTACTATTGGGCAGCTTTGGCAGAAAGCTAACAATGCATGAAATTGAAGCAACAGTAACGCCTGTGGGCATTGGCGTCCTTTTCTCTTGCCCGATGGGGATGGAATGCATTGCCATTGGATGCCTCTTTGACAATTTCGAGTCAGTTGTGGCACAAGTTTGAGACATAGGGCGTTTTATAAGGCGACTCGGATGGACAGAGACCGAGTCATTAGACTTTCCAGATAGGTCTGTGGGGCAATAGAAATGGGCTTAGCGTAAGGCCATGTGCTGCTGTTGAGCAGAGCACCAGACCTTGAGTATCCTGGTGTCTAAACGTCCAACTTTCAAAAAGTTAGTAGCTAGTGAAATGGAAGACAAAGCAATATCTAAATTTTGTCGGACATCAGTTGATCACATGCAGTGACGATCACAACGGCTGCGGAGGCGTCCAATAAAGTTACTTGGCGCCGCAACACATTGTCAGCAGATATTTGCAACCTTTTCTTATGGGAGGCTTTCCGAAAACAGCTATTTTTCCGACCAATCCTTGAAACGAAATTGGGGTTTCCTGAGAAGCACTTTTTGTTGCCGACTGGCGAGGTATTCAAGATGCGTCATTGAATTCTGGGGGATTGCAAATGTGATCACCATCATGGAATTTGGTTGAGAGCGCCAAGCAATAAGGACATGACTTGATCGGGACTAATTCAAAACAGCGCTCACCGCCAATGCGCGGCCCTATGAGGTGGGGGCGTGAAGAGAGATAGAGCTTGATTGAAGCGTGCCAGCTGCCGGAACGCCCTGTGTCCTGTGTAGATCTGTTAGATGGCATGCGTTAATTCTAGTAGCTTGCCGGAGACAGCCCGATTCCTCGGCCTAGGCCGCAGGAAGAGCCAGCCTAGGGATGATACGAGCGCCGCAATTTCGCAATTTGATATCGATCTACAATTTTTCAGCCTTACATTTTGTGCCAGCAGCATCACTCTTCTGGCATGGCTTTCTAATGGTGCAGCCATCACTGGTCATCCGGCCATCTTGTCGATCACTCAGTTAGCTTTGCTGCAGCGCAATCCGAAAAGGGAGATGGCATAGGCGAAGGCGCACGGCAAATCCCTTTTGACCATCCCACATATTCGTACCCTTGGCTGGGCGCGTCGATCCATTCGCAGGGGTCGGCCAACAGCCCTCCAATTATCCCATAGCCTTCCTTCAACGTCCCACACCTGGAGGTCAAGAGATCCGGCTTCTCTAGAGGCCCTTCGTTAGCTATCAGTACGCTTTTCGCATCTACTCGTACCCATCAAGCTCAATCTTAATCAATACGGGCCACCCCACCTTTGCCACCATACTCGTAGCAGTAGTTGTCCCTCTGCACCTGAGGCTCAATAAGGAAACAGCTTTGCACCAGTGAAGTACCAAAGCAGCGGTGCCACGAGGACGTTCTTCTCCGACTTGCGGCATGCAGATCCCTGAACCTGTCGCCCCCGGTGCGGAGCATTTTGCAGGGAAGGTTTGCCCTATTACCCAACACATCACTAGCTGTCACGGGAGCCGAGCTGCTGCTTGTCAGAACTTCAGCTTCCCTTCAACTGATACCTGCTGCCTATGTGCATGCAATCTAACAGCCAACTGCAGGTAGCTCTGTGCAAAAGGCCGACCGCACGTGTTGCCACTGTGCCCATGCCGCAGGCAACGGCCAGCTGAACCTCTCACATTTGAACTCATGTTTGCCTGACTTTCTCCTCCCCCACAGATAAAATGCCTCGTGGCACCTGAGAGGAGAAATGCACTTTCCTGTGGGCTCGTTCCCAGATGCGCCACGCCTGGAAACGAGAAAAGCTCTGGTTCTGATCGATTTGCAAAATGACTTCATCAACTCAACCGGAAAGCTGCATGTCAAGAATGTGGCAGACTTTGTACCCAGACTGCCTGGGCTGATTTCGAAGTTCCGCGAAGGTGGAGAAATTGTTTGGGTTCAAACGCAATATGTCGAACCGCGCCCTACCATCTCCCCAGAACTTGGGAGTTACACGGTTGTGCTGAAAGACTTTGTGCCCGTTGCCGAGGAGGACAGTTTCAACCTAGAAACTCCTCCGGCAGATGACGACGCTGAACTCGACTTGGACCCAGGTGCGGAAGATCCTGAAGCCTTTCTCGCTCCACGAAACCCTGGCAACAACGATATCGCTCGTTGTTGCCTGACCGGCACGATCGGTTCTCGACCACCCGACTCTTTGGCGTCCTGCATAGACCATGAAAACGATGTGGTCCTCGTCAAATCCCATTACTCGGCGTTCGCCCATACTCCATTCTTGCTGAACCTACGAAAGAAATTTGTGTCGGAGCTTTATCTCTGCGGATCGTTATCAAACGTATCCGTTTACGCCACAGCTCTCGACGCTGTCCGACATGGGCTGAGTGTGACAATCATCGAGGATTGTGTGGGATATCGTAATGAGACATGCCATCAAGAGGCCATGCGGCAGATGGCTGATGGGATGGGTGCAGAGGGCGTGGAGTTGCAAGAGCTGGTGGATGACCTCAACGGTGATCTGGGAGACGTCGTTACGGAGGACACCTTCCCAACGCGCTTCGAAGTCTGCCTGTCTGATCTAAACCGAAGCTCGGAGATGCCACAAGGAAAACCTATACTTCAGGGATGGATGTCTAAGGCTGATTGTCTACTGTCGGCAGATGATCATCCTGTCATTGAAAGCACTGAAAGCCGCCCCAACCAAGCAAAACATGCACTAAGCGATAATCGGGCAATAACGTCCACCAGAACTGGAGATGAGTCACGATTTGTCACGGAACCACCAATGCCGAAAACAGATGTGCTCCTCGGGGGCACTCCATCATCCGTAAGCCCTCCTCGGAAGCGATCTACTGATCTCGATTTCGAGCAGCAAGAACGAAAAGCCATATTCACTTCGTCGCGCTACCGCCTCTCCGAGGAGCCTGCCATGCCCGCGTCGAAGCACCCGAAACCGAAGACAAACCGTGTCCGGGTGCGGAAACGTAAGCCGAAGGGAGATGTAATAGCACCTAGAGAATCTGAGACATCTGTACCATCGGCGCCCCTCTCTGGAAATGATGGTGAGCCGACACTCGGCGTCAGTACCGCATGCCGTTCGATGCCTCAATTGGCAAATGTTGACGACGCAGTAGTAAAAGCAGAAACTTCTGCGCAGAGCAAGTCGGCTCCCAATTTAAGCACCTCCGACGATGTAGGTCCTGAGAAACGGTTAAACAGCACGGACGCTCCGCCTACAGCACAACTGACAGAGAGTGCGCCTTCGGCAGGTACCTCAACCCGTGAGGCACCAGGATACTTTGCGCCCGAACAACAGCGCGCTGGATCAATAACTCCTGCGATCCCGTCTCTCGGCGAAGGCGACTCACGCATCTGCCACAATATCCTTGCGCCTCAACACGCCACAGCCGCCTTTCACGCACTCCGCTGGACAGTGCAATGGCAAAAAATGTATCACCGTTCAGGTGAGGTACCGCGCCTTGTGGCCGTCCAGGGCGACGTCCACACCGATGGCTCCATACCCATATATCGCCACCCTGCCGATGAGTCGCCAGAACTGCGGCCCTTCTCATCTACTGTCCAGAAGCTGCGCGAGTGTGTTGAGAAGGTGCTAAAACACCCTGTCAACCATGTCCTCATCCAGCTCTACCGAAGCGGCGAAGATAACATATCTGAACACTCTGATAAAACACTTGACATTGTTCCAGGATCGGACATTGTCAACGTGAGCCTCGGTGCTCAACGTACGATGGTGCTGAGGGCGAAGAAGTCGTCGGATCCAGCATCGGCTGAGATCGGTGCGCCGCGGCTAGCTCAACGCATTCCCCTGCCGCACAATTCAATGTTCATCCTCGGACAGGAAACTAACCAGCGATGGTTGCACGCTATTCGAGCAGATAAGCGACGAGAAGCAGAAAAGTCACCAGAAGAACTCGACTTTGGTGGCGAGAGGATCTCGCTCACATTCCGATATATTGGAACCTTTGTCAATCCTGCGGAGGGTACGATATGGGGTCAAGGTGCTACGGAAAAGGAAAAGCAGGCGGCAAAGAAGATCTTATACGGACCCGAGGCAGAACAAGCTGGTGAGGCAATGATCAAGGCATTCGGGCTGGAGAATCATCTCAGTGACGACTTCGACTGGGGAGCAGTCTATGGAAAAGGGTTTGACGTCGTCAACTTCGTCACGAAAGTCATAGTTAAAGGCTGAATCAATTTGAGGTTCGGAATGTTTGCCGCGACGTGTACGGCGTTCCCCATACGACTTAAACCAGGAGTTGAAGCCCCTCCCCCCCCGGCTTCTATGAGACCTAGGAGGAATGCGTTTCGACTCTTTCAAGGGAGCCTTTTTGAAAAAGCCTTTACCTTCACTTCCGACCTTCATGGCGCGGTCTTCGTGTCCCACGAGTCCTGTGCGTCGCGCACAACTTTTGTCCACATTTCAATTTGAAGCGTCGAGTGCAGACACAGAGGCTTCAGTGGGGGCTCTTGCTAACTTGATAGTTGGGCTAGAGATGGGTGGTGCAATTCAACATACGAGCTATGGATTCGAGGAGGTGAGTGGTATGGTGCCATAGGTGAGTTGTTCGAAAAATTCAAGAGAGCCAGAGTCTGCCCTCGGACTGGACAGCAATATCATAAAGGGGATATACCTGCCACGGGGATGGCCTAGGGGTTACTGCTTGTGGCAGGTGGAAATTTGCAAACTCTAGTTGGTTAAGAGTTGCACGAGAATGGGTCACACGATGGTCGCTATCTCCAGTTTGTCACACAGAGGAAGAATGATGCGACAAAGCTCGAAGTATCCTCAAACAGACGGCATTATATCCAAAACGTGTGGACTCTACGGCATTCCGCCAAAGTTTGACCTTGCAAAGACGAAACCTATTGTTCGCGCGCTGAGCTCGAGTATGACATAAGACCAGGCGAGTGGGGGGACATCGCCACCTCAGGTTCAGAAATGGTCCCTCATGCACGCGTTTGGCTTGGAATGGCAATAAGACAACATCACAACCCTACACTGCGTCTTGGACCGGAAAAAGCCGTACCTTAGGAAACCGAAAGCTTCCGAAAGTACGATCATGGTTGGAACGATATCCTTGGTAGTTGCAATGGAGTTGACAGAATGCAAGGCTTTGCAATTCGACAAAACATCCCAAACACGAAGTACGGGCTACGAGAATGTCTTCTTACTGTGCCGAATACCGATGCTCCAAAAATAGTAATAGTAGCTTCGTTCGTCCATCATGCAAAGATACCTTATGAGGATGGAAAAAGGAGAGAGTGATCGACATGGTGCAGGGGACAAGACTGGCGGCAGGATGGAAGGAATTTGAAGTCTTTTGATAGCTGAGAGGAAATCGGCACGGGCGGTCACTGCCACGTTCAGCTTGTAGACAGTCTAAGAATGATGAGTTCTAAACGAAGATCCGTATTACCTGCTTACCGGGCTAGCCGGCTGTCGTTCTGACAGGCTACGTCAACATGACGCTCAATCCTTCCTCACGGCAGCGGCCTGGAAATTGCTTAGACCTAGAATCCTATCTTCGGCGCTGATGTGGGTGATTGTCGGATCATTGATCGCCATTCTTCCGAGTTGAGTAGCCTAGATTATGGGGGGGAGATGAGACGGGAAGTACCGCGTAGTCATTGATTAGGCGACCGAGGCTGTGACGCAATGCCGACATGTTCTGATTGAAACTTTCACGCCTGGACGCTTTGTCAGGCCTTCGGGTTGCACCGCTAGACCTTCCTTGAACCGCGGGGCCAAAAGCATGCATCACTTCGAGCACTCCTTCGCCCCTGCGTACCCGTCTGGATGTGCAGAACTGATGGCCACGTGCCGCTAGGCGAATAACGTGGTCTCGATAAGCAAGAGCCCAACCCCAATGCCTGCATAAGCCATGCTCGCTTGGGTCTGAATGCACAGCACATACCTGTGCAAATCTTGCATACCGTTCACATGACCAGGAGATTTGCGGACCTTTTCTAAGAGGGCCATTTCCACCCACAGATCCACAGACAACCACTCCTTCAGTAGCAGACATAATTTTCTGGTTGGCGTGAAATGCGCCGCAGAGTCGTCATTATCGTCCCGTATTGAAGCAGTAACTTTACAGCCGCATTGGAGGAGTAATTGCAAGCCCGCGACATCTTGCCATGCCCTAAGAAGTCCACAGCAGCTCGAAAACTTCCATCCGAGTATAATTAACCGCTGTCACAAGTGCGCTACTAATTTCGGCTGAAATGTCGTTCCCGCATGAGTACCAGTTTATTGATGGCCAAGACAAGAATGCTCGAAAGAAGACGAGAGCTCACGTTACTCGAGAGTATTATCGGGAACGGAGATGGCAGCAGATCAACGCCTTCAAATCAGGAGAGGTGCCGGGCACCTTTCACGAACCGCCAAAGTCCAATTTCGTCGTTACTGTCACCAAGCTCGGGCAAGACGGCCTTGACACCTCCGAGATCAAACGCAAAAAGGGAAGCCACGCCAGCAAAAGTAGCGCAAACCGGTGCCCACCCTCCAAAGCATACTCGAAGCCTGACCGGTCCATCGAAGATGGAAAAGAAACAGCCAGTCAATCTCTGGTCAAGGCCTCACCAATCACGATTCTTGGCGCCGGGAGAGTGGACCCCTTCCAGACATTCCCTATTGAGGCTACTCGAGACATTCACCAGCTGGTGGACCACTGTATGTACCACTGGACTGTGTAGTTCGCGGCACTTCCTTACTGACTGTCTGCTAGACCATGTAGCCATACCATCTCTACTTCACCGTCAATGGGGACGCCGAGTTACCCATCCTATGCCCATCATTGATCTCTTTCAACTCTACCGCCAAGATGCGATATCATTTTTGGGCGTCCTTCATCATGCAGCTCATCATCTGACGAAGACTCATGGCGTGGACGTTGAGACACCACAAACGATCAACTTCAAGTACCAATCACTAAAATTGCTCAATGAGCGCATGGCTGTAGCAAAAGGTCCGCACGATGACGGTACTATCATCGCTGTGTGGCTGCTAGCCAACGCTGAGGTATGTTTTGCAATTTCTCCGTTGCTGCTATATGTCTGACAGCGTCAGCGGGTCTGGGGTAGCAAGGAAGTCGCGCGAATGCATTGGGGAGCCTTGAAGAGAATGATCCTCGACCGAGGTGGCTTTCCTGCTTTCGCCAACAATCATTTGATGCATACTAAACTGATATGGTATTCCAACCCGAGCCCGGACCTGCCAATTAGATGTAGCTAACGTCGACCAGGAGCTTCATCGCCCTGTCCGGAGCTTCACCAGAGGGCAATCCAGCCTATATTGACACGTTTGCCGAGTGCGCGGCCGACGAGAGGGGAACATCTACGGTCGCGCCTAGAAGTGCCTTTTATAGAAGCTGTGAGGAGTTCGTACGACTCTTCAACGACCGACGAGTAAATGCTCTGCGAGCTCTGCCAGCCTCGCGGGCTGATCGCGAATTTCAACAGCAGTTTCCGATGAGAACGACTTGCTTCAGACCCGGCACAAGAATGTATCACGCTTTCCGGCCTGTAGACACTCGCTATAGTCGGCCAGAGAAACGCCGCGCTGTCGACAATTGCCGTCTTGCTAGCTTGATCTACCTCAACGCCGTGATAGCGGAATATGGCAATTTCTCCGAGAAAACCGAACAATTCCTGGCGACTTTTTCCAGATTCGTCGAAGATGACGATTATGATTGCACCTTGTCTGCAGAACATCTGTTCTGGTCTCTTGTCCGCGGCATTGAACAACGCGCAGCTAATGAGAGGATTTGGATGGTTTCCCGGATGATGGGTGTTGTCAAGAGAGCGAACAAGCGCATGTGGGAAGAAATTGAAGAGGCACTTCGCTTGTTTCTCGTCATGCCCGAAGACACCTCCGATCTTATCAAGTACCTCTCGAGCTGGGATCCCGAGAAATTCCGTAAGGATGTCATGGCCTTTTCCGAACATGAATTGGAGACTCCGCCGAGCGATTCGAAAAACAACGACCCACCTTTCAAACTCGTTTTTAGCCCGGAGGACTCCGACTTTCTCCCTGAAACGCGAGACGCCCAGTGGTTCCAAGAAACCGAAGCTGCGGCTATAAGTGGCGTTGGCCCCCACCCGAAAATGGAAGAGACAATGCAGCGCTTGTCACTGTCTCCAAAATCGCACTTGAGTGACTACAACAGCCCAGATAATACACCTTGAGGCAATAGGTCGTCTTCGAATATGCAGACCAATTTCATTGTCGGTATGGCAGGGCGATGTACTCTACTTGTTGAATGGCTGATATGCGATCAGCTGGCCATGGCTGTTCAGGCACTAACCAGCTCCTTACCGCATTCTCCACTGGCGGCAAGAAGGAAGTGGGGAAGGGGAGTGGGAGCGAGAAGAAGGCGACCCCCGAGATTCAACAAACCACCGGAAAAGAGAAGTGCCGAATTAAGAATGGCGAAGGGGAGAGAAAAGAATAGAAGCGACCTGAAATCATACCGACATAGTGGGTGAAAGCACGAGCTGAAAAGAACTATGGACTGGCTCCCCACAACAACAATGAGATGCTATATCGAAGTGCACAAAGGAGATAAGAAAAATATGCTGGGAATTGCAACAGCATGAGACCGACGAACGTTGAAGTGAGGGACAACAAACAAGAAAGTACTTGTCCGGAAATTCACAGGCAACGGCAAGGGGCGGGAAGCGGAGCCCTATTACAGCGTCTAGGAATTGAAAGACTAGAGGCTCTGCAAAAGATACAGCAGCAGCATTACTTTCTCTGGACAAGTCCTGGCTGGCTTAAGCGACTTCCATTTCATGAAAATGGAGTACGTTGACACCCTGCGGGGCGGTACTAGTCAGAAAGATCAACATCCACACCTGACCTGGGTCTGAAGCGGAACAGATTGTGCAGTTCTTGGGAACTCTAGAGTCTAGATTAATCTGTGAGGAGCTGTGATATCCGCGGGCAGTATGGAAAGTGAGCAACATGGGGAGCCAGGGGTGGTACATGTACGATTCGGTGGACAGCTGGGCCCGACTCCTCACCGAAACAGGGGGTTTCTCCTTCTCGCCACACACCTGCTTAAACCCAGTCTATCCATGTTTCTTTCCGCTCAATCCCGCATGTTGTTGGAAGAATTCGCATGACAAGATCACCGGACGAAGCTGCCAGCCTTCCTCCTCAAGTTCTCACAGCCTCTCCACTGCAAACCTCAAACTTCTCAAAGTCGGCTTTAACTTCTTTATTTCATCAATCCCCATCTCGCCCACCTCGACCTGGACTTCCCACTCCGTACCCGTCTCCTCCCCCACAATGCGCCAGAGTCTCCTGAAACTCTCCGAATCATGGAAGTAAATCTTCCTGCCCGGCACGTCCGGCACGACATCCTCTTGCGCTTTGACGCACCCAAGCTGGTTCCCGAAGATCATCGACCCAGCTTCGGGCTTCAACATCTCGACCGCGCGCTTCGACAAAGTAAGCTGGTCGTCCCAGCCAAAGAGGTGGAAGAAAGCGCCGGCGAAGACGATGTTCATCTTGCCTCGTAACTGCGCAGGTATAGAGGGGCTGTTAAGCAGATCCGCGACGATAAACTGCGACTGCATAGTCGCCTTGTCCCTAAAGAGCTCAAAGCCGAGCTCGACGAAGCCGTCGCGGACATCCACACCGTACAACTGAGTCGGCGCCACGCCAGCGGCGATAAGCGTGCGCAGTTCTTGCCCAAGACCACAGCCGAGATCGACGAGCGTACTCTTGTCCTTGTTGTCCTCCTTGGCGAGCAGGCGCCTGAGCACGGTGCCGTAGGCCGGGTTCCTGGCAATGCGCATCTTCACGAACGTGAACATGCCCATGCACGGGTACGGGAACATTTCCCAGGCCCGGTCGCGCACGGCCTGGACATGGGACAGGACCTCTGCCGGCGGGATGCCGGCGTATTCTTCAAAGATCTTGCGCGGCTCTGGGTCAATGGATTCCAGAGTGGCCTTGTAGAATGGTTGCTCTTTAAGGCGGGCCGCCAGCTCGGCGCGGGATTCCGGTGAAGATGCCATGCTCTACTCGGTAGGGGGCTCTATGGTAGTTTCTGCTTTGTCGGCGGCTCAGAATGTGATTTGCGTCGGTGGCGCTTTGAGAATAGAGTGGGGAAATGTGGTGTATTTTGAGCCCGAGAAACGTGAACAAAGCAAGTTTAAAGATCTCAGACGTAGAGTTTTCGTGCAGGTATTTCAGACCCACTCTCCCCAGATAAAACGACGGAGAGTTTCCGGATTAGAAAGTGGTATGCCTTTTCTATCGAGTACTTGAGTGAGTGACAGAGAGATTAAGGAAGGGGTGGGGGGAAATGATCGCCATACCTTATTGATGTTGGCCTGAGTTCGGAACACGGGTAACGAATGGCTCCGACGACGTTCTCGGACTCTGGTGCTGCCTCCCTGCTTTTGATAGGCGCCTTCTAATTTGATACCCTACTTTGCCTACGATGTGAGATGGGTGGTTGTTGAAGTTGGACCGGGGTAGGTTCCTTTTGATTGAGTGAGGGGTACTGAAAATAGGCATCAATCCAAGCGAGTCCAGATCGGGCGCTTCCCGCGAGGGCACGCATGGGTTCGTCACGCTTTCATCCTGGAACCGGCTGACATTCTGAAGTGGATGCCTGAGTCAAGGCTTCCATTTGTTAGAGCTCAAGCGGGTAAGGTCCTTGGGCTGTTTGGGTGGGGTTGTAAGCTTTGATCATGCTATGTAGTCTGCTATAGCCTTGCACGCCCATACTCAGCCGACAGTGCTTTTCAAGCAAGCTACCTTAGGTCGTGAACGTTCCGTCCCATTTGTACGTGAGACCGTAGCAAGGCCCCTGACTCCTGGCCCTCTGGAAACTGTACTTGGCCTTCCACAACAGCGCTGTTTCGCTGGACATCCAGCTGCGCCTGCACAACCTCACAAGCTTCGTAATGAGCCGAGGCCACTTCCATAATTTCAGGCCCCGAGGGCTCATCATCGATATACGCCTGTGATGTCTTCATCGCCTATTGTCCCCGACCTGTTTATAGATCATTGTTGCCATCGTGTCACGTATTTGCTCCACCACTAGCCCGTCCGTTACCGTTAGGCATGGATCTCAAGTGGTATCACTTGGCCTACCATCGGAACCGGTGATCCCGCCAGCTCTCCGTGCATAGCTCTTGGGCCATCCACAGGTGTTCATTCGGTATTTCAATCTCCCAGAAGACGTCGTTCTGCCATATTGTAAGGCACGCACTGACGATCAACCCCTCCGCTACCTTTTCTAGAAGGTCAAGGTGCTCGCTTTTGCTGGTAGCTCTGTCAAAAGGCCTGACGAACCATGTTTCTTAGCAACGATGAGTTCTTCGCTATAGCGCGATGCTTCAAACATAACAGATCCGTGGGAGTAATTTCCAGAAGCTCTGATGTGAACCCGTACACATGCATCGCCCAGATAGTCATGAATGGAATTGTCAATTTGAGTACTCCTTGTCAATAGTTTGTCCTTATACAGCCTGTCTTAGCCGAAAAGGAGCATCTTCCGGGCGTGGGAATTCCAGAATTTGGGGCTACTTAGCGCTCCGTCTCTAAACCTGGATTTTGATGCAATGGACTTCTCGGTTATGTGGGCCGGGTCATTTCGCAAGTGTTGAGAAGAGTTCGTAAGCTGGCTGACAGTCGAGCGTTCTAAGTCATCGGGATCGATTACATAGAACAAGGAATCTGAGTTGCATGACTCTAACGATGGTTGATGTCGACCTTGTGCGTTCATCCCTGTCCAGCCGGAGGTTTTCAATGACTCTTCAATTGTGCGATCAGGTCTGATGGAAAATTTCCCAGGAATGTCCTTCACGGAGGTAGAAGAGCATTCTTGATATCGAGCTTCACCATCTACGGCCAAGGTGGGGTTGTCCTCTGCTGAAAGGCCGTCATTTCTGCTCCGGGACTTGTCCTTTGCCAAGTTTCTCTTATACCTTGGGTATCGCGCGGACTGTTGGTCTTTAGGCCCGTTTTCCGTTGAGAGCCGTATGGTTCGGTCCCAGTGTAACTTGCATATGGCTGCACGCAGAGCACTTTCAGCTGTCTCCAAATAACCGAGGTTGCTTTCGGAGTATGACCGCGTGATGGCAATCTGATTCTCTTTTTGCGGGTTAGCTGTCAACGAGCAGCTAGCTTTAAACGATTTGCTGGGCGTACGATCGTGTTGCTGAGTTGTTTATGCTCTCAAAGGCGACGAAATAGTGGAAATGAGCCTCGAGATCTGAACCGAACAGGGGAAAATAGTATGGTGTTCGACCTAGAACACAGCCCGGCAAGAAAGAACAGGGTGATGCGAACCACTGCTGCACAGAGGGGAAGCCCATGAGAGCCTTAAGTATGTTGTTACTCTCTTTCAATAAAGGAAACAAGCGATGGGTGATTGTAGCGTATTCCTTGTCACTGCGAAGCCGACAGCGCCGACCAACGGATCAAGCAGGTTGTCTTCGAGGTGAACCGATTCCATAATAATCTCTTAGCCGCTTTGTTCGAAGGTATTGATGCCAACTTATTTTTCGAAACATACTGAACATCTTATGTCATTCATATTTGGTCCTTTCAGTCCTCTTGCCCTAGCCGTGCAAGTTGATCGACAAAGTCCTCTGCGTTGACCATTTCCGTACTTCCGTAGACCACTCTTCTGGTTCTTGTCCCCCCAGATGAGATGGTTGATGAACCCACCGCACTCCCGGATGCACTTGTGCGTTTGACCCACTCCTGCAGGTTTCCATACTCGTCCATGCTCCCTCCGCCAACAGTGAAGACAATGGCCTCGCTGAAGCCCTGCCTGCGTTGACCAAAACTTGCGCCAGTACCCGGCCCACTACTACCAAGCCCGCCTGGCATGCCAGTCCCGTTCCTTGATGGCGGGTTTGGGGTCGTGCCTCTTGCGTGCGCGTTGCGCGGGTCAAAATACAAGTAATTTTCTGTCTTCGCAATCGCCGACGACGATGCTGCCGGCGGGTCCATGATGGACTCCACAATCTTCGTCACGGTGAGGTCACGATTGGCAGGGAGGAAGTTCTTAACGCCAGAAACAAGAGACTCCAGGTTGACATTGCCCAAGGCACCCGAAGTTATCCTGTCCGTAAAGTTCTTGGACAACGCTGTCAGGCCGCCGAAAAGTGGTTGCTGCTGTGGCTGAGAAGCAGTTGCTGTCGAGGACATCATAGTCAACTTCGTTTCAAGCCTCACACGCTGTATGTATTTGAGCGCAGGGAGGAAATTAGAACAGCCAGCTGCGAGAAGTGCTTCTTCAATGCGAGACATCTCCGCCTTAGAAGGTTCTGACTCAGCGGAAAGATACCAGATTATGAATATCCGCAGCTTGTCAAGAGGATCATTGCCTCTATCTTCGGAAGTGATCAGTTGAAGCATTTGCGTGAACGTCTGCTTTGTGATGTTTTCTTCTAACTGGAAAAAGTCGTCGAGATGCCGATTCTTTATCCCCGTTAACAACGCTGTCGCAATGTTCATATGCATATCAAGCGTAGCCTTCCGCTCGCGCAGTTCTGGCAGGAGTTTTATCGCTGCTTGTAGGTGTTGTGCCGAGGCCGAATTGTCGTTGAGATCCTCAATGCTTGAGACGCCAGTCCTCTTGGTAATGTCGTCAGCATCACTTCTGTACTTTGACAGCTCTGAGTCTATGTCCTCTGCAACTTGGGGGAAAGGCGCGCCAGCATTCCGTGTCCAAAAGAAGTCGTTGCTATTAAGGTCGTAGGAGCGCGTCTTTGGCGCAGAGGCCGAATCCTCTGTGACGGTAACCGTTATTCTGTTGAGGTGCATCTTCAGAACATCATGGACAAGTGATTGGTAAGTCCACGAATGTGAGAGCATGGGGATTCTAAAATGGCGAGAGCCGATGTGTCAGTTTCGCGTAAAATACCGCTAAATAACGCCGGCGCTTGTATCATGGAGTAGAATAGGGATAGGGAGGGCGGCACGTACAGATCAACCTTCCGGTCCAATATAATCAGCACAGGGCGGGAAGTTGGCACAAAGGAGCCAGAGGTTGGCCTTTGACCACCAGTAGAGAACAGATTGTCCTTCGAATTGAGAACGTGATCTCTCAATTTCCTGTCAAGCTTGCTGGCTATGGCTTGAGCGGCCGTGCCTGGAGGGCACCTTATGATAGGTATAGATCCTAATGTCGCGCAGACGGAGAAGATACCGCTCACGATTCGATCTATAGCCGAATCCAACTCTTCGTCTGACGGTTTTGCGCTATTTAGCGTCCAATAAGCTTCTTTACCCATTCCCAAGCTGAAGAGATCCGGCTCTGCAACAATGAAGTTCAAATACTGATCGTATATTTGTGCGATATGCTCGCTGGTGTTGGTCGAAGCTATCTCGGCTGCAAAATCTTCTAGAAGAGGCCGAGGGACGGAGGAGAGGAAGCTGACGTAGGCAGGGGTGTAGAGGCCGCGAGCCAGATCGGAGCATATCAACTTTACGTTTTTTTCAGTCGGTTCGACAAGGTAAAGGACCGGAACGTCTGGAATGGGATACCGCTGGGCCATGATATTGAGGTGGATGGTAACCCCTCTACTTCGTAGATCGTTGACCCTCATGACACTGCTGATCTTTTGAATGCATGCGACATTAGCGCCACCCCAGTTCACAAGAGCGAGAGCTTACGATGTCCCTCCCCATGTCATCGAAAACAAGAACTTTCCAAGGCTCTCCATTTTCGTTCAGAATAGTAGGCTGTGGACCTAGTCCATTCGGTGCAGCTTCGTGTGGCGAACTTGCAGGGTCCGCCACTTCCTTGTTCAAGTTGAGAACCCTCTCGATCGCATGTATCTGTCGGTCCCTGAGGGACTGCATTTTGAGAGCCATCGGACTGACCGATGGTGATAAGAGGCCGTTCAGACGGAAGTGAAGTGACTGCAATTAAGAAGAAGGGCTCCGCTGAGATGATGCATGCTCAACGACCAGCTTACATTGGAAATCGTGGTGCAAAGGACATGCTGGCCTTGGAGGACCTGCGAAAGCTGTCCATCTGATCAAAGAATTCCGTAACTTTTTTTTTTGGCGCCGAAGCCAAGCTTTAGCTGACGCCGGGTGCGCTAGGGGCAGTTTCTGGTGAAGTTCCTTGGAAGGCTACTCTAAACTCACAACCTCATCAGACTGAAAATCACAACATCCAGCTCTTACCTTTCAACCGCAGTCCACCCATCGTAATCCAATCATACAAGCTCAATAACTGGCAGAGCTAGATAAGTGCCTTGTGTATGGGACAGTTTCTGTTGCTCCCGCAGATCAGGGGTTGGGGGTGAAGCTGGAGTGACAGTTCGCTGGTCAGGTCGCGTCATTAGGTGCTTAAAGGTATCACAGAGAGCAGACGTTCGCGCATAAGCTGCCTTGAGTACTCGAGACTTAAGCGAGATTCATCTTCGCACAAGTGCACTGTCTATGTGTGCTCTTGCGGGCGGTCTGAATCAAGTGATCTGGTGGCGATATTGCGGCTACTCGCAACAGGCTGCAGCTCGATCAGGAGTCTCGGCCACCAAATTACATTGTCTTCACCGTGCCAGATTTCACAAATCCTCACGCCAGAGGAGGCAAAATCCATTTTCGACTGCGTTGCAGCGCTTGAGCCACCAAATGTCCATTATTTGCCTTGTGCAGGACGGCTCCTCCTAAAAGCGGCGGAGACTAAAATTTTTCGCTAAGTCGCATCGCCCGTGTTTGATATCACGTGACCGATAGTCACGTGACCCCGCTGTCGTCCTCAGCATGGATTCGTCCGCACCAAACGGTTCACATCAGCAAGACAGACAAAATGGCACGAATTTCAATCATCTCTTCGACGGCATACAGGATTATCCATTTGCTTCTGACGACTTCATGTACGATGCCGCTTTCTATCCGCCGAATTCTGAGCAGCCCCCGGCCTTTTCACACCAACCGATCGTGTCCGACCCAAGCTGGAACCAGAACGCCCTGCAGCAACAACCCAGTGATCCGGGAATCAACAGCTATGGCACTTTGCAAAACACATATCAGAACCAACCATACAACCAACCTCCTTTCCAGTTCGTACCACCGACATACGACCCACGAACCATGTCTCGCCCATCACCTTCACCAGGTCCATACTCCAGCTACCAATTCCAAACCCCTATGACCTATGGCGGTGGAGATCCAAGTCTTGCGCCCTCGCAAAGCTTCCACCAACAGCAAAGCCTCGCCCAACAGCGATCGCCGTCAATTCAAACGACAACCTTTCCGGCTCAGCAGCCTCACGGTCCATATTTCAACTACGGCGCACGTCCAGGTCTTCAACAAAATCTCCAGGTAATGCTGCCTGCCACATAACCATAGGAAAAATCGTACTAACCATATGAAAAGGGTGTCAATCTTTCAAACTTCAGTAGCTACTCAGAGCCAGGCTCAAGGCCTGCCAATACCTTCATTGACCCTTCTTTTCTCACTGCCAACGGTGTTGCTGTTAGCCAACCAGACCAATACAATGGTGAGCAAGCCTATGTCATGCTCGAAAGCTCTCGCTTATACGTGTTTAGCATCCTTGCACCGACCCGACAGCCGTCAAGCCTCCGTGGCCTCTACATCTCATCTCGGTGTACCTTCACATGGTGAGCCTTTTCCCTCCCCTTTCTCTGCCAATAACTGACCGTACAGGCCTCACTCAAACGCTGCAGCCTATCCTACAGAACAAAGTATCCATCCACGATAACTCCTCCGGCCAGAGTGGTGGGTTGCTCTCTTTCGGCATAGATTTACAAACTGACGCGGGGGCAGATCCTTCCATGGCACCAAAACCAGTGAAGGCACCTGCAAAGCCACGGAAACCAAAAGATCCAAATGCACCCAAACGACCCAGGGGAAGACCACGGAAGGACGGCACCTTACCTCGCGTCAAGCAAGAGGGCAAATCACCGCCTTCGTCTTATGACTCTGAATCGGACTCAGACCTTGAGATTGAAGAGCCGCCAGAGCCGATGCCCGAAATTCTCAAAAATGATCGGCCAAACGACTTTGACGGCAAAGTGCTCTTTGACACCGTACAGGCTGTCTGGTTCCCTCGCAACAAACTTGCGGTTCCTGACAACATCCGTGCTGGTATTGCACAATTTGGCGAGACTATTCGGAAGTTGCGGGATGCCTGGAAAGCCAAAAATGCAGCTCTTCAGCAAGCAGAGAATGCAAATTCCAGCAATGTGCCAATCCTCAAAGAAGAAGTTGGGCAATATCGTCGCCTAATGCAAAACGTGGCCAAGACAGCGGTAGAGCTGGGACACCCAGCACATCTCAAGAAGTACGTATACACTTCCCCCTTTTCCCTTCACGGTCGGCAGATGTCTGCCGGAAGCCCATGGTTCGCTATGGAAATTGTCAGCAAATACGTTCAAGTAGAGGTGAAGATCTGGCCCATATTCCAGAGACTTGATAATTGCCATAGTAAAGGCCTAGCACTATTTTTTGACTGCCGTAAGGCAAAAGGCCAGGCTCGGCATTATTTGTCCCAGGTCTTCGAAAATAATTCCACTTCAATGTCAAGCCAAAAAACAGAGCAAGTTAATTGTCAGTTCAAAGCATTTTGACTGACGAGCTGTTCTCGCATCTTTTGATGCTGTCTTGGATATGGCCGTTCAACACCTGTACCTGCGGTTGCAAATGATGCTATATACTATGCCCAAAATTTCTGAATTAATGCTAATAATCGCCCAGACTTGGTGAAAATGTCTTCACGTTATCTGCTCTCCAAGCAGTCCTCCTTGATCGGTTCAATGCCGGAGACTATAATGGATCTTTGGTAACGGCCATATTAACGGTAAGAATTTCCGATCTTTATAGTCGCTTGTGGCTAATTGTATCATCCAGTTGGTCACAGAATTCGAGACCGTTGACCAAGAGATGCTTGAGACCGCAAAAATGGCCAAGATACTGGTCAGGCTTACCAAGAAAGCTGACAATGAATGCAAGACGCTTGCTCAAAAAATTCTCGAAAATGCAGTCGCTGCTAGCAAAGAAAAGTCCAGCAAATCCAAGCTTGAAGGCCCACAGTCTCCAGCATCCGTCAACGGTACCACAAAACCGTCCCAAGGATCGAGTCCACAGGTTGCCATTCCACCTCCCCAAGGTCCTGTCACTGCTGTGGCAGGTGTTAAGCGACCAAGGGAGACGGAGGGGGGAATTCCATCAGCGACAAAGCGTACAACCGTCCCGCCAAGTTCTCGACCTGTTGTGCAGGCCTCAAAACCAATTGCTCTTCAGGCTGCCGAACGCAAACGCGTGGATGCCGCGGCTTCTAGTGCTAAGGCATCGGATTCTATTATGAATGGCGCGGTAAATGCACCTGCGGGAAAGCCTAAAGGAACTGTCGTAGCACCATCAAAGCCAGCTACTAGTGTATTCTCAACATTGGTCTCTGCCTCCAAGAAGCCAGGTACATCTATCGCTGCGAGAGCTGCTGCGGCCAAGGACAAACCCAGTCCAAGCACGGTGGTTAAGAAAGAATCGCCTCCGCCAGCACCCGCCCCAGCGGCACCTCCCAAGTCATCTTTTTCATTCATGGACACGTTGGCAGACATGAGTAAGACGAAGGAAGCCGAACCAAAGAAGATTGACGACCGACCTCCGGAAACGGAAGAAGAGCGAACGAAAAGATTGCGCAAGGAAGAGAGACGGAAGCTTCGCGTATCTTGGCGACCCGAGGACAGTCTTGTCGAAATCCGGATCTTTACGCATGACCCAGAGGAAGAAATTGGCCAGACGGACAGCATGATGCGGGATGTCACTGATATAGGTGGCGAAGGAAGAATGCTCAAGCTCCACCGGGACCTGAACGACCTAGACGACGATGAGGAAACACAAGCCACAGGCGAAGATTTGGAACCTTACGTCTTCCCGTCGGAGATCGACTTCGATGAGCTCGAGTCTCATATCCGCATGCAAAACTTCATTAAATATGGTGGTACACAAAAGCCGGAAAGTCCAGAGAGTGAAGCTCAAGCTCGTCGTGAAGAAAACACGTTGATGGTGGTCTACACACTGCCGTCCGAAGTACCTCCATCACCAAAGGAACCACCTGCTCCCAGTGACGACGAAGAATATACACCTCTTACGTCATTTGGTTCTCCGAATGAGCAGACCAGATCCCGGGAAGCGAAATACCTTACTGAGCTGCAAGCAAGACAGCCAGTAGCAACTCCAGCTTTCGACCTGAACGCTCTGCTGCAGCAGATAAAGCCGGGGCAGTCACAACAGCAGCAACAAAGCAGCATGACAAGCCTCGACCAAACGATAGCAGCTCTCAGTCAGCAGCAGCAACAACAACAACAACAACAACCTCAGCAACAGCCCCTTGGAGGCACGGGTCTAGATTTGTCCAAACTACTAGCTGTCGTTAATGCGCAAAACCAACTACGAGCACAGCAACAATCCCAGTTTCCGGCTCCAGCACCCGCGACCCAAGCCGGCACTCCTAACCTGGCCGCGTTGCTCGCACAAATGCAGGGTCAAGCTGCGCCCCAACCAGCATATCCACACATGCCGGCTCTACCAGTCGGTATCAGCAATCCCAACCCATATCCTGGTCCAGACAACGAGTACTCGCGAAAACATGGTCGCAATGATCCTGCAGCTGACGACCACGATCGGGTTTGGAACAAGAAGAAGAAGGCTGGTGGCGCCGGTGGAATTGGCTCACAGAACAAGAACCACCCGAACTTCAAGACCGTTGTTTGCAAGTTCTGGCAAGAAGGCAAATGCCTTAAGGGGGACGACTGTACTTTTAGACATGATGAAGGGTTGAATTAGACTTGACGTCTAAGCGCAGGGGATACCATTCGTTTTTTGTCTGTTATTGCATCGCATTACATTACATTGCATTGCATAGCATATTGGCACTGGGAGCATTGCTTGGGCGCTAACGGGGGCCATCGGCGAGTGGCAAAAGCCCTTGAGCTGAGCCGAGTGGAGATCTTTTTTTTTGGACCACACTCAAAGCCAAGCATAGGGGTGCATTTCTTTCAGGCGGATGACCACATGTTGTATGTATTATACACATCGTCGATGTCATACCCGAGCTGGGCTGGGTATTGGGGGATTCGCGAAATCTAATGTGATTGAGCGGTAACTGTTTGCTGGTAGCTTCTGCTCATTCGCATACCACATAAACCAAATCAAAGATTTCGAAATACCTTGATTGTATTCGATGGGGGTTTCGTTTGTACGTATCTAGCAATTGCACAATACATTGGAGATAGGCAGTGAAGCTCGGGTTGCGAGGGATGTGGAGACCAGTTCACAATAGAAGGCGATTCTACACCTGTATCAGAAGAATTCTTGGGTAGCATTGATGGTCTCAATAATTCATTAGTGTAGAGTCTGTCTAGTCTTTACGTATGACCTGTTGACCACGTGTTTCTGGGTAGTCTTCCTTTGCGAAAGCACCCCTTGCATATCGTCGAAGCTCGTACGATTGCTGTCTAGACCGAGCGGAATCTTTGCGAAAACGCCATGCCCATTTTCCATCAGTTCATCGTGCCTACAAGTAAGAACACATGCTACATCTTCCACCCATTATCACCCCCGTGCATCGTCTTGGTGTCTGAACAGGTGGGGAAGATGGCGGCTGAAGAGGTTGGACTTTCGGCCGTCCTACAGTAATGAGAATCAAGGATCAAAGGTCCTTCTTCTTCTTCAGGCACCGTAAAACCAATATTCAGCAGCGTAGGAAACTTCGAAACACTCGCTTAGCCCGACGCAACTCGTAGGAATAGCGCCACCAGCCGCCTTGACGCGATAGACTTCCCAGCCGTCCGGTACTAAGTGACTGAGCCCAGTAGCTGTTGGCCTGTATTCGGTGAGGGAATGGTAGTGTCGGCCTGTAGAAAGAACGGTTGGTACCCTGCGAGGGCAACCATTGTCATGCTGAGTTGAAGTTTATATCTCGCCGATACACTTCAGAGATGAGTTGGCGTAGTCGAACAGGTAGAATTTAGAGATGAGGTTGTGGAGTGTTGATTCTGTGGGCATGTATTGGATCAGAGCTGCAACGTCGTAGAGTTCCGCCTGCTGAGAAATGTAGAAGAGAGGAGCAATGGGCGATCCAGAACTGCAGTCCTAGGACAAGTTGCCGCGGGCGAAGGTGAGGGCGATGAGGAGGGGGAGCGGGGAGGGAGTTGACCTGATACTGCTTAGCTTTGGAAGTGAAGGTGAAGCTGTGGTGAAGATATCGGACAGTTGGGTGAGTCCTGGTACGTCCAATCTGCTTTCGAGAGGTAGTGTACCCCGACTCTGAGATAGGTAGGACCATATCAAGATCACTGCGCTTGTTGAATTGACGAATAGCTCCGGTCATGGTAGAAAACATGGCTGAAGTGGCTAAGGTGAGAAAAGCAAACGACATGATCTTGGAGAGAGCCATTGACCTTCCTGCCAGAGACGAGTGGCGAGAGCAGAGGTCTGAAGGCTTGAGGATTAGGTTCGAATGGGAGGCTGGCAATGAGTGACTGAGGTAAGGAAGCTGAATTTTGAGGTTGTAGAGGATGTGGTGAAAGCGGGAATCAGCGCAAGGTATATTTTGGTGAATAGAGCCTTAGCTCCGAGGGTGGTCGGGCTGGGCTAGATGTGGCACCAACCGTGTTCTTGACGATATTTTGTGAAGGGTCAAGGGATAGTAAATACAGGTAGTGTTTTTCCTGAAGGACTTGGGAGTATCACGGATGAAAGGAACGACTTGCACAACACTGCCATAATCTTCATTCCTTTCCCGTCCAACAGATTTCGCATTCAGCTATCCAGATCTATATCCATTAGTCGCTCGTGTGAGAGGAGAATCTCGTCAACCCTGGAATGCATGTTACACACACAGACGGATCTGCAGATGCCGTGTACAATTTTTGTGGCAAATTGTTTGCCGTCGTCCCACATATGCATTTTTGTCCAATCCAACACCTCGCTAAAGGCCAGCAAGATAGTAAAACAATGGATGAAGTAGGCTCAGTCGACCCGGACCACGGCGAGATAGCCTGGCCACGTGGCTTCAACTTCACCTAGTCGATATCGAAGTCTTTCCTTGGTCGCTCTTGCTCGGTGCTTTGATTGCCATTGAGCCAGACTTGCTTCCACGGTCCGTCCGGCCCAAATGCGTCGGCACGGTCTTTTCTCATCCCCTCGAGCACGCCTACGATCCCACCGCTCCGCAGTCTCTCCAATACAACATTCATCCCTGTTCTTCCATTGACAAGAGCCGTCTTTGTCCTTTTCATGCCGAGTATTTCGATTGTTTTTTGTATTCCTGACGTTGACCAGGATGTGAAAAACCCCTGTTTTGGCACCTCCTCTTCACTCTGTATCGCTGGAGAGTCTGCCTTCTTGCCACGACCGGCTTTCACAGCCTGTCCCAGCCTTGATACAAAGGTCACTGTCGTTTTGCATGATGTCCGGCTCGTGTCTCTTGTCCCTTGTATGTCTAAATCTGGACCCCCCAGCTTGTCAACCTCGGTGTCTGTTGGCATCGGCTGCCTTGTGTAGAATTGATGCTCGCGGACACTCAAGATACCCGTCCACTCCATATTCCTCGATTCAGCTTCCATCCAGCCTTCTTTGATGTCGACGACGCTCTTCTCGAGCACATAGCTCTGGCTTGCTCCTCCGGGACCAGCAAGGCCTTTCGGTAGCAACTTCAGAATACCAGACGGTACTTTGGACTTCTTGTTGTGAAGGCGCACGCTGACCAGGCGTCCCTTCGAGTCCAGATACCGGTCAATGACATCAGTACTCAGGACATGTTTGGCGTAGGGGTTAGGATAACGGAGGAAGTAGGCGAGGGTGACGGCAGGGAAGGTGTAGTTATAATCGCTGGTTTGCGTGTAGATTTTCATGCTTGTATGCAATGTTGTCGCAGGTGGGCACGATGAACGACCTCCTTTTACTCATCAACTGCAGCTCGAGCTTTGCAATCACTGTCTCGTGACCTAGCCGGATTTGGCTCTAGTTTGGGCAGAATATGCGGGGAGCGTTTTTATGCAGCCGCAGCCTTGGCATTTGCGAAACAAATCGAGATACGCAGTTCTGAACAGTGGGCCAAATTTGCGGGCACCGGCGACCCTGTGAATCTGATCGCCATCCCGAAGTGCCCCTGAGTTGTCCCAGCTTTTTGTCAATTGCCTTACCGAGACGAAGGACTCTTTTGAAGAGGGGAGCCTTGTAAAGCCAGGGTAGCCGATTGACTCATAGCATGCGATTAACTCTTCTGAGAGAGATAAATTCCGCCTAGCATCTATAACATTTTCCCCAGACTGCAACCTATTTCCTCTACACCGAAATCGGGCGAGCTCATCATTTCGCAATTATGGCCGACGAACCAGGCCAGCCTCCTGCCCTTACCACCCTCTCTCTTGCTGAAAATGCTCCCTCCTCAAAAGCTGTTGAACAGCGCATCACACCTTTCGATGTGTCAGGCGGAGTAGATGATACCGGAAAATTACTGGGCATAGACTAGTATGTGTTTCCCGTAATCGGTGATGTTGATATGGAATTTTGCGAACATGGAAAGAATGCTTTCGAAAAGGCTATGGATACACCTGCATCTCCACGCATATTCTCTTGCAAAACGACTCCTCCATTTCGTTATTGTGCGCTCTAATGATCTGAGTACACATTGCTGATTGTACGGGTTGCGGCCCAACTAGTTTGAAATTGACACGCGACTTTGGAGCCACACCGATAACAGCAGATCTCATTGAGCGCTTCGAGAAAGTCACAAAACACAAGGCGCACAGATTTATGCGTGAGTTAGGTCGCCGTGGCTTTGCAGATACATGCTAAGAGAAAGAATAGGAAGAGGAATGGTTTTGAGCCATAGGGATTTGAATAAGATATTGGATAGGTATGAGAAGGGAGAGCCTTTCTATGTCTACACCGGACGAGGACCAAGCAGCGACAGTATGCACATTGGCCACTCGATCCCGTTCGAGTTCACAAAGTGGTTGCAAGATGTCTTCGACGTTCCCTTAATCATCATGCTCACGGACGACGAAAAGTTCATGCACAGCAAAAAGATCAAGATCGAAGATGCCGAGCGATATGCCCGAGAGAATGCCAAAGATATCATCGGAATTGGCTTCGACCCCAAAAAAACATTCATCTTCTCGGACTACGATTTCATGGGCGGCGCATTCTACAAAAATGTTACGATGATGGCCAAGAGGATAACAATCAACAGTGTCATGGGCACATTTGGTTTCAACCAGAGCAACAACATCGGCGAGTTCTTTTTTCCTGCAGTGCAATCCGCAACGGCATTTGCGACCTCTTTTCCCCACATATTTGGCGCCGATCCCCTGAAGGCCAGACAAATTCCATGCCTCATTCCGTGCGCGATAGACCAGGATCCATATTTCCGGCAATGTAGAGAGCATGCCGAGGAGATGAAATATAAGAAGCCCGCTCTCATTCACTCCATCTTTCTGCCTGCTCTCCAAGGGCCTGGGTCAAAGATGTCCGCATCTGTGGACGCGTCAGCCATCTTCCTGACAGACACACCCGCCCAAATCAAGAAGAAGATAAACAAATACGCCTTCTCGGGCGGACAAGACACGGAGGAGAAACATCGCGAACTTGGTGGTAGGGCGGACCAAGACGTTGCGTTTCAGTACCTCAAATTTTTCATGGAGGACGATGACGAGCTTGAGCAGATTCGGCAAAAGTACGAGAAGGGCGAACTGTTGACGGGCGAGCTGAAGGCCATCTGCATAAAGTATCTCCAGGAGTATGTGGGGGCGTTTCAGGAAAGGAGGGTTAAAGTGACCGAGGAGGTGAGGCAGGAGTTCATGAGTGAGCGGCCATTGACTTACGGCGGAAACCCAAATCCGGTAGTGGTGGAGAAGGCTCCAAAGGCCCCGAAAGAGCCTGAGACAGCAAAAACCTCGAGTAAGGCGGACGCGAGCGAGGTTAAGGGGCACAGCAGAGGAAAAAGCACGACTAAGGCGGACGCTGCCGAAGTTAAGGGGCATACTAGAGGGAAGAGTACAGCGAAGGCGAATGGAGATGCGAAATGACTTGATGAAGCTAACGACTGCCCTGGAAACTCCTACTAAGAAGAGCGCAAGACCCATGAGCGTATGGTGCTAAAGCTAGGTTGCAAGATATCCCCTAGAAATGATAGAATTCGCTTGTTTGCTCACCATACATCCATCTATATTTCACCACCCTTGTTTCATGGTCGATCTTCTTCGTACTCCTCCCACCATGTCCCATACCTATACCCAGGCTGAAGATTCCTCTCCATGCAGCCTCGCCTCTGAGGACGGCTATGTTGTAGTCGCTGCGATATCCGTGGACGGCTCACTTCAGACTGGTCGTGCACTTCGCTTGAGTTGGGTCCCGATGGTGAAAACCCGGCTAACTTGGCCCCTGTGGTTTGGCTTTTATGCGATTTCTTGAAATAATGCTTCATACATCACGGCACCCAGGTGGTGGATCGTACGGAGGTTGATATTCTGCTGCGCCGTTGATGGGAATCTACTGACGACTCTGTCTCTGGTGAGGAGGCTGTCGCTGACTCTTCTGCGCTTTCGGATAGGGATGACGGGAGACTGGTTGGAGACTCTGGGTCAGGAGAATGGAATGACGCACGGCCTGCTAATTTGGCTTCGTCCTCCGCCATGAGAGCACCATCCTCTTGGCAAGAGCTTTCTGGTTGGACGTTTCGCTCAGGGTCAAGGTCAGTAACATCCACTTCCTCGTTCTATGAGTGAATAAGATCCCATCCATGATTTCGCAATCGGCGTTCACTAGCAAACCTTCGGGCTCTACTGTCACAGATATCGAACTGGCTGCGCGTCTGTACGCTGCGGTGCAATGGACTGATTGCGTAGTTCCATAGCGGGCACAATTAGATATAAGGCTTGCTTCGTTGGCAACGTGGACTTCTATGAGGTGGACGCCATAAGTCGTTTGAAAACAACTGTTCCCAAAAGGGAGGTCTTCTTAGGAAACAAGGCGCCTACCGGGTCATTGGTGAACAAGTCAGCGGCTTCTAGGTCTCCGGGCCTGCCAAAGGACACGCCGAAAGAGATAGATGATTTCGAGTTTATGTTCTGTTTTCTTGGCCGAGGGAATGATGGCTCTTTCCGAAGGACGGTAAGCCTTCGAAAAGCTCCAGCCCCTCATCATCAGAGAACCTCGTGGCAATCGACTGAGGCTAGTTGAATGTTTTCACTATCGCTAACATGCAGTCTCGTTGGAAGGCGCGGAGGTAGATGTTGATTCTCTTGATGGAAGGGGACGGCCTCGGCTCACGTTCTTTGAGTGCATCTTGCGGGTGAGGATTGGTAGAGTATCGAGAGCGTAATCTTGAGGTTTAGTGAGTACGTTAGGGGGATCATCAAGCTAGGTTTGTGTAGCTCCATTGCCAGAGGTGTCTTGGAGTCCGCCTGAGACATGGCCACCTGTCTAAGAGTGCTTGCAGAGGTTCATTGGTTAGAGAGATAGGAGATCTTATTGAGCGAGTGTGGAAAAGAACAAGCCCGTGCATGGGAGGTGAGGCGAAGAAGGGAGTTAAAAGATTTGTGAAGCTGGCTAAGGTGACAACTTGTTACCGTCAACGTTGAACATTGAGAGGAGAATCTCTATGGACCGCAGACTCTGTGTTCATTTGTATCGGCCAAGTCACAAACATAAGGCAAAAGCTCCGTAAATACAACGCCCGAAATTCAGCACTTAGCTCAGCTTGATGCAGCACATTCCGGACAGGAGAGATAGTGGCCGCGACGACGTCCAGTTTGCTCTCAGGAAATCCGGGAACGACTGAATTGAGTATTGCACAACGTCCTGTCTGGTATATGAACAAGGTTGAGCAGAAGAGACAAGTGCATGCCGCAAGATACATTCCTTGCAGAAGATGCCCTAGGCTAAATCCTAGGCCAGCCGAAGTGAGCCGCAAGTGAGACTCGAAAAGAGTCAGATAGAATTCATATGAAAAGGGACGGTTTGATACTGATAGATATCAACGATTGACCGCTAGTAACGAACATGGTGAGACTTTGGGGGCCATCGGTACGAAGGAGGGCTTAATGGGATATTAGACGGGAAGGTTACTCTTGGAAGAGAGCATCGCTTCTGGAGCAATGGAATATGAAGACCAATACCACGATGATTTTCGTCAGCTTAAAGATTGTCTCCCGGTCAGTCGTGTAGATGCAAGGATCCCATGATGAAACCTCTGACACCATTGCTGATCCATACCGTCTCTCCATCACGAAGGCTGTCGACCTTGACGATTTCTTCCGCGCAGAGACAGCTCTCTAGGGCGACACGCCGAGTTACGCCGGCATTACCTCCACTCGACAACGGCGGGGTGACCCACCGGCCAGCCCTGTAGAAGTATGGCGTGGAGGTGCTGGCTTCCATAACCTCGTTATCGGGATTAAAGAGAAGAACCTCTCCGTAATCTGCGGTGGATTTGGAAATGTTGGCACGCTTACGAGCGTTCTCATAGGGTGTTCGAGCAGTTGTTTTATGAGCGGTGAAAGGTGAAGGTGACGTGGGCTCGGTGTCAACCACGACTTTGCAACTTGGTGGAACTATTGACTCCATTACAAGCTCTTTTGGTAAGCATATGCCTCTATCTGCTTGACGTGTCGATCCAGTTTCCAATGGGCTGCATTCGACTCCAATGAGTGCGTCGCTGCTCACAGTGACTCGCACTTTGAGAGCATTTGCAGAGGGGCTAGGCGATATCGTTGGAGAAATATGAGAACCCACCGCATGGGCAAGTCGCTCTAAGCCCAAAGGGCCTGAAAGCCAATCTACAACGTCTGACCAACCTAAAGCTTGGGCAGAACGCAGAAGCCTATCGCGATGAAAGGAGAAGGGAAAAGCATGGTCCTCCGCGCAAAGCCTTGCCTTTGTTTCAGCAGGATCATTCGGGACGTCAAGCCGGAAAGAGGTTAAGATGCGGAAATTCTTTGCCGTGGCGATATGCTCAATATCCTGGTGGATGCGGTCAAGATCGGTAGAGATAGTTGAATGATTCATCGTAAGTATAGAGTATCTGTTTGCCCTCCAGCAACCACAGTGGGCGATGGATTGACGCACCGTGGCCGAAAACAGTATGCCTCGAAGATTATTTCATGCGAACGCGGGCAGATGTGTAGGTGTCGTGGCCATCGCATTCCCGAAACGGCACAGCACTGTCGCAATATCAATCTCTCTGAGCCTGAATATGAAAATACGGGATCTTCACAATTCAGCTGGAAGATGCATATTCACGAGGGCTAGAGATTTCCTGCTCGGCCTTCTCAAAGCTTTCTCAGAAATTTGATGTGATTGGGTGGCAAGATTTTGCGCGCCGAACCTTCCTTTTTCGAAATCTTGAAGTGCCAGATACCAGCTTCGACAGCTGCAGGGTCAACAGCTTGCAGGAACTCAATCTCTAGACCTGCTTAAAGTCCTCCTTTGTTGTCCTGCAAGTCTCTCTTTCCTTTCTCACCTGGCAGCCTGCCATGTCTGCAGAACGTGCTGCTTCGACTTCCGCATCGACATCGTCAGTATGGGATCGCATCACGACCTGGGCATCCGAACACAAAGCTGTCGTCTACACCATCGCCGGCACGGCTGTTGTCATTACAGGCGCAGGAGCTGTATATTATTTTTCCGATTCAAGACGGGACAAACCTACTCCATCGGCTGAAAAGAGGAAAAGCAAAAAGGAGCGTCGCAATGAAAAGAAGAAAGCCGAGGAACAATCGAAGACCGGTACCACGCTCCGAGACGAAGAAGCCGGTATGACTGGTTCTCATATTTATGTCGCGAGTCACTGACGCATTGACAGCTGTTTCCACATCCAAAGCACCAACTGTTGAACCTGAGGAGGAATTGCCGGAAATCGACGAGACCACCATTGATAGCTACTCACAAGAGGTACGCACGCCAGAGCTCGTTAGCTTCCAGCTACACACTAGCATCACACTGATAGCATACAGGACCGAAAATCTTTTGCAGCCAAATTGAAAGCTGCTGGTAACAAAGCCTATGGCTCGAAAGATTACAACAAGGCGATCGAACTTTACGGCAAAGCCATCCTCTGCAAACCTGATCCAGTCTACTACTCGAACAGAGCCGCCTGCTACAATGTTCTCAGCGATTGGGACAAGGTGGTGGAAGACACTAGTGCAGCGATTGCCATGGACGCGGAATATGTCAAGGCTTTGAATAGACGTGCACATGCCTACGAACATCTCGGAATGTTCAGCGAAGCTCTGCTCGATTACACCGCCAGTTGCATAATTGATGGATTCAAGAATGAACAAAGCGCACAAAGTGTGGAGCGATTGCTGAAGAAAGTTGCAGAGAAGAAGGGCAAAGCAATTCTGGAAAAGAAACAGAACAAGCTTCCCAGTGCAACCTTTGTATCGAACTACCTACAAAGCTTCCGAGCACGACCACCCCCAGAAGGACTAGAAGAAAATGCAGAGCTTGACGAGAACACTGGTAAAGGTCAACTCCAGCGAGGATTGGCCGCAATCACGAAAAAGACAAGCGCAGGCTATGAGGAGGCCGCTCAATCGTTCGAGAAGGCAATAGAGCTTGACGATCTTGGCGAGCACGAAGCTCTGGCCCTCAATATGCGTGGTACCTTCAGATATCTCGAAGGCGATACCGCCAAGGCACTGGAAGATCTGACAAAAGCTGTGGAGCTCCAACCGTCAATGACACAGGCATGGATCAAAAGAGCCAGCATGCAACTAGAGCTGGGCAACAAAGACGCCGCTTCCGAGGATTTTGAAAAAGCAACAGCACAAAACGATAAAGACCCTGACATCTTCTATCACCGAGCGCAGCTGCATTTCATCCTTGGGGAATTTGCAGATGCAGCCAAGGACTACCAACAGTCAATCGAACTGGATCGTGACTTCATCTTTTCCCACATTCAGCTCGGCGTCACTCAATACAAGATGGGCTCTGTTGCATCGTCAATGGCGACATTCCGAAGGTGCATCAAGAACTTCGACAAGGTTCCTGATGTCTACAACTACTACGGGGAGCTTCTCCTCGACCAGCAAAAGTACCAGGAAGCCATTGAGAAGTTTGACACGGCAACAGACATGGAGAAACAAACCAAACCAATGAACATGAACGTCCTACCGCTAATCAACAAGGCTCTCGCTTTGTTTCAATGGAAGCAGGATTTCGCCGAGGCCGAGAGCTTGTGCCAGAAGGCATTAATCAGTAAGTGCAGCCTCTTTCCCCTTTTGGTATTGTCAGAGACTCACAGCAAGCTAGTCGATCCGGAGTGTGATATCGCGGTCGCCACTATGGCGCAGCTACTACTGCAACAAGGCAAGGTCACGGAAGCACTGAAATATTTTGAGCGTGCGGCCGAGTTGTCCCGGACGGAGGGGGAGATCGTCAACGCACTATCATACGCCGAAGCCACTCGGACACAGCTTGAGGTTTCAGAAAAATATCCGCAGCTTCAACAAAAGTTACAAGGCTTGGGCGGTGGCCCTCCAGGTTCACTCGGTGCGGGCCCTCCGATGCGATAAGGGGAGCGATAGCTATGTTTTCGAGCGTTAGGAAGGTTGTGGTCCATCAAGCATTTGCAAAAAGCGGCTTCTCTTCTCCCTGGATCGGACGTTTGTATTACATGAATCGGCGTTTTTGGGCTACTGTAACTAATACGTTCGCTGGTCATTGTATCAAGTGCCGGAGCCCGCCAGATGCCTCTCTTCGTGTCCTGGAGTCGCAGCCTACAAATTCCAATCGGCAAGATACTGTCAAGAGTGATTTCGAACTAGCACTTCGTGTTTGAGTGACATTTTATGGCAAAGGCGAACATGAACGTGTCGGCAGCGCCACGATGTCTGCCCGCTCTTGACTAGCCGTAAAATACAGCTAGTGTTGTCCCAGGCCGCAATGCGGGGATCTTGTGGTACTAGATGCCAAGGGCGATCGATAGCAGCTTCACTTCCTAAAGCACCCCCACTACGTTGCTCCTTCCTTCTTGCACCCTCGCACCTCTTCCTGCCTCTGTCTTTCTCGCCAAAGCCGTCAGCGGCGAATCTAGTTGTGAAAGTCTCGGGCGAGGCGGAGCCGACTGCTTTCTCGAGTCTGGCACGTTTAGGCATAAGTTCTACCCCGCCAACGGAAAGCCGCAGTCGCCAGGCTCCGAAGGCAGACAAACCTTCCGACAACGTCCCCTCTCCCATTTCACCATTTCCACTATCTCAAACACAGAATCAACATCAAGTCACCGAGAATGCCTCCTGCCATCATGCCCAAATCTGATCTATACCGTATGGCCCCCATATCTCATTCTGCTCCCTGCTTACCACAATACACTGTCAGCCTTGTGTGACAGGCCTCTAAGCGGGCTGGTCCCTGTTTCCGTGACATTTTACATTTTACTGACAGATGGTTCATCACAGTCAGCGTCCAGATCGAGGTCTTTAACAACGTCGATTCCTACCCCTCTCGCCGTTTCAACCTGGAAGGGCCCACCTACCAAATCAGTGTCGGCCGTGGATCTCACAGTGGAGAGAAAGCGCTGTTTCCAGCGAACAATAATGCATGGTTCGAATCTCGGGTCATGTCCAGGCAGCACGCCATACTTCAAGCAGACCCTAATACGAAGGTACAACCCAGTCCACTTCATGCTTGGCAGATTATGCTGACGCAGTTTAGAATGTCTACCTTGAGGATGTCGGCTCTATGCACGGAACATACGTTGAAGAACGAAAACTTGTGCCGCGCACGCGCGAAAGCCTCTATTCCGGGGATTGCATCAAATTCGGAGCTGAGGTGACTCGAGGACCAGGTACGTGCTGGATCAACGACGAGCCCACACCTCACTGTTGCGCCCAACCTATAAGATGGCTGTCACTGCCTGAAAAAGGCACTCCATTTAGCGTCTGTTCTGGATCTAATCTTCTCCCAGAATCATTTCCACCTCTCGAGATGTGCATCTCCTTTAACTGGGTTGATGAAACGTACGTGTCACGCCCCTTACTGCGGTGCTGGACTAACGCCATTTGCAGCCCTCGATCTGTACCAAATGCGCCGACGATGGCAAACGCAGAGATCTCTCGGAATTCATTCACTGTGCCCGATTACGATGACGAAGAGGACGATGAGATTGAGATAATCCACGAGTCCGTTCGAGCTCCAAGGGTCGAGGTGGTGGTACCCTCACGTCGATATTCTGTCCCAGAGTCGGATGTTTCTTGCGCCGGAAGCTTCACCTCGGACGATTCCTCCTCAGAGCCACCTACTCCAAGTCCGAGGGCCTCTCGCGCGGATGTTGCGACCTGGAAGCAATTGTCTGAAAACGTCAACGCGAAATCGCCGGGAGAAGTCGCTGGCAGTAACACAGCGACCACAGAAAGACTGGCGGCTCTTTCGGACGCTCCATCCGCTGCAGGGTTCTTTCACTCTGAAGGCCAACAGCCTCCAGCCCTGAGTCAGGCCCTGAGTCAACCCAGCTCTGCCCTTGAGCGGGAGGTTGTCCCGACAGCCACAGATTCGTTGTATGCGGGCGAGGATGCCTTGGAAGACGTGGATTTGACAGAGAGCGATGTTGAGTCCGTCATTGAGTCCGCTGATGAGTCCGCCGATGGGTTCTCGGATGATCTCTTCGATGATGATGCAGAGAATTCTGAGCAAGAGTTGAGTCTACCACCAAGCATAATCGACGACAGCGACGAAGAACCACAAACTAGTGACCCTGGAACAAAGCTACTGGATAATAATAGCTACACAGATGGGCAGGGAACTTGTGGAGTGAGTGAAGAGGAGCATGCCAGGGTCTCTGCCGCTGAGAGCGTACCGACCGAATCGTCAACTGTTCGTTCGCCGGTTTTCGACTCTACACACTGGGCAAGTCCTTCATGTAATCAGCGAGGCTTGGTTCAAAAGCCTAATAACAATACGAATGACGCTCGAGCTCCCAGTCCATCCGATGCTGCCATGGCCAAGACGTCTATAGGTCAGCTTCCGCCTCTGGATACTCCCATACCAGTCCAGTCATCACCATCACTTGTCGCGCCTATGACATGTGGCTTTCCCCGTCATTCTACCACAGAGACGCCATATGCTCCTCCGACGTGGTCAACGTGGCAAGGATATACGGCTGACTTGCCTTCCGAATACGCGCCTTTTGTGTACTCGCCATTCAATTCACAATTTCCGTACCAGGAAGGGCCTTTAGGTTATCGGCAGCCAGCAGACGTGATCATCATTGGTGGCACGAGCGAGCGAGGCGAGGAGGTACCTACCAACTATGAACCGGCAACATTGAGGCCTCAATATCAACCACTCAACGATAAGGGGAACCCGTATCTTTCCACTGCCGCTACAGCTCTCGACGCAGACCAGAGTGCCCGTGTTCCGACCACCACCAGTCTACGAGCGACGAGACTCTCCATCGATGACATTGTGGAGAAGAACACCAAAGACGCATCAATGGAAATTGACGGACAGAAGCTGAAGCGTAAGGCGGATGAGATTTCTGCAGACGAAGATGTTTTGGCAACAAATCTTGCTCTCAGCAGTGACCAAGTCGTCGAGGAGCTGGATCTTGCTCCTCAATCCAGCGAGTCGACTCAATTAGCAACGCTACAGACTGTCACATCGCCCACCATCGACGCCGAGGCGAATAACCCGACCCAGATAACAGAAGAAATCGAGCAGCCTGCTCGCAAGCGAGCCAAGACTGGCGTTGCCAAGTATGCTGCGGCGGTCTTTGCGGGGGTAGTTGCTGGAGGAGTGGGCACAATGGCTGCACTTCTAGCGCTGCCTACTATTCAACTTACATAGGCCAAGCCTGTATGTGCATACTGTTGTTAGAACAGGGTTCTGACGGGGTTGATGAGGGCGGTGAAGACATGAGGAGTAAAGGGAGTTCGTCCTGGTGCGGGAATGATATACCGGTTGGGGAATATGGCGTACCTGGCTATGGCTACTGAGAGAGGGAAGACTCACTATGTGAACATGGAATCAAAGTTATCATGCAAAGAGATCATTGGCTTACAGTTCACTTACAATCCCAGGTTTCTTCCATGATATCTATTGAGCAAGGCCAGCCATGCGGGGAATTGAACGTTTGAGGAACGAGTGGTTCGGGGGGACAAGGAGACCTTTCGTATTTGCTTATTTGCAGATTAACTAGGTCCCATGCGATAGAATGAATGCTCACTGCTCGCTTGAAAAGCGCTCTTCAGTAACCTTGGTGATGAAAGCCTATCTACCACCATGCTGCCTTCTTTCCCACTCAACCAACTCACTCCCAAACAACATACCATCTCTGCTTCTCTCGCTATGCCCCCTTTCCTCACACGCTCTTTCCTGCTCAAGATCCCTTGCTGAAATCTTGCGGTAATGCCGTCTCACTGCATGAGGGGTTAGTGCGTCATTGCGCACAATGTCAGCTCTCGGGTCTTCGTGCATGACAATACTTTGAATCCGGGCGGCATAGACCCCGATCTGGAGACGAATGCCGCGAGATGAGAGTGTAGGAGATGCTATGGTAGTGCCGGGGAGTGTTGTTGAGGGGCAGCGAGATGTGTTATCTGATGCTGAGGGTTGAAGAGAACCGGTAGCTAGTGTGGATCTGGGGCAAGAGATGGGTCCGGAAGATCTCGCTACTGTAGCAACAGGTCGGATACGGTAACACCTAGTATTACCAATTAAAGGACTAGACTTAGTTGGTAAAACGTTGGCTCGTGCTGTACGGACCAAGCCATGAGGGGACGTTGGCGGCATAGGCAGAGCTTCGGGCCTTGGACAGGTGTAAGAAATGGTTTCACGGTACCGGGTATGCCAGCGCATGCCGTTGTAGGTGTACTTCTCGCCAGTGATTGTGATGGTTGACTCATCGGAGTCAGAGTCAAAGTCGGAGTCAGAGTCGGAGTCGGGGCCCACGAGTTCAGGGGGGTTGGGAGCAGAGGCAGGATCTGCGGGTTGGATGTCGGTGTAGAAATGGGGAGATAGGGGTATATTCGGGTCAGGAGAGGAGGAGGGGTCTGTAGTGAGAGTCTTTGGGGGTAGGTCCCATGGGTTGCGAGCACGACAGACCATTGAATGATTTGATGGATGAGGAGATGATGGTGGGTAAATAGAGGTTCTGCTTGGGACAGGTTGGTTGGATGACAGGAAATTGACTAAGAGCCAGGGAGGTTGAAGGCTCTATCAAAGAGGCTGCACTGAACAGAGACGTAAGCACTTATGTAGAAGAAATGTGACAGTCATTTGCAATTAGTGACCTTGACACAAACGAACAACAGTAGGCCTGTGATAGGGCGTTGGAATCACCAAACGTCGAGGGTCTTGTCACTCGCGCCGATGACAAAAAGGAATGACAGAAGGTACGGTGATGCTAGTAAGATATGCACAGAAACCAAGGGCCTCAATTGCAGATCTAGCCGGACGCAGCTCTGTATGTATGAAGAAAGCCATAGGACTACTCGCAGATTGATATGAACTGTGAGGGCGAATCTCATGTTCCCCCTCTTGGAAGTAATGTTTCAGTATCGCCTTCAGAAGCGATAAGAGCAGGCAGAGCGAACCATTCTGCTGTGGGAAGTTGACGCTCCGCGACCTACATGCCGCACCGTCTCTTGGATACTCCACAGAATGTAGCAGGTTTGTTCAAGAAGAGATGTGGAAGAGAGCAAATTTGATGGACAACCGGAATCATTGAGGCTGAAACGGAAGTCGAGACCGATTCTCACAAGATTTTTTCGTCGGCTTTAATGAGGGCCAGTAATTGGGCCTTGCAGACGGAGTGACGCATCGCAAGCTGTTGTTCGAGAAGGAACTTGAAAAAGTCGAACTACGCAAGACTCTCGCTGAGCTTGCACCATCCAATTACGGGCACGAACAATATTCTACAACGCACACTCTCCTCAACTTATACTCGAGATTGAGCAGTTTGAGGCAAACTTCACAAATGTCATTCCGGGTGTGCAACCGCTCACTGAAACCGCGCCGGGCCACTTGTTAGAGCGTGGAGACCCAAGCTTAGATGAGGCCAAGAAGATCTAGATCAAATGCTGCTATGTCAGTCCTCGAACGAGCAATGCCTCGCCTCGATGTCACTGCGGAGCCGAGGGATCAAGCGACAGCTTCACGATCTCAACCAAAGCTATGCTGAGACTCGGGGATGAAGGAGAACTGCAGAGACGCGAATAGGTAACCACCATCCTCAGCCGTGGAAGATCCTTGTTCCTCTAGACCGAGAGACTGCGGCGGAGGTTAGACTGAATCGTGCCCACATGGCGAGTTGTTGCAAGTCAGGGAAATAACCGAACAACGTAAAATCTGAATGGCACCATACGCTTACGTGTTTATTTTGCGGCCTTTCTATTTCGACGAAAACCGTGTTAGGCTTACAATGCTACCAAAAACTAGGCTGCCTCTATATACATCCAGTCTCGATAGCTGAACAGCGATGAGGACTAGTTCAGGTTCAGAAGGTTTCGAAAGACGAAGTCCAGCGATCGAATGAAAGTGCCGCAATTCAGAATGCCGCAAACAAACAGCCAATTATACAGAGATGGAATGTATCTCTCCGGCGGAATGGTGAACAGTTGGCCAAACCCTTACCTCTACCCAGTTGCCAAATTTCGCTTCAAGAATCAAAACAGCCTGCCTTCTGATAGTTCGTACAGAAACCGAACTGGGCAACTCCTCAAGGATTCGATATGCAAAATTCCCCTATCCTAGATGAACAGGAATGCGCCAGGTATTTCAGCCGTCCGCTCTTGGCATGTCTGGATTGTCAATGGCTGCATTCCTTCGGTGGACATCGATGTGCGCCGACCACTCGGAGCAGGTGAGTGACAAGAATCTACAACCCGTGAGAGGATAAGGGCAAGCGAAGATCAGCGTGTCGTTCGGCACTATTGAGAGGTCGATCATCTCCTAAGGCATGTTACTGTCAGGTCCCGAAGATCCGCTGAGCATCTTCGCACCTTTGTGTCTGCTTGGGAAGCCATGGCTGCCACTGAAGCGGAAGGGAGCAGTCTGGCGGGGCATGTGACTGGAGAGCTGTCGTCGGCTTGGTGTGAGTCATGCAAGGGGTCAAATGCTGCAGGGGTCTTTGGAGGCGTGGCTGTAAGGCTCTGCCTCCGTGGCTGGTTTTGTTCCGTGTTAGGCCTTTGCCGCTTGCGCGGAGGACTAGAATCTAAGCTCTGCGATGGTGAGCTTGAAGTATCTGGTCCTCTCGGGCAACGACACTAAACTCGTCGGGTCACTCGAGGATCGTAACTGAACACAGAATGCAAAGCTTACCGCCTTTTTGGCAAGTTTGTGCTTCTCACATGCCCCACCCAGTCTTCGCACCCTTAGACATGATTCCTTCTCTTGAGTTGTCTTCTTCCTTAGTCGTCGAGGTTGTACATTGTGCATGTTGAGATCGAAGAACATTTCGCCAGCGTTAAAGTTCAAGTCTGTAGCTCCAGTCTCGCCACAGTGGGTATGGGTAGGACGCGTTCCAGCACCAGCTTGGAAATTCGATCCTCGAATTTGCCGATCATCAGTCGCACTCAACGGAGCAGCTTCCGCGCTTTGCTCCTCCTTGACAGAATTGCCAGAATTTGAGGGAATGCTTGATTTAGGGGACGTATAGCCATTATGTACCAGCGGATAACACTGACCAGGCCCCCTATAAACAAAACTCAGACCAAGACCACTGTGCTCTTGAGCAGCAGGACATACTGTTGTTGAAGATAATTCCGGGGGTGAACCAATCTCATCCGCAGGAACGGGGGCGTTGTGTAACACAGGACCTTTAGACCAAAGGACGGAGCCAACTGCACCTGGGCATTAATTACTTTGAGTCGGGTTCCTTCATTCTAAGTTGGAAACATGACCTTTCTCTAGCAACTCCGTTCAGCGCCCTTCCCTTCGAAACCTAGGAACCTGTATTCTCAGAATGCTTCTAAACGATCTCGGACTTGACTTTCTTAAGCTCAACCTGCTCCCTCTCGGCTCTAGCTTCATGCTCCCTAGCCCTAGCTTCATGCTCCACAGCCCTAGCTTCATGCTCCACGATCCTAGCTTTCTTTTCCATGTCCCAGGTGTCTAGAAGCTGCTTTAGCGGCGGGAAAAGGAAGGCGCTGGCTGAAACGAGGGCAACTCCAACAGTCTAGTAACAACGCATTAGCTATTGAGTGAGAAAAGGTAAAAGTTGGCGGACTTACAAGGGTAGCTGCTCTGAAGAGCCATTGCGATAGCGTTGCGTGGAACTTTGACTCTACCTCATGGATGCTGCGGTCCAAATCACGGAAGCCTTCCTTTGTCTCCTTGAAGCCTTCCTCCATCTTCTTCCCCAGGATCTCGATCTGATGATCTTGTTTATCGAGACGTGATGTAACGTATGGTACGGTAGCGTAGGCAGGGATAGGTTCTTTCGACGTGGAGCCTCCTAAGTCTTCTAAATCTGGAATTAGTATATGCCACCTTCTAATAACTCTATGGGTAAGGCTTACCTGGAGAGTCCGAAGAGTATCGGGATATGGCAAGATGAGCACG
>Ga0335072_10000585_pt1 | contig 68248 bp, 51 predicted proteins | sample Lox_Sample_21_FD_206725 | JGI IMG/M metagenome (GOLD analysis project Ga0335072, IMG submission 206725) | Soil microbial communities from Loxahatchee National Wildlife Refuge, Florida, United States - Lox_Sample_2.1 | ecosystem: Environmental > Terrestrial > Soil > Wetlands | place: USA...
GCCCCGGCGGGAAGCCTGTCCCTGTATTGCAAACACCCCGGGCTTCGCGCTGAGGTGTAGCCCCGGCGGGAAGCCTGTCCCTGTATTGCAAACACCCCGGGCTTCGCGCTGAGGTGTAGCCCGCCTGGGAGCGGGCGTGTCGCACGACCGGGCTGTCGGCGGCCGGAGGTAGTGTCGTCTGACACCAACCGATGTGCCCCCTGCCGTGCGCCCGGGCAGATTTGCCGCCCGCGCCGCATGGGCTCGTGGCAGCATGCCTGAAGGAGGCGGACTTCATGGCGGCAGGCCAGGCAGGCGGGGGATCCGGCGGTTCGTTCGCGCACCTGCATGTCCACACGGAGTACTCCATGCTGGACGGCGCGGCCCGGCTGAAGGAGCTGTTCGCCGAGTGCGCGCGGATGGGCATGCCCGCTGCGGCAATCACCGATCACGGCAACCTCTACGGTGCCTACGACTTCTGGTCCAAGGCTCAGGCGGCCGGGATCAAACCGATCATCGGCACCGAGGCGTACATCGCGCCCGAGCACCGAGGGCACAAGCAGCCGGTACGGTGGGGCACTCCTGCCCAGAAGGATGACGACGTCTCAGGAGCCGGCGCCTACACGCACATGACGCTGCTCGCCGAGACGACTGAGGGCATGCACAACCTGTTCAAGTTGTCCTCACTTGCCTCGCTGGAGGGTTACTTCCGCAAGCCGCGGATGGACCGGGAGCTGCTGTCCAGGTACGCCAAGGGCATCATCGCTACGACTGGTTGTGCCGGCGGTGAGGTGCCGACGAGGCTCCGCCTCGGCCAGTATCAGCAGGCGCTGGATGCGGCTGCCGAGTTCCGGGACATCTTCGGCCCGGACAATTACTTTGTCGAGCTGATGGATCATGGGCTGGCTGTCGAGCAGCGCTACGCCGACGGGCTGCGCCGGATCGCGACCGAGCTAAAGCTGCCGTACCTCGTCACCAACGATTCGCACTACACCCGCGAGTCGGACGCTGAGGCGCACGAAGTGCTGCTGTGCGTGCAAACCGGCACGAACCTCGCTGATCCGAACCGCTTCAGGCTCGACGGCGGCGGCTACTACCTCAAGAGTCCGCAGCAGATGCGAGCGCTGCGCAGCGACGAGGACTGGCAGGCCGGCTGCGACAACACGCTGCTGATCGCCGAGCGCGCCGACGCCCGATTCACCAAGAGCAACCTGATGCCGGTCTTCCCGCTACCGGACGGTGAGACCGAGGCCAGCTGGATGCGCGCGGAAGTCTGGCGCGGGATGGACTGGCGCTTCCCGGATGGCTTCGACGACCAGCGCCGCCAGCAGGCCGAGTACGAGATGGGCGTCATCGAGACGATGGGCTTCTGCTCGTACTTCCTGGTGGTGGCCGACTTCATCATGTGGGCGAAGCGCAACGGGATCCGGGTGGGACCGTGCCGCGGCTCCGCGGGTGGCTCGATCGTGTCGTACGCACTTGGCATCACCGACCTGGACCCGATCCGGCACGGGCTGGTGTTCGAGCGCTTCCTCAACCCCGAGCGCGTCTCGATGCCGGATATTGACGTCGACTTCGACGAGCGCCGGCGGGCCGATGTCATCCGGTACGTGACCGAGAAGTACGGCGACGACCGGGTTGCGCAGATCATCACCTACGGCACAATCAAAGCCAAGGCGGCGGTCAAGGACTCGGCCCGGGTTCTCGGCTTTCCGTACGCGGTCGGCGACCGGATCACGAAGGCGTTCCCGCCCGCGGTGCTTGGCAAGGACATCGGCCTGTCCGGGATCTTCGATACCGACAACCCGCGCTACGGCGAGGCTGCCGAGCTGCGCACGATATACGAGGCAGAGCCGGAGGTCCGGCAGGTCCTCGACACGGCGCGCGGTCTTGAGGGGCTGATCAGGCAACCCGGCGTGCATGCCGCCGGAGTGATCATGAGTTCTGAGCCGCTGATGGATCACATCCCGGTCTGGCGGCGGGAGGCCGACGGGGCGATCATCACCCAGTTCGACTATCCGGCCTGCGAAGACATCGGCTTGCTCAAGATGGACTTCCTCGGCCTGCGGAACCTCACCATTCTCGAGGACGCGGTGGCCGGTATTAAGGCCAACCGCGGCGTCGACGTCGATCTCGACCACTTGCCGCTGGACGACAAGACCACCTACGAGCTATTCGCGCGTGGTGACACGCTCGGCGTGTTTCAGATGGAAGGCGGCCCCATGCGGGCGCTGCTGCGGGCGATGCGCGCCGACAAGTTCGGCGACATCTCCGCGGTGAACGCGCTGTACCGGCCGGGCCCGATGGCAAGTGCCCCGGTCTACGCTGACCGCAAAACCGGCCGTGCCCCGGTGACGCCGATCCACCCGGAGCTGGCAGAGGCGCTTGAGGACATCCTCGGCGAGAGCTACGGCCTGCTGGTCTACCAGGAGGACGTGATGTTCGCCGCGCAGAAGCTGGCCGGTTACTCGCCGGGCAAAGCTGATCTGCTGCGCCGGGCCATGGGCAAGAAGAAGAAAGAGATTCTGGACAAGGAGTACGAGCCGTTCGCGGCCGGCATGAAGGCCAACGGCTACTCCGACGACGCCATCAGGACCATCTGGGATGTGATGGTCCCGTTCTCCGGGTACGCCTTCAACAAGGCGCACGCGGCCGGATATGCACTTGTCGCCTACTGGACCGCCTACCTCAAGGCGAACTACCCAGCCGAGTACATGGCGGGGCTGCTGACCTCCGTCGCAGGTGACAAGGACAAGTCGGCCCTGTACCTCAGCGAGTGCCGCCGGATGGGCATCAAGGTGCTGCCGCCGGATGTGAACGCGTCCAATGCGATCTTCACCCCGGTCGGGGACGACATCAGGTTCGGCATGGCAGCCGTGCGGAACGTCGGGACCGGCGTCGTCGACTCGATCGTGGCCGCGCGCACCGCCAAGGGAGCCTTCACCAGTTTCTCGGACTTCCTCCGCAAGGTACCGGTCAACGTCTGCAACAAGCGCGTGATCGAATCCCTGGTCAAGGCTGGCGCCTTCGACTCCTTCGGGCACTCGCGCCGGGGCCTGATGCTGATCCATGAGCAGGCAGTCGACGCGATCATCGATGTCAAGCGCAACGAGGCGATCGGCCAGGACTCGCTGTTCGGCGAAGACAGCTCCGATGACGTGACGTTCGACATCCCGGTTCCCGATGGCGAGTGGGAGAAGTCCACGCTGCTTGCCTTTGAACGGGAGATGCTCGGCCTGTACGTGTCAGATCACCCGCTGCTCGGGGTCGAGCACGTGCTTGCTGCTGCTACCGACTGCTCGCTCGCACAGCTCCTCGGCTCAGCCGAGGAAGAGCCCGATCGTGGCTCGCGCGCAGACCGCGACGGCCAGGTCGTGACCGTAGGCGGCATCCTGTCCGGCGTACAGCGCAAGGTAACCAGGCAGGGGAGCACCTGGGCCGCCGCAACGCTGGAGGACCTGGAAGGCGCCATCGAGGTGCTGTTCTTCCCGGCCACGTACGCGCAGTGCATGAGCCAGGTCATCGACGACGCGGTCGTCGTCGTGAAGGGCCGCCTGGACCGGCGGGAGGAAGTGCCGAAGCTGGTCTCGATGGAGGTCAGCACGCCGGATCTGACTCCGGGGCAGGCTGGCCCTTTTGTCGTGTCGATGCTGGAGGGACGGTGCGTCCCGCCGGTGGTGGAGCGGCTGAAGGAAGTGCTGCGGACGCACCCCGGCCCGACTGAGGTGCACCTGAAGCTGTTCACCGGAGACCGGATCAAGGTGCTCCGGCTCGACGACAAGCTGCGGGTTAAGCCGTCGCCATCGTTGCTCGCCGACCTCAAGCAGTTGCTTGGCGCTGGCTGCGTCGGCTGACGACCGGTCTAGCTAGCTGGCTATCCCGGCCGGCTGGCCGACCCACGGGCGGTCCTGAGGTCCGGGAGCTTGCCGCACCGATGTCGGGGCGGCACCGCAGCCTCCCGCAGCTGCGCTGGCATCAGCCGAGCCGAGAGTCGCGCAGGCCTGGTCCCGCTGAGCCAGGTAACATCGTGCCTTAACGGTGAGCCGGGAAGTCTGGTCGGCACTTTTGACCAGCCCTTTTGGAGGCCCACCATGGATCGGAACGGTCAGCACCGGGGGCGGGGCCAGTGCTCCGTAAGCTAGCGCGCGGGTCCGAATGGCGCCAGGAAGTGCTGCGCACCAACCTCTGGCTTGTGCCCGCCATCGAGATCGTGGCCGCGGTGATCTTGTTCATCATCACCTACGCCCTCGATCGGGCTGCCTACGATGGCGTCTTCGCGGTTCCGGGCTGGGCTATCAGCGGTTCCCCAGACGTCGCGAGGACTGTGCTGACCGCCATTGCGGCGGCAGTCATCACCGTCATCGGCGTGGTGTTCTCGATCGTTATCGTCGCGCTCACGCTGACCTCGACCCAGTTCGGCCCGCGCATGTTGCGCAACTTCATCCGCGATCGTGGCACGCAGCTCACCCTGGGTACCTACGTGGCCACGTTCGTCTACGCGGTGCTGACGCTGGGGTCCGTTGGTCAGGGCAGTCACGGCGCCTTCGTGCCGCACATCAGCGTCACCGTGACGCTGGTCCTGATGCTGGCTGACGTCGCGGTGCTGATCTATTTCCTTCATCACATAGCGCTTCAGATCCAGCTGCCACAGGTGATCGCCAGCATCGCCGGGGATTTGCAGAGCGCGATCGAGTTGCAGGCGGGTGATCAGTCGGTGGGCGCTGACGCCCAGATGGCCGCGCTGCTGATCGCCGGCATGGACGGGGAAGGCGGGGTGGTCGAGGCACCGCGCAGCGGCTACCTGCAGTTCATCCAGCACGACACTCTCATCACGATCGCAACTGAGGTCGACGCGGTCATTCACGTGCGGTATCGCCCCGGACATTTCATCATCCAGGGGACTGAGTACGCGACCGTCTGGCCTCCCGAGGCAACTAGCCAGGTTGCGCGGGAGCTGGCCAGAGCGCACGTTACCGGGCCGTACCGCACGCTGGCGCAGGACGTGTCGTTCGGGATCGATCAGCTGGTGGAGATCTGCATCCGCGCGCTCTCCAGCGCCATCAATGACACATTCACGGCGCTGACCTGCATCGACTGGATCGGCGACAGCCTGACCAAGGTCACCGGCAGGTGGCAGCCAACCAGGATCTACCGGGACGCTAGCGGAGCCGTGCGCGTTATTGCCACAGAGGTCACCTGGGAGCGGCTCGTGCAGCGTGCCTTCGAGAAGGTCCGGCAGGCCGGTCGCGGCATGCCGGCCGTGCTGATCAGGCAGCTAGATGCGCTGGCCAGGATCATGGAGCGGACCACGGTGCCGCAAGACCGCCAGGTCCTGCTCGACCAGGCGGCCATGATCGAGCGACTCAGCGCGGGTAGCGTCGACGAGCCCAGCGACCGGGCCGACATCAGCCGCGCTTACCAGCGAGTGGTCTCGATCAGCGAGGCCCTGGCCGTCGTCACGAGTTAGCGCGCACCTGCGATGCGGCTAGGCGTCGCGGCGATTGAGCAGGTAAGTCGCGGCGGCCAGCAGCACCGCTGTCCAGACGCAGAGCACGCCAAACCCTTCCCAGGCGCTAAGTAGCTGGCCGCTGTTCTGGTGGACGGCGTAGACCAGTGAGCCAGCCTGCTGCGGCAGGTAGGCGTTGAGGTGGTTGTAGAACGAATTGTCCGGCAGCAGCCCGGTCAGGATCGGCAGGATCAGGACCACACCGATGGTGGTGCTGATCGCGCCTGCCGTGTGCCGGATCAATGCGCCGACGGCGAGCGCGAGAAGTCCGAGGACGGTCAGGTACAGGCCCGCGCCCACAGTGGCGCGCAGCACGCCGGTTCCGCTGAGCGAGACCGGCACGTGGCTGTGCAAGATCTTCGACCCGACGAAGAACGAGCCGAACGCGACGATCTCGGCCAGCACCACCATCAGCAGGCCGAATACCGCGACCTTGGCGGCCAGCATCGGGAACCGCCGGGGCACGGCAAGCAGCGATGCCCGGATGACGCCGGTGGAGTACTCGGTCGTAATCACCAGGACGCCCAGAACGCAGATCGTCAGCTGGCCGAGCCCGATGCCGGCGCCGAAGATGAAGCCGACCGGGTCGGCGAGGATCGTGGTGTCCCGGTCCGCAGCGTGCGGGCCGGTCCAGTTCGCGGCGGAGATCCAGCTGAACAGGGCAGTCAGGCCGATGGTGATGACGACGAAGAGGAACAGCGTCCAGGCCGTGGACCGCACAGAGCGGATCTTGGTCCACTCCGCCAGCATGAGGTGACCGAAGCCTGGCCGGCTTGGCGGCAGGTCGGGCTGGGTGCCTGCCGGGGAGTAGCTGGCAGTCGGCGCGGAGGTCATTCGCTGCTCCAATCGGCAGGCTGGGCGTCCAGATGGCCGTACTCGAGGCTGCCCGCGGTGAGCTCAAGGAACGCGTCTTCGAGCGACGCCAGCTGCGGAGTGAGCTCATGCAACACGATCGATGACGCTGCGGCGAGCTCGCCGATGCGAGCGGCTGTGACTCCGGTCACGGTGAGGACGGTGGCCTGCGAGCCTGGCCCAGCAGTCCCGTTGATGCCGCCGTTCCCGTTGGCAGCGGGAATCGCCGTACCGCCCTCGGCGGTGATCAGTGCCGTCAGCCGGTCCGGGTCCGGGGTGCGCACCCGCACCGACTGGCCCGACCCGCGTGCGATGACCTCCTCGGTAGCTGCGTCCGCAAGCAGCTTGCCGCGCCCGATCACGATGAGGTGATCGGCGGTGACGGCCATCTCATTCATCAGGTGGCTGGATACCAGGATGGTGCGGCCCTCGGATGCCAAGTGCTTCATCAGGTTCCTGATCCACAGCACGCCTTCGGGATCCAGACCGTTGACGGGCTCGTCCAGCAGCAGCACCTGCGGATTGCCGAGCATGGCGGCAGCTACGCCAAGCCGCTGGCTCATGCCCAGGGAGAAACCGCCAGTGCGCTTGCCAGCCACGTCTCGCAGGCCCACCAGCTCGAGCACGCCGTCGACCCGGCTGGCAGGCAGTCCCTGAGTCTGGGCGAGGAAAAGCAGATGGTTACGAGCGCTTCGTCCGCTATGCACCGACTTGGCTTCGAGGAGCGCTCCCACCGTTCGCAGCGGAGCGGCCAGCTCGGCATACCGCTTGCCATCGATAGTGGCAGAGCCGCTGTTCGGATGGTCTAGCCCCAGAATGAGGCGCATTGTCGTGGACTTACCGGCGCCGTTCGGACCGAGGAAGCCGGTCACCTTGCCGGGCTGGATCTTGAAGGAAAGGTGATCGACGGCCACCTTGTCCCCGAACCGCTTGCTTAGGTCAGTGACCTCGATCATAGGTTTCCTCATCCGGCAGCACGGGTCGAGTCCTATCGCGTTGCCAAAGTACCAGAGCTCAGTCGACGGATACTGTTGCGTTGCGGACCGGATCCGATCGGACGCGCCCGGCGCGGAAACCGGTAAAGATCATGAAATCGGCCCGGTCGGTATCCGGCTTGGCGGTTACGTCCCGTACCCTGCAAGGAAGCAATGGCCGACAACAGTATGCCTCCGCCCCCGGACGGTCCGGCATCGCCTAGTACTGCCGACACGCGGCCTGGTCCAGGGCCAGGCCGCGCGTTGCTGGCTGTCGTCCTCATACTCGCCGGAAGCGCCGTCACCGGCATCGCGGGCGGGTTGATCTGGGCCGCGGTCGCGCCGCGCGTGCAGTATCAGATGTATACGCTGAAGCCGCCGACGGCGTACGCCACCAACCCTGAGACGAGTGCGTTCATTGCGGCCGACGGCTGGTACTGCTTCATCGCGCTGGCCGGCGGGGCGCTCATCGGGCTGCTGGCCTACTTGTTCGCCATCCGCCGATACGGCGCCCTGGCGATGGCGGGAACGGTAGCCGGCTCGATCGTGGCAGCGTTCATCGCGCAATGGCTCGGTCATCAGGCGTCCGGCGGGCCGGGATTCAACAAACTGCTGGCGACAAGCAAGCCGGGAACCTATCTGTACGCGCCCATTTCACTGGGCTCGCATGGTGCGCTGGCCTTCTGGCCGCTTGCCGCGGCCGGTGTGGCGGGCGGGATCGAACTGATCATCGTGATGAGAAGCCGGCATCAGATGTCCGCCGACGGGGTGGCAATGCCGGGTATGGACTCGTTCAGCGCGCGCCCTTACCCAGTGCCGCAGCCGGATCCTGGTCAGCCCGGCGCCACCGACCGGGGATGGCGACCGGATACCGGCCTGTCCGGCTCCGGGCCGCCTAGCTCGGGGTAGCCCGGCCGTCGAGTCCTGCCGCTAGGGCTGCACCGACAATGCCTGCATCGTTCAGCATCGCAGCAGGCACGATCTTCGCGCGCAGTCCGGTGAGGCGCGGAAGGAACTTGTCGGCTTTTTTGCTGACGCCTCCGCCGATGATGATCAGATCGGGCGATAGCAGCGCTTCCATGTGGCTGAGATACTCATCTACCCGGCCCGCCCAGACTCCCCAGCTGAGATCGTGCTCTTCACGGGCGTGCTCGGAAGCTCTCTTCTCGGCTTCCTTTCCGCGGATCTGAATGTGGCCGAACTCGGTGTTCGGCACCAGGTTGCCATCGATGAACAGTGCGCTACCGATCCCGGTGCCGAGCGTGAGCAACAGCACCGTGCCTCGAACGCCCTTACCCGCGCCGAACGCAACCTCGGCGATGCCCGCCGCGTCGGCGTCGTTGAGAACAGTAACTGGCAGCTTGCTGGCAGCGCCGAAAGCCTTGACGGCGTCGACGTCAATCCAGCCCTGATCGAGGTTGGCCGCCGTGCGGATGACGCCGCCTGCCACGACGCCGGGAAAAGTGATGCCAGCGGGGCCAGTCCAGGAAAAGGCGGTCACTAGCTTCTGGACCACCTCGGTCACGGCCTCTGGAGTTGACGGCTGCGGGGTCTCGAACTTCTGCCGTTCGGCGGTCAACTCGCCGGTCGTCGTGTCAACTGGGGCCGCCTTGACGCCCGAGCCGCCAATATCGACGCCAAGCACATGAGCCATGCTTGCCTCCGCGAATCTCCGGCCGGCGGCTTGCCGGGCGGGACGGGTCCTTTACCCCAGCCTAGGCCAGTTCTCGCCGCCCGCCCGTCAGGTGGACATACGTTCGCCGCGGAGGTTCGCGTAGCTCGCCTGCGGCGAGGCTGCCCCGCTCAGTCCGTCCCGCCGGCCGGGCTCGGCTTCGTCCCGCCGGCCATCGTTGGCCTCGGCGCGGTCCAGGTGGGCGGCGTAGTCGTCGTCATCAAGATCGTCGTCAGCCAGGCCGGGGCTGCCGAAGCCGGCACCCCCGCGGTCTGGACCGTTGCCGCCGCCGCTGCGATCGCTGCCGCTGCCGTCTCGGCCATCGCCGGACAACTCGGTCCGGGCCGTCCGGACGCGGCGTGCGTGCTGCCGGTAGGCGTAGTCGGCGCGGATCAGCTCGCGCAACTCTGAGCTGGTGTGCGCGCGGAGTTCGTCGGCCGACCCGTGGAACGTGGCCGACCAGATGTCGCCATCAAGGCCGATCGTGTAGGCCTCGTCCCAGTGCATTTGCAGATCCGCGAGCGCGGACGCATCGCTTCTGTCCACTTCCGCCTCCACTATCCGCCCTGGCCGGCGGAACCCTCCGCACGGTGGGGACACCAGGGCTGCATGAGCCAAGCATAGCGCGGTATAGAGCGCTGTGAAGCAGCACAGCGCGCCCTGGCTATTTCCGCAGTTCACAAGCGTTCTAGGGTGATCTTCGTGGTGAAGGTGCCCAGGTTCGACGTCAATGCGCTAGGCCCGGTCTACGTCTACATCGGGGTGGCTAACCACATTGCGGCCAGGATCGAGGCCGGAGAGCTGCCCGCTGGAGCGCGGCTGCCCGCGGAGCGTGACCTCGCGGCCGACTACCAGGTTGCTGTCGGCACGGCCCGCCGCGCGGTGATGGAGCTGCGCCAGCGCGGCCTGGTTGTCACGCTCCCGGCAAAGGGGACGTTCGTCACGTAGCGCCAGGTAAACCGGCGTTTGTAGGGCGTTCATCGGTCAGTCACTTGGGCCCGATTGACTGATGGCGGGAGGCGGCTGGGTCTGCCGTCGGTGGTCGTTCGGGGGAGGGGGCTCGGCTAGTTGGACAGGGTCGTTGTTGTCGGCGGCGGCGTTCTTGGCACGATGCACGCCGTCCAGGCCCGCAGCCGCGGGATCGACGTTGTGCACCTCGAGCGGGAAGCAGGCCCGCGCGGAGCCAGCGTCCGCAATTTCGGGCTGGTCTGGGTCAGCGGCCGGGCGGCCGGCCCCGAGCTGGCACTCGCGCAGCGAGCCAGGACGCTGTGGGAAGAGCTGGCGACGCTGGCACCCAAGGCGGGGTTCCGCCCGCACGGCTCGCTGACGCTAGTCACCGACGAGGCGGAGCTTTGCCTGCTGAAGGAAGCAGCGGAACTACCGGACGCCGCCGAGCGCGGCTTCGAGTTGCTGGACCAGGCCGCGGCCGTGGAGATCAATCCCGCGCTCCGCGGCGAGTTCGCCGGGGCGCTGCTGTGCAGGCGGGACGCGATCGTGGAGCCGCGGATGGTTCCGGGTGCGTTGCGCGATTACCTGATCGCAAGTCAGTCTGGCAGCGGCGGAGGCTACGAGTGGCTGCCGGGACGGGAAGCGATCGAGGTCGCCCCGCACGCGGTCCGGGATCACACCGGGAGCTGGCACCGCGGAGATCTTGTCCTGCTATGCACCGGCGCTACGCATACCGGTGTCGCCGGACCGCATCTGGCCGGATATGAACGACCGCCAGTGCGGCGGGTGCGGTTGCAGATGCTGGAAACGGCGCCTTTTAACGGCCATCTGACGACGGCGGTGGCTGATGGCGACTCGCTCCGCTATTACCCGGCTTTCGATTTGCCAAGCCGCGCCCTGCTCGCGCCGCAATCGCCCGTCGCGGCAGCCGCGGCGGCGCAGCTGCTGCTGGTTCAGCGCCTCGATGGCAGTCTGACCATCGGCGACACGCATAGCTATCAAGAGCCGTTTGCCTTCGACGTCGACGAGGCGCCATACGATCACCTCCGGGCCAAGGCGGAGCAGTTGCTGGGCAGCCAGCTGCCGCCAGTCAGGCGCCGCTGGGCGGGCGTGTACAGCCAGGCGACCGGACCGGAGCTGTATCACCGCTCGCAGGTGGCACCGGGTGTCATGCTGGTGACCGGGCCCGGCGGCCGTGGCATGACGTGCTCGCCCGCGATTGCCGAGGAGACGTTCGCAGCAAACACTGGCGGAGAGAGCTATGCCTGACATAACGGTCGCGTGCCTCGACATGGCCGGAACAACGGTCGCGGACGACGGCAGCGTCATGGCGGCCTTCGGTGCTGCCGCTGCCGAGTTCGGCCTGGTCCCTGGGGCGCCGGGATACGACGAGGCAATCGCGTTCGTGCAGGACACCATGGGCCAGTCCAAGATCGAGGTGTTCCGCCAGCTGCTAGCCAGGATCGGCGATGCCGATGAGGACCGGGCGCAGCACGCCAACCGCGTCTTCGAGCGGAGTTACGCGGAGTCCGTTCACAAGGGCCTGGTCAGCCCGCTGCCGGGCGCGGTCGAGACCATCACCGCGCTGCGCGCGGCTGGCATCAAGGTTTGCCTGGCGACCGGGTTCGCCCCGGTGACCAGGGACGCGCTGCTCGACGCGCTGGGCTGGCGGCCACTGATCGACCTGGCGCTGTCACCGGCAGACGCGGGCCGTGGCAGGCCCTGGCCGGACATGCCGCTGACCGCGCTGATCCGGCTCGGTGGCGGTGCGGTGGCCGAGCTGGCAGTAGTCGGCGATACCGCAAGTGACGTCGAGTCCGGGCTGCGGGCCGGGGCTGGTCTGGTCGCAGCGGTTGCCACCGGCGCCGGGAGCCGGGAATCGCTCGCCGCGGCTGGCGCGCCGCACATCCTGGAGTCGATCGGGGACCTGGTGCGGCTCATCGGCGTGGGCTCGCCGTCCTTCACTGGCCGAAGCGGCGCTCACTAGCCGGGCGCGCGACTGCGGTCACGACAGCGCGCTCCACTCCCTGGCTGTTTGCCGGGCTTGAGGAAGCGATATGTCACATTCGTACCCGGCAAACAACCAGGGTGTCGATGCAGCAGCGCCAGGGTGTCGATGCAGGAGCGCCAGGCCGACGGGCCGCCGTCGAGGCGGCTACTTCTCGGCCGCCGCCCCGAACGCGGCCAGGCTCCAGCCGCTGCGTACCGCGTCCCGCATGCTCTCCCAGCCGTCGCCGTGGCGGTCAAGGTGGCGGTGAGTGAGCACGACCCTAGTGCGGTCTGGCCCGTCGGGCGTGAACGTCACCTCGATCTCGCTGGCCTTCGCCGGGTCAGTCTCCAGCTCCCAGCTGAGGCTGATGTCCCAGCTGAAGCAGACCCGGCGCGGCGGCTCGTAGGCGAGTACCCGGGACCAGCGGCATTCGCTCCCGTCAGTGCCGCGATCGATGATGTGGCCGCCGACGCGGGGCTCGAACACCATCTCGGCAAGCTCTGCCTTGAGGATGTGGTGACCCGGATTCCACCACGACCCGATTCCCGCGGTGAACACGCGGAAAGCGTGCTCGGCAGAGGCCTGGACGTCGATTGCCGTGGTGACGGTGGTCTGCTCGACTTGCGTGGTCATTTCTCCTCCTGGGTGACGTTGCGCTCAGACTGGCTGGCAACGTCGGGGATTTGCTGGTTTGCCGCAGCTGCGAACCTGCTCAACGACTGCTGCCAGAACTGCTCGAAGTAATCGCGGATCGCGGCGATCCCGGCCGGATTGACTGAATAGACGCGGCGCGTGCCGGCTGCCTGGTCACTGACCAGCCCGGCCGACTTCAGCACCTTGAGGTGCTGGGAGACAGCGGGCCGGCTGACCGGCAGTTCGCGCGCGACTTCACCCACCGAACCCGGCGCCGTCGCCAGGCGTTCAAAGATCGCGCGCCGGGTTGGATCTGCCAGCGCGGCGAGCATCGCCGAATGGTTAGCCATGACTTACGGTAAGTTAGCACTTACCAATTCGCCGGTCAACAGCCTGCTCCATGCGACTGGGGGCCTCAACGAGCGGAGCGGGCAGACAAGGTGAGCTGGGCGACAGAACCGGCATCCGCCCGGAGCCAGCCGAGTCTGCCCGGGATCATGGACAAATGACCACCTACCGACTGATCGCGCCGGAAGATGCGCCCGTCCTGGCCGAGCTGCAACGCGTCAACAGAAACTACCTTGCGCCCTGGGAACCGGTCCGAAGCGACGAATACTTCACCGAGGCTGGCCAGCGCGCGGCCATCGAGGAGGCACTGAGTCAGTACGAGCAAGGCCGGAACCTGCCGCAGGTGATCCTCGACGAGGGAGCGGGCATCGTCGGCCGCATTACGCTCAACAGCATCGTTCGCGGCGCGGCTCAGTCGTGCAGCGTCGGCTACTGGGTGACCCAGTCCGTCACCGGCCGCGGCGTGGCGACCGCAGCGCTTCGCGAGGTCATCGGGGTTGCCTTCGGCGAGCTAGGGCTGCACCGGATCCAGGGCGAGACCCTGCTCGACAACGCCGCGTCGCAGCGGGTACTCGAGCGCAATGGCTTCGCCCGCATCGGCATGGCACCCACCTACCTGAAGATCGCCGGCCGTTGGCAGGACTGCATCTTGTACCAGCTCATCAACTCCAACGCGGTCTGATCCGGGCGGGAACGCCCGGTTGCCGGCCTATGTGAGCCGGGCCTGCCCTGCCGTGCGGGGCCAGTCGATCGCCAGCACCACGTTGCGATCAGTGGCAGTGCCGGCGCCGGCGCCGGTCTCCGCCGTGATCACGTCACGTACCTGCCAGTCGTTGGCGGCGAGCTCGCGGGCGAGCGCAGCCAGGTCGGCCGGATCTGCGCTGCCCTGGTACGTTGCCGCCGCTGCCGAGTCGATCACCGTGCACCCGATGGCCAGACCCGTCGAGGTGGCGAGAAACTCGACGATCCTGGCCTGCTGCGGCCAGTCGATGTGCGATGCGGTCGTGATCTGCCAGAATCCGCCCCCGTCGCCGTCGGTCACCGCCGACACCGCGTGCACGTGGGTGTGCCCGTTCAGCCACGCCACGACGCACGGATAAGCCAGCAGCATGGCGCGCATCTCGTCAGCTAGCACCCGGCGGTCGGCACCGGGCGGCCGGGTGTCGTTGACCATGGTCTCCAGCGGATGATGGCTGAACAGCACGACTGGCCGCGCCGCGCTCGCCGCCAGCTCGGCCTCCAGCCAGCGAAGCTGGGTTTCGTCGATCGAGCCCTGCCAGCCGCCGTGGTGGTTCACCGTGTCCAGTACCACGCAGCGGATGACGCCGTGGTCGAAGGCGTAATAGGCGGTCCCGTCCGCGACGTTCCGCGCGGTGTAGCCGTGCCCGGCAGGCTGGCCGGCTGACTGGAAGTGCTCCCGGATGTGGTCCGCCCTGGTGATCATGGCGCGCCCCGGGTCGGGTGTCACCGTCAGCCGCGTGCCGCGGGCCAGCTCGGTGAGCGCGTCCGCCTCGGCTCCTGAGAACCTGGCTAGCATCGCGGCAGCGTCGACGTCATCGGGCGGGGTCACTAGCTTGATGCCGCCCACGGCGAACTCAGCCACCGTGCCAACCGGTTTGACGGTGCCCTGCATCATGTTGTCGTGATTGCCATGGATTGCGTACCACGGCAATCCGAGTCCCGTGGCCAGGAACGGCCGGCGGACGGCGGCGAGGACGCCGGGCACGGCCGGGAATCCGTACCTGGTCCGAGGCAGGTCCGCTGGCCCGCCGTCCGGGTGCCAGTACCGTTCGTCGTCGACGGACGGCGCGGCGACGCCCTCGTATTGCTGCGGATCACCCGAGTCCGGCGTGACCAGGCCGCCGTCCAGCAGGACGATGTAACTACGCAACTCGTTGAGCTGGCAGTTGTCCGTAGCGTCCCCGGTGATCACGGCGAAGTCCAGCGGCACGGCCGAGACTGGACCAGCGGCGATCCGGCGGACCGCCTGGATCATGGCCTCCGCCACCTGGTACGTGAACAGTTCCTGGGCGCGGTAGGTGCCGATGATGCCGACCGTGGCGCGCAGCGGAGAGTCGGGATCGGAGAACCTGTCCACGAGTTCCGCCCGGCCGGGTGACTGATGATCCATCACGTGCGTGTCCGACAAGTGCGCGATGGCAAGCAACGGCGTGGCCGACCGCTGCCAGCCGCCCGGCAGGCTGCCACCGAACAGCTCGGTTCTGACCGTGTGCTGCTCCCCGGCCTCCGTTGTCAGCCGGCGATAGCCGCCTTCGCGCGCTTCGCCAGGGACGATCCTCCCCAGTGCTGTCGAACCGGGCCGGGCAGCCGAGCGGCCTCGCGCAGCTGGCTGGCCAGCTGCGCCGGAAGCGGTCGTCACGCGCGCGCGGCGATCAGGACTGGCTCAGTCCCCGGAAGCGACACCTGGACTGAGATACCGGGCACTAGATCAGTGGCGGCTGTGCTGGCCTTGTCGACCTTGACGGCGATGTCGCCGGACAGCAGCACGCTGAGCCTGGTCAGTGAGCCGAGGAAGGTGCGGTCGGTCACGATGCCGTTCCCGCCCGCCACTGCCTCGACCGTCAGTCCCTCCGGACGGACTAGCACGTCGACCTCGCCCGCCGGGACCGACGCGTGCTCGCCGTGCACCGGGACGTCCCGGCCGAGCACAGTGACTTCATCACCGCCGCGATAGGTACCGGGGATCCGGCTCATCGTGCCGACGAATTCCGCGACGAAGGCGGTCGCCGGCGTCGAGTAGAGCTGACTCGGCGTAGCGATCTGCTCTAGCCGGCCGTCTTTCATCACGCCGACCCGGTCCGCCATCGACAGCGCCTCTTCCTGATCGTGAGTGACGAACAGGGTGGTGGTGCCGAGCCGTTGCTGCAAGGTGCGGATCTGCTCGCGCAGTTGCAGCCGGACCTTGGCGTCCAGCGCCGACAGCGGCTCGTCGAGCAGCAGCACGCGCGGCTCGATCGCGAGCGCGCGCGCCAGCGCGACACGCTGCTGCTGGCCGCCGGACAATTGATGCGGATACTGCCTGGCCTGAGGCGCAAGACCGACCATTTCCAGCAACGCGGCCGCCCGCTTGGTCCGCTCGGCTGAGCCGATCTTCCGCATCCGCAGCCCGAAAGCGACATTGTCGAGAGCCGACATATTCGGGAACAGGCTGTAGCTCTGGAACACCATGCCCATGTCCCGCTTGGCCGGCGGGACAGGCGAAACGTCACGGCCGTCGACGGTCACCGATCCGGCGTCGGCGAACTCGAACCCGGCGACGATCCGGAGCGCTGTGGTCTTGCCGCAACCCGACGGTCCGAGCAGGGCGACAAGCTCGCCGGGCGCGATGTCGAGCGAGAGGCCATCGAGTGCGCGCACGGCGCCGAAGGAGCGGCTGAGCGAGTGGAGTACGACAGGCGCGCCCGCGCCGCCGCCGGCAGCGCTCCGGACGCCGCCGCCCGCCTCGGTGCCAGCCGCTGCGTTCATGGTCATTCGGCTTCTCCCACGGTCTGAGTAGTCTGTCGGGTGGCAACGGAGAAGAGGGAGACCTCAGCACCTCCGTGCTTGCGAGCTCTGCGGCTGCCGAGCGTGACGATCAGCATCAGCAGGAGCCAGGTCACGAGCAGGGCGAGCAGCGACGCCGCCTCGGCGACAGGTCCGCTGTTCTGCTCGAAGTTGACGATCCACACCGGGAACGTCTGGAAATTGTCCAGGCTGGCCATGGTGTACTCGCCGAGCACCAGTGCGACGGTAAGAACGGTGGCCGACAGCATGGCGGTGCGCAGGTTCGGGATTACCACCCGCCACAGTGTGGTCGGCCAGCCGGCACCCAGCGAGTTAGAGGCCTCGACTAGCGTCTTCGCGTCGAACGAGCGCATGCCCGAGTCCAGCGACCGGTACGCGAACGGCATCGCCAGGATGACGTACTCAAGGCCGAGCAGGTTCGGCGAGCTGATCAGGAAGCCCGGCGCTACTTTCAGCACGCCGATGATCAGCACGATCGGCGGGATCACGATCGGCAGGATCGTGATGGCTTCCATTAGCCGCCGGATCCGCGGCAGCCGCAGATGCACGTAGACCGTCGTCGGCACCATCAGCACCAGGGTGAGGACGGTAGCGATCAGGGCAAGCCGCAGCGACAGCACGAATGCCGAGCCGAACTGCGGATAGGTCGTCACCTGCGTGAAAGCCTTGAAGCCGGCGAACTTCAGCGCGGCATACAGCGGGATCAGGAAGTAGGCGGCGGCGACGAGCAGGATTACCCAGCGCCACACCGGCCAACTGCGCTTGCGGGTACCTGGCCGGGTCGCCGGAGCACGGGTGCCCGCCTGCTCGGCGCTCGCTACCGTAGCCATCGGGCTGCCCTTCGCTGCAGGATCGTGTACAGAATCATGACGATGGCGATGATGACGATCATGATCAAGCCGAGCGCATAGCCAAGGTTCTCCTGGCCGGCGATGACATTGCCGTTCAGCAGCGAGCCGATCTGGATCGGAGTCAGCGCGATCGTGCCGCCGGTGAGGGCCTCGGCCGTGGCGTACGCGGAGAACGCGCCGCCGAACAGCAGCAGCAGGCAGCCAAGGAACGACGGGAAGAGCACCGGACCGCCGACATAGCGCCAGTACTGCCAGGTGCCGGCGCCCATATTCTGCGCTGCCTCCCGCCAGGACGGGCGCAAGCCTTCGAGAGCCGGGAAGATGACCAGCACCATCAGCGGTATCTGGAAGTACATGTAAACGAAGAAGACGCCGAAGGCCGTGTACAGCGAGAAGCCGTGGTCCCAGATATCGAACCCGTTGAAAACTTCTTCGATCCAGCCGGTCACTACGCCGGTGGTGCTGATCGTCGCGATGAACACGAGCGCCAGCGGCACACCGCCGAAGTTCGCGAACACGCCGCTTGCGGTGATGACAACCCGGCGCAGCACGACGCCACGCTTGGCGGTGAAGATCGCGTACGCGATCAGCAGTCCGAAGATGCCCGGCACGATCGCGGTGAGGACTGACAGCTCAATGCTCGTGCGCAGGCCGATGAAGTACTCGCCGTGCAGCGCGGCATCGATGTTGCTGAACGTCGTCGCACCAGTGTTCGAATCCTGGAATGCCGCGATCGCGATGGCGATCGTCGGCGCGATGAGTCCGAGCGCGATGTAGGCCCCGAAGGGCAGCACGCCCGCCCACCGCAGCGAGGCACGGATACCGCGGGCGACGGGGCCGGGCCGGGCCCCGGAAGCTCGCGCTTCCGGGGCCGCGACCTCGATCATGCTTTCGGCCATGAGCTAGCCGAGATCCTTCGCCCAGTCGGCAGTGACCGCGCTCTCCGCGGTGTTGTCCTGCGCCTCGGTGGGGAACGTGAGCCCGCCAGAGGGAGCCGGCGGCAGCGAGTCGTAGGCCGACTTGTCCACAGTTCCGTTGCTCACCAGGGTCGACAGCTCAATCGGCCGGGCGTAGCCAGCTAGCCAGAGGTTCTGGCCGGTGGTGGAGTACAGGTACTCTTCCCACAGCCGGGCTGCGGCCGGGTCAGGCGCGGTCGCGCTGATCGCCTGGTCGTAGTACGACGCGAAGCTCGCGTCGGACGGGATCACGATCTTGAATCCGGGAACCACCGGCTTCACTTCGGAGGCCAGCAGGTAGTCCCACCAGATCAGGATCGGCGTGGTGCCGTTCTGCACCGTCGTCGGGCCGCCGGTCGCAGTCGGCACGAAGTTGCCGATCTTTTTCAGCTTCGCGAAGAACTGGATGCCCGGCGTGATGTTGCTGTAGGAGCCGCCGTTGGCCAGCGCCGCCGCGTACACCGCGGCGAACGCCGCTCCTGCCGAGGTCGGGCTGCCGTTGATCGCGATCATGTTCTTGTAGGCGGGATTCAGCAGGCTCTTGAAGGACGTCGGCGGGACCTTTACCTTGGCCGGGTTGTAGCCGATCGCCACGTAGCCGCCGTAGTCGGCGTAGTAGTCGCCATTGGCGTCCTTAGCATCGCCTGGGATGTCCTTCCAGGACTGCACCTCGTACGGGGCCCAGTAGCCCTTCTGTGCTCCCTCGATGGCGAATGCGGTGCCCACGTCAACGACGTCCGGTGCCCGGCTCTGGCCCTTCTCCGTCTGGACTGCCTGCAGCTCCTGGCCGCTTGAGCCCTCGGGGATGGCATCGGTGATGTGGATGTGGTACTTCGCGGTGAAGTCCTTCATGATGTTGCCGTAGTTGGCCCAGTTACTCGGCAGCGTGATGACGTTCAGCTGCCCTTCCTTCTCGGCGTCCTTGACCAGATTGGCCATGCTGTCGGGGCCAGAAGCGGTCAGGTGAGTCACCTTGGACCAGTCGACGGAGCTGCCGCCGCCCGATGAGTTACTGCTGCCGCAGGCGGCCGCGAACACCGCCGTGCTGGCTGCCGCCATGACGACGGCAACTGCCTTGCTTTTGCGCACGATGCTTCTCCGAGCTTGTGGAAATCGCGGGAGTTCGAACCCGAGTATGGTCGCGGGGAAAAGCAAACGGCTGCGCGCTTTGAGGTGTCCCGCAGGCATGCGCCCGGTGAACTGTCGACGACGATCACGCTCGGCGGCGGCCGGCAATCCGGCGCTGAAGCGCTGCGGGTGAGACTGGCATCCTGCCTTGTTCCCAGTATGGCCCGGTTGAGTCAGATTCGCCAGGAAGCGGCCTGCAGTGCGGCAACGTCACCATCGTTGCCGTCCAGCCGAACCCGGGCGGCGCTTGTCCGCCCCATTACCCACAGTGTCAGCTCGGCAGGCTCGCCGGAGACCGTGACCAGCGGCGTACGGGCCTTGGCGGTGATCCGTACCCGCCCGTTCCCGCCTTGATTGAGCGCATCCGCGGCAACGCTGGCGGCGCCGGCCCTGACCAGTTCGACGCCCACCGGCGCGCGCCGCAGCATCAGCCTGGCCAGCGGCAGGCGGTCCCAGAGCAGGTCAGCAAGTTCACTGCTGATCGGCCGGGGCTGGAAGCCCGGCTGAGCCCTGAGGACGTCCTCGTGGTGCACGAAATACTCCACCAGGTTCAGGCGCTCGTCCGCGCCGGGCAGGGCGAACAGAGACAGCCGCGGCGGGCCGGACCTGATCAGGTCGAGCAGCCGGGCAAACGGGGTCCTCTCGGTGAGCCGGGCCTGCACCTTTCGGGTGTGGCCAGCCAGCGGCCCGCCCATGACCCCGGCGCCAGCGTCCGGGCGCCGCTCTCGCAGGACGAGATGGGCGGCCAGATCACCCGTCTGCCACCCGTCGCACAGAGTCGGTTTGTCCGGCCCTAGCTCGGCCAGAAGGTCACAGATCGCGCGGCGTTCATCCTGGGCATGACTCACGGGCGCTCCTCACGTCAGCCAGCCTGGCTGATCACCGCAGCGGGTCGGCGGCACCGGCCAGTGCTGCGAGGCCGGCGTGCGTGACACTGTCCTGATCGTAGGTCATCTGCTGCCGGCGGCGGTGAGCGACGGCGGCGAGCGGTGGCGGCCGGCGGTCCGGCCGCTGGCGGGCTGCGGCTAGCCTTTGCTAAGCGGCTTGCCAGCAGAACAGTGATGTCCGGCCCGCAGGCCCGCAGTCCAGCAGAATGCCTAGCCGGGAGTCAGACGATGAGCAGCGGCCCTGAGCGGCGCCCGCCTCGGTCGCTGTGGTCGTCGGCGCAGCGGTTGTCCAGGTGGGAGCAGCGGTCGCCGCGGCAGGAGCTCTGGCTCGCGTTGCTGCTCGGCGCTCTGGGTGCCGGCCTTATCTTCCTGGCTACCCGGCAGGCGTGGGCGCAGATCCGCACAATCCCTCCGAAGCCGCTCCCGGCCAGCACGGTGACCGTGACCGGGGCGGCTCTCGTTCCGTTCGCCGACGCGCTGGTGGTGGCCGGTCTCGCCACGCTCGCCGCGGTCCTCGCGAGCAAGGGGCTGCTGCGACGGCTGACCGGCGTGCTGCTCGGCGTCACCGGCCTGGCCCTCGGGGCATCGGCTTTCACCCTGACCAGGGCCGGGGCGGTCTCGGCGGCGAGTTCGAACGTCAGCCCGGAAACCGCCGCTGCAGGGTCGGTCATGGCCGGGAGTGGCAGTGTGTCGGCCGACGTGCCGGACGTCGCCGGGACCGCGCCGCATGTGGTGTTCACCGCCGCCGGGTGGCAGGCGGTTGTCGTTATCGGCGCGATCGCGATGGTGGCCGCGGGAATCCTGGTCGTGCTGCGGTCGAGCCGGATGGCGGTCATGTCGAGCCGGTACGACTCGCCGGCCGGTGGCACCGGGCCTTCGGCGCCCTCCCAGACTGAGGGACCACACGGCCCCGGCCGCACTGGCGACGGGACCCTGGTCACCGGCGGGGCCGGAGAAGTGCCGGTGGCTGATTCGGCCACTATGTGGGAGTCGCTCAGCCGTGGCGAGGACCCGACCTCGGCCGGGTCAAGGTCCGGCTGAGTGGGGTCGTCACTGGCTCTGGCTGGCCGGCCGGTGGCGCTGGACCGGGCGAGCCGGCGGCCCGGTCGCGCCAGCGCGCCGCCAGCCGGGCGGAGATACCGGCTGGCCCGGCAGAACAGGGGGCGGGCAATCCGCCCGCGGCGGCATCGCTACGCTTTTCACGCAAGGCATCCCACCCGAGGGGGCGGCAGAACCGCGTGAGCGTGCTCGACGACATCCTTGATGGAGTCCGCGCAGACCTGGCGGCTCGCCAGCGGGAGACCTCGCTGGAGCGGCTCAAGGCGCTCGCTGCCAAGGCACCATCGCCACGGGACGTGATGGCGGCCTTCGCAGGCACCGAGGTCGCGGTCATCGCCGAGGTGAAGCGGGCCAGTCCGTCCAAGGGCGCGCTAGCCGCGATCGCTGACCCGGCGGCGCTCGCAGCCGACTACGAGGCCGGCGGGGCGCGCATCATCAGCGTGCTGACCGAGACGCGGCGCTTTGGCGGCAGCCTGGACGACCTGGCGGCCGTCAGGGAGGCCGTTAACGTTCCGGTGCTGCGCAAGGACTTCATCGTCAGTTCGTACCAGCTATGGGAGGCCAGGGCATACGGCGCTGACGTCGTGCTGCTGATCGTCGCGGCGCTTGAGCAGAACGCGCTCGTCTCCCTTGTCGAGCGTGCGCAGTCCATCGGTCTGGTGCCGCTGGTGGAGGCGCACACGCTGGGCGAGCTCGAGCGCGCGATGGCAGCCGGAGCGCGAGTGCTCGGCATCAACGCCCGGAACCTGGCGACCCTCGAGGTCGACCGCAGCGTGTTCGCTCAGCTGGTTCCGCACGTCCCTGACGGCGTGATCAAGATCGCTGAATCCGGCGTGCGCGGACCGCACGACCTGCTGGCCTATGCCGCTGCGGGCGCGGACGCGGTACTAGTCGGAGAGAGCCTGGTGACCGGCAAGGATCCGCGCTCCGCCGTTGCCGATCTGGTTACCGCCGGCTCGCATCCGGCTCTGCGTGGTGATCGCGGCAGCAGCACGGGCGGCGGGGCTACCGGCAGCGGGACCCACGGGCAGAGCGAGGAACCGTCATGACCGGTGGCCGGTCCGGCTCGGGATCCCCCGGCAGCGCGCTCCCGGACGAGGCCGGCTACTTCGGCAGCTTCGGCGGCAGGCTAGCCCCGGAAGCGCTGATGTCGGCCCTCGACGAGCTCACCGCCGCTTACGCCGAGGCGAGGGCGGACCCGGTGTTCCAGGCCGAACTGACGGCCCTGCTGACCGGCTACGCGGGTCGGCCGACGTTGCTGACCGAGGTGCCGAGGTTCGCGGCCGAGGCCGGCAGATGCCGCGTATTCCTCAAGCGAGAGGACATGGCCCACACTGGCTCGCACAAGATAAACAACGTGCTCGGCCAGGCGCTGCTGACCAAGCGGCTGGGCAAGCGCCGCGTCATCGCCGAGACCGGGGCTGGCCAGCACGGTGTGGCTACCGCGACGGCGGCGGCACTGCTCGGCCTGGAGTGCGTCGTCTTCATGGGTGAGGAAGACACCCGGCGGCAGGCACTGAACGTGGCCAGGATGAAGATGCTCGGCGCTGAGGTTGTCCCGGTGACCACCGGGAGCCGCACGCTCAAGGACGCGATGAACGAGGCGTTCAGGAACTGGGTATCCACCGTCGACTACACGCATTACTGCATCGGTTCGGTTGGCGGCCCGCATCCGTTCCCGATGATGGTGCGCGACTTCCAGCGGATCATCGGTGTCGAGGCGCGCGAGCAGGTGCTGGCGGCGGCCGGCCGGCTGCCCGATGCGGTGATCGCCTGTGTCGGCGGCGGCTCGAACGCGATCGGCATCTTCCACGAGTTCATCCCGGACGCCAGGGTCGCGCTGATCGGCTGCGAAGCGGGCGGCGACGGCCAGGAGACCGGGCGGAATGCGGCCACGCTGACGTTTGGCTCCGCGGGTGTCCTGCACGGGATGCGGACCGTCATCCTGCAGGACGCGGACGGCCAGACGATGGAAACCCACTCGATCTCAGCCGGCCTTGACTATCCGGGAGTCGGCCCCGAGCATGCCTGGCTCCAGGAATCCGGGCGGGCGACCTACCGGCCCGTCAGTGACAGTGCGGCGATGCACGCGTTCTCGGTGCTCTGCCGCACCGAGGGCATCATCCCGGCGATCGAGTCGTCGCACGCGCTGGCCGGCGCGCTGCGGATCGGCCCAGAACTGGGGCCAGACGGCGTGCTGCTGGTCAACTTGTCCGGTCGCGGCGACAAAGACGTGGACATCGCTGGCCGGTGGTTCGGTCACCTCGAGGGCGATGCGGCACCCTCGCCTGGCCTCTCGTCCCGCGGCGGTGCCTCGCTACCGGACGGCCCGTCGCTGCCGAAAGACACACCTCAGTGAGCGCCGTCAGTGCCGCGTTCGAGAAGGCAGCCGCGGAGAATCGGGCCGCGCTGGTTGGCTACCTGCCGGCCGGCTTTCCCTCGGTTGACGGCGCGATCGAGGCGGCGATCGCGATCGCCGAGGCCGGAGCGGACGTTATCGAGATCGGCCTGCCGTACTCCGACCCGCTGATGGACGGCCCGGTCATCCAGGAAGCGGTGCACCGGGCACTTACCGGCGGTACCCGGGTAGCCGACGTGCTGCGCACCGTGCAAGCCGTGGCCGGGGCCGGGATACCAACACTGATCATGACCTACTGGAACCCGGTGGATCAGCACGGCGTCGGGAAGTTCGCCCGCGACCTGGCTGACGCAGGCGGCAGCGGCCTCATCACGCCGGATCTAACCCCGGAAGAAGCCGGGCCGTGGCTGTCAACGGCCGCCTCGCTCGATCTTGACCCGGTCTTCCTGGTCGCCCCTAGCTCGTCTGACCAGCGGATCGAGCTGATCACCTCGGCATGCCGCGGGTTCGTGTACGCCGCGTCGCTGATGGGGATCACGGGCACCAGAGAGTCAGTGGGCAGCGAGGCCGAGGGCCTGGTGCGCCGGGTAAGGACGCACACCAGCCTGCCGGTCGCGGTCGGGCTGGGCGTCCGGGACGGAAGGCAGGCGGCTGAGGTGGCCTCGTTCGCCGACGGGGTGATCGTGGGCTCGGCATTCGTGCAGCGGCTCCTGGCAGCAGACAGCCCGGCGGCCGGGCTGGCCGGCATCCGCGATCTGGCCCGTGAGCTCGCTGACGGCGTCCGCGCGGGCCGCTAGCCATCAAGGACTGAGCGCGGATGATCTTGACTGGCCGGGACAAAAGGTTCACCTAGCGAGGTCTGATTAGGGCCAGCCCGCTTGGTTATACTGCTCCCGAGCGCGCTGCAGTGCTTGTTACCTGCCACGGTGCTAGCTACAACAGTGTTGCTGGGCCAGTGTTGTCCCGCGAGACAGGGCCAGTGTCGTCCCGATCCCGATGACCCTTCCGTTGGCTATAGCGGCTCCGTTGGCTATAGGGACGGGCGAGACGACAGGAGCACGCTGGATGGCATCTGCCACCCAACACTCACCCACCGGCCTTTACGACAGCAGGAACGAGCACGACGCATGCGGCGTCGGCTTCGTGGCAGATCTCACCGGCGAGCGCCGGCATCAAACGGTTGCCGATGCCCTCACCGTGCTGCGCAATCTCGACCACCGGGGCGCGAAGGGCGCTGACCCGGAGTCCGGCGACGGCGCAGGCATTCTCACCCAGATGCCCGATGACCTGCTGCGGGCCCGTTGTGACTTCGCCCTCCCGCCAGCTGGCAGCTACGCGGCTGGGCTTGCCTTCCTGCCTGCCGACGAGGCCGAGGCCGGCCGGCACATGGCCGCGGTGCAGCGGATCGCGACCGAGGAAGGGCTGGCCGTCCTCGGCTGGCGGGAGGTTCCGCATAATCAGGATTTCTGCGGGAACGAGGCGCGGGCGGTGTTGCCGCGGCTCGTCCAGCTAGTCGTTTCCGGGCTAGCCGGCGAATCCGGGATGGCGCTCGACCGGAAGGCCTACTGCCTGCGCAAGCGGGCCGAGCACGAGAGCGGGCTATACCTGGCCAGCCTCGCCAGCGCGACGATCGTGTACAAGGGCATGCTGACGGCGGTGCAGCTGGAGCCGTTCTTCGCTGACTTGTCCGACCCGCTGTACGCCTCGGCGATCGCACTGGTTCACGCGCGCTTCTCCACGAACACGTTCCCGTCCTGGCCGCTGGCGCATCCGTTCCGGCTGATCGCGCACAACGGCGAGATCAACACGATCCGCGGCAACCGCAACTGGATGCGGGCGCGGGAGGCCCAGCTGTCAGCCGATGTGCTGGGCAGGGACACCGCCGGGCGCGGCATCGAGCGGCTGCTGCCGATCGTCGACGACACGGTCAGCGATTCGGCCAGCTTCGACGCGTGCCTGGAGTTGCTGCACCTGAACGGCCGGTCATTGCCGCACGCGGTGCTGATGATGATTCCGGAGCCGTGGGAGAACAACTTCACCATGGACCCGGCTCGTCGTGAGTTCTACCGCTTCCATGCCTCGCTGATGGAGCCATGGGACGGGCCCGCGCTGATCGCGTTCACCGACGGAACCGTTGTCGGCGCGGTCCTGGACCGCAACGGGCTGCGGCCGGGCCGGTACTGGGTGACGAGCGACGGCCTGGTCGTGCTGGCCAGTGAGGTCGGCGTGCTCGACATCGACCCGGACCGCGTGGTGCGCAAGGGCAGGCTGCAGCCCGGCCGTATCTTCCTGGCCGACACCGGGGCCGGCCGGATCATCGAGGACGAGGAGGTCAAGTCGTCACTGGCCGCTGAGCACCCGTACGGCGACTGGCTGCACGCCGGCATGATTCACCTGCGCAATCTGCCGGAGCGAACCAGGGAGCTGCCCGACAGCCGGGTGCTGCTCGTCCAGCAGCAGCTGTTCGGCTATACCGAGGAGGACCTCCGGGTGCTGCTCGCGCCGATGGCACGCACCGGCTCCGAGGCCCTCGGCTCGATGGGTTCCGACACGCCGCTAGCCGTGCTTTCGGACCGGCCGCGGCTGTTGTACGACTACTTCAGCCAGTTGTTCGCTCAGGTCACGAATCCGCCGCTGGATGCGATCAGGGAAGAGCTAGTCACCGCCCTCGGCACCGCGACCGGGCCTGAGCACAACTTGCTCGAGCCAGGCCCGGCATCCTGCCGTCAGGTCGTGCTGCCGTTCCCGGTCATCAGCGACAGCGACCTGGCAAAGATCGTGCACATCAATGACGACGGGGACCTGCCCGGCTTCGCCGCGCACGTCGTCGACGGCCGGTACGAGGCAGCAGGCGGCGGCGCGGCGTTGCAGGCGAGGCTGGCAGAGATCCGGGCGGAGGTATCGGCGGCGATCGCGTCCGGCGCGCGGATCATCGTGCTGTCCGACCGGGGCGCCGAGGCAGGCGGTGGCAGTCCGCAGCCAGGGACGTCTGTGCCGGACGTCGCGGACGCCGCGCACCAGCGCGACGATCACCTCGCGCCCGTTCCCTCGCTGCTGCTGACCGGCGCGGTACACCATCACCTGATCGCTGAGCAGACCAGGACCAGGGTCGGATTGGTCGTAGAGTCCGGCGACGCGCGCGAGTGCCACCAGATCGCATTGCTGCTCGGCTACGGTGCCGCGGCCGTCTGCCCGTACCTGGCCATCGAGACGGTTGAAGAGATGGTCCGCCGCGGAACGTTGCGCGACGTCAGTGAGCGCACGGCCGGCGCCAACCTGATCAAGGCACTGGGCAAGGGCGTGCTCAAGATCATGTCCAAGATGGGCGTGTCGACCGTCGCCTCCTACACCGGCGCGCAGCTGTTTGAAGCGGTCGGCCTCGGCCCCGACGTCATCGGCTCGTGCTTTGCGGGCACCGCGTCGCCGCTGGGCGGGATCGGCTTCGACGAGATCGCCGAGGAGATCGACCGACGGCACGCGAAGGCCTACCCGGCCCGTGGCGGCCGGCCGCACCTGCGGCTGGAGACGGGCGGCGAGTACCAGTGGCGCCGCGACGGCGAGCCGCACCTGTTCAGCCCCGAGGCAGTGTTCAAGCTGCAGCACGCCACGCGCAGCGGGCAGGCCGACGTTTTCCGCCAGTACACCAAGCTCGTCGACGACCAGTCAGCCAAGCTGATGACGCTTCGCGGCCTGCTGCGGATCCGGGGAATCGACGAGCAAGCCGGCGGCCCCCCCGCCGCGGCTGGCACAGCGCAAGCGGCCGGCCGCCCGCACGCAGCTGGCACCGCGCGCCGGGAACCTGTTCCGCTGGCCGAGGTGGAGCCGGTGTCGAGCATCGTTGCGAGATTTGCCACCGGCGCGATGTCCTATGGCTCGATCTCGGCTGAGGCGCACGAGACCATCGCCATCGCGATGAACCGCCTCGGCGGCCGGTCCAACACCGGGGAGGGCGGCGAGGACGCGCGCCGGTTCGTGCCTGACGCCAACGGCGACCTGCGGCGCTCCTCGGTCAAGCAGGTGGCCAGCGGCCGGTTCGGGGTCACGAGCGAGTACCTGGTCAACGCGGATGACCTGCAGATCAAGATGGCCCAGGGCGCCAAGCCGGGGGAGGGCGGCCAGCTGCCGGGGTACAAGGTGTACCCGTGGATCGCGAACACCCGGCACTCCACGCCAGGAGTCGGGCTCATCTCGCCGCCGCCGCATCACGACATCTACTCGATCGAAGATCTGGCCCAGCTGATCCACGACCTCAAGAACGCCAACCCGGAGGCGCGAGTGCACGTCAAGCTCGTCGCCGAGATGGGAGTCGGTACCGTCGCGGCCGGAGTGGCCAAGGCACATTCGGACGTCGTGCTGATCTCCGGGCACGACGGCGGCACCGGCGCATCGCCGCTGACCAGCATCAAGCACGCCGGCGCGCCGTGGGAGCTCGGCCTGGCCGAGACGCAGCAGACGCTGCTGCAAAACGGGCTGCGTAACCGGATCGTCGTGCAGGTGGACGGCCAGCTCAAGACGGGCCGGGACGTGATCATCGCGGCGCTGCTCGGCGCCGAGGAGTTCGGCTTCGCCACCGCGCCGCTGGTGGTGGCGGGCTGCGTGCTGATGCGGGTCTGTCACCTGGACACCTGCCCGGTCGGCGTGGCAACCCAGAACCCGGAGCTGCGCGCCAGGTTTTCCGGCCGGCCGGAATTCATCGTGAACTTCTTCGAGTTCCTGGCGCACGAGGTCCGCGAGTACCTGGCTCAGCTCGGCTTCCGGTCACTGGACGAGGCGGTCGGACACGCTGAGCTGCTGGACGCCACCGCTGCGGTGAGCCACTGGAAGGCAGCCGGCCTCGACCTTGAGCCGCTGCTGCACGTACCGGACCTGCCACCGGATGCCGCCAGGCGCTGCGTGGCCAGTCAGGATCATGGCCTCGACAAGGCGCTGGACAACACGCTGATCTTGCTAGCCGAGGGAGCGCTGACTCACCGGACACCGGTCCGGCTCGAGCTGCCGGTGCGGAACGTCAACCGGACGGTCGGCACCATGCTCGGCAGCGAGCTGACCAGGCGCTGGGGCGGCGCCGGGCTGCCCGACGACACGATCGAGGTGGACCTGACGGGCTCGGCCGGCCAGTCTCTCGGGGCGTTCCTGCCGAGGGGCATCACCCTCCGGTTGCACGGCGACGCGAACGACTACCTCGGCAAGGGCCTGTCCGGCGGCCGGATCATCGCGGCGCCCGACCCGGCCGCGGTCTTCGGCGCGGAGCACAACGTGATCGCGGGCAACGTGATCGGCTACGGCGCCACCAGCGGCGAGATGCTGCTTCGCGGCGTGGTAGGCGAGCGGTTCTGCGTCCGCAATTCCGGTGCCACAGCAGTGGCGGAAGGCACCGGCGACCACGGGTGCGAGTACATGACGGGCGGCCGGGTAGCGGTTCTCGGCCCGGTCGGCCGGAACTTCGCGGCCGGGATGTCGGGCGGCATCGCCTACCTTCTCGATCCCGATCCGGCCAGGGTCAACACCGAGATGGCTGACCTGGAGCCGCTAGCCGAGCAGGATGCTGACTTCCTGCGCGAGCTGATGGGCCGGCACCATGCGGAAACCGGATCAGCAGTGGCCGCGGCGTTGCTTGCTGACTGGGAGACGGCCGTGCTCAGGTTCGCCAGGGTGATGCCGCGCGACTACAAGCGCGTGCTTGCCGCCGCGGTCCAGGCTGAACGCGATGGCGTGGACGTCAGCGCGGCCGTGATGGCCGCTGCGAGTGGCTGAGGAGCTGACAGTGGCTGACCCCAGGGGCTTCCTGACCACCCCGCGGCATACACCCGCGCGCCGCCCGGTCGACGTGCGCATCAGGGACTGGCGAGAGGTTTACGCTGAGTTCGGCGCTGGCCAGCTCGAGCGCCAGGCCGGCCGGTGCATGGACTGCGGCATCCCGTTCTGCCATTCGGGCTGCCCGCTCGGCAACCTCATCCCGGAATGGAACGATCTTGTCCACTCCGGAAACTGGCGGGCTGCGGCCGAGCGACTGCATGCCACGAACAACTTTCCTGAGTTCACCGGCCGGCTCTGCCCCGCGCCGTGCGAGTCCTCGTGCGTACTCGGCATCAGTGCTGACCCGGTCACGATCAAGCAGGTCGAGGTGGAGATCATCGACCGGGCCTGGGCCGAAGGCTGGGTGCCGCCGCGGCGGCCCGCGCCGGCTGCGCTGGCGGCCGGCCGGAGGGTCGCCGTGATCGGCTCCGGGCCTGCTGGCCTGGCCGCGGCACAGCAGCTGACCAGGGCCGGGCACGCGGTCACCGTGTTCGAGCGCGCGGATGCGCCGGGTGGCCTGCTGCGGTACGGCATCCCTGAATTCAAGATGGAGAAGCGGCACCTGGACCGGCGGCTGATCCAGATGCTGGCCGAGGGCACCGAATTTCGCTGCGGTGTCGAGGCTGGCGTCGATATCAGCGCCGACGACTTGCGCCGCGAGTACGCCGCCATCGTGCTCGCCGGTGGTGCCCCGGTCGGCCGCGAGATCGGAGTTCCGGGAGCTGACCTGGCCGGGATCCATCAGGCGATGGAGTACCTGCCGCTGGCTAATCGCGCGGTGGCGGCTGCCGACGGAGCAGGCGGCGGCCGGGCAGGCGACGGCAGGCAGCATGCCAGGCGGCGGTCCGGCGACGGCGGGGCGGCCGGCTCCGGTTCCTTCCCGGCTAGCACTGGGCCGGGTAGCGCTGGGCCTGGTAGCACTGGGCCTGGTAGCACTGGGCCGGCTAGCACTGGGCCTGGTAGCACTGGGCCGGCTAGCACTGGGCCTGGTAGCACTGGGCCTGGTAGCACTGGGCCTGGTAGCACTGGGCCTGGTAGCACTGGGCCTGGTAGCACTGGGTCAGCTAGCAACGGGTCAGCCAGCAACGGGTCAGCCAGCGACGGCTCAGCTAACTCAGGGTCGGCAAGTTCCGGACCGGTGCCGGAGACGGCGATCTCAGCCAGAGGCCGGCGGGTGGTGATCATCGGCGGCGGGGATACCGGAGCCGACTGCCTGGGCACGGCGCTCCGTCAGGGCGCGATCTCGGTCACTCAGCTGGAGATCCTGCCGAGGCCGCCCGCTGAGCGGCCGGACAGTCAGCCCTGGCCGGTGTACCCGGCGATCTTCCGCGTCTCCAGTGCGCACGAGGAGGGCGGCGAGCGGGTCTACGCGGTATCCACGCAGCGGTTCATCGGAGACTCCGAAGGCCGGGTGCGCGGGCTGGAACTGGTGGAAGTAACGCCCGCCGCAGCCGGATTCGAGCCGGTGCCAGGCACCGAGCGCGAGCTGGCATGCGATCTGGTGCTACTGGCGATGGGGTTCACCGGCGCGCAGGCAGGTCCCCTTACTGACGGGCTTGGCGTGGCATTCGACAGCAGGGGAAACGTTGCCAGGGACAGCACGTTCGCTACATCAGTGCCCGGCGTCTTCGTCGCTGGTGACATGGGCCGCGGGCAGTCGCTGATCGTGTGGGCAATCGCCGAGGGCAGGTCGGCTGCGGCGGCTGTCGATGCCTACCTGTGCGGTACGACCACGCTTCCGGCCGCCATCACGCCGGCGGCCGGGCCGTTGCGGTGAGGACTACTGCGATGCCCGGACAGAGGTGCGCGGGCGTCTGATGCCGCGCCGGCAGCAACTGACGGGTAACGTCCAAGCATGCCGGTGGCCTACCTGCCGAGCCCGTCAAGCGCCCTGTGGCATCTGGGCGCTCTGCCGGTTCGGGCCTACGCGCTGTGCCTCGTCGCTGGCGTGGCCGTCGCGCTCTGGCTGACTGACCGGCGCTACCGGAAGGCCGGTGGCAAGCCAGGCACCATCCTGGACTTGGCCACCATCGCAGTCCCGGCAGGCCTGGTAGGCGCGCGCATCTTCAGCGTGCTCACTGATCTGCACCTCTACTTCGGTCCCGGCCGTGACTGGACGGACACGCTGCGCGTCTGGGAAGGCGGGATGGGAGTGGCCGGCGCGGTCGCTGCCGGGGGGCTCGCGGCGTGGGCATACTGCCGCTGGACCGGCATCGACATCCGCCCGGTGGCGCTTGCCGCAGCGCCGGCACTGGCCATCGGCCAGGCGATCTCGGTCTGGGGCAACTGGTTCAGCCAGACGTTGTACGGACCGCCGTCCGGACTTCCGTGGGCCGTGGCGATAGCCCCGCAGCACCGCGTGGCCGGGTACCAGGCCGCCGCCACATTCCAGCCGCTGTTCCTCTACCAGTCGGCAGCTGACGTGCTGATCGCGCTCGGGATCAGCTACCTGATCCACCGGTACCTGCTGTCTGGCGGTCTCGCCTTCGCGCTGTACTCGGCAGTCTGGGCGGCTGCCGGAGCGGCGATCGAGATGACGCGCATCGATTACTCAGCCCGCCTGGCGGGCTTGCGGTCCAACGTGATTGCGATGCTGCTGATCCTGGCGCTGGCCGCCTGCTATCTGGCCGTCGTCGCCCATCGCCGGCGGCTGCGAGCACTGCTCCAGCCGGAGGAGCCACCGGCGCGGCACCGGATGCTCAGGCCGCGGTCGAGTCAGGCCACGGCCGGCCGGATCGGCCTGACCGGCACCGGGCTCACTAGCACCGGGCTGACGGGCGCCGGGCTGACGGGTACCGGCCTCTCGGGCACCGGCCTCTCGGGGACTGGCGAAGGCGGTGAAAGCGACGAGCCGCCACCCGGCGCGGTGCCCGGCTCTCAACGCCACCGCTGACGGGCGGCTTCGCGAGTCACCATTCGGCACCCTAGTCGCTCGGTGACCGCATAACGGGCAAATCGACCAGCGGAAGTCACCCAGGGACTAAGGGTGTCGTGAACAGGCGCCCGCCGCAGCCGGATTCCGGCCAGTGCCAGGCAACATCTAGCCAACGGTCCGGTAACCATTGACAGCCCATCTGCCGGTTCGACGGCGCCCAGACATAAGGTGCTAATCGGAAGGGCCGCTCGGGGAGCCAGCCGGTAGCGACCGCCGGACCTCGATGAGAGGGGCACAGCGCGGGACATGTCTCGGCAATCGTTCCTGCTGCGCCCATCGTTCCGGCTAAGACCGTCGTTCCTGCTGCGACGGGCTGGTTCAGCGTGGCTGCTTGTCGCCTGCCTGATGCTCTCGGTGCTCGTGACCGCCGCTCTCGTCTCGGCGCTACTCAGCTTCTACTCAGCAGCGCTGCCAGCCACTGTCACCAGTGAGCTCATTAAGTCCGGTGCCATGTCGGTGACGATCGGCAACCAGGCCAGCGGCCCTGGCCTCACCCGGCTCATCGACACCAGGATGCGGGCCGCCTTCGGGAGCGTGCCATACCGGCAGTACCAAGCCACCTGGTCCAACGAGCTTGCGTTGCCCGGCTCCCACCCGTCCGGCAACATCCCGGCCATCGAGGCCGGCGCGATGCAAGGCATCGCTAAGTACGCAACGCTGGCCAGCGGCAGCTGGCCGTCGGCGCCACAGGCCGGCCGGCCGATTCCGGTCGCGCTGCCGGCCACCGCCGCAGCAGACCTGAAGGCTGGCGTCGGGACAGTGCTGAACGTGCATTACGTCGGCGCCAAGGCGACGCTGCGACTCAAGGTCAGCGGACTGTTCCGGCCGCGCGATACATCGGCGCCGTACTGGCGGCTGAGCCAGGTCGGCTCAGCCGGTGTCGTTGTCGGCGGCGGCTTTGCCAGCTACGGGCCGGCCGTGGTCGGCCCGGCCGCGTTCGCCGGCGGCCCTGGCGCACTCGAGCCCAACGAAATGTCATTCGTGGAGATGCCGAGCGCGGCCCGGATCAGCGCCGGTGACCTGGCCAGCCTGGCCAGCCGGATCGACTCGGCTGTCGTCGCGCTGCAGAAGCAGGTCTCGCTCGTAGCCACGCAGATGCCGCGAGCACTGACGAACGTCGCTGCAGGCCTCGCCGCCGCGCAGACACTGCTCATCATCAGCGGCCTGCAGCTGCTGCTGCTCTCGGCGGCTGCCCTTGCGCTAGCGGGCCGGTTGCTGGCGACTCACCGGGAGGAGGAAGCGGCCCTGCTGGCGGCCCGGGGGGCAGCACGGTGGCAGCTGATCCGGCCGAGCCTGGCCGAGGGAGCACTGGCATGCACGATCGCCGCGGCAGCGGGGGCGGTGGCCGGTGTCAGGCTGGCAGCCTTGCTGCTGTCCAGCCTGCCCGGCCACCCGGAGGCGGCGCCTGCGCTCGGCCGGGAAGCCTGGTACGGAGCCGGCCTTGTCCTGATCGTGTGCCTGTGCATCGTGCTCTGGCCAGCCATCCGGCCGCCCGGTATCGCGGCGGTCCGGGTCGGGCGCGGCCGGCAGGCGCGGGTCGCGTCGGTGGCTGCGGCAGGCGCTGACCTGGCTCTGATTGCCCTGGCCGTGGTATCGGTGCACGAACTGCTGAGCCGCTCGGCTGCTCCCGGGGGCACCGGCATCGATCCGGTCGTCGTTGCCGCGCCTGCCCTGGCCCTGGCCGGGCTCGCGCTGATCCCGCTCCGCTTGCTCCCGTTCGCGGCCAGGGGGCTGGAGAAACTGACCGCTCGCGGCAGCCGCCTTCGGACCGCGATGGCGAACTGGGAGATCAGCCGGCGCCCGGTCCGCCAGAGCGGTCCGGCGCTGCTGGTCATCCTTGCCGTGGGAACAAGCACGCTCGCGCTGGCCCAGTATCAGAGCTGGCAGCAGTCGGTGCACGACCAGGCTGCCTTTACGTCGGGCGCCCAGGTCCGGGTCGGCCTGGTGAACCCGGAGCCGCTGTCCGGCGTTACCGCTATCACCCGGCTGCACGGTGTTACCAGCGCCATGCCGGTCAGCCAGCAGCCGCTAGGCCAGGCTCAGCTGCTGGCCATCAGCGGGCAGCAGGCGGCGGCCACCGTCACGATGCGATCGGACCTGTCCACTCCGGTGCCGACTTCGCACCTGTGGCGCTCTCTGGACAAGCGCGTTGGCCCGCCGGAGGGCTTGGCTGTGCCCGGCCACCCGGAGCGGCTGGCGATCGCCGCCAGCATGACGGGCGGGCCCGGTGGGCAGCTCGGGCCGGTGTCGGCCACGGTGACCGTGCAAGACGCTTACGGCCTGACCTACTCACTCCCGGCCGGGACGATACCCGCGGACGGGCGATTGCACGACTTTGTCGTCAAGTTGGGGAGCTCCCGCGGGATCGCGTATACGGTGCGGCTGCTGAGCATCGCGCTCACCTACAACATCCCGTTGCCCTCGGCGGCTAAGCAGCTCAAGGCGGCCGGCAGACTGGCGGTCGTGTCCGTCAGCTCGGTAGCGGCCAGCAGTCAGCCGGCCGGCCGGTTTGGCCCGCCATTCGCGGCGGGGCGAGAGCTAGCCAGCTGGCAGGCGCTGGCCTCCGCGCCGGGCCTGGACTCGATCAGCGGCGAAGACCTTGGCGGGCAGGCCGACGGGTCGGTCAGGCCGGTTGTCGATTCCTGGGCAGCCGCCGGCCAGGCCGCTGAGCTTAAGTTCTCGCCCGGCCACGGACCGGGGCTGACACCCCGTGAGCTCGCCTCGGACGGCTTCACCAGCATTCCCGGCGAGGTGCAGATCACGATCCCTCCGCCGCAGCAGCTCGTGCCGCTGATCGCGACCAGCGCGTTCCTGCGTGCCAACGGCATGTCTGACGGATCGGATGTGCCGATCAGCATCGGCGGCACCAACGTCAAGGGCGAGGTACTCGCCACCGTCTCGGAGTTCCCGACAGTGCCGGGCGGCCAGGCAGTCATAGCCGATCAAGCCAACCTTCAGGATGCGCTGATCAGCGCTGGCGGAGCGCCGCTGCCGGCCGCCACGTGGTGGCTGAGCACGGCGACCGGCAGGGCGCCCGCAGGCTTGCCCGCGGGTGCCAGCGTCGTGACTGCCGCGGCGGCAAGCGCGGCGCTGCAACGCGACCCCGTGTCTGCGGCGCCGATCAAGGCGGCGCTGGCGGTGGCCGCATCCGCGGCGCTGCTCGCCGCGCTCGGGTTCTGCGTGAGCGTGGCAGCCAGCGCCCGCGCGCGCCGGAGCCAGCGAGCCTTGCTGGCCGCACTGGGCGTTCCTGCGGCCGACCAGGCGCGGCTGTTCTGCCTGGAGGAGCTGATGATCAGCGGACCTGCCGCGGTAGTCGGCCTGGCACTCGGCGTCGGTCTAGCGCACCTGCTGATCCCGGCTGTGACCCTGACGGCGACCGCCGGGATTCCGGTGCCTGGAGTTCTGGTCCGCATCCCCGTTCCGTGGGTAGCGCTGATCGCCATCGCCATGCCGGCGATACCGGTGCTCGCGGCGATCGTCGCGACGCTACGACAGCTTGATCCGGCTGCGGAGCTGCGCGCGGCGGAGGCAGCAGGGTGACCGGCACGAGCGGCAGGCACGAGGCGGTTGGGCCGGCTCGCGACAGCACCCGTCCTCGCCCGTCGCTGGTCATCCGGCTCCGCATGCGCGTCACCGGCGGCTGGCATCGCCTGGAGGGCTCGGCTTCCTCGGCAGCAATCGGCTTCTGCGTGCTTGCCTGTGCATGCTTGGTCGTAGCGGTCGCCGGGCCGCGTTCGGGCGAAGCCCTGCGGACCAGGGCCTTGGAGCAGGTGCTGGCCGCTGCGCCGGCGCTTGACAAGGCGGTGTACGGCACTCTCAGCGGATCTGACCTGCCGAACCAGCAAGTCAGCTCGGGACAGCTCCAGTTCACGGCGGCGAGCCTGCGTGCCAACCTGGCGAAGATCGTGCCGCTAACGAAGGAGCGCTCCGACTGGGCGGGCCTGCAATCTCCGTTCGTCGTCTTCGGCGATCAATCGCCAGCGGTCGCGCCGGGCGTTGGCACGGAGCTCGAGGTGGTTTATCGCACCAACCTGAGCCAGAACGCCCGCCTCTTGACCGGCTCGCTGCCTGGCGGTCAGCCGGTCGGCCAGAAGCACCCGATCGTCGAGGCGGCCGTGACCGCCACGACAGCGCACCGGTACGACCTGCGCGTCGGCTCCCGTGTGACTTTGCCGGGCGGCGCCATCACGCTGCGGGTCAGCGGGATCATCGAGCCGGACTCAGCCAGTGCGCCGTTCTGGCAGCTCGATCCGGTCGTTGCCAAGCCCGTGCTGGTGACGCCTAGTCAAGGCGCTCCCTACTGGCAGGCCGGCGCCTTCGTGCCGGCGAGTGCGCTGTCCGTGCTTAGCAGCCGGTTCAATCCGGCGAACCTCCAGCTCAGCTGGCTGTTCGGCCTCAGGCTTAGTGGGCTGACTGCATCACAAGCGGTTGCGCTGATACCGCATCTGCAGCCACTGCCGCTAGCCGTGGCAGGTCAGCTGAATGAAAGCGGCGTTGACGTCAGCATGTTCTCCGGGGCAGGCGCGCTGCTCGACTCCTTCAGCAACACCGACGCGGCGATCGCGAGAGTCCTGGATCTGATGTCGGTCAGCCTCGCCGTAGTGGGCGCAGCGCTCGTGCTGCTTGCCGCATGGCTGGTGGCCGAGAGAAGGCGAGAAGACTTCGCGGCGCTCCGTGCGCGCGGTGCATCGCGGCGCCAGCTTGCCATGACCGCAGTATGGGCCACTGCGGTCAGCGCACTTCCGGGAGTGGTGGCCGGCGTCGCTGCCGGGCTGCTACTAACGCCGGGGCCAGGCGCCGCCCTGTCCTGGTGGCTGACCGGCCTGACGATCGCAGTCGCGCTGGCGGGCCCGGCGCTGATCACTGTCCGGATGCATCGCGGCTACGCGGTGCTGACCAGGCCGGACCGGCCAGTTGGCCGGATGTCCGCAATCCGGCGGCTCGTGCTAGAAACAGCGCTCGCGCTTGCCGCCGTGGGCGGACTGATCACTCTGCGGCATCAGAGCACCGGACCTGGCAGCGGCGATCTCTATGCCAGCGCCGCGCCAGTCCTTGTCGCCGTCCCGGTCGCGATCATTGTGCTCCGGTTGTACCCGCTGCTCGTCCGGCCGCTGCTGCTGATCGCGAGCCGCCGGTCCGGCGTGATTCCGTTCCTTGGCCTGGCCAGAGCGGCACGAGTGTCGGCTACCGCGGTGCTGCCCGCTTTCGCGATGGTGCTGGCGTTGTCGCTGGTGTCGTTCGCCGGAATGGTCCGCGGTGCGGTCACCGCCGGAGAGGTCGCACAGTCGTGGCAGGACGCTGGCGCCGACGCGGTGGTTACCGTGCCGGACGCGCTGTCCGCAGCGCAGCAGCGGACCATTGCCGCAGTGCCGGGCGTACAGCGCACGGCAGCGGTGGGCGTTACCACAGCCGCGAGGGGATCGCTGCGCGGGATTACCGCCGTGGTGGCAGATCCGGCGCAGTACGCGGCGCTGCTCGCAGCCACGCCGCTTGGCCATGCGCCAGCCAGCTTCGCGCACTGGCACGCCTCACCGGCATCCCGCGCGGGGCCAGTGCCGGTGCTGGCGTCGGCACTCCTGGCGGACCGGCTGGGCCGAGCGCCTGTGGTGCTGGAACTGCAGGACTACCAGCAGGTCCGGGTCTATGTCGGCGGCCTCGTACCGTCCATGTCAGCGGTCGGGCCGATCAGCAGCGGGCCTACCGCTGGCTACGTCGTGCTGCCGCGCTCGGCGGTCCGCGGTGACGTACCACAAGTCAGCACGATGCTTGTAGCCGGGCAGCGCTTGGACGGCCGCGCTCTGCAGGAAGCGGTGTCCCGATGGCACATCGCCGGCAGCGCGGTGACGCTGCGGTCGGCATTGCTGACCGGGCTGGAGCGAGCGCCCCTGCAGCACGGCGCCTATTCCCAGCTCGCCTTCGGCGGAGATGCGGCAGCGGCAGGGTGCTTGCTGGTGCTGCTACTGACCCTGCTGCTGTCGGCGCAGTCCCGGCAGCTCACGCTTACCAGGGCGGCCACCATGGGACTGTCGGCGGCGCAGGCCAGATGGCTGGCACTAGTCGAGGCCCTGCCGCAGATCTTGTCGGTGATTATCGGCGGGCTGATCTGCGCGCTAGCCCTGGCGCCGCTCGTCGGCCCCGCGCTTGATCTGTCGGTATTCACCGGCTCCACGACCGCCGTGCCAGTGCGCGTCGAGCCGGCCTGGCTGACGGCAACCGCGATCGGCTTGCTGGTCCTGGCGATCGCGACGCTCACCGGCCAGACGGTACTGGCCAGCCGGGGAACAGCACGTTCCCTGAGAATGGACGGGTAGGACAGGTGAGGGGGCGGACATGACAGCGCGTTCGGACAGCGCGGCCGTAGCCGCCGGCGGAATCGCTGAGCTCGGCGCCGAGGCGCTCAGGGCGAAGACGTCCTACGGCGACGGCGCGCTGGTCGTCTGCGATCAGGTGGTGCGCATCTACACCGGCGAGGGCATCGAGGTGCAGGCCCTGCAGGGCCTCGACTTGCTAATCGGTGAGGGCGAGCTGATCGCTATGGTCGGTGCCTCCGGCAGCGGCAAGTCCACGCTGATGAACATTCTCGCCGGGCTGGACACGCCGACCGCGGGACGGGTGCGGGTGGCAGGCGAGGACCTCGGGGGCCTGAGTCCGAAGGAGCGGCTCGTCTACCGCCGGCGGCAGGTTGGCTTCGTGTGGCAGCAGACCTCCCGCAACCTCTTGCCGTATCTGACCGCGAAGCAGAACGTCGTGACTCCGATGCGATTCAGTGGCTACCGGCGGCGGCTGCGTGACAAGCGGGCGATGGAATTGCTCGACGTCCTCGGCGTCGCGCACTGCGCGAACCGGGTCCCGTCGCGGATGTCCGGCGGAGAGCAGCAGCGAACGGCCATCGCGACGGCGCTAGCCAACGATCCGCGATTGCTGCTGGCTGACGAGCCGACCGGCGAGCTGGATAGTCATACGGCGCAGGACGTATTCGGCGCGCTGCAGACCGCGAATACGGAGCTCGGCGCCACGGTTCTCGTCGTCACGCACGACCCGGCCGTGTCGCACCAGGTGCAGCGGACGGTGGCCATCAGGGATGGCAGGACTAGCAGTGAGACGCTGCGTCATGACGCCGCCGACGAGCTGGGCAACACGGTACGGCAGGCGGTCGAGTATGCCGTGCTTGACCGGGCTGGCCGGGTGCAGTTGCCGCGGGAGATGACCGAGCACCATCAGATGCGCGACCGGGTGCGACTGCGGTCGCTGGACGACCACATCGGTGTCTGGCCAGACCGGCCCGCCGGCCCGGTGGAGTCCGCGGGGCACGGGCGGGCTCACCGTCCGGGCCGCCACGCCGGCCCGGAATCCGGCGGTGCGGCATGACCCAGCCGACCGCCGGGACGCCTGGCGTCGCGCTCCACGACGGTGCGGGCATGGTCGTGGCGCGAGAGCTGAGCCGGACCTTCTCGCGCGGCAGCCTGGCCGTGACCGCGGTACGCGGGGTGTCGTTCACGATCGGCCGCGGCCAGTTCGTCGCGCTCGTCGGCCGGTCGGGTTCAGGAAAGACCACCTTGCTGAACATGGTCGGCGGCCTGGACAGCCCGACCAGCGGCGAGGTCTATGTCGGCGGCCGGAATATCGGGGCCATGTCGGCACGTGAGCGGACGTTGCTGCGACGCAGTACTGTCTCGTTCATTTTCCAGTCTTTCGGGCTGATCCCGATGCTGACGGCCGCGGAGAACGTGGGCATCCCGCTGCGCATTGCCGGCCGGCCCAGGGCCGAGCGGGAGAAGCGGGTGCGGCTGCTGCTTAGCGTCGTGGGGCTCGACGGACACGCGCATCAACGGCCCAATGAGCTATCCGGGGGCCAGCAGCAGCGCGTCGCGATCGCACGGGCCCTCGCTGTCGCGCCCGAACTGCTGATCGCCGACGAGCCGACCGGCCAGCTGGACTCCGAGACTGGCCGCCAGATCATGCGGCTGCTGCGCACCGTAGTCGTGACCGAGGGGATCACCGCGCTTGTCGCTACCCACGACCCGGCGATGCTGGACATGGCCGACGACGTGCTGTCGCTGGAGGACGGCCAGCTCACGAGCCGGTAGCCTGGCCGGCCGCGCCTCGTCGACGGAGCGGCCGGAATCCGGCTTGCTGGCGCCTTCGCGCCCCGCGGGCGGGCTGTGGAGTCAGGCGTCCTGATCTGCTTGGTGCCCCGGGTGGGAGTCGAACCCACACTGCACGGTGTTTGAGACCGCGTTCTCTGCCAGTTGGAATACCGGGGCTTGCCTGCCAGCGGCAGGCCGCTGAACGTCAATGTACCGGGTTTTCGGTACGCTCTGCACGTGAGCAAAAGCCCCTTCAACGTCGTGATTGCCGAGGACGAGGCGCTGATCAGGCTTGATCTGCGCGAGATGCTGGAGGAGGAGGGCTACGTCGTAGCAGGCGAGGCTACCGACGGCGAGGCAGCGGTCAAGCTGGCCGAGGAACTCCGTCCGAACCTCGTGATCATGGACGTCAAGATGCCTGGTCTCGACGGCATCTCCGCTGCGGAGCGGATCACCGCGAACCAGGTGGCCCCAGTGATCATCCTGACCGCCTTCTCGCAGCGCGACCTGGTTCAGCGGGCTAGCGAGGCTGGCGCGATGGCCTACCTCATCAAGCCGTTCACGAAGGCCGACCTAGTGCCGGCGATCGAGGTAGCGGCCAGCCGGTTTGCCGAGATCGCGGCCCTGAACGCGGAAGCCGCCAGCCTGCGCGAGCGGCTGGAGGTCCGTAAGCTGCTCGACCGGGCGAAAGGCGTTCTGCAGGACAGCAGGGGGATGACCGAGGCTCAGGCATTCCGGTGGATCCAGAAGACCTCGATGGACCGGCGGCAAACGATGCGCGCGGTCGCCGAGGAGGTGCTGGCGCAGGCGCAGCAGGCGGCGACGGACGCGGACCAGCAGGCCGAGCCAGGCTCCGAAGGCGCTAAGCCCGCCACCTGATCGGGGCTCTCGCCGCTGCTTGCCGGGCAGTGCGATGAGCGTTACGGCCGCCGCTTAGCCGGAGAGTCCCGCCATTGCCGCGCGTCCTTGTCGATGTTGCGCGTCTGCCCACGTGCGCGCCTCGCGGAGCTTAGCCGCGCAGGCTGGGCCTGGCCGACGGCGATTGCCTCGCCGTCGCGGTCCTCATCAGTCGCGATCAGCAGCTCGTCGGCGTTCTTCAGCGGCTGCTTGAGCTTGGTTGCCAGTGTCGTGAGCTGAGTCAGTGTCGTGAGCTGGATCAGTGTCTTGAGCTGGATCAGTGTCTTGAGCTGGATCAGTGTCTTGAGCTGGATCAGTGTCTTGAGCTGGATCAGTGTCCTGAGCTGGATCAGCAGGCGGCCGGCCGGTGGCGCGGACGCCGCACAGGCTCTCGTCCGGCCATGCGCACCCATCCGAAGCGATGCTCTGCCCGCGAAGCCCGCAAGCAAGCGGGCGGGGCCGACCGCGCAAACCCCCGTTGCGATCGGCGCCCGCCGCTTGCGGCCGCCGAACCCCTGAGGGAGCCGACGGTCATGAGCCCGGAAAACCTTTGGTGCCATGTCGGCCTTCCCCGGGCCGGCACGTTCTCTACTCGGTCGCCTTGCTCTGCCCCACAACGTTAGCGACGGGCGACGGCGGCGCGCAAAGACACCGGGATTCCGCTGCCGGTATGAGAGAAACATCCCGTCGCCGGCCCGTGCGGAGCCGAACTTGCGGGCCGATGGCGTCCGCTTTGGGTTACTCCGCGATGCCTCGAATAGCCGGAGAGCGGTCGCAGCCCAGCCGCCGAGGGCTGCCGGCCGACACGTCGCCGGGGCCCGGCCTAGGCAGGTTTTGCTCCGTCAGGCTTTGCCTCACCCGGAACTGCGTCCCGGTGCAAGCAACTGAGCCGTGCGGTGCACACCCGCTTGCCGTCCTCGTCGGTGATCACGATGTCGAACGTGGACATGGTGCGCCCGCCGTGCACCAGCGTCGCCACGCCGGTCACCAGACCGGAGCGCGCGGCCCGGTGGTGCGTTGCGTTGATCTCGATACCTACCGTGAACCGGCCCGGCCCGGCCTGCAGCGCTGAGCCGAGCGAGCCGAGCGACTCGGCGAGCACGCATGACGCGCCGCCGTGCAGGATGCCGTAGGGCTGAGTGTTGCCCTCGACGGGCATCGTCCCGACCACGCGCTGTGCGGATGCTTCTACGATCTTGATGCCCATGCGGCCGGCTAGCGTCTCGCTGCCCTGGCTGTTGAAGGATTGTGCGATCTGCAACTCCTGGGCAGACAATTCCGGCACCCTGACCTCCGCGTTCCCGGCTTATGACCTTGGCTGGAGCCAGCGTAGGGCCGCCGTTGGATTGGGGCCTCAGGCCTTGTGCGATTCGCCCGTTTTGAGGCCTATGGACATGACTTAGCATTCGTTAGTGTTGTCACGAATCGCGTATAACGGCAGATAAGGTCACGCAGGAAGGCTCGAACTGATGCTAAGTCGCGCTGGGCGTAGCTTCGGGTGCCCGAAAGTCCGGTTTGCGCGGCGGTCAGGCGACGCCTGCCGAGAGTAGGACCGAGCCGTCGTCGGCGGGACCTGGGCCGCTAACGCCAGGGAAACTGACAGACCCGCGCACTAAGCTGGCCAGGTGGCTAAGAACGACGCGGCGGCGAACGAGGTGACACCGGCTGTCGTCGTGACACCAGGTCACGACGAGTCCGGGCAGGCACAGGCCGGGCAGGCACAGGCCGAGCACACACCCGCGCGGCGGGGCCGGCTGCTCCTGCTCGACGGGCACTCACTCGCATTCCGGGCCTTCTTCGCGCTCCCGCCGGAGAATTTCTCCACCACGACTGGCCAGCCGACCAACGCCGTCTACGGCTTCACTTCGATGCTGATCAACGTGCTGCGCGACGAGCAGCCGACGCATGTCGCGGTGGCGTTCGATCGCAGCGAGCCGACCTTCAGGCACGAGCAGTACGTGGAGTACAAAGCGACCAGGAAGGAATCCCCGGCCGACTTCCGCAATCAGCTCAGCCTCATCTTCGAGGTCCTGGACGTGCTCGGCATCCCGCGGCTGTCGGTTTCCGGCTACGAAGCGGACGACGTGATCGCGACGCTGGCCACCCAGGCCGAGCCGGACATGGACGTGCTCATCGTGACCGGTGACAGGGACGCGCTCCAGCTCGTCACCGACCACATCACCGTGCTGTACACAATGCGCGGCATCAGCGAGATGGCCAGGTTCACGCCGGAGGCGGTGCAGGGGAAGTACGGCCTGTCGCCGGCTCAGTACCCGGACTTCGCCGCGCTGCGCGGTGACCCGAGCGACAACTTGCCTGGCATCCCCGGCGTCGGTGAGAAGACCGCGACGAAGTGGATCGCCGAGTTCGGCTCGCTGGCCGCGCTTGTCGACCGGGTCGACGAGGTCAAGGGCAAAGTCGGCGACGCGCTGCGTGAGCACCTGGCCAGCGTCCTGCGCAACAGCCAGCTGACGCAGCTGGTGCGCGATGTCTCGCTCGAGGCGGGGCCGCACGACCTGCGGCCGGTGCCATGGGACCGCGAGCAGATCCACCAGCTCTTCGACACGTTGCAGTTCCGGGTACTGCGCGACCGGCTGTACTCGACGCTCCCGAACGGCATCGGCGCCGCGGCGACCGCGGCTGCCGCGCCGGCCGGGGATGCGGCCGGGTTCGATGTGACCGCCGAGGTCCTCGGTCCCGACCAGGTAGCCGATTGGATAGCCGGGAACGCCCTCGTGCCCGGCCGGTCCGGCCTTGCGATGACCGGCAGCTGGGGACGCGGCACCGGCACGCTGACCGGTCTCGCGATTGCCGCGCCGGGCGGCGGCGCTGCGTACCTGAACCCGACCCAGCTGACGGAAGCCGACGACAAGGCGCTTGCCGCCTGGCTGGCAGACCCCGACCGGCCCAAAGCGCTCCACGACGCCAAAGGGCCGATCCATGCTCTCGCTGCCCGCGGCCTGGAGTTGCGGGGGCTGACCAGCGACACCGCGCTCGCCGCGTATCTCGCGCTGCCCGGTCAGCGCTCCTTCGACCTGGTCGACCTCGCGCTGCGGTACCTCAACCGCGAGCTGCGCGATGCCGAGCCAGCATCCGGGCAGCTGACGCTGGACCTGCCGGATGAGTCGGAGGTAGCCCGCGCGCTGGCTCAGCGCGCCCTGGCGACCGCCGAGCTGGCTGACGCGCTCGACCGCGATCTCGCCGAGCGCGGTGCGACCGAACTGCTCGCGGAGGTCGAGCTGCCGCTGGTGGGCGTGCTGGCCGAGATGGAACGAGCGGGCATCGGCGCGGATAGCGAGCACTTTGCGGCGATGTCCGCGGAGCTAGGCGGCGAGGTAAAGACCGCAGAGCAGGCCGCTTTCGCGGTAACCGACCACGAGTTCAACCTCGGCTCGCCCAAGCAGCTGCAGGAGGTGCTGTTCACCGAGCTGGGGCTGCCCAAAACCAAGCGGATCAAGACCGGCTACACCACCGATTCCGAGGCCCTGACCAGCCTGCTGGCACAGACTGAGCACCCCGTCCTGGCCCACCTGCTGCGGCACCGGGACGTTGCCAAGCTGAAGAGCATCGTGGACTCGCTGATCCCGATGGCAGACGCCGACGGGCGGATTCACACCACCTATAACCAGATGATCGCTGCCACTGGCCGGCTTTCCTCAACCGACCCGAATATGCAGAACATCCCGATCCGCACCGAGGAAGGCCGGCGCATCAGGCAGGGATTCATCGTCGGGCCAGGCTATGAGTGCCTGCTCACCGCCGACTACAGCCAGATCGAGCTGCGGATCATGGCGCACCTGTCTCAGGACCAGGCGCTGGCGGCGGCGTTCTCCTCTGGCCACGACTTCCACGCTGCGACGGCCGGCCGGGTGTTCGGGGTCGCGCCCGAGGATGTCACGCCCGAACTGCGCAGCAAGGTGAAGGCGATGAACTACGGCCTCGCCTACGGCCTGTCCGCATACGGGCTGTCCCAGCAGCTGCGGATCTCGCCCGATGAAGCCCGCGGGTACATGGACGAGTACTTCGAGCAGTTCGGCGGCGTCCGCGATTACCTTCGCGACGTGGTTGCCAGGGCCCGGATGGACGGTTACACCCAGACGATGCTGGGGCGCCGCCGGTACCTGCCAGACCTGACGTCGGACAACAGGCAGCGCCGCGAAATGGCTGAGCGGATGGCGCTGAACGCGCCCATTCAAGGCTCGGCCGCAGACATCATCAAGGTCGCCATGCTGGCCGCGAGCATTGAGCTGCGCGCGGCCGGCCTGCGCTCCAGGATGCTGCTGCAAGTGCACGATGAGTTGCTCTTCGAAGTGGCTCCAGCCGAGCTCGACGCCGTGCAGTCGCTGGTGCGGGTCGCCATGGGCGGCGCCTCCGACCTGACCGTTCCGCTCGAGGTCTCCATGGGCTGGGGACGTAGCTGGGCAGACGCTGCGCACTGACGCAAACTGCGCGGTCGGGGGCGTTCCCCGGGATACTTGCCTCATGGAGTTCCTGCTGCGCGGGCTTGACGGGCCGGTTGAGGTGCTGCGGGACCGGGCCGGTGTGCCCCATTGCCGGGCAGTCAGCGAGCACGACGCATTTTTTGCCCAGGGCTTCGTGCACGCCACCGACCGGCTCTGGCAGATGGATTATGACCGCCGCCGCGGCCTCGGCCGGGCGGCGGAAGTGGTCGGCCCGGCGGGTCTGACCGGGGACGCGCTGGGACGGCGGCTGGACCTCGCGGGCGGGGCGCGCCGGGACCTCGCACTATTGTCCGCGCCGGCCCGCGACATGCTCACCGCCTACACAGCCGGTGTCAACGCGTTGATCGGCAAGTACGCCGAGCTGCCTGCTGAGTTCGTGCTGACCAGACGGACGCTGTCCGGACTGGTGCCGGAACCGTGGGAGCCGTGGCACTGCCTGCTGGTGCACCGGGTCCGCCACCTCACGATGGGGTCGGCGGCCGCGAAGCTCTGGCGGGCTGTGGTCGCGCAGACTCTCGGGCCGGCGGCAGCCGGGGCGATGGCCTCAGGCCGGACGGGCTGGCAACTGGCCTGCGTGCCGCCGGGGGAGCGGTGCGAGGGCGCCGTGCCGGCCTGGGCGGGTCTTGACGACAGTGGCAGCAACAACTGGGCACTGGCGGGCAGCCGCACCGCTTCCGGACTGCCGTTGCTGGCCGGAGACCCGCACCGCCCGCTTGAGATGCCGAACGTCTACGTCCAGGGGCACATCGCCGGGCCGACGTTCGACGTGCTGGGCATCGGCATGCCAGGTGTTCCCGGCTTCCCGCATTTCGGCCACAACGACCGGGTCGCCTGGTGCATTACCCACGCGATGGCCGACGACCAGGACCTCTACCACTTCCCGGCCGGAGCACCTGATTGCCCGGCCAGGAACGAGATCATCGGGGTCCGCGACGGGGAGCCGGTCCAGATCGAAGTACGGCCGACCGATCGGGGTCCGCTCGTGACCGAGGACCTCGCGTTTGCCTGGGCAGCCACGGTGGAGCCGAACACTGGCTTCGACGCTCTGCCGGCCATGCTGCGGGCCCGGTCGGTGAGCGACCTGTTCGACACCATGCGGACCTGGGTCGAGCCAGCCAACAACCTGCTGGCGGCCGACACCGACGGCAGCATTGGCTACCTCACCAGGGGCCGGATCCCGGTCCGGGACCGGCCGGAAGCGGCGTGGACGCCGGTCCCGGCCGCCGACAAGTCCTATGGCTGGCGCGGGTACGTCGAGTTCGGCGACCTGCCGCAGGCGCGTGACCCGGAAGGCGGGTTCCTGTTCAGCGCCAACAACCGGATCCTCGCTGCCGACTCCGGCCCTTACCTGGGCCTGGACGTCGCGCCGCCGTGGCGGGCGAGCCGGATTCTCGACACGATCTCGGCGACGTCCGGCGCGACCGTGGCTGACATGGCCGCACTGCACCGGGACGTGGTGTCGCTGCCGGCCCGGCGGATTGCCCGCCTGCTCGGCGACTGGGCTCCACTGGCCGGGTGGGACGGCCAGATGGCGGCCGACTCGACCGCCGCCGCGGCGTACTCGGTGTTCCGCCGCGAGCTCGCGCTGCTGGTCCTGGAGCGGTCTGGCCTGGCGGGCGTTACCAGCCATCGGTGGAACCGGCTGCTGCCAGGCGTCCGCGCCGAGTCGCGTATCTGGTGGGTGGCCGGTGATCACCTCGAGGCAGGTAACGAGTCGCTGCTCGGTGGCTGGTCGTGGCGGCAGGCGCTGACCGAGGCAATCACAGCGGCTGACCGGAACTGGCGCGGCGAGCCGTGGGGTGAGCTGCATGCGACAGGCCAGCGGCACCCGCTCGGCCAGGCAGGACTTGACCCGCCACCAGTGCCTTACGGCGGCGACATGGACACCGTGCAGGCGAGTGCCTACCTTCCGGTTGATGGTCTGCGGACGGTGACCGGATCGGTTGCCAGATATGCCTTCGACCTGGCCGACTGGGATCAGTCGGCCTGGGTCGTGCCGCTCGGCGCGGCCGGAGAGCCGGGCACCCGCCATGCCTTCGATCAGCAGGAGGCGTGGCGCGCTGGCCGGCTGCTGCCCGCGCCGTACTCCCGCCGGGCCGTTCAGTCCGTAGCAGAGGAACTGGTCAAGCTGCTGCCCGATGGCCGGTGAAAAGCGGTTGACCCGAGCCAGGCCACGGCCTACTTTGAGGGGCCATGCCGGCCTGGACGATCGACGAGTGGCCACTGCGCGAGCAGCCTGACGCGCTGTTAGCCGAGCTCTACGAAGTGCGCGGCGAGCTGCACGCGGAGGGGACGCCGGACGACCCGCGGATGCCGCTGGCTGGCGAGATAGCCTCAGCCCGGCATCAGCCGGCTTTCGAGGACGGCATCATCCTCGCGGCCAGGGATCCCGGCGGGGCGATCCGCGGCTACGCGTCCTGTGGCTGGCTGTACCTGCCTGGCTGGGACCACGTGCTGCAGACTCACATCGCCGTGCTGCCGGGCGCGCGTCGGCAAGGACTGGGGCGGCTGCTGCTGCACCGCGCTACGGCCGTCGCGCAGCGCCGCGGATTGCGCCTGGTCACCGGGCGGACGAAGGACAATGTCCCGGCTGGTGCCGCATTCTGCGCGGCCATGCAGGCTGAGAAGGCCATGGTTGCGGACGAGAACCGGCTGGATCTTCGCGGCGTTGACCATGCGCTGGTCGGCCGGTGGCTGGCCGACGGGCCGCGCCGGGCGCCGGAATACCGGCTGCTATTCGTCGCTGGTCCGACCCCGCCGGAGCTGGCAGACGAGGCGGCAGCAGCGCTGAACGTTATGAACACCGCGCCGCGTGAGGACCTGGACGTCGGCGACACCTGCTTCACGCCCGAGTTGCTCAGGCAGTACGACGAGGCAGCGTCGGCCGTCGGTGCGCGGCGCCGGGCTTACTACGCGGTCGAGGAGAAGTCCGGGCGGTTCGTCGGGCTCAGCGACGTCACCGCCCGGCCTGACCTACCCGACCGGGTATGGGTCGGCGATACCGCCGTCGACCCGGCGCACCGGGGCCACGGGCTCGGGAAGTGGCTCAAGGCAGCCATTACCCGGTACATCCTTGACGATCTGCCGCAGGTGCGGTGGGTGATCACCTGGAATGCCGGCAGCAACGCTCCCATGCTGGCGATCAACCACGATCTCGGCTTCCGGGCTGTTGCTGTCTACACAACCTGGCAAGTCCCGGCCGAGGCACTGCAGGCGCGGCTCGCTGCCGGGCAGGACCGAGCGCGAGCAGCACAGTGCTAAAACCGGGCAGCACAGAACTGGAAGGGGGACGGCCGATTGACCCTGTGGCCGGGCTCTCATATGCTGGTCTCTGCACTGTGTTCTGGTGCAGTCCGCCAATGGTCAGGCAGCCCGCGGGGCAGTCTCACTGCAGGCCGCGGTTGGTCATGCTGACCAGGCATGTCACCCAAACCACGGCTTTGTTGTCGGACGCGCCGCGCACGGTACTGTCCCGCAAATCGAATCCCTGTCCGTATCCGGAGTCCACCTACACATGACGAGCAGCACAGAGGCCACCTCGACCCCCAAGGTAGCGGTCAACGACATCGGTTCCGAGGAGGCCTTCCTCGCCGCGATCGACGAGACCATCAAGTACTTCAACGACGGCGACATCGTCGAGGGCACGGTCGTCAAGGTCGACCGAGACGAGGTCTTGCTTGACATCGGTTACAAGACCGAAGGCGTCATCCCATCCCGTGAACTGTCGATCAAGCATGACGTGGACCCGCACGAGGTCGTCAAGGCGGGCGAGCACATCGAGGCCCTTGTCCTGCAAAAGGAGGACAAGGAGGGCCGGCTGATCCTGTCTAAGAAGCGCGCTCAGTACGAGCGGGCCTGGGGCACGATCGAGAAGGTCAAGGAAGAGGACGGGGTCGTCACCGGCACTGTCATCGAGGTCGTTAAGGGCGGCCTGATCCTCGACATCGGGCTGCGCGGTTTCCTGCCCGCCTCGCTGGTGGAGATGCGCCGGGTCCGGGATCTGCAGCCGTACGTGGGCAAGGAGATCGAGGCCAAGATCATCGAGCTGGACCGCAACCGGAACAACGTGGTGCTGTCCCGCCGCGCCTGGCTGGAGCAGACCCAGTCGGAGGTCCGCCAGAACTTCCTGAACACGCTGCAGAAGGGCCAGATCCGCAAGGGCGTGGTGTCGTCGATCGTCAACTTCGGCGCGTTTGTCGACCTTGGCGGCGTGGATGGCCTGGTGCACGTGTCGGAGCTGTCCTGGAAGCACATCGACCATCCCGGCGAAGTCGTCGAGGTCGGCCAGGAGGTCACGGTCGAGGTGCTGGACGTCGATATGGACCGCGAGCGCGTCTCGCTGTCGCTGAAGTCGACGCAGGAAGACCCATGGCAGCAGTTCGCCCGCACGCACCAGATCGGTCAGGTCGTGCCCGGCCGGGTCACCAAGCTCGTGCCCTTCGGCGCGTTCGTCCGGGTCGAGGAGGGCATCGAGGGCCTGGTGCACATCTCCGAGCTGGCGGACCGGCACGTGGAGATTCCCGAGCAGGTTGTGCAGGTGGGCGACGAGATCTTCGTCAAGATCATCGACATCGACCTGGACCGGCGCCGGATCAGCCTGTCGCTGAAGCAGGCCAATGAGGGCGGCGGCGAGGTGTCCGGCGAGGAATTCGACCCGACCCTGTACGGCATGCCAGCTGCCTATGACGAGCAGGGCAACTACCTCTACCCGGAGGGCTTCGACCCCGAGTCCGGCGAGTGGCTGGACGGCTTCGACAGCCAGCGCGAGGAGTGGGAGCGGCAGTATGCCGAGGCCCGCGCCCGGTACGAGGCACACCAGCAGCAGGTCGCGGAGGCGCGCAGCAAGGCCGACGCCGCCGCCGAGGAGACTGGCGGGGAAGGCGAAGCACGGGACCACAGCACGTCGAGTGCCGATTCCGAGCGGGCTGGCACGCTGGCGTCAGACGAGGCACTTGCCGCGCTTCGTGACAAGCTGTCCGGCGGCCAGAGCTGACGGCAAAGCGCTCTGAAGTACATAGCGGTGGCGGGCTCCGGGTGCGAGGCACCAGGCGCCCGCCGCTGGCTTGTTCAGGGGGCCGTTCTGCCGGTGCGGGCTCATCAATCGCCGGTGCTTCCTGGCTTTGCATGCTGGCCGGCCGCGGTGGCGTGCTGACGTGCTGAGGGTCGGGCTGACCGGCGGGATCGGGGCTGGCAAGAGCGAGGTATCCAAGCGCCTGGCTGCCCAGGGAGCAGTCGTTATCGACGCTGACCTCATCGCCCGCGAAGTCGTCGCGCCCGGCACCGGCGGGCTCGCCGAGATACTCGGGGCGTTCGGCCCCGGAGTGCTCGGACCCGATGGCGACCTGGACCGGGTAGCGCTCGGCGACATTGTCTTCGCCGATAAGGAGAAACTGGCGACGCTTAACTCGATCGTGCACCCGCGGGTCGGCGCCCGGATGCGCGAGCTAGAGGAGTCGGCGGGCCCTGGCTCGGTGATCGTGCACGACGTGCCGCTGATCGCTGAGAACGGGCTGGCTGATACCTACGACCTCGTCGTCGTCGTAGACGTGCCGCCGCGGATCCAGCTCGACCGGCTGGTGCGCTTGCGTGGCATGAGCCGGGAGCAGGCGCAGGCGCGGATGGCCGCGCAGGCTAGCCGGGAGCAGCGGCTGGGCATAGCCGGCATCGTGGTGGACAACTCCGGGTCGCTGGCCGAGCTCGACCGTCAGGTCGGCGAGCTGTGGAGCGAGCTGCGAAAGCGAACCCAGGTCCGGCCTGCCGAAGCCTGACCGGGTACCGGGTGCCAGCAACGGCCCGATCATGACGTCGTACCGAGCCCTCAGGCGGCCGGTGTCTTGAGTGGTTAGATCCCTTCCGGGCGTGGCGAAGCAGCCGCCGGAACAAATGCCAGTGCCTGGCGCTTTATCATCCGTTGATCCGCAGCAGGCTCAGGTCGCGCTGAACGGCGTTCGCTGTACGGGTCTGGCTGTTCGGGCGCGCAGGGCAGGCCGTTGGGCCGGGCGGCCGCTGGCTCCTGACGACGATTGTCGGCGGGTCACCCTACAGTGGAAGCGTGCAGCAACCGAGGAGATGACATGCGCCCAGTGACCGACTTGCAGCGCCGTGTCGCCCCGTTCGAGGTGGTAACGGAGATGGTTCCGGCCGGGGACCAGCCGACTGCCATTGCCGAGATGGAGAAGCGGATAGCGGGCGGCGCCAAGGACACCGTGTTGCTCGGCGCGACCGGGACCGGCAAGACCGCTACGGTTGCCTGGCTGGCCGAGCGGCTTCAGCGGCCGGTGCTGGTGATGCTGCCGAACAAGACGCTTGCCGCTCAGTTCGCCAACGAACTCCGCGAGATGCTGCCAAGGAACGCGGTCGAGTACTTCGTCTCTTATTACGACTACTACCAGCCTGAGGCGTACGTACCGCAGACCGACACCTACATCGAGAAGGACTCCTCGATCAACGACGAGGTGGACAGGCTCAGGCACTCGGCGACCAACTCCCTGCTGACCAGGCGCGACACGATCGTGGTGGCGTCGGTGTCATGCATCTACGGCCTCGGCACGCCGCAGGAGTACGTCGACCGGATGCTTCGGGTCAAGGTCGGCGACCGGATCGAGCGAGACGGGCTGCTCCGCAAGCTTGTCGGCATGCATTACACCCGCAATGACCTGTCATTCACCCGCGGCACCTTCCGGGTTCGCGGCGACACCATCGAGGTCATCCCGCAATACGAGGAGCTCGCGGTCCGCGTCGAAATGTTCGGTGACGAGATCGAGCGGCTGATGACGCTGCACCCGCTGACCGGGGAGGTGATGAGTGAGGACGAGGAGCTGTACATCTTCCCTGCTTCGCACTACGTCGCCGGGCCGGAGCGGATGGAACGGGCGATCGCCGGGATCGAAGCCGAGCTGGCGGATCGGCTGGCCGAGCTCGAGCGGCTCGGCAAACTTCTTGAGGCCCAGCGGCTGCGGATGCGCACGACTTATGACATCGAGATGATGCGGCAGGTCGGCAGCTGCTCTGGCATCGAGAACTACTCACGGCACATCGACGGACGCGAGGCTGGCAGCCCGCCGAACACGCTGCTTGACTACTTCCCGGAAGACTTTCTGCTCGTCGTGGACGAGTCACACAACACCGTGCCGCAGATCGGTGCCATGTACGAAGGTGACGTGTCCAGGAAGCGGGTTCTGGTCGACCACGGCTTCCGGTTGCCAAGCGCGATCGACAACCGGCCGCTGACGTGGGACGAGTTCGGTGACCGGATCGGCCAGACGCTGTACTTGTCGGCTACCCCCGGGCCGTACGAGCTGCGCCAGACTGCCGGCGAGGTGGTGGAGCAGGTCATCAGGCCGACCGGCCTGGTGGATCCTGAAGTGATCATCAAGCCGACCAAGGGTCAGATAGACGACCTCGTCGGCGAGATCAGGGAACGGGCGGAGAAGTCCGAGCGGGTGCTCGTCACGACGCTGACGAAGAAGATGGCCGAGGACCTCACCGACTACCTGCTCGAGCTCGGCATCAGGGCGAGGTACCTGCACAGCGAGGTAGATACGCTGCGGCGGGTCGAGCTGCTGCGCGAGCTGCGGCTGGGCGAGTATGACGTGCTCGTCGGCATTAACCTCCTGCGCGAGGGTCTTGACCTGCCCGAGGTGTCCCTGGTGGCGATCCTGGACGCGGACAAGGAAGGCTTCCTCCGGTCTGGCACGTCGCTGATCCAGACCATCGGGCGCGCGGCCAGGAACGTGTCCGGCCAGGTGCATATGTACGCGGACAAGGTCACGCCATCTATGCAGCGGGCTATCGACGAGACCAACCGGCGGCGAGACAGGCAGATCGCCTACAACCGGAAGAATGGTGTCGACCCGCAGCCGCTGCGCAAGCGGATCGCCGACATCTTGGACCAGCTAGCCAGAGAAGACGCAGACACCGAGCAACTGCTGGGCGGATCCGGGCGGCAGCAGAGCCGCGGCAAGGCGCCGGTCCCTGGCGTCTCGTCGAGGGCGCGCGCGGCAGCCGCCGCTGCGGGGGAGAAGGGTGCAGCGGGAGAGAAGGCCGGGCCCGCCCGTGCCGACCTGGCTGCACTGATCGCCGAGCTGACCGAGCAGATGCACACAGCCGCGGCTGAGCTCCAGTTCGAGGTGGCTGCGCGCATCAGGGACGAGGTACGCGAGCTCAAGCACGAGCTGCGCGGCATGCAGGCGGCCGGGGTCTGACCGCAGCGGCCGACGGCGCAGCCGACACGGGGTCGAGGCTGTTCAACCGGATGGCCGGCGACGAGTGTGTGCCCGGGTAGTCTGGGTTGACCGCCACCGGCGGCCAACGGCGCAGCCGACACGGGGTCGAGGCTGTTCAACCGCATGGCCGGCAACGAGTGCGTGCCCGGTAGTCGGCGTGACCGCGGCTGGCGGCCACGGAATCCCACCGGGTAGTTGTTTGCCGAAGGCAAACCTCCCATACCGGGCGCCAGATGCCAGCAGATAACTACGGCATCGAAGGCGGCACAAGTTGATCTTGCTCGTTGAGCGGCCGGTTGCGGCCATCCGCGGACCGCAGTGTTGCGCCCTCTGCAGCGCCGGATTGGTGCTGGCTACAAGCCGGCACCAAGGAAATCCCCAGGCTGCCGGCAGCGTAGTGTCAAGTAATGCTGGTGAGCCTGGTGGCGGCTCTCGTCGCTGCCTTGTGCTATGGGGTCGCTGCGGTCATGCAGGCGATCGCGGTGCGCGCTGCCAGTCGGCGCACGGCCGAAGCCGCCGGTGAGGCCGGGCAAGGGGTAGATCCCGGCCTGCTGGTCCGGATGCTCCGCCAGGGTCTCTTCCTGGCCAGTATCGCGATTGACCTGGCCGGCTTTATCGGCCAGCTCATCGCGTTGCGGCGATTGCCGATTTTTGCCGTTCAGGCCATCATGTCGGCGAACCTGGCCGTCACTGCAGTGTTCGCGGCCTGGCTCATTCATATGCGGCTAGCGCTCCGCGAGTGGCTCGCCGTGGCGGGCGTGGTAGCCGGCGTGGCGTTGCTCGGCCTCTCCGCGGGAGCGCAGGGTGCCAAGCGGGTCGGATCCGAGTTCGAGCTCGGGCTGATCCTGGCTGTGGCCGCAGTCGGGTTGGTGGGCTTCGCGGTCGCACGGCTCCCCAATCCGGTGCGAACGCTGGCGCTGGGCGCCATTGCGGGCCTTGGCTACGCGGTGCTTGCCGTCTCGGCCAGGATCCTGCCGGGGTTCGCGCCGTTGCAGCTGATCAAGAGCCCGGCGACCTACACGCTCGCCGCTGCCGGCATCGTGTCGTTCCTGCTGTACGCGACCGCCCTGGAGGGTGGCAGCGTCACGACCGCGACGGCGGCCATGGTGCTGGCAGAGACCGTACCGCCGGCCGTTGTCGGCGTCTTGTTTCTGGGTGACAGCACCCGGCACGGGCTCACCACGGTCGCGGCACTCGGGTTCGTACTCGCCGTCATATGCGCGCTTGCCCTGGCCAGATTCGGCGAGGCGGGCGAGCACGGTGAGCAGAAGGCGCGGCCAGAGGCCGGACTGACCCCGCCGGTCAGCCACCGGGCTGTGTTAAGGCGGCGCGAGCTGCCCGGCCCGAGCTGACTCACACCTGGTAGCGGGGAGCTGCCGCCCCTATTGCCGACGTTGGTCAACGTCGACGATGTAATCAAGGACACAGACAAGGCCGAGGACGCGGACCTGGCCGGGGACGTCGACCTGGCCGCGATCCGCCAGCTCGTTCTGGCGGCCCGGCCCAGCTGGTGCGATAGCAGCCCGCCTGGCCTCTAACCCTTGACGACGTTTGCGGCGGATACTGCGTTAGCGGGTTAAATCTGGCACTCCCCGGTCAATCGCGGCGTCGTGTTTGCCCAGCCAGCAGCTGCGCTCCTGATATTCTGATACCCCGTGGGCGAGCGGGTTTCCGCCGGATCTGACCACGGGAGGGTCATTGGCGATATCGGGTTATACGTCACGACCAGCGACGACTAGGCATCTTTTCGTGACCGGGGGCGTTGCCTCCAGCCTCGGCAAGGGACTTACGGCATCGAGCATCGGCAGGCTGCTTAAGCTGCGCGGGCTCCGGGTGAGCATGCAGAAGCTCGATCCCTACCTGAACGTAGATCCCGGCACCATGAATCCGTTCCAGCACGGTGAGGTATTCGTCACCGACGACGGCACGGAGACCGACTTGGACGTCGGGCATTACGAGCGCTTCCTGGACATCAGGTTGCCGGGATCGGCCAACGTCACGACCGGCCAGATCTACTCGAGTGTCATCGCCAAAGAGCGGCGCGGTGATTACCTCGGTGACACCGTGCAGGTCATCCCGCACATCACTAACGAGATCAAGGCACGAATCCGCGAAATGGCCGGTCCGGAAACCGACGTGGTCATCACCGAAGTCGGTGGCACAGTCGGTGATATCGAGTCGCAGCCCTTCCTCGAGGCCATCCGGCAGATCCGGCACGAGATCGGCCGTGATCGCTGCTTCTTCCTGCACGTCTCGCTGCTGCCGTACATCGGGCCGTCGGGTGAGCTCAAGACCAAGCCCACGCAGCACTCCGTTGCGGCGCTGCGCAGTATCGGTATCCAGCCGGACGCGATCGTATGCCGCTCCGACCGGCCGATTAGCGACGGACTGAAACGCAAGATCAGCCTCATGTGCGACGTCGATGAGGAGGCCGTGGTGTCGGCGCCGGACGCGCCGTCGATCTACGACATCCCTAAGGTGCTGCACTCTGAAGGCCTGGATGCCTACGTCGTGCGCCGGCTCGGGCTGCCGTTCAGAGACGTGGACTGGACCGACTGGGACGGCCTGCTCCGCCGGGTGCACCGGCCGGCCAGGACGGTAACGATCGCGCTGGTCGGCAAGTACGTGGACCTGAAGGACGCCTACCTGTCGCCCGCGGAGGCGCTGCGCGCGGGCGGGTTCGCTCATGACGCGGCGGTCAATATCCGGTGGGTGACCAGCGACGACTGCCAGACCGCGGAGGGCGCGGCCCGGCAGCTCGCTGACGTGGACGGGATCCTCGTGCCCGGCGGTTTTGGCGTGCGGGGCATCGAGGGCAAGATCGGCGCCGTCCGGTACGCGCGCGAGAACGGGATCCCCATTCTCGGGCTGTGCCTCGGCTTGCAGTGCATGGCTATCGAGGTGGGCAGGGACCTGGCAGGCCTGCAAGACGCCAATAGCGCTGAATTCGACCCGGCTACCGAGTACCCGGTGATCGCCACGATGTCCGACCAGGAAGACGTCGTGGCTGGCGAGCGGGACATGGGCGGCACTATGCGCCTCGGCCTGTACCCGGCTGTACTTGCCGAGGACAGCCTGGTCCGCGAGCTCTACGGCGAGCCCGTCGTATCCGAACGTCACCGGCACCGGTACGAGGTCAATAACGCCTACAGGCCGATGCTGGAGAAGGCTGGCCTGATCTGCTCCGGGCTATCGCCGGACGGAAGGCTGGTGGAGTTCGTCGAGTTGCCGCGCGATGTGCACCCGTTCTTTGTCGCGACGCAGGCTCATCCGGAGCTGCTGTCGCGACCGACCCGCCCGCATCCGCTGTTCAGCGGCCTGGTCTCGGCCGCCATCGAGCGCAGCCGGCTGATCGGGGTGGGCGAGATCGTCACCGCCGCAGCAGCGCGGCCCGTCGCCAGCGCCTGAGTCGCTGCATGGCTGAGGTCAGGGACGAGACGGCCGACTGGCCGGTAGCGGGATCGGCCGTGCTGGCCAGGGGCAGGATCGTCACGCTCCGGCAGGACGATGTCCGGCTACCAGACGGCGAGCAGGTCGTCCGCGAGGTAGTTGAGCACCCTGGAGCGGTGGCCATCGTGGCGATGGACGAGGGCGACCGGGTGCTCATGATCCGGCAGTACCGGCACCCGGTGCGCTCGATGCTCTGGGAGCTTCCAGCCGGGCTCCGCGATGTCCCCGGCGAGCCGCTGCTGGAGACTGCGCAGCGGGAGTTGCTCGAGGAGTCCGGCTACCAGGCTGGAGACTGGCACGTGCTGACGGACTACCTGTCCTCGCCGGGCATCAGCACCGAGCAAGTGCGGGTCTATCTGGCCCGGACTCTGACAGCGGTCCCGGCCGGGCAGCATGAGTATGTTCGGCAGCATGAGGAGGCCTACCTGACAGTGGCCTGGGTGCCGCTGGCGGAGGCCGTCCGCGCAGTCCTGGCCGGGGACGTGCACAACGGCGTCGCGATCGTAGGTATCTTGTCGGCGTATGCGACACACGCGGCAGGCTTCCGGGCGCTTCGCCCGGCTGGTGAGCGGCAGGGTCAGTGACTAGCAGTAAGCCATCCCGGCGAGCACTATCAGCATAAGGCCGGGCAGTTCGGCACGCGAGGAAGGACAAGGCCAATGAAGGTCGGCGTTCCTAAGGAAGTCAAGAACCACGAGTACCGCGTGGCGATCACGCCCGCCGGAGTGCACGAGCTAGTGCGAGCCGGGCACGAGGTGTACGTGCAGCAGAGCGCAGGCCTCGGCTCGTCGATCCCGGACGAGGACTTTGTGGCCGCTGGCGCCTCGATCCTGCCCTCGGCAGACGACGTCTGGCAGGTCGGCGAGCTGATCCTCAAGGTCAAGGAGCCTGTCGCCGAGGAGTACCACCGCCTTCGCAAGGACCAGGTGCTCTTCACTTACCTGCACCTTGCCGCTAGCCGGCCATGTACGGACGCCCTGCTGGAGTCCGGCATTACCGCGATCGCGTACGAGACGGTGCAGCTGCCGGATGGCTCGCTGCCGTTGCTCGCGCCGATGTCGGAGGTAGCGGGCCGGATGGCGCCCCAGGTCGGTGCCCACCACCTGCAGCGCGACGGCGGCGGCCGCGGCGTGCTGATGGGCGGCGTGTCCGGCGTCTACGCAGCAAAGGTCGTGGTGCTCGGGGCCGGCGTGTCCGGCATGAGCGCAGCGGTGATCTCGCTGGGAATGCAGGCTGAGGTGCTGCTGGTGGACAAGAACATTGCCAGGCTGCGCCAGGCTGACGCCATCTACCAGGGTCACTGCCAGACGGTCGCGTCTAACGCCTACGAGATTGAGCGCGCTGTCATCGACGCGGATCTGGTCATCGGTGCCGTGCTGGTGCCGGGCGCGAAAGCTCCGATGCTGATCTCGAACGAGCTAGTGTCGCGGATGAAGCCGGGCTCGGTGCTCGTCGACATCTCGATCGACCAGGGCGGCTGTTTTGAAGACAGCCATCCGACGACGCACGCTGACCCGACCTACCGGGTGCACGACTCGGTGTTCTACTGCGTGGCGAACATGCCGGGGGCCGTGCCGCACACGTCCACGTACGCGCTGACAAACGTGACCCTGCCGTACGTGGTGGAGATCGCAAACAGGGGCTGGCGCGAGGCGCTGCGCCGCGACCCGTCGTTCGCTCCTGGCCTGAACACCCATGAGGGCAACTTGACCTGCGCGCCAGTGGCCGAGGCACACCGCCTGCCCGTCGTCAGCCTTGCGGAGGTACTCAGCTGACCACCTTCGCCCGTGCTATCGGGCGTTATCTCGACCACCTGGCGGTAGAGCGCGGCCTGGCTGAGCACACGCTGCAGGCCTACCGGCGTGATCTGCGGCGCTACGCCGCGACCCAGACCGCGGCCGGGCGGACTGAGATCGAGCAGGTCAGCACCGAGGACGTGGCGGACTTTCTGGCCGGGTTGCGTGAAGGCGATGAGAACCATCCGCCGCTGGCAGCCAGCTCGGCCGGGCGGACTGTTGTCGCCGTCCGGGGCCTGCACGCGTTCGCGCTGTCCGAGGGCCTGACCGGCAGTGATCCTGCGAAGTCGGTGAGGCCGCCGGCTCCGCCCCGGCGGCTGCCGAAGGCTATCTCCATCGCCGAGGTGGATCGACTGCTTGCAGCGGCCGGCGGCGGCCAGTCCGGGCTGCGGGACCGGGCACTGCTTGAGCTGCTTTACGGGACCGGGGCGCGCATCTCTGAGGCGGTCGGGCTGGATGTCGACGACCTGGAACTGTCCGGCGGGTCACGGTCGGCGTCGGTGGCCGGGATCGTCCGGCTGAACGGCAAGGGGGGTAAGCAGCGGCTAGTCCCGGTGGGCAGCTTTGCCAGGGATGCTGTCAACGCTTACCTGGTGCGGGCGCGTCCTGCGCTGGCTGCTGCTTGCGGGCGGAGCCTGCCGAGCCCGGCGTTGTTCCTCAATGCCCGCGGTGGCCGGCTCACCCGGCAGGGCGCATGGGGTGCACTGCGGGCGGCAGCCGGCCGGGCTGGGCTGGCCGAGGTGTCGCCGCATGTGCTGCGCCACTCCTTCGCGACCCACCTGCTGGATGGCGGAGCGGACGTGCGGGTGGTCCAGGAACTGCTCGGGCACGCCTCGGTGACGACGACTCAGGCCTACACCCTGGTCACCGTTGACAAGCTGCGCGAGGTCTACGCCGCCGCGCATCCCCGCGCGCTCGGCTAGCGACGTCGCCAACCAGGCAGGCCGCGCCGGCGGCCGGGCAGCTCACGCTGTCCGGCCGCCGTTAGCGGCCGCCGCAATCTCCGTGACGGGCCCTTAGGCCAAGCTTTCTGACCGCTCGGTTTCGGGGACGTCCGCCTCCCGCCGCGTCGCGAAGTAGCTGGCACCGACGCCACTCAGCCTGGTCGCGAACATCAGCACGATCCCGACGCCCACGATTCCGCCGATGGTCCAGTTAACGTTGGCGGCATTGGACGCCATCGCCTTCCAGATGATCCAGCCCAAGAAAACCGCCGCCGCCAGCGGCAGCAACCCGTTCATGAACGCGCCGACCGGGCTGGAGAACACTCGCCGACGGTAATAAGTGATCATGGCCGCGGCCGTCAGGATGTAGTAGCAGGTGAACAAGATCCCGGTCCCGGCGATCAGCGCGCCGAACGCCGACGCGACCGACCCGACCAGCAGGTATACCCAGGTCACGACCAGGAACGCCACCCCAGGGATGATGGTGGCCAGGGCAGGTGTGTGGAAACGAGTGTTGAGGTTGCCGAGCGGCGCAGGGAGCGCGCCGCTTGACGCCATCCCGAACCCGATCCGGCCGAGGACGACGAACCCCGTTCCGGTTCCGGCGATTACCGACAGGGCGACTGCGAGCCCAGCAAGCCGGCCGAGCCACGTTCCTCCGATCACGTGCCCGATGTACACCAGTGGCGCAGCGGCGTTGGCCTGCAAGGCATGAGGGGACACCGCTCCTTGCAGTGCCATGGTGGACAGCGCGTAGAACAGGCCCAGGAACACTACGACGAGCAGCACAGCCCGTCCGGGGTTGACGCGCGGCTGGTGGGTTTCCTCGTTCACGTTCGCTGATCCGTCCCAGCCGACGAACATGAAGACCGCGAACAGCAGCCCGGCGGACAGGCTGCCCTTGCCGCCAATCCCGCTCAGCGACAGCCACCCAATCGAGGGCGGGTAAGTGCCTGCGTGGTGCCCGCCCCAGAACACGGTCGCGGCGATCGCCAGGCCGATCACGATTCCGTACTCCACAATGGCTAGCACGATCTGAGTGCGCGCGGACAGGCGGATCCCGATGACGGCGATGATGATCATCACCACGCCGACGGCAGTGTCAATGAAGATGTTGGGCCACCGGGCGTTCTGGTTTTGCCCGAACACTGCCAGTACCGACGGCGCCAGCACCGTGACCGCGGCGACGTTTCCGATCAGGTTGGCCATGATCATCAGCCAGCCGGTGATCCACCCAAGGTACGGGCTGATGGACCGGCCGACCCAGTCGAACGCCGCCCCGCAATTGGCATTCCATGCGTTCAGCCGCCGGTAGCTGGCCGCGATGATCAGCATTGGCACAGCGCAAAGAAGAATTACCGGACCGCTGCCATAAGCGGTCGCCGCGGCGATCGCAGCCAGGGTGACCGACAACGACAATCCCGGGCCAGCGTTCGCGGCACCGATCACCCAGTCCCCCGCCAGGCCTATCCTCGGCGTCAGCTTGGCACCTTCGCGCGAACCCAGCACGCTACTCGGTGAAGTCATGGAACCTCTTCCTTAGCTCAGCGGTTACTCGTCGGGTCGGGACCTTTCCGGCGGATCGGTCAGCGGCATGCCGCGCAACGGCCGCAAAGTGCACACTACGCGGCAGAAACCGCGAAACATAAGGTAGCGCGGGAAGCCATTTCTGGGACCTGTTCTCGCATCGAATCTGCCCGTCACAGGTCAGCGTGTCGATGCCGAACCAGATCCAGCGAGACCGGAACACTCGCTGGGCGCGCTGTTGCCGGGCTGGCAGGGCGAACGGCCGAGCAGCGCTACCGCGGCCGGGCGGACTGAGATCGAGCAGGTCAGCACCGAGGACGTGGCAGACTTTCTGGCCGGGCGCGCATCTCTGAGGCGGTCGGGCTGGATGTGGACGACCTGGAACTGTCCGGCGAGTTACGGTCGGCGTCGGTGGCCGGGATCGTCCGGCTCAGCGGCTAGTCCCGGTAAGCAGCGGCTAGTCCCGGTGGGCAGCTTTGCCAGGGACGCGGTCGGCGCTTACCTGGTGCGGGCACGTCCTGCGCGAGGTCTACGCCGCCGCGCACCCCCGCGCGCTCGGCTAGCGACCCGGCAATATCTGCACTGGCTCGGGCGGCAACAACCAGGGCGCTGAATCGAATCCGCGGTTGCTAAACCGGAAACTCTGAAAGAGCAATCCGCGGGCAAGCTCCGGTGCCCCGGCACTCTCCCCGAACGGCATTCTCCCTAGCTCGATACCAGCCATCTGGCCGGCTTCGGGGCTGCCATGCAACTACATCTCAGTAGATGTGGCCAATGCTTAGCCGAAAGCACGATTGTTGCACAACGTCAGCACGGCTGTTATTTGAGTTACCTGACTCATGAGTATAGGAAAATCGAACCTTGCCTCGATATGGTTCTCGGATACCGAACAACGCTGTGTCTGACAATCAGGTGTAAGCCGCCAGCCGTTCGCGGCGACATTATGACCGACCAGAGGCATCAACGATCACGGGAACCGCTCCGGCGACGACACGGCTGGAGCCGAGTGCCATCAGCGTCGCCCAGGACACCCTGACCGGCGGCCCCAGGACACGTGTCGGCCCGGTTCAAGACGCCCGCTGTGGTGACGGTCGTCGCCAGCCTCATCCTGCTGGCGCTGGGCTGGGTTTTACCTGCTCACCATCTCTGTTCAGAACGCTTTCCGCTACGTGCTTGACAACACCCGGATCTTGTACCCGACGTTCTACTGCGGCACCGCGCTGGCGGCCGTGCTCCACTACCGGTGCCGCGTGATGAGCAACTGGCGGGACTATCCCTAGAACGGCTGAAGCATCGCGGACTCGGCCGGGCCACCGGATACTGCACCGGCCCGGTGCTGCCCGTTCCCGTTAGAGGTATCAGCCGGTGACTTCCGGTCACTGCGCGCATGCGGCTCATTCGCCGCTCTACGGTGCGCCGGCTTGCCGGCCAGGGACGCAGCGCCTAGAGTCCGTGTTCCAGTGGGCGCATTTCGCGCTAGCCGCCGGGAGGTGCGGTAGCTGTGTCAGCATCCCAAATCCTCGAGGTTAGGCCCGGTCTGCGGGGACCGACTGGAAGACCAGTGCCGGTCTTCCCCGAACCTGAGCCGATTGTCGTGCACGGTCCGGCGCGCATTGCCGCTATCTGCAATCAGAAGGGCGGCGTTGGCAAGACCACGACGACCATTAACCTCGGTGCCGCGCTCGCCGAGCAGGGGCGTCGTGTCCTGCTGGTCGACTTCGACCCGCAGGGCGCGCTCTCGGTAGGCCTCGGGGTACAGCCTCACGAACTGGACGCGACCGTCTACAACCTGCTGATGGAGCGAGGGCTGACGGCGCACGACGTGATCATCAAGACTCGTGTCGACGGCATGGACCTGATGCCGAGCAATATCGACCTGTCAGGCGCCGAGGTGCAACTCGTGCACGAGGTAGGCCGGGAGTTCGTGCTCGGCCGGGTGCTGCAGCCGGTAATTCCTGATTACGACGTCATTCTCATCGACTGCCAGCCATCCCTAGGCCTGCTGACCGTGAATGCCCTCGCCTGTGCCGACGGCGTGCTCGTTCCGCTGGAGTGCGAGTACTTCGCGCTTCGCGGAGTGGCGCTGCTGATGGAGACCATCGACAAGGTTTCCAATCGGCTGAGCCCGAAGCTTGCCATCGACGGGTTGCTGGCGACCATGTACGACTCCCGCACGCTGCACACCAGGGAGGTGCTGGCCGGAGTCGTGCAGGGATTCGGTGACCTCGTCTTTCACACCGTCATCAGCCGGACGGTGCGCTTCCCTGACGCTACCGTGGCAGGTGAGCCGATAACCAGGTTCGATCCTGCGTGCAACGGCGCCAGCTCGTATCGCGAGCTGGCCAAGGAGGTACTGGATAGGTGGCGTCAGGGCGTTCCCGCGGGTCCCGTTCGCGCCGGGTAAGCCTGCCCGGAGTCGCAGAGCTGCTGCGGCCGCCGGCGCCGAGTCCGGCGATAGTAAGTGAACGACAAGCGAGCGGCAGGGAAAGCCACCCACAGAAGATCACCGTTTACATGTCCGGCTCCGAGCTGATCGACCTGGAGCGGGCCCGGCTGGCGTTGCGGTCCTACGGAATCTCCGTCGACCGGGGCCGGATCGTCCGGGAGGCGATCACGGTGCTGCTCGCCGACCTGGACGCCAGGGGAGAGGACAGCCTCCTCGCGGGACGGCTGCGCGAGGGTACGTTACCGACTGGGATACCCTGCACGACAGGAGGACAGTGGCTGGAGCACGGCTGACTGCCACAGCGTGCCCAGCGCTAGCCCAGCCCCGGTGAGCATCATGACGACCGGCGAATCGAGCCCTGTTGAGTCGGGCACCGCTGAATCGGGCACGGCTCACCTGAGCAGCGCTGAAATGAAGACCGCCGAACTGAGCACGGGCGAGCTAAGCACGGGCGGGTTGAGCACGGGCGGGTTGAGCGCGGGCGGGTTGAGCGGCGCCAGCGGCTTTCAGGTGCACCTCGATGTCTTCGAGGGCCCGTTCGACTTGCTGCTCGCCCTGATCGCCAAGCACAAGCTGGACATCACAGAAATTGCGCTGTCCACGGTGACCGACGAGTTCATCGGCTACATCCGGGCACTGGCCGGCGGCTGGGACCTGGACCAGGCCAGCTACTTCCTGGTTGTCGCCGCGACGCTGCTGGACCTGAAGGCTGCGCGGCTGCTGCCGTCCGGTGAGGTCGACGACGAAGAGGACCTGGCGCTGCTGGAGGCCAGGGACCTGCTGTTCGCCCGGCTCTTGCAGTACCGCGCGTACAAGGACGTGGCGGACGTACTCGCAGGCCGGATCGCGGTCGAGGGCCGCCGGTACCCGCGGCGGGTGGCGATGGAACCGCGGTTCGCCGAACTCCTGCCGGAGGTGCTGATCGGCATCGGCGCGGCGGAGTTCGCCGCCATCGCTGCTCGGGTGCTCGCGCCGCGCAAGACGCCGACGGTGTCGACAGCTCACCTGCACGTCCCGAAGACGTCAGTGCGGGAACAGGCTGAGATACTGCTGGCACGGCTGCGGAGGCTGCGCCGGGCTACGTTCCGGCAGCTCATCGCCGACTGCGCCGGAACCTATGAGGTCGTAGCGCGGTTCCTGGCCGTGCTGGAGTTGTACCGGGATGGCCTCGTCAGCCTGGATCAGGTAGCCCCGCTGGGCGATCTGTACGTGTCCTGGACAGATCTGGGTGAGCACGGCGGTCGACATGATCATGAGGAATACGATGGATAACGGGCTAACCGGTGACAAGCCGGACCGCGAGCCGGAGAGGCTCGACGGCGACTCACCCGAGCCGTATGCGCTGGACATCGAGCCGGATGCGCTGGACAGCGAGCCGGATGGGCTGGACAGCGAACCGGGTGAGCCGGACGTCGAGCTGGGTGAGCCGGGTGAGCCGGACGTCGAGCTGGAGGAACCTTCCGCGCCGGGACCCGGGCTGCGGATGAGCCTGGAGGCCGTGCTGCTGGTCGCTGACGAGCCGGTACCAACGGGATCGCTGGCCGATGTCACCGGGCACTCTGAGGCGGCGGTCGCGGCTGCGCTGACGGACCTAGCCGGTGAGTACACCGCGCAGCAGCGGGGCTTTGAGCTGCGGGAGGTCGCTGGCGGCTGGCGGCTGTACACCAGGGACGAGTGCGCCGGCGTGGTCGAACGGTTCGTCACCGACGGCCAGGAGATCAGGCTCACCCAGGCCGCGCTGGAGACACTCGCTGTGGTGGCATACCGCCAGCCGGTGAGCCGGGCGCGAGTCTCCGCCGTCCGAGGCGTCAATTGCGACGGGGTCATGCGCACGCTCGTCCTGCGCGGCCTTGTCGAGGAAGCCGGGAGCGATCCTGAGACCGGCGCGATCCTGTTCCAGACGACCGGCTATTTCCTGGAGCGGCTTGGCCTGGCCCGGCTCTCTGACCTGCCGGACCTGACGCCGTTCCTGCCTGATCACCTTGACGAGGAGCTGGACCTCGGCCATGACGCGGTCCGGTAACCAGCACGGGGCTAGCCAGCACGGGGCTAGCCAGCACGGTGCAGGCCAGCACGGGGCCGGCGGTTCGCTCAGCGCTGCGGACCTGGCCAGGGCGCGTGCCGCAGCGGCAAGCCTGGGCTCGGACTTCGATGCTGACGATGACTGGGACGATGCTGAAGCCTCCGGCGAGCGCGATTCGCTCACCGACGTGCCCGGTGGCGTCCGCCTGCAGAAGGTGCTGGCAGCGGCCGGCGTCGGCAGCCGGCGGCATTGCGAGGAGCTGATCGGCGCGGGCCGGGTCGAGGTCGACGGCGAGGTCGTGCGCCGGTTCGGGGCCAGGGTAGACCCGAAGCACCAGGTCATCAGGGTGGACGGTCGGCGTATCCCGGCAAGCGAGGACCTGGTCTATGTCGCGCTGAACAAGCCAGCCGGCGTGCTCACCTCGATGTCCGACAGCCGCGGTCGCAAGACCCTGACGGACCTGCTTGGCGACACTGCCGAGCGGCTGTTCCATGTGGGCCGGCTGGACTACGACACCGAGGGCCTGCTACTGCTGATGAATGACGGCGAGCTGGCACACCGGCTTGCCCACCCGCGCTTTGGCGTACTGAAGACCTATCTTGCCGACGTGCGCGGCCCGGTGCCTAAAGACCTTGGACGCCGCCTCACCTCCGGGATCGAGCTGGAAGACGGCGTCGCTAGCGCTGACAAGTTCCGGGTGGTGGAGCAGGTGGCAGGCCGGGCGCTGGTGGAGATTACCCTGCATGAGGGTCGCAAGCACATTGTCCGGCGGATGCTGGCGGCCGCCGGGCATCCGGTGAGCAGGCTAGTGCGGACCCAGCTGGGGCCGGTTTCGCTCGGCTCGCTTCGGCCGGGTGCGACCAGGCGGCTGACGACAAAGGAAGTCGGCGACCTGTATGCGGCGGTAGGTCTATAGACCTGCTGCCCGGCGCCACCCGGCGCCAGCCACGCACGACCGAGACGTCAGCAGGAGTAAGAGGAGGACAAGTGGCTGTCCGTGCAGTCCGCGGAGCTGTTCAGGTAGGCGGGAACGACCGGGCGGAGATCCTGGCGGGCACAGCCGAGCTGGTTACCGAGGTGATGAACAGAAACGAGCTCAGCACTGACGACGTCATCAGCGTCATTTTCACTGCGACACCCGATCTGAATGCAGAGTTCCCCGCCCTCGCCGCGCGCAAGCTGGGCTTCCAGGAAGTGCCGCTGCTGTGTGCCGTTGAGATCGACATGCCCGGCGCGATGCCGCACGTCGTGCGGCTAATGATGCACATCGAGACGGCCAAGCCGCGGTCCGCGGTGCAGCACGTGTACCTGCACGGCGCTGCTGCGCTGCGGCTGGATATCGCCCAGTGAATCCTGCCGCCCCGGCCGATTGGGCACCCCCGGGCACCGTGGTCGTCGTCGGGACGGGGCTGATCGGCACGTCGGTGGCGCTGGCGCTACGCGAGCGGCACGTCAGCGTCTGGCTAGCTGATCGCGACCCCGCTGCCGCCCGGCTGGCGGCCGACCTCGGTGCCGGGCAGCTCCTGCCGTCCGAGGGAGTGCCCGGCGGGCCTGCTGACGTGGCCGTGCTGGCGGTCCCGCCGACGGCGGTCGCGGGCGAGCTGCACGCGGCGCAGGCCCGTCGGCTGGCACGTTGTTACACCGACGTGGCAAGCGTCAAGGAGTTGCCGCTGGCCGGCGCCCGAGCACTCGGCTGCGACCTTGGCAGCTACGTTCCCGGCCATCCGCTGTCTGGTCGAGAGCGGTCCGGTCCGGCGGCTGCGAAGGCGGACCTGTTCGTCGGGCGCCCGTGGGTGCTCTGCCCGCAGCCAGCCAATGATGATGAAACCATCAATCTGGTAACGGGACTTGCCCGGGCCTGTGGTGCCGTTCCGGTCCCGGCGGGCGCGGCTGAGCACGACTTGTGGGTGGCTCTGGTATCGCACGCCCCGCACGTGGTCGCCGCGGCGATGGCCGCCAGGCTCGAGCAGGCCCCGGCGAACGCGCTGGCTC
>Ga0335072_10000587_pt1 | contig 68183 bp, 61 predicted proteins | sample Lox_Sample_21_FD_206725 | JGI IMG/M metagenome (GOLD analysis project Ga0335072, IMG submission 206725) | Soil microbial communities from Loxahatchee National Wildlife Refuge, Florida, United States - Lox_Sample_2.1 | ecosystem: Environmental > Terrestrial > Soil > Wetlands | place: USA...
CTCTTGTGGCACAGCCACTCTTGGCTGTGCTCGAAGCTAATTGCAGTGATCCCAGCACAGGCAGGAGTGCCTGTGCCACGAAAACCCTGAGGGGCGAGATCAGGTTAAGCTGACGCGCACGCAGACGCCGTTCGAGAATCAGTGCAGGTTGGTGGTGAGCTGGATCAGGCTGTTGGCGTTGCTGGTGTTGATGTAGATGAGATCGCGCGTGGTGGGATCTGTTGTCGAGTTCACGTTGGTCCCATCCAGATAGCCGGACGGCGAAATCAGCGTGCCGGTTCCTGCCATGATGGTGATTCCCGTGGGCATGTTCCCCAGCGTCACGGTCACCGCGTTGGACGAGGTGCTGACCACTTCCAAGGTGGCCCCGGACAGTCCGTCCTCGGTGTAGGTGTTGCCATTGCTGGTGGAAACCACGGTAACCGGCGACAGGTTGCGCGCGCGAATAATGTAGTTCCAATCGCTGCCATTGTTATCGCGTTCTTCGGCCACAAAACGAGAGTTTGCAAGCGGCGCCTGGATGGAGGTGCCGTCCATGCCCACGATGCCGGTCTGCGTGTTGGAATAGGTCACGTTGGTTCCGCTTTTGGAGTAGGTGCTAGCGGTGTAGTAGATCGCCGACGCGGTAACCACAAAGCTGCCGGAGTTGCCAGTGGCAGTCAGTGCGGTCACCGGCGTGGCATTCGTGGACGTCGACGTCTTGATCGTATAGCTCCCGCCCGGGGGTACCACCGACCACGCCGCCGTTGTGCCGTACTCTGCGACTGCCACCGCGCTAACGACACCGCTTTCGGTCGACAGGGAAGTGGGAGGCGCGCTGCCGTCGAGCGGCATGGAATAGACGGCGCTGGTGGGCACCACAGGAGTCTGCGTTTCGTCCGAAGTATTCACGGAGAAATACGCGGTGGTGGAGTTGGCGCTATTCGGGAAATGGCTGGTGCCGGTCCAGTTGGGCACGGTGAACAAGGATGCAGAGACGGTGTTGTGCACGTAATCGACGTACACAATGTTGCCGTCCAAAACGAACAGCCCGCCGGTCGCAGTAACGCCAGCGGTCGCAAGTGTGTAGGCGACATTGATGGTGCTTGTGGGCGTGTACAGCACCACGCGGTTTTGAAAATTCTGATCGTATTCAGTCAGCGCTGAGCCTTCGTTCACGATGAAACCGGTAATCGCCCCGGAAGTGGGATTGTGAATCACCGCAACGGGCATGAACCCGGCGTTGATCGGAGCATCGCTCGAAGACATGCCGAGCTTCACCATATGGATGATGTCGCTGCTAGTATTGCAAGTGCCAGAGGCGCCGGGCAGCCGGTAGAAATAGACGGAGTTCGCCTGATTCGCGTAGTCGTTGTAATACTGGGTCGCGACGTAATTCACATCCGTTCCCAGTTGCGTATTCGCGCCATTGAGCGAGCACAGATCATCAATGGTGGCCTGCGATTCGCTGGACACCTGCACCGCCGCCGGAGTGCTTGAGGTCTGCAAGGCCACGCTATAGAGGTGGCCATCGGTGTACTTATAAATTTGCGCGTATTGCGCTTGATTCTGCACCGTGGGCGTACCCGCTTGGATGCTGCCGGTGATATAGGTTCGCGCGCCCGCGAAGCTGCCCAACGTCGGGCTGTATACCGTGGCGGTATTGGCCGGGTTAATGGCCGAAACGAACACGTTATCCGTAGGAGCGGTGTACTGCACCAGTGGGGCATTGCCGCCGCCACCGCCACCACCGGATCCGGAGCTGGACCCGCCTCCACCCCCACATCCGATGGAGAGCAAACTCAAAGCCATCGCACTGTTTAGCATGCATAGTTTGGCGGTTTTTCGCGCCTTGCCAGTCTTATAACGAGCCCCCATATTCATATTGATCCTCGCCGTAAGTATTGAATACCTGCCGAACTTCGGCAGCTAACCCATTGCGTCGCCAATAGATTTAGAAGATCGCAGACCATTATGCCGGGCAGAAGGAAGCGGAAATTCGCAAGAACGTTCGTTCTTGTCGTAAGCGTTGTTGCCGAAATGGAACTCAGCGCACACGTTCCCACACCCCGCCCCCAGAAGCGGTTTGCTCCCGTCTTTCCGCTAGTTCTGCAGGTGAATCTTCTGGTCAACCTAAACCCGCGCAGGGGGGAAAAGTTGTCGGGGTAGTACCAAAAAGGTGCAGCTAAAAAACGCCATCGCACCGATGGCCAAAAGGGACGTGACGCAGCGCACGCCGCGTTTCATTGACTTTTCGTTACACTACCCATAGCATTTTCTGTTCTACCTGCGGCGCTGTTCCGCTCTATCTGACGCCGCACACTACACCCCGCACCGGAGGAAGTAATGCCAATTAAGGTTGGAATCAACGGCTTCGGCCGAATCGGTCGTAATATTGTGCGCACCGCGCTGAATGACAAAGACATTCAGTTTGTGGCCGTGAACGACATCACGGACGCCAAGACTCTGGCGCATCTACTGAAGTACGACTCGGTCCTCGGGAACCTGCCCAACACCATTACCCACACGGATGATTCCATCAGCGTCGACGGGAAATCTTTCAAGGTATTCAAGACGAAGGACCCAGGGGAAATCGACTGGGCCAGTGTGGGCGCGGATATCGTGGTGGAGTCCACCGGTCTATTCACCAAGGGTGCGGACGCGCGCAAGCACATCCGTGGTCCGGTGAAGAAGGTGATCATTTCAGCGCCTGCAACGGATCCGGATGCCACGTTTGTGCTGGGCGTGAACGATAAAACGTACGACCCGAAGAAGCATCATGTGGTTTCGAACGCTTCGTGCACGACCAACTGCCTGGCGCCCGTGGCCAAGGTGCTCCAGGACACCTTCAAGATCGTGGCTGGCACAATGACCACGATCCACTCGTACACGAACGACCAGCGGCTGCTGGATCTGCCGCATAAGGACCTCCGCCGGGCGCGCGCGGCCGCATTAAACATGATTCCCAGCACTACCGGAGCAGCAAAGGCCCTAAAACTGGTGATTCCGGAATTGGATGGCAAACTGGACGGCTACTCGATGCGCGTGCCCACGCCGAATGTCAGCGTGGTGGACGTGACCGTGTTCGTCGAAAAGCCCGCGACCAAGGAATCCGTGAACGCCGCGTTGAAAGCCGCCGCGGAGGGTCCCCTCAAGGGCATCCTCGGGTATACCGAGGAGGAACTGGTGTCCTGCGACTTCAAGGGCAATGCCAACTCGTCGATCGTGGACGCCGGTTATACCAAGGTGGTTGGCGACAAGTGCGTGAAGGTATTGTCCTGGTACGACAACGAGTGGGGCTATTCCTGCCGCGTGCGGGACCTCATCAAGCTGCTGGCCTCCAAGTTCTGACAAGACATTGCCGAGTGACGAGTGGCTGGTGGCGAGTGCTCCTCCAGCCACTCGGATCATTCTCTCTCAGGTTCCAATAGCGGTTTGGCTCCTGATCTCTGATCACTGGTCTCTGGTCACCGATAAACGGATTACCGATTACTGATTACCGATTACTTTCAAGAACGGGACATAATCATGAACAAATTGACGATTCAAGATCTCAATCTGAAGGGCAAACGTGTCTTCATTCGCGTGGACTTCAACGTACCGCTGAAAGATGGCGTGGTCACCGACGACACGCGCATTCGCGAAACGCTGCCGACGCTGAAGGTGGCAATAGAGAAGGGCGGGCGCTTGGTCCTGGCCTCGCATCTCGGGCGGCCGAAAGGTGGACCGGACCCGAAGTATTCGCTGAAGCCGGTGGCGAAAAAGCTAGAAGAACTGCTCGGCAAGCCGGTGGCTTTCGCGGCCGACTGCGTCGGCGCCGAAGCGGAAGCGAAGAGCAAAGCGTTGAAGGATGGCGACGTGCTCGTGCTGGAAAATGTGCGCTTCCACCCCCAAGAAGAAAAGAACGACGAAGCGTTTTCGAAACAACTGGCCGCGCTGTGTGATGGCGTGTTTGTCTGCGACGCGTTCGGTTCGGCGCATCGCGCGCACGCGTCCGTGGTGGGGATCACGAAATTCGTGAAGCAAGCGGCGGCCGGTCTGCTGATGGAGAAAGAAATCGCGTACATCGGCAAAGCCGTGAGCAATCCCACGCGCCCGTTTGTCGCCATTCTGGGCGGAGCTAAGGTGAGCGACAAAATCGAAGTCGTCGAGAACCTCATGAAACTGGCCGACGCCATGCTCATCGGCGGAGGTATGGCTTACACGTTCCTCAAAGCGCAGGGGCTCGGTATAGGAAAGTCGCTGGTCGAGGAAGACAAACTCGATCTCGCCAAGAAAATTCTGGCCCAAGCAAAAGAAAAAAACTTTAAGCTGCTGCTTCCGGTGGACAACGTCATCGCTCCGGAATTCAAGGCCGATGCGCCAGCGAAGATTGTTGACTCCGCATCCGTGCCCGCCGATCAGATGGGCTTGGACATCGGGCCGAAAACCGTCGACGCCTATAAAGCGGAGATTGCCAAAGCCAAGACCATCGTCTGGAACGGGCCTATGGGCGTATTCGAAATGCCGGCGTTCGCCAAAGGCACCTTGGAAATCGCCAAGGCCGTAGCGGCCGCAACCAGCAAGGGCGCGACGTCCATCATCGGTGGTGGCGATTCTGTCGCTGCCGTGCATCAGTCCGGAGTGGCCAAACAGATTTCCCATATTTCGACTGGCGGCGGGGCGTCACTGGAATTTTTGGGTGGACGCAAGCTGCCGGGCGTGGAGGCCCTGACCAACAAATGAGCGAGAGCAAACGTCGCCGGGTAATCGCCGGCAATTGGAAGATGTACAAAAACCAGAAACAGACCCGGGCGTTTTTCCGGGCCTTCAAACCGCTGGTGGCGGAAATCACCGATTGCGACATGGTGATTGCCCCGCCCTTCACCAACATTTCCGCGGCCGTGAAAGCCGCGAAGGGCACGACCATCGGAATTTCTGCGCAGAACGTCTACTGGGAGAAGGAAGGCGCGTTCACCGGAGAAGTGTCTACGGGGATGCTGGTCGAGGCGGGATGCGGCTACTGCATCATTGGGCACTCCGAGCGGCGGCAATTATTCGGGGAAACCAACGAAACTGTGCTGAAGAAGACCAAAGCCGCTCTTGCGGCTGGACTTACGCCCATTGTGTGCATCGGGGAAATGCTTGCCGATCGCGAGGCCGGCAACACCGAAAAGGTCATTGAGGAGCAGTTCAAGGGCAGCGTGGGCGCGTTGACCCCGGAGGAATTCTCCCGTATCCTGATAGCTTACGAACCGGTCTGGGCGATTGGCACTGGCCGCACAGCTACACCGGAAATTGCGGCCGGGGTGCACAAGTTCGTTCGGCAGTGTGCAGCAGCGCAGTTTTCCCCAAGCCATGCTTCCGCGTTGCGGATTCTCTATGGCGGAAGCGTCAAGCCTGACAACATTCAGGGGTTGATGGCGCAGGAAGAACTGGACGGCGCGCTGGTCGGCGGAGCGAGTCTGGACCCGAAGTCGTTTGCCAGCCTGGTGAAGGACTGGCCTAGATAGACAATTCGCATTGAGGTGCAGGAAATGCCGGCTTGGATGAAATGGACGTTCGCGCTGCTTGTGGGCTTCGCGGTTATTGCTGTGGGTTTTCGGTGGGCTCCCTGGTTGCTCACGACGTTTTTCATCATGAACTGCCTGGTGCTGATCATCGTGGTGCTGCTGCAAAGCGGTAAGGCCGCAGACCTCGCCGGCGCTTTTGGCGGGGCAGGCAGCCAGACAGCCTTTGGCCCACGGGGAGCTGCAAGCGTTCTTTCGCAGGCGACCACCTGGTGCGCGGTGATGTTCATGGTGTGCTCGCTGGCGCTGGTGGTTCGTGTGGACCGCAGCGTGGAAACGGGCGGCTCGATTCTGGAGAAGTACTCGAAGCCCGCGCCGACTGCGCCCGCACCCAACAAGAGCGTTCCCCTGAACGTGCCGGCGCAGACCCCGATGCAGCAGCCGGCTGCGCCGCAATCGTCAACGCCGCAACAGCCGGCTCCGGCCGCGCCGAAAAAGTAGCAGCGGCTTTACGCCGCTGGGCAGCTTCGGCTAGCAGGACAGGCTTTGAGAGTTGGTCAACCTCCCAACCAACCCCAAGAGCACAGGCAGGAGTGCCTGTGCCACGTGTCACCCCAATTCACCGCCTGGGATTATCTCGGAGCCCCTCGCAGCTCGGGGTGAACTGGAGTTCCGACCCCCGTTGCTAAGCACGTCTTTCCGCGAGCTTTCGGGATGCCTTGCTGTGGTGCAGCAGTGCGGCTACAATAAACTACGTTTTCCTCAGTGCGGTCGTGGCGGAACTGGCAGACGCACCAGCTTGAGGGGCTGGCGGTAGCAATACCGTGGTGGTTCGAATCCACTCGACCGCACCATCTCTTTTTTGTAATACCTTCGGAATCGGTATTTTCCCCAACACAACAGCATATGAGTCGGGCATCCCTGGGGTGCGCGCCGCTTTTCCGCTCTCCTAGTCGCATCAGAGTTTGTTTGTTGATCGCGACGTCGCATGGCTTGGAATGCCGACAGTGGAAGAAGGCCACTTTAGTACTACTACAGCGAATACCTGGTAGTGCGTTGGGGAAACGTATAGTACGGTAGCGCACAGAGGCGTGGGCTCACGGAGGTTTCATGCGTGTCCTGATTGCAGACGACCAAGATTTTATTCGTCGCGGCGTGCGAGCCGCCCTATCCGAAGAGGAAGACATCGAAGTCTGCGCCGAGGCTGTTGATGGGAACGATGCGCTTGCCAAATCCTTGCAATTCCGGCCCGATATCATAATCATGGACATCGTCATGCCGCGCATGGACGGGATTGATGCCATACGGCTGGTTCGCAAAGCGCTGCCGCAAGCGAAAATTTTGAGCTTCAGTCAGTACGACATACCGGAAATGGTGAAGGAGGCAGAGAAGGCGGGTGCCTCCGCGTTCCTGTCGAAGCTGTTGATTTGGGATAAATTGGTGCCGTTCCTCAGGAGAGTCCAACTTGGTGAGGCGTTCTTTTACTAAGCCCGAAGGATAATACTTGGTGGCGCCGGCGCAAATCCGGCAACTCGATTCTCTGACGAAAACTCCAACGAATATTTTGATTGTCGCTGATCGCCGATAACATGTGCTCAGGCTTCCTGTTGATACGGCCACTCGTCCACGTAGTGTTTCTTCGCGGCAACGCCGGGCAAATTGAAAGAGTGGCGGCAATCCGAGCAGGTAGCGGCAAAATTTTCCGCATCGATGCCTTCCAGATTGCGTCTAATGCTCAGACAGCCGATGACGATGGGGAATTGGCAATTGGGGCAAACGAAGAGCAGGGAGTGGGCGTACTGGTTTTCCATCGACCCTCCGGGACGCAGGGAAGGATACGTCATTGCGGGTGTAAGGATAGCATGGGATTTCTCGGTTAACTTTGCGGTGGAAATTGCGGTTGTGTTGCGCGGCCCAACGGAGTAGAAAAACGACCATGCGAAACAGGGTGCGATTTGGCATAGCCGGATACGCGTTGATGCTGGGCGGCGTTCTGTGCGCGCAGCAGGAGCCGACCATTCAAGTTTCCACCGCGAGTTATGGGTTGAATGTGGACAAGCACGCTGCCGGTAACGTGACAAAATGCCTGAGTTCCTCTTGCAATGGCAAACGAAGCTGCACCTTCGCGGTAAAGGACGCTGCCAAAGCCGCTAAGGACAACACGCCCTATAAATACAAGGATTTCGACTTCGTGTACCGCTGCGGCGACCAGGTGAAAGAGGGCCACATCACCAATTCCCACAGCAAGATCATTTTGCTGAGTTGCGCCGATTAGCACCTCCCGTCGGCTTGGGCGGCGGCGACCACACAGACTGGCAATCCCCCGACGTTGAGAGGAAACCGCGACAGCGGTAGCCCACGTCATGTACCTTTACTAGATACGGAAACTGTACTGCTCAACAAGGAGAAGCGCGCGGCTCATGAACTTACAAGCGACTCAGCAGTTCGGATGGAAGCGGTTCGCACGATTCGTGGTTCTATCACTCTGGATAGCCGCACTGGCTACGGCCAATTCCGCGGCGGGCGCCACGCCCGCAACTGGCACGGAGGTGACCCGCAAAACACTCCCGAATGGCCTGCAAGTGATCATTGTGCCGAATCCGCTGGCTCCCGTGGTGACCACCGTGGTGAATTATTTGGTGGGTTCGGCGGAAGCGCCTGCGGGATTTCCGGGAATGGCGCATGCCCAGGAGCACATGATGTTTCGCGGGGTCCCCGGGCTGACTGCCGACCAGCTGTCGGCGATTTCCGCGGCTATGGGAGGAAATTTCGACGCGGACACGCAGCAAACGGTGACACAGTACTTTTTCACTGTGCCATCGGAAGAGCTCGATGTGGCTCTGCACATCGAATCTTTACGCATGAAGGGCGTACTCGATAGCGACGCCTTGTGGGACAAGGAGCGCGGCGCCATTGAACAGGAAGTCGCGCAAGACCTTTCCAATCCTACCTACGTCTTCTATACCAAGCTGCTTTCCACGCTATTCCATGGCACGGTCTACGATCACGATGCCCTGGGCACCAAGGACTCCTTCGACAAAACTTCGGGCACCATGCTACATAACTTTTACAACTCGTGGTACGCGCCGAACAACGCCATCCTGGTGATTGCCGGAGACGTGGATGCCCAGAAAGTCATGCCACAAATCGAGAAGCTCTTCGGCGATATCCCGAAAAAGAATTTGCCGGAGCGCCCCGCGGTGCAGCTTGGCGCGGTGTCCACAGAGACGGTGAAATTGGATACGGATCTGCCGTATGGGTTGGCGGTGGTGTCGTTCCGCGTGGCGGGCTACGACAGCAATGACTTCGCCGCGTTGCAAGTGCTGAGTGATGTGGTGGCCAGCCAGCGAGGCACTTTGTATCAACTGGTGCCTGACGGCAAAGCGCTGGACGCGGGTTTCTCTTTGAGCCTGTTGCCGAAAGGCGGCGTGGCTTTTGCCATGGCTGCATTTCCTCAGGGCGCCGATGGCAACACGCTGATCGGCGAAATGCGCAAGATCTTGGCCGACGATTTGAAGAATGGCGTGCCGGCGGACTTGGTGGAAGCCGCCAAGCGCCACGAATTGGCCAGCGAGGAATTTCAGAAAAATTCCATCGAGGGCTTGGCGATGGAATGGTCGAACGCCGTGGCCGTCGAGGGCCGGCAATCCCCGGAAGAAGACGTCGCGGCCATTCAAAAAGTGACCGCGGAGCAAGTAAATCAGGTGGCGCACAAATATCTGGATTGGGACAAAGCGTACATCGCCTTGTTGACGCCGCAGGAATCGGGTAAGCCCATTTCCTCGAAATCGTTCGGAGCCGCGGAATCTCTGGCGGGGACACCCTCGGGTCCGGTCACGCTGCCCGATTGGGCCACAGAAGCATTGAACCGATTGAGCGTACCCAAGCTGACCAAGAATCCGGAAGTCTCGACGCTTTCGAACGGAATCAAGTTGATCGTGCAGAAGGAAACCATCAGCGATTCCGTCACCGTTGTCGGCCACATTAAAAACAACGCGGATTTGCAGGCCCCGAAAGGCCAGAGCGGCGTGGAAAGCGTCTTGAACGATCTGTTCTCCTATGGCTCCAGTTCGCTGGACCGCATTGCGTTTCAAACCGCGTTGGATGACATCGGCGCGGACGAATCCGCGGGCACTGACTTTTCCGTTGCCGTGCTGACCAGCCACTTCGATCGCGGAGTGGCGCTGCTTGCCGACAATTTGTTGCATCCGGCCTTGCCCGAGAACGCCTTCAAGGTGGTGCAGACGCAAACGGCGCAGGCGCTGGCCGGGGAATTGCAATCGCCCCACTATCGGGCGAGCTACGCCTTGAAGGAGGCGTTGTTCCCGAAAAGCGATCCGGTGTTGCGGCAAGCCACGCCACAAACAGTTTCGTCGCTCAATCTCCCCGATTTGCAGGACTACTACGGGCGTGTCTTTCGCCCGGACATGACCACCATCGTGGTGATCGGCAACATCACACCTGATCAGGCGAAGACCGTGGTCGAAAAGTATTTTGGTGGGTGGACGGCAACCGGTCCCAAGCCAGACACGGATTTGCCGGCAGCGCCGAATAACTCGCCGGGATCGACGGTCGTGCCCGATAAGAGCCGCGTACAAGTCGATGTAAACCTGGCGGAAACGCTGAAGCTGACGCGCTTCGATCCCGATTACTATGCGCTGGAATTGGGAAACCACGTGCTGGGCGGCGGGTTCTACGCTACGCGGTTGTATCGCGATCTACGGGAGAACGCCGGACTGGTGTACTTTGTCTCGTCCTCTTTCGAAATAGGGAAAACGCGCGGTATTTATCGCGTGAATTATGCGTGCGATCCGCAAAACGTGTCCAAGGCGCGCGCCATCGTGGTGCGCGATCTGAATGACATGCAGAAGACTCCGGCAAGCGCGGACGATTTGCGTCAGGCGAAAGCCATGCTGTTGCGCCAGGTACCGTTGTCCGAAGCCAGCGTCGACCGCATTGCGGAAGGTTGGATCGGCCGCGCGGCCATTGGGCTGCCGCTAGACGAGCCTTACGTTGCCGCGCAGCGTTATGTCGGTCTGACGGCGGAGCAGGTACAAGCCGCCTTTGCGAAATGGTTGCGCCCGAATGATCTAGTCGAGGTCACCCAGGGGCCCAATCCGCAATGAGCACCGCCTGGCACGGCTGAAGCGCTTGCAGATAAGCCCGATTTGATTGCCGACCATTGATGTCGGAGCTAAAGAGTCTGTGTGAGAACTCGTAAGCAGGCCCTCAGCGGCTGAAGCCGCAATGATTCTGCGCTGGTTACGGCACGACTGAAGTCGTGCCCTGACGAAAAACAGGAGTTGTCACACACACTCTAAAGCTCCGACCCTCGGTGGCAGACACATTTTTCCGCAAACTGCGAAGGCGCGCCCTGACGCTGCTGTTATTGCTTCGTTGCCGTAGGCGCAGGTAGCGCGGAGGTGCCGACGATGAGGAATTCGTATTTCTTGCCGTTGGCCTTGAATTTCATTTTGTTCTTATTCAGGGTGTACTCGATCGGCGTGTTCGGCGGGATGATTTCCATATTGCCGGGCTTTTGCTGGCGAATCTGATACTCGGTGGTGTCCGTGTGCACGGTATATTGCTGGCACAAAACATCGGTCGACGACTTCTTGCTCTTTTTTTGCCCGCAACTGACCGAACTCTGCGAGACGATCGTGGCGCTCTTCACCTGGCTGTCGGCCCAAGAGATCGAAGCGGCCAGCAATGACACACTTAGCAATGCCAATAGCTTGCGCATGAGAACCCTCCAATGGGAGTTAGCTGAGTAGCATGCCATTCGGGAGGTAGGTTGTCACGATTAGAATTCGCACAGCTGTTATCATGGATTTATGGGCTTGGAACTGTCGGAAACGGAAGTACGGGTGTTGGGGGCGCTGGTCGAAAAAGAAATCACCACGCCGGAATATTACCCGCTCTCCCTCAATGCACTTAGCAATGCGTGCAACCAAAAATCCAACCGCGATCCGGTAATGAGCCTCGACGAAGAGGCGGTGCGCCAGGCCCTTCGCGTACTGACCGATCGCGCCATGGTGCGCTCCGCCAGCGGGGATTCCCGCGTGGCGAAATTCGAGCACCGGTTGAACGAGCTATACAACTTTCATCGCCACGAAATGGCGGTTTTGTGCGTGTTGCTTTTGCGCGGGCCGCAGACACCCGGAGAATTGCGCACGCGATCCGAGCGCATGTACGCGTTCGAGGATCTGGACGCGGTGCATGCGGCGCTGAACCTGCTGATGCGGCGCGATCCGCCGCTGGTCACGGTGTTGCCGCGCCAGTCGGGCACCAAAGAATCTCGCTACATGCATTTGCTGGCGGGTGATGCGGAGCCGGCAGGCCTGCACTCGATGGCGGAGGATGCCGTGCACGACAGCGGTGGTCCGCTGGCCAGTGCGGATGCGGAGCGGATCCGCAATCTGGAAGACGAAGTGAGCCAGTTGCGTCGTGAACTGGAAACGCTGCGTGAGCAGTTCGCCACGTTTCAGAAACAGTTTCAGTAAAAGCTGGCGCGAGGCTAGCGCCGCCGAGTGCCAGCACTGCGCTGTGCTATCGCCGGAAGATGCATTGCACCACCGCTGCCGGGCCATGGTGCAAATGCCCTTCCTGAATCTCCGTCTCTTGCTCTTCCAATTGCACCACTTCGGCCCCGGCAAAATCCTCGCGCAGCATTTCCGAGGTGTACAGCAGTTCCACCTGCTTCGGCCCTCCTGACGAATGCTTCAACTGCGCGGGGCTGAAGGCCTGCAGCAGCACCAGTCCGCCGGGCTTGACCGCGCGCAACATCGACGCATGAATAGGCGCGCGAACTTCCGGGGGCAGGTGCAGAAAAATCGCGAACACGCCATCAAATTGCGCCAGCGGCCAATGCCAGGTGGAAAGGTCGCCCTGCTCGATGAGCATCTTGACGCCCGCGGCCTGCGCCGTTTTGCGGGCTCGCGCCACGCCCACCGGAGACCAATCGACGGTATGCACGTCGAAACCTTTTTGCGCCAGCCAGATTCCGTTGCGGCCATAGCCATCGCCGGGAACCAGCAGCTTGGCGTCGGGCTGAAAGCGCGAAGATTGGGCGGCCAGAAAAGCATTGGGTTGTTCGCCATAGACCGCTTCCGTTTGCGAAAAGCGCTCGTCCCACATCTTCTGCGGATTGGCCCATTTGTCTGTGTGCATTATGCAAATTCCCCTACACGATGATATTTCAAAACGCGAAAAATTGCGGCGGGTGCCGACAAGAGCTTCCGCTCCGACAAAATAGCGCAAAAAACTGGGGGTTCCTTTACACACCTTGGATTTTGCGTGGAGACCCTTCGGCCCAAAAAGTGGGTCTGAGGATGGCACGATACCGGGCTGTTTTGCTGTCGCCTTCTTTGCAATTTGCGGGGCAGGCGGTAAGATAACCACTGGTTCAGGGCTTTCTCAGCGAGCGAACTGCCTGGAAAATGGTTACTTACGACGAGAGCGGCAACCCCGGCTCCTCCGGTCAGGGCCTACTCCGACGCGTCTTCTCGACGCGCCACAAGACCATTGGTCTGCAATATCTCTGGCTTTCCCTGGCCAGCGTGCTGGTCGGTATGGTGCTCTCCGCGCTTTTGCGGGTGCACACCTCCTGGCCGGATACGGCTATCCCTTTTCTCAAAGGACTTGAGACGACTCCAGAGCGCTTTGCCGCGGTCCGGCTGTTACACGGGTCGTTGATGGTGTTTTTTGTTTTGACCGCGGCGCCGCAACTGGGGTTTGGCAACTTCTTTCTGCCCTTACAAATTGGCGCGGACGAAATGGCTTTTCCGGCGCTTAATGCGCTTTCCTTCTGGCTTACGGTTGCTTCCCTCGCTGGCATGACCGCGTCGTTTTTCCGGCCGCTCGGCCAAGGCATCGACCTGTGGCTCATCAGTGGCGCGCTTTTTTCGCTGGCCGCGCTCTTCAGTGCGCTCAACTTTTGCGTGACCACCATCTCTCTGCGCACCACCGGGATGACCCTACCACGCCTGCCCATCACCGTGTGGGCCTGGTTCGTCAACGCCATCTTGAGCCTGTTGATCTTCAGCGTGTTGCTGGCGGGTTGCACCGCCATCCTCTCGGACCGCATGCTTGGCTCTAATTTCTTCAGCAGCGCGTCATTTTTAGCGCAGCAGCCGGAGAATCTGGTGCGGCAAGGGAGCCTGCCGGTGTTGTGGCAGCGCCTGTTCTGGTATTTCGCGCAGGCGGAAGTGTACGTCGCGATGCTGCCGTGCTTCGGGCTCATCACGCATCTGGTGGCCACGTTCGCGCGCAAACCGGTTTGGAAAGAGCGGCTGGTGGTGCTGGCCATCTGCGGCGTCGGGATCATTGGCTTTTGTGTTTGGGGCTACCACATGTTTGCTACCGGCATGAACCCGTATGCGCCGCTGGTGTTTTCCGTGCTGGCGTCGTCGTTAGGGGTTCCCGCGGCATTTTTGCTGGCCAGCTGGCTGGGCACACTGTGGAACGCGCGCATCCAGTTCACCACTTCGGTGCTGTTCGCCATCGGGTTCATTTCGCTGTTCATTGCCGGAGGGCTTTCCGGAATTTTTCTGGCCCGGCACGATCTGGCCCGCGCGGCGGTCAGCGAAGATTTCGTCATCGGCCACTTTCACCTGGTGATGGGAGTAGCGGCGACATTCGCCATACTCGCGGGCCTGTTTTTCTGGTTTCCGAAGTTGTTTGGCTGCCGGTTGAATGAAACGCTCGGAAAGGTACATTTCTGGCTGACGTTTGCCGGCGTCTACTGCATTTTCATGCCGCTGCACTGGATGGGACTGCTAACGCAATCGACGCTGTTGCCGGAGGCACAGCGAGCCGCGGTGGCCTCAGCGGGGACGTCGATTCGCACTCTGGTTACCGTGGCGACCATCTGGACGGTGGGCGCCCAGTTGATCTTCGTGGTGAATTTCTTCGGCACTTTGTTGCGGAGGAAAGGGGTGGAAATAGATAACCCTTGGGGCGCTTCCACACTCGAATGGAGTATCGCGTCTCCTGCGCCCGAGCGCAATTTTGCCGGCCAGGCGAGAGTAATCTACCGCGGGGCTTATGAGCTTGCCCCTCCCCCGGCGCAAGAGTTTGTGCCACAGCACCTCTCGCCGGAGTTGCTGGCGCAAAACGCGCGTTGAGAGAATGAAGGACTAGAGCATGCCGGGCACAACCGAAGCACCAGACATCGAACTGATCATCGAGAAAAAAGGTGGGGGAGGGGGCGGAGGACTGCCTCCCGTAGCCGGAAACGGCGGCGGTGGAGACGACAGTAAGAAGCGGCCCAACCGGCGGAATTCCCCGGCGCGTTATTACACCGGCATCGCCATTGGCATTGTCTCGGTGCTGATGTTTTTCATGGCGTTGGCTAGCGCGTTTCTGGTGCGCAAGGGCAGCCCGGACTGGATTCCCGTGCATATTCCGTGGTTGCTATGGGTCAATACCACGGTGCTAGTGGCCAGTAGCGGCACTTTAGAGTTGGCGCGAAAGAGGCTGGCGCAGGGGGACGTGTCCGGCTTTCGGCGCTTTTGGATGGTCACCACGATTCTTGGCGTGCTGTTCCTGATCGGGCAACTCGTGGCTTGGCGCATGCTGGTGCACCAGGGCATTTATTTGGCCAGCAATCCCGCCAGCAGCTTTTTCTATATTTTCACCGGAGCGCACGCGGTGCATTTGCTGGGTGGCGTGGGCGCATTGATTTATGTAGCGCGTCGAAACTACGACGCGGCGAAAATCACGCGCACGGTAGCCGCGGAAATCACCTCCTATTATTGGCACTTTATGGATGCGCTGTGGTTGTTCCTGCTGGCGCTGATGTATCTGGGCAAATAGGTTCTATCCCGATCGAAAGAGAGATCCCTCAGCCTCATGCGGCGGAGGACCGCAGCATGAGGGTCGGGATGACAATATTGTTTTGTGGTATTCAGAACCGCCAGCGGCGTAAGGGCGCTGCTACGCTCACGTCGAATCTCAGGATCGTTTTTTTGCTAGTGAGCACAGTGGAGTACGAAAACGCGTGCTCGCGGTTAGCGCAGGCGTGCGGGTGGGTCGGCGCACGGAGGCAATGGCTTAACCGTTGATTTCGCGGAGTGCGGCTCAACCTTGACCGGGGCAGGCTGAGGAACGCCTACACCGGCATTGCGCTCCAGATGTTCCTTGGCGCAAGTGGGGCAATAGCCCTTGCCGGTGTCTTCATCGCGCTGGCTGGCCAATTCATAACAACCGCAGACGCAATCGCAATATCCGGTTTCCGATGCTGTTTTTATGGGTACGAGTGCCATGGTGTGTCTCTATCCAAAGATAGCATGAGCGCGAGGTGCGGGCGAAGGACAAGCGGCGCAGCCTACGATCGCAAGTTCTTCAGTTGTGCCAAACGGAACGGCGAACCGAGATTTTCGCGCAGTTCGATCCACGTTTGCACGTTAATGGACATAAATACCTCCACGATTTTGGGATCGAACTGCGAACCCGCACAGCGGCGAATTTCTTCGCAAGCGTGGGTCATCGGCAGCGCCCGGCGATAGGGACGGTCGCTGATCATGGCGTCCAGCGCATCAGCAATCGAGAAGATCCGGGCCCCCAGGGGAATTTGCTCGCCACGCAGGCCCCGCGGATAGCCGCTGCCATCGAAGAATTCCTGGTGCGCCAGAACGATTTCCGCGGCGTCGCGCAGGAACGGGATGCGCGTAAGCACGTTATAGCCGATCTCGCAATGCGTGCGCATGATCTGCTTTTCGTCATTGTCGAGCGGGCCGGGCTTGCGCAGGATGGAGTCCGGGATGGCCATTTTGCCGATGTCGTGCAGGAAAGCGGCACGCGCCAGAATCGGCAGATAGGTGAGCGGGACGGGAACGGCCTTGGCAATGCAAATGGTAAAGGCGGTAACGCGCTGGCAGTGGCCTTCGGTTTCCGCGTCCTTCAAGTCCAGCGCGCTGCCGAGCGCTTCCAGCGTGTCGTCGTAGGACTGCTCCAATTCCAGGTGTTTCTGCACCAGTTCGGCGGTGCGCTGCTCCACCTTGCGTTCCAGATCCGCCTGATAATTGCGAATTTCCACCACCAGACGGCGATGCTGCAGCGCGCGCTCTACCCCATGGTACAGCTGATCTTTTTCAAACGGCTTTAGGATGTAGTCGTAGGCGCCGCGGCGTATGGCTTCCAGCGCCGTGGAAATATCGTGGATCGCCGTCACCATGATCACCGGTACTTCCGGATCGAAACCATGCAGCCAGTCCAGCAGCTTGATGCCGTCCATTTCCGGCATGATCATGTCGCTCAACACCAAATCCGGCGTTTGCTTGCGAACGTACTCCTGCGCCGAGCGCCCGTTGCTTACCGCCGTGCAACGGTAACCGCGCGATTCCAGCATGGTCGAGACGACCTCGCGAATCGCCTCTTCGTCATCCACTACCAGGATATGATCGGAGTCCACGGCGCTCTTTCTCCCATTCAGCATTATACGGGACGGCACAGAGACTTTTGCGTACCATTGCCCAGTCAGAAAATAGCGTGTTAGCGTCAGAAGAACGCGGTACCTGTCCGCTCGCGGCCAGGACCAGGCCCGGTTTCACGATTCCATCTCGTAACACCACTTGGGAGGACGCGCTGTGGTGGCGAACCAAGGCCTCCAGGGTATTGCCTTCTTCGAGGCGACTGTCTGCCTCACCCTGCTGGTTTTGTTCGTTCATTTGAAGCGAGACAACCCCGCGAAATTCTATCAACTGTGGCTTTGCGGTTGGATTTGCCTGACACTTTCCTCTTTTTCCGAATTGGGGCTCTTTTTTCACGCGAACGCGGCGTTGCGTTTGTTGGCCTCCACTGCGAACGCCGCGGCGCTCACGCTTTTCCTCGCCTCTATCGTGCGCTACGCCATCGCCCCAGATCGGTTGTACTGGCCCATGTGGTGGTTGACCCTTTTGGTTGTGCTGACCGCGGGTTACTACGAGCATCGGGCGCCGACTTGGGGCGAAACCGTGTGGCAGATCGCGGTGCTGGATAGCGCCATTTGCCTGTCCGCGGGAATCATCCTTTTGCGCGTGGCCCGATCCAAAAGTGGCCACGGTGCGATGTTGTTGGCGGGCGCCTTCCTGTTGCTTGGGCTGAATAACTCCGACCGCATGCTTTGGACCCAAGAGGACATTCACTCGTTGCGTTTTGCCTTCGATCATTTTTTGAATGCCGGCTTGGGCATCGGCATGATTGTCATGCTGCTGGAGGCTTCCCGCGCACGCTCCGAGGAACTCAGCGAAAAAATGCGGCAGTTTACCATGCTGACCACCTCCAGCAGCCAGTCGGTCACTCTGCCGGAACTGCTCGAGAAGGTCCTGACGCAAATCATCGGAAGCATCAATGCCAGTCACGGAGTGATCCGGCTACTCGAAGGAAAAGGGGACACCGCGGAGTTCGTGGCGAATGCCGCGGTGGGATTTTCGGAAGGCTATCTGAGCCGGCACCAGCGGTTATCTCTGGCTGGGGATTGGGTGCAAGGCGTACTGAAGGGTGAGTACCGCATCGCGCGTTTTGAGGACGAGAAAGACCCCAAAGTGCGCCGGAGCATGGCCGAAGCCGGAATCACGCAACTGATTTCTGTAGCGCTTTGCGGCAAAGAAGGTCCGGTGGGGTTGCTGAACGTGGGCATGTCGCAGGGCAAGAACTTGCAAGAAGACGAATTAGGGTACCTGGCAAACGTCGCGAATTTTCTGGGCACCACCATAGAGAACGTAAACCTCTTTGAGCAAATCAAGTCCGTGCAGCAGCAGTGGATGTATACATTCGATTCCATCGGGGATCCTATCATCGTGCATGACACGCAAGGGCGCATCCTGCGCACCAACGCACGGCTGGCGGATCTGCTCGGACGCAAGAGCCAGGCCATCGTTGGACGAGCCGTCAGCGAGCTGTTCAACGTGCGCGAGCGTCCGTTCAAGATTTGTCCTTATTGCGAGGGCATCTCCGGGGAAGGAGATGATTCCGACCCGTGGTTGCACGGCTATTTCCTGGCGTCGAACTCCCAATTCATCGACCCTTCGGGACGCCACCTGGGCACCATTCACGTTTTGAAGGACATTACCGAGAGAAAGAAAGCCGAGGAGAAATACCGGACGCTGGTGGCCAGCGTCCAGGAAGGCGTGTTCATCGCCACGATCAACGGCCGCTTCCTGGACTTCAACGACGCCATGATGCGCATGACCGGTTACGACAATCGCGACGAATTGCTGGCCATCGATATCGCGCAGCAACTCTACACCAACCCAGTCGAGTATGAGCGGCTCAACAAGCTGCTGCATGAACATGGCGCCGTAAACGATTTCGAGTTCGACATTCACCGCAAGGATGGGGAAGTGCGCACGGTAAGCGAATCATCCACCGCGGTACGAGACTCCAGCGGCAACGTCATCGCCTATCAGGGATTTTTGCTGGATGTCACCGAGCGCCGTCATGCGGAGCATCAGATCCGTAGACGGAACCGCGAGTTGATGGTGCTGAACTCCATCGCCGAAACGCTCTCGTACACGCTCGATCTCAACGAATCGGTGCAGCGCACGCTCCGCCAGATGCTGGAACTATTCGAGCTGGACGTGGCTTCGCTCTACCTGCTGGATAAGGATGACGTGACCATCCGGCGTGTGGCTGCGGTTGGGCATCGTTCCGCCCTGGCGAAGACCTCTCCGGCTTTGAGTCTCCCAACAGGACTGATTCAGCAGTTGCGTTCTACCCACGCGACGTTCCTCTCGGTGCAGGGCCTCCCGCTGCCTGCGGTCGTCCGTCAAATTCAGGAGCGCGAAGGGATCCGGTCCGCCTATGTGGTAACTCTGTGGACCAAAGAAAGGATCATCGGGGGATTGGTGGTGGGTAGCCGCAAGCTTAAAGAGTTCTCGGTCGCGGATATTAGCCTGCTCACCGCGGTCGGCAGTCAAGTCGCCAGCGCGGTCGATCATAGCCGGCTGTATGAAGAGACCCGGCAAGCTTATGAGAATTTGCGGCGGACTCAGGAACAGCTGGTGCACAGCGAAAAGCTCGCCGCTGTCGGACAGCTCATTTCCGGCGTGGCCCACGAATTGAACAATCCGCTGACCGCCATTCTGGGCTACAGCCAACTCTTGTCCTCCAGCGGAGAGATTGGTCCACAGGCTTTGGGCTACAGCGAGAAAATGTACAAACAGGCGCTGCGCACGCACCGCATTGTGCAAAATCTGTTGAGCTTTGCCCGGCAACACAAGCCCGAGCGCGTGCCGGTCAGGCTGAATGCCATCATCGAGGACACGCTGGCGTTGCGTGATTATGACTTGCGCATGAGCCACATCCACGTGCACCTGCAGCTCGCAGAGGATTTGCCCGAAGTGCCTGCCGACCCGCACCAGTTGCAGCAGGTCTTTTTGAACCTGATCAACAACGCGGTAGACGCGATATTAGAGACGGGATCCGAGGGGGAGCTGTGGGTGTATACCAGCATAGAAAGTGAACGCGTCTGTGCGGAATTTGTCGATAGCGGACCCGGCGTGAAAGATTCCTCGCGCGTGTTTGATCCGTTTTACACTACCAAGCCGGTTGGCAAGGGAACTGGCCTTGGGTTGAGCATCTGCTATGGCATCGTGACCGAGCATGGCGGAAACATTCGGGTGAAAAATGTGCCGGGGAAAGGCGCGTCGTTCCGCATCGAATTGCCGGTGCGGTCGCAAGTACCCGCGGAGACAAACCACAAGCAGGAGGCCTCGCGGAGCCTGCAAAATGGGCGGATTCTCGTGCTGGACCCCGATGAGTCGGTGCTGGAAACGATGGCCGAGTTGTTGAGCAATAACGATCACGTCGTCACCACCTCCAAATCGCTGGAGGAAGCGCGCCGGCTGGTGGCGCAAAAAGACTTTGACTTGGTGGTTGCCGACTGGCAGGTGGTTTACCAAAGTGCGTCCAGCACGGCGCAAAAGCACCACAAGAACGGTTCGCACGGCCTGGGAACAAGAGTCTTGTGGACCAGCTCCGTCTCCGCCATGGAAAAGGTTCCTGCTGGGTTTCTTTCCGCGGACGCGACTATCCTGCAAAAGCCTTTTCAGGCCGACGAGTTGCATGCTGCGGTTGACGCGAAGTTACTGCGAACCATCGCGCCGGTTCTGCAAGAATAAAGGAAATTCGGAGGCGATCGCGGCACGCTCGCCAATCGATGTGGTAGCCGCTTCCAGACGCAAGGTGATGTCCCCTTCCATATCCCCGAGGATTCCGAAAATGGTCCAGGGCGACAACCCAAGGCGCAAACGCCAGCGCAAATAACGGCAATAAAGCAAAAAACGAAGGTTCAAGCGGAACCGCTGAAATTCATCCAAGGCGGAAACTTCCGGCGCGACTTTAGCCAGAATGCGCGTGGCGTCAAGCAGCAGCTGATACTCTTGCTCCAGGTAGCGGAGATAATCCAGCGCGATTCCTTTGCGCTCGCGCCGCACGCGCACCACCAGGTTGTCGTAACCTCGGGAGTGCAAAAAATCCGTATCTTCTGGCCGCAAGCACTGCAGAATCTGCGGCAGGCGCGCATAGTGACGCTTTTCGCAAAGCGCCTCGATAATGTCTTCCTGTGAGACCAGAGTTCTCTTCGGGGGGCGAACCGCCCAAGCCAGCAAGAGAACCAGCAGAACCGCAAGGGCTATGAACAGAATGAGAAAAAGGTTCATGAACGAGAATCCTCAGACCGAAACAAATGATCCAGCCGATGGTTGAGCAGCAACAATCGCGAATTGAGTTTCTGTGATAACTCCGCATAGCGCTCCGGCGTCAGTTCCGGCTGCGCCACGCGATGATTGGCTTCCGCATAGTTGCGCACTGCCGTGATCCACAGAACCAGGCTGGCCATGTAGGTCACCAGGTCCATATAGCTCCAAAGCGGTCCGGCGAAACGCAGCCAGTTCTCATAAATCGAGTCATTGATAACCACGAAGCACGAGTACAGGCAGAAGCCGATGGCCAACATGCGGTCGAACGGCGGCATTGCTATTCCGTAATAACGCACGAACAGGAACATGCCTACAATGAAACCCGCCGTGCCAAACTCCACAGCGCGATCCGCATTCAAGATAGCCAAGTTCCAGTGCAGGCGTGAGGCCACGATGGCATACACAAAGACACACGCGCCCGTGCCAAGAAGCAGGCGGCTGGCCATCGCCCAGATCCCGGAGTAGGTCGCCAATGTTTTCTTGGCAATTTCCATTACCGCCAGCCATCGCGCGCACACCAGCACAGCTTGCGTGCCCCAGGCGATGTTGTAAGCCGCATCGCTGCGCGCCCCCTCCATTTGGTACGTGGTCGCGACAATCACACTCTGGGTAATGGCCAACAGCACATAGGTCAAGAAGGCAGGATGAGACCGGTAAAGCTTCTTCCGGACGAGATACGACAATAGAACAACTTCCAGAAGTGTGGTCAGGGCCCACGAGAGATTTCGCAGGAGGAGGGGTGCCATCTCAGGCAGAGTACCACTATGTAACGTCAGAGTAAATAACACTCTGCCTGAGAGAGCGGGCGGGTGGCAGGATGAGCCTGTTCTTATTTGCTGCTTCGCCTCTCAATTAGCACCGGTTGGGCTAACGGACCAGCGAGCCTGTCATTGCTTAACGGGTGGCGGCAGCGGTACTCCGTCCGTGACCTGCTTTACCAGCGGGGGTAGTGGCACGCCATCCATAACCGAGCCTGTGAACTGCTTGACCGGCGGAGGCAGCGGCACCCCGTCGGTAATCTGTTTGACTGGTGGCGGCAATGGTACGCCGTCCGTGACTGAGCTAGCGAGCTGCTTAACGGGCGGTGGCAGTGGCACTCCATCGGTGACCTGCTTTACCGGTGGTGGCAGTGGCACGCCATCCATCAGAATGGTTCGACCGGTGGACGGCACCACCGCGTGAGAATTGACCGGGAATGCTAAACAGAGTAGAAGTAAAGCTACAGACAGCGTGAGAACCTGAGTGACTACGCGATTTTTCATGGAACCCTCCTCTACGGGAGGGTCCGGCTACTCGCCCCGATTCACACGCCGGTTGCTAAAAAGTTCTGCGAACGGAACAGGCGCGTAGCTTCGAACTCTTCCATCCATGCTCGATAATCTTCAGAGTTACCAACAAGTTCTGTTCGATCTCACCGCGAATTATCTCGAACCGTTAAAGGGCGCTTATCAACGCTTGGGCTACTTAGCCACATTGCGCCAAGGTTCCAACGGCCAATACGTTCATGAGCAACTAGCGAGCAGTTACGGAGAAGAGGCAGTGAACAAGGTGGTCGCGCAGACTCACGAGGAGGTATTCGAGCGCTTGCTGGAAATGCCTTTGAATGCGCAAAAGGAAGATTTGGGGATCTACCTCGAGTCACTGCCGGGAACGTTGACAACCAAGGTGAAGAACAGCCGGGAGCGTTGTCCCACCTGGGTGCCCAGCCGAGCCCCCAGCTATCTCAAAGAGCTTTACTGTTCCAATCTGAACGTGCTTCTGGAATTGCTGCTGGACGATACGTCCACGGATCTCCCAAATAGCTGACTACGCCTACGACTTGTCCGACGACTTCTGCTTCATCGGGGATCAGCCAGGATTCCGGGGCGCAGCGTGAAAGTGTGTGAGGCTGCATGATCAGGCGGCTTTTATCTTTCTGGAACCAGCCGCAGCGATAGCCTTTGCGAATCTCCACGAAGTACATGGGCCGGTCGTATTCGCTGGACCACTCCGCGTCTTCAATCCGCCGCAGCGTTGTGTCGATCAGTACCATACTACCAGGTCGCAGCAACGGCATCATGCGCCGGTCCGTCAATCCGATATAGCCGTAGCGATGCTTGTTTGGCGAATGCTCGCCGTGGGGCATGGGCACCACCGTCGCTGGCCGTCGTGCCAGCAATTCCGTGTCTTCTGAACCCAACGGGTGGTCCAGAGGGTGGCAAAAGACCGCTGGCAACGGAGACGGGGCAAGGTGCGTGCTGGGAGGCGGAAAAGCCGCGCCATCGTGGAAAGTCTGACGGAACGGTGCTTCATACCAATTCGAAATTTCCAAAGGATCGAGATGCAATATGGCCGCTAGAGAATAGAGCTTGTGAAGGCTGGGCACGACCCCACGGTTTTCGATGTCGGCCAAGCGGCTGATGTGCAGGATGAAGTCTGAGCGGCCACGATTCACGGCAATCTGGTAGCTGGCCCGTTCGACATCACGATAGGTGAGTCCGAGGGCCTCGCGAGTTTGCCGCAAGCGTAGACCGGGAGGATGCATGAAAGCTCCTTTCAGGGGAAGGGGAGAAATTAACTGGTGATTCACAGTATAGGAAATTACCAGAATGTTACGAATGCGGAACACCACAACAGTCTGTGGAATTTGCGGAAGGTTCTAGTATTGAGGCCCGGAACCTGGGCCTGCCAATCTAAGACAGCTTAGTTAGCTGAAAACGTGTGCTTTACGGGCTATTGGCGCACCGCGACATGTCCCAAAATGAATCTGTTATCCTGATCCTTATGCACGCGAACCGCATCTTCCCTCACTTTTGCTTTTTCACCGCTGCTCTCTTTCTCCTGCTCGCCGGTCCGGGGAGTCGCGCGCAGCAAGCCTCCCCGGCCCCGGGCAACAATCCCGCCGCGACCAGCGCCGATCCGGAATTTCTTGCCACCGCCGACGAAGTCATGAACGAAATGGCGGAGATCACCGGTTGGAAGGTCAAGACACCGCTGAAGAAGTCCATCCGCACCCGGGCCGAGATTCACGCCTACATTCTTTCGGAAATGGACGACGAAAAAGATGCTCAGGAACGCTATGCCTCGGCCCGCAGTGCCGAGGCCTTTGGGCTGCTTCCCAAGAATTTCGATCTCGACCATTTCCTGGTGGACCTGCTGACCGAACAAATTGCCGGGCTGTACGACCCCAAGAAGCACGAGTTTTACATTGCAGACTGGATACAGCCCGACGAGCAACGCATGGTCATGTCCCACGAACTAACGCACGCGCTGCAGGACCAGTATTTTCACATCGACGCCTGGGCCCGCGCGGCAAAGCCGAACGACGATGCGGAATTGGCGCGCGAATCCGTGCTGGAAGGCAGCGCCATGGCCGGCATGCTCGAATATGAAATGCGCGACAAAGGGCTCAAACTCACAGACCTGCCTGATATCGATCCTTCGATCTTCGTGGGCGATTTGAACGACACGCCCATGCTCAAGAAGGCTCCGCAGTTCATCAAAGACTCTTTGATGTTCCCGTATTTCGATGGCCTGCGTTTTTCGATGTCGATTTTGCGCGGCGGAGGATGGTCCGGCTTTGCCCCCGTTTTCGATCGTCCGCCCAGCGGAACGCAGCAGATCATGCATCCCCTGCTTTACCGCGAGAACAAACAGCCTATGGCCGTGAAGGTCGATCTTCCCGAAGGCGTGCCCGGGGATGGCTGGACGAAGCTCGAAGAAAATGTCATGGGCGAATTCGGTTGGAAGGAAGTGTTGAAGCAGTTTTTGGACGAAGAGCGCGCCAAGAAGGTAATGACCGGTTGGGACGGCGACGATTACGCCACCTACGAGCAGAAAGACAACAAGCAGAACCTGATGCTGTTCACGCGCTTGCACTTCGATTCCGCGGAACTCGCTTCCGGATTTTTCGCCGCGTATCGCGATGCGCTCAAACGGAAATATCCCGAGCGCACCATTCGCGTCGATGCCGCAAATGGTCTGGAGTTTAAGAGCTCGTCTTCGGTGAATGTATTTTTCCGCTGCCAAGCGGACCAGTGCATCACGCTGGAAGGCGGAGACGCCGTCATCTGGGAAAAGTGGACCAAGAAATTAGGCTGGCCCGCCAACGCAACTCCCACCCCCGCCAACACCGCCAATTCCGGGCCCATTCGCAAGCAATCAGTGCTCGCCTCCGCCGCCTAAACCACATTGCAAAAGTGCGGGCCAGCAAGTGTACTTCAGCGATTACTCCGTTAATCGGGACCTAGTTTTCTTGGTTCCTGCGAGGAACTCGACACCCGATGAAGGTTGGCGACGCTCGCAGTCGACTTTCTTAACGCCGCTTTGGCCAACTGATTTGCCAGTTCCTTGGTGAGTCCATTCTCGGTGGCGGTCATGGCTTTCTCAAGTAAGAACAGCCGGGGCTTCGTTTTCACCCAGTACCAGTTTCGGAGACGTAACCAAGGCCTGAAATTGATCATGTGATTTTTCATGGGAATCTTTTCCAGGCGGCCATTCTACGCCCGTCACGGCTTCTAAAGACAAGAAATTGTTTGGTGGAATGGGCTCCTGGCGGAAAGCAGCTAGTACGAACTTTACCGGGAAGCCCTGCTGGCTCAGGCGCTGACACCTCGACTTGTATGCCTGCGGCCCTGGACCTCGCCGGGTAAGTTCAAATGAAAGGTCGCGCCGCGCCCGTGGGAGCCTACCGCCCACAAGCGCCCACCATGTGATTCGATGATGGAGCGGCAGATGCGAAGTCCCATGCCCGTGCCGTGGGCTTTCGTCGTAAAGAATGGATCGAAAATCTGCTCCGCGAGTTGCGGCGGGATGCCCACGCCGGTGTCAGTGATCGAAATCAGAAGTTGTCCCTCCTGGTCTCGCTGCGACCGGATGACCATCTCTCGTATTCCATCGACTTCCTTCATCGCTTCGATGCTGTTAACGATCAGATTCATCACGACCTGCTGCAATTGCCCCCGTTTTCGATCGCCCGCCCAGCGGAACGCAGCAGATCATGCATCCCCTGCTTTATCGCGAGAATAAACAACCCGTGGCCGTGAAGGTCGATCTCCCCGACGGCGTCCCGGGTGAGGGCTGGACGAAGCTCGAAGAAAATGTCATGGGCGAATTCGGTTGGAAGGAAGTGTTGAAGCAGTTTTTGGACGAAGAGCGCGCCAAGAAGGTAATGACCGGTTGGGACGGCGACGATTACGCCACCTACGAGCAGAAAGACAACAAGCAGAACCTGATGCTGTTCACGCGCTTGCACTTCGATTCCGCGGAACTCGCTTCCGGATTTTTCGCCGCGTATCGCGATGCGCTCAAACGGAAATATCCCGAGCGCACCATTCGCGTAGACACTCCAGATGCTTGGGAGTTTAAGAGTTCATCGTCGGTCAATGTGTTTTTCCGCTGCGAGGCCAGCGATTGCATCACCCTGGAAGGCGGCGACGCCCCGCTCTGGGAAAAGTGGATCAAGAAACTCAACTGGCCCGCGACCGCAGCTCCCATCCCTGCCAACACCGCCAATTCTGGGCCCATTCGCATGCGATCAGTGTTTGCCCGCGCCTCCTAAACCAAGCGGACCAAGTGCGTATTTCGGTGATTACGGCGATTAGCAGGGGTTTGGAGGTTGCCGAACGGCCACACGGCTCGCGTTCTGGCTTGCGCAAACGCTTATCGTTTTTCTTCTAGGGCCAGGTATTGATGGATAAAGGCGATGGCCATGCTGCCTTCGCCCACTCCACTCGATACTCGTTTGATCGAGTTATGGCGCGCGTCACCGGCGCAGAAGACGCCGGGCATACTTGTCTCTAACGGGAATGGATGCCGTTTAAGCTTCCAGGCACTCAAATCGCTCCCGGTGCAGACATAACCGCGTGAATCCCGCTCGATTTCCTCTGGCAGCCACGACGTGTAGGCATCAGCGCCAATCATCACAAACAAGGCGTCGGCTTCGTAGCTGACAAGTTTCTGCGTCGCCCGCGGCGCTTGCACGCGAACCTCGATGCGTTCCAGGCGATCTTCACCATGGGCTGAATCGACTTGAGAAAAGGGGAGCACTGCGATGTTGGATTTCGATGCAATCTGGTCGATCAGGTATTGCGACATGCTTTGCTGCAGCCCTTCGCCCCGCACCAATATGTTCACTTCTGCCGCATAGCTCGATAAAAACATCGCTGCTTGCCCGGCTGAATTGCCGCCTCCGACGACAAACACCTTTTTGCCGACAACGTTGGTCGCCTCGTGCCGGGCTGCTCCATAAAATATGCCGCGACCAATCAACCGGTCCTCGCCTTTCGCTTGCAGCCGTCGCCAGTCCACGCCTGTAGCCAGCACTACGGTACGGGCAACCACTGTTTGGCCTTCGTCAAGCTCGCAGAGGTAGCCGTGGGCTGAGGGAGTAAGCTTTTCAACGGATCGCGTCAATGCGACTTCGGCACCAAATCGAGTGGCCTGCTTGAATCCGCGTTCAGTCAGATCGTTCCCTGAAATGCCCTCGGGAAAGCCCAGGTAGTTTTCAATGCGCGATGAGGTGCCGGCTTGCCCGCCGCATGCACAGCGCTCGACAATGAGCGCGGTAAGCCCTTCAGAACTCCCATAGACTGCTGCGGCCATGCCGGCAGGTCCGCCGCCGACAATAAGCACGTCATAGCGGTCCCGACTGGGTTCCGTCTGCAATTGCAAGGCTTTCGCCACTTCTCTAGCTGCGGGCGGCGCAGCGAAGAGTTTTCCGTCAACACTAACTGCAGGGCAATCCGGATCATCGGAGGCGCCCGGAGGCACTTGCTCTGGGTAGAGGTCACGATCAATCCACTCAAAAGGGATACGGTTGGCGGAGAGAAAGGCGCGGATTTCATGGCAGTCTGTGTCTTTATTGCGGCCAAAGATGAATACCCGCGATGCTTGCAAGGAAAGGGTACGTTCCTGGATTCGCAATATCCGTTCACCGAAGGATTGCAGAATCATTGCGCGGGCCTGTGTCGAATCTCGAATCAGGTGAAAAAACTGCTGTTTATCGAGGCGGGCGATGCGGCACGAAATCGTGGCTCGTGCCGAGCCAAAAAACGGAGTGCCTACCAGTAGAGCCACTTCCCCTAGGAAATCGCCCCCATTGGCCTCGAACCCGGCAAACTCGGTCGGTTTTCCGTGAACGTCAATGACTAACCTCAGCTGACCTTCGAAAACGACGAAGAAACAGGCGGGCTCGCCTTCTCGAACGAACCATTCGCCCGGCTTTAACCGAACATCGGCGATGGTGTGCGCTAGGCGTGCGCGTTCTGCTTCTTCAAGACAGGCAAAGATTTTGACTTGTCGCAACTCGTCTGCAGTGAACATGCAACCATTTCACCATCGTGAGATGGGCCTTATGATACAACCACTTCGTCTCAAGACCACCGTAGGCCTCGGTAGGTGGAGTTATCGGAAAATCTCTCAGGTGCGCAACCGCTAATGGCCCGCCACTGCAACTCCCACTCCGAGAACACCGTGGATTCTCGGCCGATTCGCACAATCAGCGATCGCCCCTGCCGCCTAACCATGTATTCAGGCTGGTATTGCGGTGCACGCGGGAGGTTAGTTGGATCGGTGCAACACCAGTAGGGTTAAGTCATCCGCTTGTGTCGAAGACGGCGCGAAGCTGTGCACTTCCTCCAGGCACGCCTTTAGGAGCGTTTGTGGTTCGGAACAACCGTGGCGATTGGCGAGTGAGCGCACCCGCGGAATGCCAAACTCCTCGCCCGCGGCGTTAAACACCTCGGTCAAACCGTCCGTGTACAAGAGCAGGTTGTCGCCCGGAACCAGCGTGAGTTCGCACATTGGAAAATCGGTGGTGCCGAACATGCCAAAGGGCACACCCGTAGCTTCGCGAGCGCACACGCCTTCATCAGAAATATGAAAGAGCGGCAGGTGCCCGGCGCTGACATAAGTGACTTTGCCGTCCGGGCGGGCCGCGCCGACAATCATGGTGGCAAACTGCCCCGCGACCGTGCTTTCCGCGAACAGCCGATTCGCGTGTTGCACCATGTTTTGCAGAGGCAGCTTCTGGCTGGCCAGAGTGCGGAACGTGGCGTGCAAATGGCTCATGAGCATGGACGCGGCCACGCCTTTGCCAGAAACGTCGCCTAGCAGAAACAGGAAGCCATCTTCGTTTTCGATCAAGTCGCAATAATCGCCGCTTACCAGGTTCGCCGGCTGATAGTGGTAACAAGCCTTCCAGCCGTCCACGGCCCAATCCTGGCGGGGCAACAGCGCTTTCTGAATGCCCGCGGCCAGCACCAAGTCTTTTTCCAGCGCCCGCTGTTCGTCCTGCGAAAGGTGGTCGAGGCAAAAACGCAGCAACGGGTCACACAGCAAGCGATCCGCTTCAATCGTGTCGTGACACTCTTCGCAGATGCCGAAGGTGCCCTTTTTCAGCCGCGAAAGCGCCGCGTCTACGCTGGCGAGCAGGTTTTTCAGCGATGCGTCCGCGGGATTGGCCTGCGTGGCGGCCTTTAAACGTTCGTGACGATGTTGAAGTTCGTTGTGGAAATATGCCTGTTCGGTAGTGGCCATAGTTCCTCCAGCATTAGATTGCCTTGTTGCCGCTGTGGAATCCATCCGGTTTGTACCTCCAAATTCCGCAGGGAATCTGCTCGGTCAACGATGCTCCGCGGTCGGCGTGGCCGGTTCTTGCGATAAGAGTGGTGGGACCGCGGCCTTACCGGGGCTGTTCATGCGATGCCGCAAACGCTCTATCCGGCACATGAACTTTTCTTCCAAACGCCTCTGCCGTGCGCTGGCGTAGGGAACGCGCGAACGGCGTTGTTCCCACTGCAACGTCTGCAAGCCAAGCTCCGCAAATTCGATGGCACGGGCCAGATCGCGCGCGCGCCGTTCGTAGTACATGGCCAGTTGTTCGCACGCGAACAGCGTTTCGTCTGGATTCGTCACCAGTTCGTGGAGCAGCAGCGCGGCGCGTTCGTGCTCTCCTCGTTTTTTGGCCATTTGTGCCAGCGCGCGCGTCGCTTTCGGGCGCAATTCCGCCGGCAGCCCGGCATTCAAGGCAAACGAGCAGGCTGAGTGCGCGCGTTCCTTCTCGCCTTTGCGGTCGAGAAATTTGGACAGGCCAAACAGGTCGAGAGAATCGGTTGCAGCGAAGGCCTCTTCGCGCGATTCCAACAGATCATTGATTTTGCCGAACAGCGCGGCCAGTCCCCGCAGGTCCATCTGATTGTGTCGCACCACACCGGCAAGCGGCTGACCGCTGCCGCCTCGCAAATAATCGAAGTAAAACTGCGGAATCATCGCGGAGGGCACATCGTCTTCGCGGCGCCAGCCGAGACGCGCGGGATCCATCACGTAGCGCTCGAGTTCCACCAGCCGCACCGTACCCAACCGCAATTTCCAAAGTGCGCGTGCCGGATGCAGCAAATCCAGGTGCGCCGCCAGTTTTGGCACGCGGATCGCCCGCGTCATCGTGAAGCGGTTTTCCAGCAGCGGCCAATCGAACGTTTTCCCGTTGAAGGTAACTAGCACCGGCCGATCCGCGAGTCGCGCGGACAGCTCCTGCAGCAACGAATACTCCTCGTGCAAATCGCGCAGGAACAGTTGCTCCACTTGCAAACCGCCGGAATCCCACCAGGCCAGCCCGACCAGAAACGCATAGGTGCCGGTTCCGCCGGAGAGGCCGGTCGTTTCCGTGTCGAGGAAAAGCCAGCGTTCCGGATCAGCCAGAGCCGCGCGTGTTCGCGCACTCAGGGTTTGATCCCGCGTACGCGTCAGCAGTTCTAACGCGTTCGGAGCCGGTGGCGCAAATTCCGGCGTCGAGAACCAGTTGCGTATCGCCAGGTGCTCTCCGTATTGATTGCGGGCAATCCCGCCGCCCAGCAGGTGGCTGATCGGATCGGTCTCATCGGGCAGGCGCAAGTTGGGCGGCCGCGACGGATACGTGCGCGCGGGCTTCAGCGCCGACAGGCGCGCGAATTTGTCACTTAAGCTGGCCATAGCCCGTCCTCAACCATGCCTTGCTCCCGCTTCTCTCGTCTCGTAGGGGCGCCGCGCTGCTGCGCCCCATGTCCGCACAATCCTTGCGTCTTGGGTCTCATTCTGCACCTTCTGGACGCATGGCAATCGCAAAGCCTGTGCCCGCACACACGCGGTCCAAAATCGCCAGCGCCGCTTCCTTAGCGCGTGAAGCCAAGTCTCCGGCAGGTCCCACACAAGAAGGACAGCCCGCTTCGCATGGGCAAGCTTGAATCAGTTCACGGGTCTTATAGATAAGTAGCTGGTGCGCGCGGAACAACGGTTGCGAGAAGCCGATGCCTCCCGGGTACGCGTCATAGAGATACAGATTCGGCTCGAAAAATTCCTTTTGCCCCGTCATCCAGGGTTCCGCGGCCGCGGACCGCAAATCGTCGTTCTCCACTACCGCAACCGGTCCGGGACTGTCGGGCGACGGCGGGCGTTCACCAATCGCTGTGCCCAAGTCGCGCCCGTCGCACATCAGCAGCAGCGTGGCCACCGATTCCATGGCGTGCAGCAGTCCAAACATGCCCGATTGCCGCTCGCTGATGCTGTGCGGCAGCGATTCCAGCAACGGCCGGTGCAGCGTCAGCCAATACGAAGTGGTGTGCATTTCGTTTTCGGGCAGTTCCAGCTTGCCCGAGCCGATATTTTCGTTGGTGAAGAATTTGATTTTCTTGAAGCCGACCACTTGCGAGCGCACCAGCACATCGCCGTGCGAATGGCTGTGCGCGGAAGAGTTGGGTGGGTTTGACGTAGTCTCGGCAATCTCCAGCACGCGCACCTGCGTGTAGCGGATCGCGTCCGTGTAGTAATCCACGTCCACTTGCTTCACGTAGGCTTTGCGCTCTTTGAAATCGAGATGCTCCACGTGATACTGCTGCGCGCCGTGCAGGTAAATGGCTTTCTCGTGAACGGTGGTCAAGGCGCTGACGAAATCCACTTCGCCGATGACCACAGGCGCGCCAGTGATGTCGATGATAATGAAATTGTCGCTGGTGACAGAACGCAAACTGATGGTGTCGGCGGGATACGCCTCATTGGTCCAATGATAATTTTCGCCGGCGCGATGCAGATAACCCGCGTCGGCCAGTCGCGCGCACAGGTCCGGCACATCCACATCGCCGAATTTCTCCTTGGGCGAAATGGGCAATTCAAACGCCGCACACTTCAGATGATTGATCAGAATTTCCAGATTATCCGGCTGGATGAAGGCGTGTTCCGGCGTGTTGCCAAAAAAATAGTCCGGGTGGCGCACGATAAATTGATCGAGCGGCGCGGAAGAAGCCACCAGCACCGCGCAGGAACTTCCGCTGCGGCGTCCAGCGCGACCCGCGCGCTGCCAGGTGGCCGCGATGGTTCCGGGATAGCCGGCCATCACCACGGCATCCAATGAGCCCACGTCGATACCCAATTCCATCGCGGAAGTGGTGACCACGCCACGGATCTCTCCGCCGCGCAGGCCACGTTCGATCTCGCGCCGTTCCGTGGGCAAATAGCCACCACGGTACCCACGAATCGTTTCCGGCTTTCCCGGAAACTGCGGATTGGCCTGTTGCAGATACGTGAGAATGATTTCCGTGTGCAGCCGTGAGTTCGCGAACACCATCGTCTGTAAATCGTGCTTCAAGAATTCCTGCGAAACTCGCGACGCTTCGTTGATGTAGCTTCGCCGAATCCCTAACGCGCGATTCACTACCGGAGGATTGTAGAAGACAAAGGTCTTTTCCCCGGAGGGCGCGCCATTTTCCGCCTGCACTTCTACCTCGTCTTCAATCAGCCGCGACGCCAGTTCCCCCGGATTGGCGATGGTGGCCGAGCAACAAATGAACTGCGGCGTGCGTCCGTAAAACTGCGCGATGCGCCGCAAGCGCCGGAGCACGTTGCACAGATGGCTGCCAAACACGCCGCGATAGGTGTGCAGTTCGTCGATGACGATGTAACGTAAATTCTCGAACAGGCGGGTCCAGCGCGTGTGGTGCGGCAGAATGCCGGTGTGCAGCATGTCGGGATTGGTCAAAACAATGTGGCTTTTCTCGCGGATGGCTTTGCGCGCGTCGCTGGGCGTATCGCCGTCGTAGGTGTAAACGCCGAAGCGGTTTTCCATGCGCTGGTTCAAGTCGTAGAGTTCCGCCAGCTGATCCTGCGCCAGCGCTTTCGTGGGAAACAAATACAGCGCGCGCGTGTCTGAATCTTTCAGGATCGCGTCCAAGACCGGCAGGTTGTAGCACAGCGTTTTACCGCTGGCCGTCGGCGTCACCACCACCACGTTTTTTCCGGCTTGGATGGACTCCGCGGCGGCAGCCTGGTGCGTGTACAGCTGGCGAATGCCTTTCTTTAGGTAGGCCGCGCGCAAATCTTCGTTGGCCCATGCCGGAAATTCCGCCCACTGCGGTTCGCGGGCAGGGTAGTGGCGCACTGCGGTCAGAAGCTCGCCATGGGGGTCGCGTTCCGTAAAGGTGTCCAGAACCTGGGCCACACGCGCCAAGGCCGTCGAGCTGCGGGGCGCCTGAGCGTGCGCCATATCAATAGGAGTAACGGCAGCCAGACGTACGGCGAGAGAATCGGGCATAGGAGTCGCTCCAGTGATTCGCCTTTTGTTCGCTCAGGCTATCACGTGGCTACCTCCCCCGCAACCCTCATTTTCCTCCGCTTGTGCAAACCGGGGAGCTTTGGCGCACCACGCGCTTTCACTGATACAGTATTTCTTCGCGAATGGCAGACATCGCAAAAGTGGATGTTGTCGGCGTAGGCCTGAACGCTACCGACACAGTTATTCCCGTTCCTCACTTTCCCGAAAACGGATCGAAGGTCGAAATCCATTCGGCCAATACTTATTTGGGCGGACAAGTGGCTTCGGCGATGGCCGCGTGCCAGCAATGGGGGTTGCGCACGCGCTACATCGGCAAGCTCGGCGAAGACCACGCCGCGCAACTTCACCGCGCGGAATTCGAGCGGCTTGGCATCGAGACCCATTTGTTAACCGCGCGCGGGTGCCAGAGCCAACAGGCCTTCATCCTGGTCGATCCTCATGGCGATCGTACCGTGCTGTGGAAACGCGATCCGCAGCTGACCTTGTTGCCCGAGGAACTGTGCCGCGAGTGGATCGTGAACTCGCGCGTTCTGCACCTGGACGGTCACGACACGTGCGCCGCCGCGCAAGCCGCGCAATGGGCGCACGAAGCCCACATTCCCGTGGTTGCCGATCTCGACGATCTTTATCCCAGCTACGAATCCCTTTTGCCCAACATTGATTTCCTGATCACCAGCCGCGATATTCCCACGCGCTTAACCGGCGATTCGGACTTGCGCAGCGCGTTACCTCAGGTGCATCGGCACTACGATTGCCGTTTAACGGGCGCAACGTTGGGCGAAGACGGGGCGCTCGTGTGGGATGGCCAGCAATTTTACTATGCTCCCGCTTATGTCATCGATGCGGTCGACACCACCGGCGCCGGAGACACATTTCATGCCGCATTCATTTACGGCTTCCTGCAAGCATGGCCGCTGCAACGCCAACTCGAATTTGCCTGCGCCGCTGCCGCACTCAATTGCACCGCAGTCGGCGCCCGCGGCGGCATCCAGCCAGTGGAAAAAATCGAGCATTTCCTGGCTGCGAACCCCAAGCATCGTTCGATCTTCTAGCCGGCCGCCAAAGAACGTGGTTCGCACCGGGGGCCGAACTGTAGCAGCGGCTTCACGCCGCTGTTTTTCGAGGCTCCGACATAAGTGCTTGGCAACCAGTGGAGCTTTTCACACCCCCGAGGATTGTCTTTGACATTTTCCGAAGGCTCCTTGGCGTCGCAGCTCTCACGCTGCTCCAATTGCTGGCATTTGCTGCATGTCATTTCTAGAGCGCCTGTTATCCGAGGAATGTGTTTTTCCCGTACGCCGGATCGGGCACCAGGGAAATGGTTCAGTTCGGGTTCAACGGGACGGAAACGCATCCGCTTCGTCCGCTTCCCGGGTCGTACACCGCAATGCGAATTGTTGTGGCGTTCGCCGGGGGCGTAAACTGTTTTTGCAGCGCCAGGCCCTTCGCTTGAATTACCTTCCAGACGGCTGGCTTGACGTCCAGATTCACTTCGTCGCGCACTCCTGCCAATTCCTTTCCGGTCTTATCCTGCACGGAATAAACAATCTGCAATTGTCCTACGCGTCTTCCTGCCCGATCGTCCAGCGCCAGGTCGTCCGAATCGATGACTGGATTGACCGTCCACGCTCCACCGTTTGCCGTCGGTGCTTGCAACTCAGCGGTTATCCCAATGCTCGAAGCATCCAGCGGGCTGGCTAGCAGCTCCCGTAACACGGCGTTCGGGTTAATATCTGCTGGACGTTCGCCTACCGCAAAGTATCCCTGCCGGTAACGCAGCGTGACGTCCTTGCGATTCACCTGGACCTTGAGCGTGTGGAATTTATTCTGCACCGTCGGCTCCGGATAAAATCCCAGCGTGTAGGTCATCCGCCCGTCGTCCAGCGCGGTGCGCACCGCTTTCTGTAGGTCATTGGTATTGAAGAAAGCTTGTCCCCCGGATTTGCTCGCCAGGTTTTCTATAGTGTCCATATTTTCCATGTGCGTGGTGGCGATATCTGGATTTGTGTGCGATGTTTTCGCCATAGCAGTCCCCGCATCGTAATCTGCCAACGCCATCAATCCTCGGGCGTCCACAGGATAAATAGCCATATTCGCGTTGCTTACTGCCCGCATTGCTTGCTCAAAGGGACCCTCAAAGGGTCCACGTTGCCGGTTCGGACTGTCATTTTTCATTTTTTTCAAATCTTGATCTGTGAGCCCCAACGTGAAGGGAAATGACCCCGAAATCCAAATCAGATTTTTTCTTCCTGTGGTCGAAGCCAGGTGATTGGCAATCATTTCGATGGCGTTGAGCGTGATGGTCCCCCGGTCCAGGTTGTAGTAGTCCTTCGACACGCGTTGCGCCCCGTCCGTCAGGTGCACGAGAACTTCCAGCGCTGCCTTCGTTGCCGGTGATTCGATGGGCTTGGGCAACGGCGCTTCTTCGGAATTCGTGAGTGCGTGCGACGTCTGTCCTTGCAACTGTTCAAGCACGCCCGCCAGTTGCGCCGGGTTGTCCGTGAAGTCATGCAGGATGGTCAATTCGCGTAACAGCGCATAAACACCAATGCGCTGGCCCGGCGGAATCTGCCGCAGCACTTGCACCAAGCGATCCCGGGCCGAAACCTGATCGGCGAATGCGGTATTCAACAGGTCGAACAGCACAACGGTTATGCCGGAGGTTGCTTGCGTTTCGGCGTCGATGCGGTTGGAAAACACGTTCGCGGGAAGTGGAGCAGGCGATTTTGCCACCACGGCATTTTCCCCTTCAAAAAAACTGATTTTCTGCGGTTTGTCGTTGTCGGTGATTTCGAAATCATCCTTGCTTAGGCCTGTGACCGGATTGCCCGACCGGTCTCTTACGATCACGTTTACCTGCACCAGCCGAACGTTCACGCGCACCGGCGCGGGCTCTTGTGCGAAAAGCAAGGCGGCCATCAGCACGGCCGCCACGCACCGGATTGAAAAATGCCGCGACATTCTTCCGCACTTATGCCGCAACACTACTGCGCGGCGTTGCTGGCCAGCTCGTCAATCACCGCAATATTCGGTAGGAGGTTCGTTGGGAGGTTGTGACGTTTTTGCAGGTACTCCGGAGCATTGTAGGAAACCCAGGTTTTGCCAGCGGCATCTTCGGCCACGAGAATTTTCAGAGGAAAGTCCAGAGCCACGCTCGGTGATGCCAGCATCAGCGGTGTCCCGGCTTTGGGATTCCCGAAGATGAGCAACTTGGTATTGGGCATGCTCAAGCCCGCCTTTTCCGCTTCGCCGCTATGGTCCACAACTGCAAAAAGTTTGACGTTTTTCGCCTGCAGGATCGTCTCCAGCTTCGCAACCGTTTCCGCAACGGAGTGCGCGCTGGCGATGCGCACAATGCCGTTTTCCAGGATTGCTTCGGGAACTGCGGACATAGAGCCCTCCTTCACCTTGGGAGAATCGGGCGCCGAAACATGGCGCGTGGCCACCAGATAATAGCTCATGGCCAATCCCAAGACACCGAGTAAAATCGCCACGCCTACCGCGAGCGCCGACGTGTTATCGAAGGAACGCGACCCCGACCGCAGTTGACCGACGAGGCGCAGGTAGCGGATCAGCGACAGCACGCAAACCAGCACGCCCAGCAGAATCAATCCGGTGCCAAACCACAGTGAGTATCCATAGGAGATGTCCTGCGCACCCGGCCGGACCACCGTGAACTCCTTCAGGAACAGCCCGAAGCGCGCCAGGACAAAGCCCAGAGCCATCAGCGCCAGCCCGGTGCGAATCCACGCCAGAAACGTGCGTTCTACGGCTAGAAAGTCGGAAGGACCAGCGTGGTAGTTTGGTGGCAGTTCCATTGATCGCTTTCTTTTGCTACCGATTACGTGATTAGACACTCGTCAGAGCACCAGCGATTCATTTTGCTGGGTGACGCGTGCGGGGTCCAGTCGCAAAGCCAACCGGCACGCGCAACCATTCAGCTATGTCATCCTGAGGCCAGCTTTTGGCCGAAGGATCTCAACACAGTGTCCCAGCGCTTGGCCGGCGCTACGGCGTAATCTTCACCATGACCACGGAATGCGACGGGACGTTGGCGGCATAGCTGCCGGTGAACGAACCCACGTCCTTGTGCGCCCAAAGGTCGCGCACCTGGGCCGACAGATGATTCGGATAGCCAATCTGGTCCCAGGAAACGCGCACTTCGTTCTCCGCGGTCCCGCGATTGAACAGGATCACCGCGCGGCTGCCATCGGCCAGCGGCTTCGACCACATTTCCAGATCGCCATTTTTCCAAATGCGCCGGCCTTCGCTGCCCAACTTGTCTTGATTGACGGCAATGACCTCCGCGTTCGTCAGAATTTCTTTGATTTCCGGCGACATGGATCGCACATCATTTCCGGCAATCAGTGGCGCGGCCAGCAGCGCCCAAAAACTGAAATGCGCGCGATATTCGGGAATAGTCATACCGCCATTGCCAACTTCCATCATGTCCGGATCGTTCCAGTGGCCCGGCCCGGCGTAGGGATACAGTTCGACCTGCAAATCCAGAATGTCGACCATGCCATGCTCGCAGCAATTGCCGTCCGGATATTTTTTCATGCTGTGCCATTTGTCGCTGATGTCGTCGGTGGTGCGCCATAGGTTGCCGATGCCTTTGGCCCACAGCCAAGGTTTCGCCGTGCCCCATTCGCACATGCTGAAAACGATGGGGCGGCCGGTAGCCAGCAGCGCCTTGCTCATGGTGGTGTAGGCTTCTTCGGCGTTGCGCGTGCCGGTGTTGCACCAGTCGTATTTCAGGTAGTCCACGCCCCAGCGCGCGTATTGCAGCGCGTCTTGATACTCATGGCCCTGGCTGCCGGGGCGGCCCGCGCAAGTGTTGGTGCCTGCGTCGGAGTAAAGCCCAAATTTCAGGCCTTTCGCGTGCACGTAGTCCGCCAGCGCCTTTATTCCCGAAGGGAAGCGCTGTGGATCAGCAACAATGAAGCCATTTTCGTCGCGGCTTACTTGCCAGCAATCGTCGATCACGACGTACTGATAGCCGGCGTCTTTCATTCCGTTAGTCGCGATGGCATTGGCCACGGACTTGATCAGGTCTTCGCTGACGTTGCAGGCGAATTTGTTCCAGCTATTCCAGCCCATCGGGGGAGTTTGTGCCAGGGAGTTGCGTTCGAGCTGCGCGCTGGCCGATGGCGCAAACCATATGCACATACACAAAACAAAAGCTAACGCTGTTCCGACGTTCCGCTTCGGACTCATCTATTTTCTCCTACGGACTGTTCCATCAGGTAGAGAGCGAGCGCCTGGTTGGCTTGGGTCCATGCCAGTGGGGTGTTGCCATTGGCAATATAACTTCCATGTTTCAAGAAATAAAGCTCGGGGCAGGCTCCTGCCGCGGTGACTTGCGCCAACGAGCGATTGAAGTAGTGCACTTGCTTCGCAAAGCTCCCGTGATCGGAGCGATCCTCGAGAAATCGCTGGCCATAAACAATGGAGAGCAGCGGATCGAAGATGCACCATTGCGCTTCGCAATTCGGCTGCAGATGCGCGTCGCGAAAATCCAGCCGCTCGCTGAAATCAGCGCTCATCTGGCTCGGGGTGAACCATTCGTCGTAATCCTGGCAGAAGTACGAATCGCCGGCGTAGCGCTTGATCCCCACATCTCCCTTCAATCGCGCCTGCACCAGGTTCAGAATCGCGTCCTGCATGGCGCGGGTGCGGATGACGTTCAAGGGATGAACGAGGAAGAGCAGCGCCGAATCGACCAGCCGTTCCGGAGGTGACTCAAACGGCAGCGTGCTCTCCAGGCGTTCCCGGCCTTTAGCGACCAATGCAGCCAGTTTCTCTGTCCGCGATTTTCCGGATGCCGCGCGCTCTTCCTGCTTGAGCATTTCTTCCAGCCCGGCCACCACGGCGCCCACGCTGGAATTGTTGATTTTGCGTCCTTCTTCCCACGCGCCACTGTCGCGGTCCCGCCAGTATTCAATGGCCTCGAAGTAGCGGGGAAACACCCCGTAAATCTCGAGATCCTCTGTCGTCATCGGCAGCGCACCACTGTTGGCCAAAACGAACCGAAACCACAGCGCGTGTCCCAGTGCGTCATTTTGCGCCTGTGGCCAGGTTTCCGGCAGTTCCGCCAGAGTTTGTGCGGTGAAACGGATATGCGGCCTGCGGCTGGCGTCTTCCCGCAAAACGTGTACGGGATCGTCAATAATTTCGCGGAACCGCGGCAATTGGGTAGCGAAGAACTGCGTTAAACCCTGCATGCACGCCACTGCCTCCGCGACATGTCCGCGGCGCCGCAAAGAGTCGGCGACCATGACGTTGTCCCGCACCCACACATTTTGGTAGCCGGTCACGGAGTCGACTGCCTGGCTCGAACTGGCCGCGAACAATCCGTGAGCGACCGGCTCGATCGCGTGCGTGCGGTATTCCGCCAGCACCTGCTTGATCCTTAGCAGGCTCTCCGGTGTGTACGCGTCCGAAATTAAGTGCCGCAATAATCCATTTTCGAGAGCCACGAGGTGTTTCGCCTCCACCGTGAATGCACGTCTGGGCGCGCCGCGGGAATTTTAGCGCATTCTGGCGCACTTGCAGGTGATAGGCGCCGATGCCTGCCACGTTGCCCGGTTAAAGTGCCTTCATCTTTTGTGTCCAACTGGCAAATGGCGGGAACAAAACACGGCTTGCCGGTGTCAGAAACATCGTAGCTCCTTGTGTCGTATCTTCATGGCAGAGGCACGCTGCTCGGGCTGGATCTGCGCGCTATCGTTCATGCTGAGGGTGCCGCGTTCATGCACAAGGGAGCTTCAGAAGGGAGCCGCTTAGAGCGGCGGAGAGCGCCTCGTTACCGCTATCAAGCGATGCTGGAAATCGAGTGGGGTTCGGCTCGTTTGCGCGCGCGCACCCGCGATATCAGCGAGGGTGGCATGTTCATCGAGGCCGACGATGTGCTCTGGGTCGGTGCCGGTTTTCGCGCGTGTCTTGCAGTGGACCATCCCATGTGGCTCGAATGCTCGGTCAAGCGCGTCGAACCGGGCCTGGGCATGGGCGTCACCGTGGAACTCCGCGAAGATCAAAGCGAGCGCCACTATCGGGATTTGCTTGCGAAACTGGCAGCCAGTTAGTCATCCTGCCGTCCCGCCGTATACTAGAATTCATGACACGTTGCCTGGATTGTGGATCTCCGCGCACCAGTGATCAGTGTCCCCACTGCGGACTAACTTCGGCAGCGGCCGAACTCGTGTTTCGCCGCAGACTGCTGCGGCAGATGGCCTTCTTCCTGGCGGGTTCGTTGCTCTTCCCTTATGTGAGCCAGGTCTATCCTCCCCTGGATGTCGATGCCATGCTGGTATTTTTCGGCTTGGTTTTTTTCGCCACGCTGGCGCTGGCCATTTTCCTGGATCGCCAGGCGCGGGCCCGCAAGGATATCGAAATTCTCCGCCACCTGTTCACGGGGCTGATTCCCATTCCTTTCCTTTTGTCCGCGGCGCTCTTTCTGAATGGCAAGCTCGACTCCCCCAGAAAGATAGAGTTCCACGAGACCACCGTGGAAGGCCGCTACTTGATGAAAGGAGTGGTTCGCGGCACGCGCCGGTTGTTTGTCTACTCCTGGCGCGAAGACCGAAAGATTGAGCGCCTTGGCGTGGATACCGACGACTACGACCGGTTTCACCCCGGAGATAAAGTGAATGTGGGTGTAGCGCCCGGGGCGTTAGGGATACCGTGGTTTTATGGCGTGTATCGCGCGGAGCAACCCCGCGCCAAGGCGCCCATGCCCCCGCAAACTTACATGGATTCCGGCAAGCCCGGGACTTCCCCGCAACAGCCGGCGCACCCGGCAACTCCGCATCAATAATTAATAAATGGGGCGGCCGTTCAGGCCAAGCGGAAGCTGCAATTCCAGAAAGTGCCCGTTTTTGCCTAAGCGAAAACGAACGCGGTCCATGCTCCCCACATTCCGTTCCACAAAATCCGGCGTCTCTATCGGCTGGTCCGGGATGTCCGCCACGGACAACTCCACGGCATCGGTCAGCACCTTAATTTTCTCGGGGTCGATGTCAAACACTTCTTGATCCTGCACATTCACCAGCAGGTAGCGCTTCCACAGGCGCACCAGCAACACGCCTTTTTTCTCGGAGTGATAAATATTCCAGGAGTTTGGAGCGTTTTCGTTATAACGAACGATGGCGAACTCCAAAGTGTGCCAAGTCAGTGTCTTTGGGGGTGCAGACTGCGATTGAACCACGGCATTGCGCGCAAACGCTCCCATCAGAAAAGCGGCAGCGAGCACGGCCAGGTCCACGCGGAATTTTCTGCTCATTTGCCGAAACCGCATTCGTGCCACAAACTGCCCCACTCCCACAAGCCAAATCCCGTTTGCGTCGGTACTGGGTGACCGACTTGGCGCGCCAGCATGGCGATTTGCCCGCGATGATGCGAGTCGTGGGCAATCAAGTAGCCCACAAAGGCGACCACGTCCGGTTTGAAATGCGGCACTTTGCCGGCAGGATCGTTGAGCGCCTTCTCTAGAAGCGCATGGATGGAGGCGGCGCTGGCTTTGAGCGAACTTTGCACCTGCGCGCGAGTGGCCTTGTCGGGATCGAGCTTGGCAGGATGCTTGCCGCTTTTGTCCGCAGCGGAAAGCCACATCAGCCGCACATTATGTATGTGCGCTGCGATAGCCCCAATGGAGCGGCCCTTGCCAGACGGCGGTGGCGCTTGCCAGGCAGCCTCGGCAATATGACTGAGCAGCAATTGGTTGACTTTCTCGTTGATCGCAAACGTCTCCAACAACGACTTACGAACGTCGAAATTCGCCGACTTCGGGCCCGATACCGCATTGGCAGCCATAGGTAAACACCCTCGTCAGTGCAGTATAGGAAAGTGTACGACAACCTCGCCCCGGATTCTCGCTGCCGCGGCTATACACGGAAGGACCGTCCATCTCTACAGGGTTGCGTGTATTTTTCCGTTTCCCTCGGGCGCAATAATCAAAGTGGTGGTGCGTAGCAGTTCATCTCCATCGAAGAGGAGGTTTGTAGAAGGAGGAAAAATGGCAACGGGAGTACGAGTTAACGGCCACGAGACTATGGACACGGTGCCGGCGCAAATCTATCTGCAGCCGATCGCCGCGCCTTCCGTTCTCGGGCTGTTTGGATTTGCGGGCGCGACCTTCATTGTCGCCGCGCATATGGCGCACTGGTATGGCGGCGCGAACACCGATCTGTACCTTGCTTCGTTCGCGGCCACCTTTGGCGGCCTGGCGCAATTCATGGCCGGTATGTGGGCGTTCAAAGCGCGCGACACGGTGGCCACCGCGATGCACGGCATGTGGGGCGCTTTCTGGATCGCTTACGGCATTCTGCAGTATCAGTTCGTCTCTGGTGAGCTGCACCGGCCCATGGGAGCGTTCGCCGCCCTGGGATATTGGTTCATCGTTCTGGCCGCGATTACCTGGATGTGCGCATGGGCCGCCAGCGCGGAAAACAGCGTTGTGGCCACGGTTCTGGTTTTCCTGGCGGCCGGTTCGACGGTAGCCGCGATTGGCGAGTTAGCCGGCATGGAGGGCTTGCGCGTCATTGCCGGTTACCTATTCATCATTTCGGCGATCGTGGCTTGGTATGCGGCGAGCGCCATGATGCTGGAAGGCGCGTTCCATCGCAAAGTCTTGCGCAGCGGCAAGTCCGTCAATCACGAAGCGGCGTTGGTGCCCGGAGTAGGCGAGCCCGGTGTTATACGCGGTCAGTAGTCCGCAGACAAATGGAAACAGCGAGCCCGGATGGCACCCGCGATCCGGGCTTTTCTTATGCGCTGAAAGCCTTCTTTGGGGGTAGCAGACTGCAGGCAAAAAACTGAGGGCGCTGGAACCTTGCGATTCTCGCGCCCCCGTTTGATTGTGCCGTAAAGTTTTTGAAGCTCTGCGGCTCAATCTGGGTGGAGAATAGTCCTGGCGCAGGCGCTTGGCAAGAGGGGTACAAGGTACTTTCCTGTGCAAAACTGTGTATGACTGTGGAAAAAACTCAGAGGTCCTAGCATCGTTGTTATGCCGTTGCCCGGCGGGGTAAACCCGCTGCTGCATAAAAGGGGAGGTGGCGGATGACGCTATCGGCACGCAATCGGTTGGAAGGCAAAATTGTAGAATTGCAGTTTGGCGGAGTTATGGCGCACGTGGTTGTGCGCGTGGGCAAGAATTTGATTGAGAGCGTGATTACGAAACGCAGCGCCGAGGAAATGAAGCTGAAGGTCGGCGACACCGTTTCCGCCGTCATCAAATCGACGGAAGTGATGCTGGAAAAGTAGCAAACGCGACAGTTCGTCCACATCTCTCACGCCAGCAGTGGACAAATCTCGACCAGTGCTTGAAATCTGTCATCCTGAGCGAAGCGAAGGATCTCAACCGATCCACACTGCGCTTGCGGCAGGCGCCGAGCAAAAACTGTACGGGGAGATCCTTCGCCCGAAAACCACGCGGACCCAGGTTCACAGTTTCTAGTCAAACGTTGCGCATCCTGAGAAATACGGGTCAGAAGGCGAAACGGCCACCGATTGTTGGCGCAATGTTGCTGTCGTGAAAATAAGGGACGCCCGGACCATGAGGAATGGCGATAGCCAGACCGCCATTCACGTTGGAGCCCGCAATTCCGGCAAAAAGGTCCAAACGAGGGGAGAGGTGGTGATCCGCATAGAACGACCCCTCGTTCAGCGTGCCCGCACAGGAACTGCGCATACCGGCTGCGCCCCCGCAAGTCGATGGAACACGGAAGTTGTTCTGGCGCTGCTGATACCAGGCCACCGTAAGATCGGTTTTGTGGCTGAGCGCATATTTCGCGCCGGTCCACCAGATCTGTACATACTTGGGAGCATCCAGATTGTTGTCTTCGACTCCGCTCATGATATAGCCCCCTTGGACCGAGGCGCCCACTCCCAACGGATTCGTCGGGTTGTTCTGCCAGATGTATTCGTAGCCGGCAAAAAACTTGAAGGGATTCCAGGTGTACTTGACTGCGCCCATAACGGCACTGTTGTCGGTCACGATGCCATATACGGTGTTGTTCGTTGCGACCACATTGGGCCCGGTGATGGGGTTGGTATTGATGCTGTTGGTGGTCGACTGATAGGGCTGCGTGGGGCTCTGAGGCCCCAGCAAGGGGTTCAATACGCTGATGGCCTGGTTGTAATGTTGGAAGACCACGTCGGCGGAGAGGTTGCCGTGCTGTCCGCCGCCGTCGAATCCGTAGGCGTTGTTATGCGCGGATTCTGGCGTGCAGTTGGCGGCAGTCCAGCTGGCGGAGGCTGAGTAGCAGCCGCCAGAACCATCGGCAAATTTATACATCGCGCCGAAATGCATCGGGCCAAAGCCGATGCGATACTTCATCGCGTCGTCCCAACGGCTGTCCTCGGTGTCGCCGCCGCCGGCCATGGTGCCGTTATACCCGATATAGGAAAAGGCATAGCTGCCGCTGGCTGGATCGTAAAGCAGCATGGCATCGGTACCGAGAGAGCGCTGGCGACCGAAGGTTAGCGTGCCGAATTGCGTGGACGATACTCCGCCATAGATTTCGTCATTGAAGGGCTGGCCCGCGCGCGCGCCGTCGATGGCGTACGAATAGGCTTCCCTGGGAAGGCCGTTGTTGATGGTCTGAGTGGCTGACGCGTTGGCCAGCAGGCCGGACTGCGGATTGATGCCAGTGGAAGCGTTGAACACAATGGACCAGCCAGGCAGAAACTCCTCCTTGCCGCGGATGCCCAAACCGGTCTGCTGCAGGTTGTTCGGTGCGACCACGAATCGATGTTCGTAGCCGTTGCGGTTGATCAGCGATGCGCCTTCATAGTTGTAGCCGTTTTCCGGCAAGCCGTGGCTGACCCAACCGACGCCCACGTCGTAGGCGCCGTACAGGGTGATGCCGTGCCACGTCAGCGTGCAATCGGTGGTGGCGAACTCGTGGCCGCTCGTGCAAGCGTCGGGGGCGGTCCGCTGCATCGTGATGTCGACGGTGGCGTCCTGGCCAACCGCCAAGCTGATTCCCGTGCGCGTTTCATCGGCGAACCGTGGTTTTGCCGCGCGAATCTCGAAGTGTCCCGGAGGCAGGCCGGACGCGTGATAGTGCCCCCGGCCGTCGGTTACGACCGTGCGGGTTACCCCCGTATCAACATTTACGATAGTTACTCTCACATCAGGAAGGGTTGCGCCAGTTTGCTCGGTCACGGTGCCGGAAAGGCTGGCGCCGGTTTGCGCCCAAGCAGCGCCATTTATGCACAGGGAAATAAGCAGCGCCGTCAAGCAAGCGGTTTTGGTTCGATTTCTCACTTGTTGCGCGATCATCAACATGCCTCCAAGTGGACACACGAGATATCCGCGAGCCAAAGCTTTGTCGGTGAAGAAAGAGCCCTTATTCAATACGGTTCGAACCGCTAAGTCAAACCGACTTAATTCGGATAGCGGGTATACGGAATTACGCGAATTGGCTTACCAAAAATCGCCTATCGGGAAGGCAGCAGCAGCGGCTAACTTCGTAATCAGGGGACCAAGACGGCTTTGCCGGGCCTGCCGGCGGCGACGTAGGAATACAGCTGCCGCGCCTCGTCGAGCGAACCGCGTTTTGCAATGGCCGCGGGTTTGAGCACGCCTGCTTCAAACAGAGGAGTGAGGGAAGAAAGCAGGCTGGCGCCATCGGTGACCGTAAGCGCCACAGTGTCGACACCCAACAGGGTGAGTCGACGATGGTAAAAATCGATGAGATCGAAGCTGACGCGGCGGTTGCCCACGGATGTGATATTGACTTGACGGCCAAGCTGGCGCAGGGTCGAGAGCACCGGCTCGAACAGTTCGCCTCCGACGCAGTCGAAAGCCACGTCCACGCCTTGCCCCTCAGTAATTTCCTTCACCGCTTCTTTCAAATCGGACGAACTGGTGTCGATGTAGCCAAGCAAGTCGATTCCGTCCAGCTGCTTGGATTGCAACGGCTTGCGATCGACGGCGATGAGCTTGGCGTTGTGCGTGTGTCCGAGTTGCAGGACCGCGGAACCCACACCGCCTTGCGCTCCGGTGACCAGCAGAGTTTCGCCCTGCTGCAAGTTGGCGCGGCGGAAAAGTCCTTCGTAAGCGGTCAGAAAATTTACGCCAACGCAGGCGGCATCCTCGAAGGAAAGGTTGCGAGGCTTGGCGGAAACGGCTTCCGCCGGGATGACCAGGAATTCCGCATGGCTGCCATCGCGCGTGAAGCCAGTGTCTCCGCCGCTGCCCCAAACTTCCGTGTTGCGCAGGTTGGCCGGGCCTTCGACGACAATGCCCGCGAAGTCGCGGCCCGGCGTGCGAGGAAGCGTTGTGGATGCCATTCTGCCTTGCAGATTTTTCACGTCACTGGGATTGATGCAGGCAGCCAGCACTTTGATTTGCACCTCCCCGGGATGGAGGATGGGATTCGGGATTTGTTCGACAGTGAGATTTTGGAGGTTATCGGCAAAGACGGAAAAACGGACCGCTTTCATGAAGGACCCCTCCTCTGGAGCGCGAGCTGGAGTCTGAAGGCTGGAGCACTTTAGGGACGCCTCCGAGGATATCACGCGAGATTCGGGTTGACGTTAGAGAGGCAGTGGGTATGCGCGGGAAGAGTACAATTTCAATTATGAAAAAACCTTGGCGTGTTTGTGCGGCCTGCGTTTGCTGCTTCGGGCTGGTGGTGTTGCCGGCTCTGTCGCAGCAGTCCAGGGAAAAAAAAGAGGTACGGTTTACGCTGGACGATGGAGCGATTGTGCGCGGCGACTTGCTCCAGAAACAGATTGCGCTGATTTTTACCGGCGGCGATTACGGGGAAGGAACCGAGCCAGTTCTGAACACCCTGGACAAATTGCGGATCAAGGCAGGTTTTTTTGTGACCGGGGGATTTTTGAGCGATGGGGGACGGCGCCACTTGGTGGAACGCGCCGTGTCGAAAGGGCATTACGTGGGGCCCCATTCGGACCAGCATCCGCTGTATTGCCCTTGGGATGATCGCGAGAAATCGTTGATCAGCGAAGCGGATTTCAAGAAGGATTTGCGAAAGAACATTGCCGATCTTAAGGCGTTGGGCGCGCTGAAAGCGGAGCCGGTTTATTTCATTCCGCCGTATGAATGGTTCAACGCCGAGCAAGTGCAGTGGGCTAAAGAAATGGGTGTGGTGATGTTTAATTTTTCTCCGGGAAGCGGTTCGAATCGGGATTACATGCCGGAGAGCGATCCGCGGTTCGTTTCGTCGCAGAAAATCTTGCAGGATATTTTGGCGTACGAACAGAAAGATCCGCACGGCTTGAATGGCTATATTTTGCTGCTGCATTTGGGCGCGGACCGCAAGGACAAAATGTTTCTGTTGCTGGAGCCGCTGGTCCAGGAATTACGCTCGCGGGGATACACATTTGTGCGCATTGACGCGATGTTGCATGCGGCGGAGCAGGCGGAAGAAAACCGCGCAAGGTAGTGGAAGGGCAAGTGATGACGGATGGGGCGGGAGCATGGCTATAATGCGAAGGGGAGCGAGGGGGCCAATTGACGAAGCGAGTGTGGCGGGTGGTGAGCCGCGTATACCCGAGGTGCAGCACGATTACGCAGGCGATTGCATACAACGTGTTCCTGGCGTTTTTCCCGATGATACTGCTGGCCGTCGGCTTTGCTTCGACGTGGATTGGGAACAAAGCGGGAACGCTGGAGGCCTTCCGGAATTTTACGGATTTTCTGCCGCCGGGGAGCCAAGGAATTGTGACCGATTTTCTGGATCGGCGCGAACCGGACATCTGGAAATATGCGCTGGCCGGGGCTGCCGGAGCGTTGATCGGCGGAACGCAGGTGATGAAGTTGCTGATGCAGGGGATTCACCGGATTTATGACGAAGAAGAGCGCATCGGATTCGTGCATCGTCAATTGCGCGGGCTGCTGCTGTTGCTGATCACCATGATGCCGATCCTGGCGGCGGGCATTTTGGGAGTGTTCGGCCGGCCGTTGCGGCATTGGTTGACCGGAACGCTGGGTCGTGGGGCGCCGGTCCATAGCATGTGGCTGGTGTTCTTTCCGTTGATTGCCATGATTCTGGCGATGCTGGCGTTGACGGTGATTTACTGGGTGGCGCGGCCCAGAGAAAAGCACCTACGGCAAGTGTTGCCGGGAGCGGCCATGGCCACACTGCTGTGGTGGCTGGCCAACGCGCTGTTTGGATTTTATGTACGGAAAATGCCGGCGAACGTGGTGTATGGCGGACTGGCGGCGGTGATCGGTTTGCTCGTGTGGATGCAGATTTCGGCGATCATTGTATTTTTGGGCGCGGCGTGGAATGCGGAATTGGCCGCGGTGAAAGGCCATGGTGGTTGACGAGCTGCCAATGACGAAAGTGGAAGTAGAAAGCTACGCGGGATACAAAGCCGACGAGCGGCCGATGCGATTAAGGCTTGGGGATCGCAGCCTGGAAATATTGGAAGTGGAAGACCGCTGGTATTCGCCGGGAGAAACGTATTTCCGCGTGCGGGTCGAGGGCGGCGACCGGTACGTGTTGAAGCACGTGCAGGCGCAGGACGTTTGGAGCCTGGAGGGTTACCGCAGCGGGGCGAATTAAGGTTGCGGCTTTAGCGGAACCACGGCGCCGGACGGCGCGATCGATCCTGAGCAGTATTTCAGCTGAAATTTGAAGCGACGATGCGGCCGATATTGGCGAGGGCCGCGTAGTGGTCAGACTCGGAAGCGGCGGATTCCACAAGATAAGCGGCGACCAAGATCGGCCGGCGATTCGGTGGCCAGCTGATCGCGACGTCGTTAATGGAACCATTGCGCCCGTGGCCGGTTTTGTCACCGACGCGCCACGCGGAAGGAAAACCAGCACGTAGGGACTGCGTTCCGGTGGTATTGCCGATGAGCCAATCCTGCAAGAGTTTTTGAGAATCGGGAAAAAGCGCGCCCGGATCGACTAAGAGCTTTTTCATGTCGCTGAGCATGGCAGACGGCGTGGTGGTGTCGCGCGGATCTCCCGGAATGGCGGAGTTTAAGCTGGGTTCGTTGCGATCGAGACGGGTGAGAGAATCGCCGAGGGTGCGCGCGTACTGTGTGAATGCGGGGGGACCGCCAATAGCGGCGAGCAGGAGATTGGCGGCGGTATTGTCGCTGTATTGAAGGGCGGCGGCGCAGAGCCCGGAAACGGTCATGCTGCCCTCGGCCACATGGTCTTTGGTGATGGGGGCCCATTCGAGCAAATCGTCTTTGGTGTAAGGAATCGGACGATCGAGTTTCTCCTCGTGATGATCGACGCGCGCGAGGATGGCGGCGACGAGGAGAAACTTGAAGGTGCTGCACATCGGGAAGCGCTCGGAGGCGCGATGCTCGAAGTGTTGACCGTTGCCGGTGTCGAGGGTGGCGACGCCAACGCGTCCGCCAAGATGGGTTTCGATGGCGGCCAAAGCTTCCGTGGGATTGGGCGCCGCAGTTGAGTTCTGAAGCAGCGTGGTTCGCGCGAGGAGGATCGGGAATAAAGCGGAGGCTTGTAGGAGCCATTGGCGTCGAGTCAGAGAAGCCCACGGATTGCTTGAATTTTGGGCCAGGCTTTGTTTGTGGCAGGCTGGGGGCAACGTGGTGTCCTCGAATGTGGGCTTAGACAGTGTCTCATTGCCGACCGAGAGGGGAAAGTTGGGTTCGAAGACTGAAAGGGTGAAAGAGTTCAAAAGTGTAAAAGGAACACCCGAGCTTGCGAGGGCAAGCAAATTGCTAGTACTGGCCTGAGAAATGCGACACCGCGCAGCCTTTCCTCGCATCTAACCATAGTAGATACCTGGGTCTTCACATGCCTCGTCGTGGACGACACTGGCTCACGAGGAGGAGTTTGTGAATACGAATGTAGTTCGACTCACCCTGACGTTTTGTTTCACCCTGTTCACTGTGTCGGGCCTGTCCGCCGACCAGCCTACTCCCGATAACACGGAACCGGTACACATGGTGGTGACTGCTGAACCGCACAAAGGAGCAGACGCGACCGCGGTCAAGTCCGCAGACGTCGCTGTCTACGAAGGAAAGGAGCGAGATCAGATCGCCACGTGGATTCCGGCGCAAGGAGATCACGCCGCGCTCGAGTTTTACATTCTGATCGACGATACCTCCCGCAGCGCTCTGGCCACGCAATATGCGGACATCAAGAAGTTTATTGCCGCGCAACCGCCCACTACCAAGATCGGCATCGCGTACATGCAGAACGGCATGGCCCACATCGAGCAGAATCTGACCACCGATCACGATCAGGTGAACAAGGCGATTCGCTTGCCGTTGGGCTATTACGGCGCCAACGCCAGCCCATACTTTTCGATTAGCGATCTGGTGAAGAAGTGGCCGGCAGACACGGCTCGCCACGAAGTGCTGATGATCAGCAATGGGTACGATCCGTATTACGCCACAGCGGACTTGCTCGATCCTTATCTGGAGGCGGCGATTACGGACGCGCAGCGTGCCGGCGTGATTGTGTCGGCGATTTACGAGCCAGGCATCGGCCATATCGGCCATAGCTATTGGCTCAGCTATTGGGGCCAGATGTACCTGGCCAAGCTGACCGAGGAAACCGGCGGCGAAGGTTATTACATCGGCTTCAATGGCCAAGCGCCGGATTTCAGTCCTTACCTGAAAGATCTTTCCGATCGTTTAAACCACCAATATATTTTGGGGTTCATCCCCAAACCGCAGAAGAAGGCCGGCATGCAACCGGTCAAGCTGAAGACCGAGTTGCACAATGTGGACCTGGTCGGAGCCGCGCGGGTGTACGTACCCGGCAATGGGCGGTAGGGAGTGAAAAAGTCAAAGAGTGAATCGTCAGGTCGGCTAAGGAGTGTTCGCGGCCATCTGACGTGGTCTCCACAAAAGAAGAAAGCCCAGGCTTGCCCCGCAAAATATCGTGGGCACTAACCAGTTGGCGCCAAGAAACTTCAGGGCTACACCAAAACCAGCGATGCTCATGGCGATGCTGAAGCTAATGAAGTGGGCTCCCTTCCAGAGTTTGAGAGCTTTGCTGAGGTCAATCGGAAGCGATTCGGTCGATTGTCGGAAGAGCTTCTTCCGTATCTGGATTCCACTGGCGACGCCCCACGCAGCGACAAAAACGAAGGCGGCCAAAACCGATGACGAAACGCCGCGAGGAGCAGGGCTCATTTGGTGGAGTAGGAAGATGAAACAGAACCATGCGAATAGGAAGCCAACGTAGGCTAACTCGATTTCCGTTTGTGTGCGAGACGTGGCGTCGGATTTACTGCGCCCGAGGATCTGATAGCACCTTCCGAAGCCAAAGCAGGCTACTCCCGCGAACAGCGCGTCAAATGAGCCAACAGAGGAAGGAGCGACGCGGCGATACTTCTCGTGAGCTAAAAAAAGACGCAAAGCGCGGCTCACAAAAGCGGTTCCAGAAAGCAGGGTCATCGCGAGCGCGCCGTATCGAAGCACGTATTTCATGGGTGGGATGCTAGCACAGGTTCTCATTGAGACCTGGCCGAGTGGAGCGACCGGACAAGTTTGGCGGGTTCAAACTTGTCCGGCGACAGGGTTAGGAGCCGGCCTTGGCGCTGGAAGCGGCTCCGATGGATTGAATGGCCGAGGATTCGTCGGGGTGAATGTCGAACACGGAGTGGAGCTTGGTTTTCAGGAGCAGGTCATTCACCAGGTTGGTGAGGTTGCAGAGTTTCAAGTGGCCACCCTGATTGCGAACGGTCGCGTGGGTGCGGACCATTTCGCCGATGCCGGCGCTGTCCACGTAGTGAACTCCCTGCAAGTTGAGCAATATCTTCTTGTGTCCCTGGGCGAGCAAGTCGCGAATGGTGTCGCGCAGCATGACGTTGCCTTCGCCGAAGGTGATGCGGCCAGACATATCGACGACCGCTATATCGCCGACCTGGCGAACGGACGTTTGCGCCTTGGCGGCACTGCGCTCCTGAATGCTGAGGCCGAGCCGATCGAGAATGCCACTGGCGCCGCGCGCGACGTCGGTCGACTCGGAGCGCACCACAATCAAGCTATGGCCTTCTTTTAAGACGCTGCGGAAGAAATCCGCATCCTGGGCGCGTTCGGCCGCGGAAGCCTTCTGCGATTCCGTGCCGATCAAGCCGAGCAACGCAGCCGCACCAAGACCCAACCCGAAGACAATTCCGCCGATGCCGGGGACCAACAACACCGAGGCGGCGATGGCACCCGCGGTAACGCCAGTAACTCCGGTAAGCGCTCCCGTACTGAGTTCCTTGCCCACAACTTCAGCATCCGAGCCCGAGCGGGTCAGAAAGGTGATCGAATCTTGCGGGACTTTGCTGCCTAAGAGTTCCCGAACCGCTTCTTTTGCACGCTCCGGTGAATCAAAAACTCCAATTGCTGTCTCCATGAGGACCTCCAGGTCAAGATTGATCTCACTTAGCTGACTATCCGTCTGACTTTTGGGGACGAATACAACGCTGGGAGAGGGGCCCTGGGCCGTCAACTTGCGATGGGGAAAGATGCTCTCGGATGGGCGTTTTGTCAAGCGAATAGTAACCTGTCGCGAAGGCAATGCCGTCTTGCGGGTAGGCGGGAGCGCGAAGGCAGGGAGATCTGTGTACCAGATAAACCAGCCCTTTCGGCCGGTATCGGTTCGGACACCGGCGGGGGCGCAACCGGTGACACCCTGGGCGCGAGACCATAGAGTGAAAGTCCCAGCCAGGAGTCGACCCGTGAAAATCATTCGTCACATGATCGTGCTTGCTGCCACACTGGCATTTTTTGTTCCAGCCGCGCGCGCGGAGCAAGCGCAAAAAGCCGCGTCGCACAATTCGCAGGAAGACCGCATCAAGAAACTCGAGGAGCGCGCGGACGCCGCGGAAAAAGCGGCCGCCAGCGCGGTGATGGAAAGGGACTACATCACGCGCACGCAAAAGCAATACGAGGCGTACTACCAAAAGGTGCTGAACACGCAGATGTGGACGCTGGGAATGATGGGAGTGCTGCTGACCCTGGTGTTTGTGCTGGTGGCGCGGTTCAGCTTGCGGATGATCGACGAACAGACCAAAACGGCCACGGCTGGAGCCACGGTCCAGATGCGCAACGAATACGCGCGCGCGATGGCGAAGGAAGTGCAGAAACTGTGGGATTCCAATTCGGCGGACAGCAAGAAGCTGAAAGAAGCGCTGACCGCGCAGATCGCGGAGTTGGAGCAGAACCTGAAGGACCGCTCGGATTTTCAGATGCAGTTTGTGCAGGCGCTGGCGGGAGGCGTGGCTGGGCAGCACGCCGATGCGGTGGCGGTATTTCGCAACGCTTTGGCTGCGTATAAGTCGGGCAAGCCACGGAACCTGATCGAGACGAAGATCGGCGCAATGGCAGTGCGATGCGTCTTCGAATCGGTACAAAGAGCGCAGGGCGAGAATTACCTGGAAAAAGCGCGCCAGGAATTGGCGGACGCGCTGTACGACAAACTCGACGAGGAACTGGCGATGGCGGCGCTGCAGGTGGGCTGGCTCGCGCCGCTGATCAATGAAAGACGGCCGGCGGTGGTCGAGCCTCCCGCACCTGAGCCTGCCGCGGAGACGCCGGCTCCCGCGCCGGTGCGGCATATCGTATCTGCGGAAGCAGATTTGCCGCTGGATGACGAGTGCGACTCGTGCCGGTTGATTACCACATGAAGGCGCGGACACGGCGACAACCGGCTTAAAGTGAACCTGCCAGTCCGTTTAGCGGTAAAGCCTAAAGAAGCCAAGGGCGACGGACACAGCCTTAACAGCCTGCGGAAAAACTCCCGTGGCACAGACACTCTTGTCTGTGCACTCGAGCCAAATGCAGCAAAATCAGCACAGGCGAGAGTGCCTGTGCCACGAAAACGCTCAGTTCTGGACTTTTTCCGCAAGCTGTTAAGCCTGTGCCGCTGTAAGATCCACGCTCTGTGCGTTCGTCAGGGCACGGCTTCAGCCGTGCCGTAACAAGGGGAAATCGCTGCGGCTTCAGCCGCTGAGGCGTGTTCGTTCCTCGCGGCCATCAAAAGCTATTTTTTGCCGGTCAACGGAGGTAGTTCGGAGGAACGATCTGGAAAAAAGATCCGCAGCACGAGAAAAATCACAAAGCCGTAGCCCAAAACATTCGATAGCAAGAATAAAAGGTCTTCGGAGATGAGGTTGTCCGCATACTTCCAGGGAATCCATTCGAGGAATCTCAGCAAGAATGTCTGCATCAGATAGGCGCCGGCATAGGTCAGATAGGGAACCGGCCGATTGATTCCGGTAAATCGCAGAGCGATCGCGAGAACCGTGAGGAAAACTCCGCCAAGAAGGGAATACCAGATGAGCTTGCGACGCACGTGGGTACCTAAGCGAACAACCGCGAATGACACCGGGGCATCCGCTGAAATTTCAGCTTACCTGGAATTTGCTGTGTACGCGAGTCAGTCTTGCGGTTCTGCCTTGTCCAACGAAGCTCCTGCTTGGTCAGCTAATCCACAAGAAGCACACACCACCCACGTAGGAAGGGCCGCCCATTTCGAGCGGCCCCCGTCATCAGGATCATGATCATTCACATCACGGGTAGGGTTGGAAGACGATGGAGTCAAAGGTGCCGGCCATTTCGCTTTGCGCTCCATTGCCCGGGCCTACGGTGACGAACAGTTCGTTCACTGCTCCATTGGAGGCGCTTCCGCCGCCGAAGGCGATGCCCCAGAGGTTGTTCAGGATAATCTTTTCACCGCGTTCGTTCCTGATGGTACCGACAAACTCGCCGGTTCTGGGATTGAAGGCGTTGATGGTACCGTCGGTGGAGTTGTTGGAAACCAGCAGTGTATTGCTGAGCGGGCCAAAATTGCTGGGAGCGAGGGCAATGCCCCAAGCCTGATTTAGCGGCAGTCCGTGGATCAGAGTCTTCACCAAGGTGCCATCCTCCGTGAACACGTCGACGAAACCGTCGGCGCCCACGTTGGGCACAGCATAGGCGACGTAAACCAAGCCATTGATGTCTTGAATGCCAAAGACCGAGAAGGTTGACGGGATGGAAGGATCGCCAAAGGACTTCACCAGGCTAAAGCTGCCGTCGAACATATCGATTTTATTGTTGGTGTTGTCGGCGGCGTAGAGGAAGTTCCCCGAGGCGTTGCTGGTGATGGCCAAGCCTGTGTACATTGCCTTGCTGGCCGAGTTGTCCACCACGAGGATCGCTTCGTTTTTGTTCACCCCCGGTGCCCAGCCGCTAATCGTGCCGTCTAGCGTGGCGAAAATAAAAGCGGCAGGCTCGCCCTGAATCGCGAAATCCTTCGATCCGTTGAAAACGATTCCCGTCGGAGTGCCCGGGCCGTTTAGGCCAGTGGGCGAGGACGGTCCGTTTCCGGCGGTGGGAATCAAAACCTTGAGCGACTGTGGCACTCCGGTTGCATTGTAGAGCGTCGACCATCCCGAGAGGTTATCGCTGACCCACCAAGCGGATGTGGCGCTTCGGGCTAATCCCCAAGCGTTGACCAGCAGTGGATCAGTGTTCGGGGCATGCCGATCGACTTGATTCGAAACCAGAGTGGTAAGGTGATATTGAGCTTGGGCCGGGGCCGAAGCCAACAAAAGAACCAGGCCGAGGCACGCGGCGGCCGCAGTCCTGCAAATCTGCATACGAATTTCCTGCATCCTAATCTCTCCTTTGACGAACTCAGCAGCAGAGGGAGGTCGAACCATCGGTCGGGTGGTGGGTTCCAAACCTGCTCTGACTTGCTTGGCTCGTGATCGTAGGCGGACTTGCAGGGAGGAATTGTCATGGGTTTGTCGCGACTTTGTAAATCTTTCTAGTCCGATTAGGCTTAGCCAAGGGTGCGAGTCTCGCTCGGCCGCAGGCCCATCTCGCTCTTCTCTGTGCGCTGGGTGTTTTGCTTTTCGGTGCGGAAGCGCAAAGCGCAACACAGAAGACGCGGAACAACGAAGAGGGTTGGCACGCGAACTATGGGGAAACTGTTGGAAAGACTCTTCGCGAGGTCAGCCAGAAAAAGGGTGGCGGAAAGGGCTACTCGTCGCGGAGGGCGATGAGGGGATCGACGCGCGTGGCGCGGCGTGCCGGCACAAAGCAAGCTAGGAGTGCCGAGAGCAGGAGAACGCCAGCGACGGCGCTGAATGCACCGTAATCGAAAACACTGACGCCGTAAAGCAGACTGCTCATAAGATGGCCTACGGACCACGCTCCCGCAAAGCCGATGAGCACTCCTATGGCACCGAGAGCCATGCCTTCCTTCAAGATCATGCCGAGAACTTGATCGGAAGCAGCACCTAAGGCCATGCGTAAGCCGATTTCGTGGGTACGCTGCGCAACGGCAAAAGACATCACGCCATAAATGCCGAACGCCGCAAGCAGCAGAGCAATGGCCGCAAAGGCCGCGAACAAAACGGCGCCGAAGCGATCACCTCCCATGGATTCGTCGACAAGCTGATCCATGGTTTTCACGTCGGCCATGGGCAGATCAGGATCCATGGATTGCACGACGGCGGCGATGCTCTTGGACATGCTTGCCGGATCACCGAAGGTGCGCACCGCCATGCCTACGCCGGGCCACGGACTCTGAGCAAAGGGCACGATGATTTCCGGGCGCTGGCCATCCTTAGGGTCGGGGGTCCGCACATTTTCGTATACGCCGACAATCTGCCAGGCGACGGGTGGTCCGAGTTTCGCCACGCCGGGAATCAACTGTTCCACCGAGATCTGCTGCCTGAGCGGATCGACATCATGAAGATACTTTTGGACAAGGTCGACATTAACAAGGGCCACGGGCATCCCGCCGGCGGTGTCCGCTTCGGTAAAAGTGCGGCCGCGCTTGATGTGAATGCCGAAGGTTTGAAAATATCCCGGAGAAGCCATATAGAAGCGAGCATCGGGACGCTGGGAGGGATCGACGATTTCCTTGCCGACAATGTTGAAGGGCATGCCGAAACTTGCGCCGAGGACCGGCATGCCAGTGGATACCGAGGAACTGGAGACGCCCGGGAGAGCGTTCACGCGGTCAAGCAGCTCGCGGTAGAAGGACAGCATCTCTTGGGGCTTGGGGTGACGTTCGTAAGGCATGGGCAGAGCGAAAGTCAGAATATGATCGCTGCGGAAACCGGCGTCGGCGTGTGCCAGGTTCCAGACACTGTGAATGGCCAAACCGGCAGCGGCAAGGAGGGTGAGCGCGAGTGCAAACTCCACAACAACAAGGGCGTAGCGAACGCGGTGCCGGCCAACACCAATGGAACCGTGGCCGCCGTCCTTGAGCGCATCGGTGAGGTTGAGGCCCATAGCCTGGAACGCGGGAGCGCAGCCGAACAGGATGCCGGAGAGCATTGTGGCGGCGAGGGTAAACAGAAGCACGGGCAGGCTCAGGCGCACGTCTGCCTCGGACGGCAGAGTGAAGGGAGGCATGAGCGTGAGAATCAATCTCAGGAAGCCCCAGGCCAAGGCGACACCGAGCGCGCCACCGATCGCGGCGAGGGCTACGCTCTCAGTGAGGAACTGGGCGAAAAGTTGGGCACGAGTTGCGCCGAGAGCGCCACGAATCGCGACTTCTCTGCGACGAGCGGTGCCGCGCGCCAACAGCAGATTGGCGACATTCGCGCAAGCAATGAGTAACACGAAGGCGACGGCGCCGAGCAGGATCCAGAGTGCGCGAATGGTGTCGGGGGCGAGGAAATCGTTTTGCAGCGGCTCGACAGTAGCGCCCCAGCCGGTATCCGACTTGGGATAGACCTGGGCGATGTGCTTGGTGACTGCGTCCATATTGGCATTGGCTTGAGCAATGGTTACGCCGGGCTTGAGACGGGCCAGTACCAGCAGCCAATGGAAATCGTGATTGATCTGCTCTGGCTTGAATGCCAGCGGAATGTACAGTTGGCTCTGCACGCGGTCGGTGGCTCCCGGCGCGAGGACGCCCACAACCGTGTATTGCTCGCCGTCAAGCCGAACGGATTTGCCGAGAATACCGCGGTCGGCGCCAAAGCGGTTCTTCCAGAGCTTGTAAGTGAGAATGGTTTCGTGGTCTTTGCCCACCTCGCCTTCGACAGGCAGGAAATCGCGACCGAGAAGCAAAGGCTGACCGAGAATTTCGAGAAATCCGGGGGTGCAAGGTTCGGCTTGTATCTGCTCGGGATGGCTGGAAGTGGAGAGGCTCATGCCGCGTCCGTTCCACGCCGCGATGGCCGAAAACACGGAGTTTTGTTGTTTCCAGTCGAGAAAATCCCCAGCCGCGACGCCGTTTCGCTGGCCGTTGACCTTGGACCAGACCATGACAATGCGGTCGGAGTCGCGGTAGGGAAGCGGGGCGAGCAGGGTGGCATAGACGACGCTGAAGATGGCGGTGTTGGCGCCAATGCCCAAGGCCAAAGCAAAGGCGGCGACGGTGGTGAAGCCGGGGGTCTTCCAGAGGAGGCGGAGAGAGAATTGGAGATGACGCCAGAGGCTGTTCATGAGGGTCACTCCTTTTTAAGGGATGCGTCATCTAGATAGACGAGAGAAGGTGGGGTTAAGTTCCGTAAGTGTGGCCGGGACCTTGGGGGTTATTCTGTCGACCGGTCAGATGGTTCTGGCGGGAATGGTGTTCTTCTTCTTTTCATCGAATCGCAAAGAGATGAGGAATGCTGTTCCGCCGCTGCGGCCCATTTGACCAGATGACTTTCTAACTATTGTTTAGTATGTTGGTCTTAACGCATCGACGGAATTTGTTTCCTGCGCATTTTTTCATTTTTGCGAGAAACGGAGAGACAGATGAAGCTTCTGCGCTGCCTTGCTCTAATGTGCTTTTTTGCCGGAACCTGTCACGCCCAGTTGCCCGAATACTATCAAAGTATCAATCGCGTCACATGGCTCTCGCAGAACATGGATGCGATTTTGCCCGCATGGATTGCACTCGGAATGACCGACATCCACAAGTATGCGAAGGTCAAGGCCGTGGGCACCGATCATGGCAAGCCCACCACCATCTATGCCCGCCAAGTTACAGGACGGCTCGGCAATCTGACCGTCAACTTCCTTCAGCCAACCCAAGGCCAGGTGAACTCCTACCAGGATTTTCTGCAAAAGCATAAGGACGGCATTTTCGCGGTTGTCCATGAGGTGCTCACCAGGGAGGAGATGGACAAGGAAATTCAACGCATGGCCAGCCTGGGAGTCAGTGTGCTGCAGCAGGTAACCATAGAAATCGACCACGCCCCGGTGACCTACACCTACTTCGACACCGAGCCACTGGGAAAATACGTGCTTGGCCTGGTCTACTGGCCTGGCGGAGCGCCCAAGCCTCTGGAGCAGAAAACCGTCTCGCACATCGCTCCTGTGGTTCGCGATGCCGCGGCGGTTCGGGATTTTTGGCAGAGGCTGGGCTTCCCTGGTTTTGAGCTGGAGCATGCGACGCCGCGCGACGATTCGCGCTATCGCGGCCAGCCGCTTTCCCTGGCGTTTGAAGTGGGCTTTCAACACCTCGGCTCCATCAGTTATGAGTGGATTCAGCCTCCAGCCACTCCTGCCAATATTTATGAGGATTTTCTGACGCTTCATGGCGAAGGCATCCAGCACATTGGAATGCCGGTGGACGACCTCTCCAAAGCTACTGCCGCTTATGAAAAATTGGGCTTTGGCGTGTGGCAGGCCGGAGCATGGGGCGATGTCGGAAAGCCGGACTCCGGGCAGTACCACTATATGGACACCGACAAAATCGGTGGCGTAAGTGTCGAGCTGATCCACGCGTATTAACAGCCACTATCTGCAACTGAAGTAGCCACTTCGCAAACCACAACTCTTCTGTGTAAGGGCGATGTTCTTTTGGGCCTGGGACGAAGCCTTAGCACAGCATTGATCGGTGACAAGAGTCGCGAGACCGTGGAGACAGAAAGATAGAGATGCGAGATTTACGGGAGCAGGCCATAGACGCAGACGGAAGTGGTGGTGGCGAGGAAGACTTTGCCGTCGGCGATCGTGGGAGTGATGAACTTGTTGCCTGGGCCACACTGGTCGCGCCCATTGGGAGCTTGGTTGGAATTATAGAGCTCATTCGTGAGGTTGGTGGCGTCGTAGGCATGCAGCACCGCGGGGCTGGTATTTTCATGCGCCCAGAGAATGGCGTTGGCAGTGCCATTGGCAGAGACCGCGGGAGCGGTGCCGGGATAGGCGAAGCTGTTGCCAGTTTGTGAAGAAGGCGAGGAGGCGAGTTTGGCGGAGGAGATGGGGAAAGCGCGGAGCGGGCCGCCGACTGCGCCGTAGTAGACGGTGTTGTTGAAGTAAGCGGGGGTGGACCAGATGCCGCCGGGAAGCGCATTGGAGAGTTCCTGCCAGACATTGTTGCTGGAAGCGTTGAATTTCCCCATAGAGTCGCGATTGACCACGTAGATGTTGCCGTCTTTGCCGGCGCCCACGGCGAGATGGCGCACGGTGTTGGTGGAGTCGGTGAAATCAGGGAGAACGAGGGCGCTGCCGGAGCCGAGGTCTACGTCACCGTTGGATTCGCTGACTTCGTTCGACATGGCGAAATAATCGGCGACCGTGAGGGTATTGCTGGCGGTAGAGATTTTGACGAAAGAATTGCCGTAGTCGCCCTGATTGGGGAAGCCGTTGGCGTTGAGCGTTGTGTCGAAGAGACCGTTGGCGGTGAGGACGTAAAGATTGCCGGAAGAATCGACCGCGGGTGCGCCTTCACTCATCCAGATGGAGGGGCCACCACCATTGGGGCCGAGATTGAGCACAGCGGTTTGGACCAGAGTCGATTCGTTGTAGCCGAGGATCCAGGCAGTGTAGGGTTCGGCATCGCAGTGCGAAGAGAAGCTCATATAAATGATGCCGTTGAGAAGAACCAGGCCGGGACGCTCCTTGTATTGGGCGGGAGCAAAAGTGGTTTGCCCGGAGGCATTCGGAAAAGTGGCGGCGATTTCTTTTGGGCCGCCGAACAGTTCGCCGCCGGTGGTGACGTCGAGGGCGTGGAGGCGGTGGTGGTAATTGCCCTGCGAATCTTTGGACATAGCGCCGAGGTACATGGCGCCGTGAGGGCCGGCGGTGCGGTCGATGACCGGAGTATCGGTGACCCCGATCTCGGGAGTAACTTGGTTGCAGCCGCGGTCGTCGCTGGGGGAGTCGCCGTTGGCGACGGAAACGGACCATAGGGTAGAGCCGGTGTCCGAATCGAAGGCGTAGACCATGTCATGCTCGGTGGCGACGAAGACAACGTTGTGCGTGGCCCCCGAGATGGAGAGTTGCGAGAGGTAGAGCGGTTGCGCGTCGACCTTACCGGTGACCGCGAGTGTCCGGAGTAGGCCGAAGCTGGTGGAGTTGACGTTGGAAGTGGTGAGCGTGGTTTCGTTGGGATTGAGGCCGGTGCGCGTGAGGTCGTTTTTGTAAGTGGTGACGTCGACGCCGGAAGATTGCGAAGAATTCACGGTGAGGGTGGCGTTGTTGCTGGTGATACTCCCGGCAGAATTCGAGACCATCACGCGGAAGCTGGAAGCGTTATCGGATTGCGCGGTGGCGGGAGTGGTGTAACTGGAAGAAGTGGCTCCGGAAATGTTGGAATTGTTCTTTTGCCATTGATACGAGAGCGGCGCGGTTCCCGCGGCGGCCACGGAAAAACTGGCGGTTTGACCCAAAGTGACGCTTTGATTGGCGGGTTGCGTGGTGATGGTAGGAGCTACCGGTTGCGTGCCACCGTTACCGCCCGAGTTGTTGTGGGAAGCACTGCCGCAGCCCGCAAGCAGCAGCAGCATTAAGCCGGAGAGAGTAGTGAGCGAGCGAGTCATGGCGTCTCCGAAACGGCTGAGTGTGAATCCGCGGATTGGGTAGGGACATTATAAAGGTAGCGGCGTTTCGAAGCATCTGGCCTGCGGGACAGGGCCGCAGAAAGCGGAGAGCGGCAGGGATCGGGGGTTGATTCCGTTCCGTCACGCCAACGTTGACTCGAAAGCGGTACTGGGCACGGATTCAGTGAAAGGGGATGCGAGAATCTGACAGACTATGCCTTAGGCAAGAACTGCCGGGAGCAAGAGGCCACTGTTTCGTGAACTAAGTAATCTGGAATCACGGTAGCAACCACGGGTGCCGGGTCGGCAAGTCTCGGGTAGGAGGTTGACAATGGCACAGAGAACCAGCTTTGCCGAAATGCGAGCAGAGCAGGCGCGAATGACGCAGAGTTGGAAACAGGAAGGGCGGCTCAGCGAAGCGTGGGTAGTGGCGGACCCGGAGATTGTGGAGATTTTCTCGGCGGGAGTTTCGTTTGGGCTGGAAATGGCGCGACGTGGCGCGGCGGCCTATACCCAGGACGAATGGCGGAGAGCGCTGCGCGAGGCCGTGGAGCGAGCCGCCGAGTTGGAAGTGAAGCTGGAAAGCGCGCGAGCGGGGATGGCGAAGAAGGGCAAAGAGCGGCCGTAACTGTAAGGAAGCGCTAGTGCTGAAAAGCCAAGCAGCGATAGGCCGTCGCGCGCGGCTCAAAAGCGCTAGCAAGCTACCGCACTCCAAGGGCTAGAACTCGGTAAAATCCCGCATGGAATCCATGTGCGCGGTCACTTTTCTTTGCAGGAAGTGCAGGTTCCAGCTGGCAAAGTGCGCCTCCTTGTAGGGAATCGGCAGGCGATGGATGGCGGAACGAGTGCTGTAGAAATCGTGGCGGATTTTCATGATGCGGCGCACCAACCCGTCGGGGGTGAAGTGCAGCGGCTGGAAATGGCAAGACAGCCCGGGCCAGCGCTCCATGTTGACCTCGTCGATCAACCGGCGTTCTTCCTTGAATTTTTGGTGCATGGCGGTGCCGCGCAGAGGCACCAGGATATTAAAGTACGCCGTCTGCGCCTTGTGTTCGTGGAGCAGACGAAGCGTGGCGTCAAACACGGAGTCATCGTCGGAGTCCGTTCCGAAGACGAAATTGAGGGAATAGCTGATGTCGCGTTTGGTCAGGTTGTGGATCATGCGCCCGTATTCCGAGGCTTTGTTGAAACTTTTGTGCATGTTGGCCAGCGTCTGTTGATTGATGCTTTCCACCCCGGTGTTGACATGTAGCAGTCCGGAGCGCTTGGCCAAGTCCATGAACTTTTCGTCCAAGCAATAGTGCGCGGAAAACAGCGTCGACCAGCGGATCTTCAGTGGGATCAGCGCTTCCATCAGTTCCATGGCGCGATCGACGTTGCCGGCAAACTGGCTGGCGGCGAAGAAGATGTGCCTGCTGCCGCAGCGTTTGATTTCGTCGACGACCTCGCTGGTCGGCCGGTAGCGATAGCCGTAGTCACCGTTCAAGCGCCGTTCGGCGCAGAAGTCGCACACGTAGGGACAGCCGCGGGAATACTGGATGACGTATGGGCGGTACCACACATACTTGGATGGATTGAGCAGATCCCACCGCGGCGCAGGCATGCCCTCCAGGCTTGCCACCTTGTCTCGGCGATAGAATTTTTTGAGCCGGCCTGCCACGGCGTCTTCCAGCATTTGGGGAAAGATTTCCTCAGCCTCACCGATGCAGACGCCGTCCGCGTGTTCCGCGACTTCGTCGGCGTAGAACGTCGCGTGCGGACCACCCATCAGGACGGGGATGCCCCTGCGTCGGAATTTCTCCGCGATCTCGTAGCCGCGCAACGAGGTGACCGTGCGGATGGTAATGGCGACGACATCGACGTCCGCCTGGAAATCGATCTCTTCGGTCGCGTCGTCGACCAGGGTGATCCGCCAATCTTTGGGAGCGAGCGCGGCTAAGTAGGGAATAACCGCCCCGACCAGCTTCCTCTTCCTTAATTTATAGGGCTGGAGCAAGCCTCGAAAGCGATAGCCCGTGGCCTGAGTGATCAGGAGTCGCGCCATGATGAAAGTGTCCTCGTAGGGAGTCTCGCAAGATTCACATTCAGCGCGGGATAGTTGATGTGACGCAGGATACTAGGCGTTGTTTATGCGAACGTCGCCCTCTCCTGCACGAGAATTACTGAACGTCGATTACCATCAGCGTTATATCGTCTTGCTGCGCCTGCGCGTTCGGCAACCACGCGCGTACTTCCGCGAGCATTTGCTCCAAAAGTTCCACGGGTGGGCGCGCTTGATTTTTGCGAACAACTTCTTCGAGCTTGCGGTCGCCGAAGAACTCTCCACTGGCATTCTGCGGCTCAATCAGGCCATCGGTGTACAGCACCAGGCGCTCGCCCGGATGGATGGCGAACTCGCGAACGGGATAATCGGGGTCGGCGATGATTCCAAACAATAAGCCATTGCTTTCGATGCGTTCCAGCTTGCCGTCCTTCCATCGCAGCAGCGGCGGATGCCCGGCCGCCGAATAGCAAGCCTTGCCGGACTCGGTATCGAGCCACAAATACGCGGCCGAGACGTATTGCTCGTGGATCTGCTTGAACAGGATGCGGTTCAACTCACGTAATACTTCTCGCGGGTCCTGAGCGCACGCTTCCACGGACTGGATCGCGACCTTGATCATCGAGGCAATCAGCGCCGCCGGCACACCGTGCCCGGTCACATCGGCCACCAGAAGCCCCAGGCACTTTCCATCCGCGCGGACGAATTCATAGAAGTCCCCAGCCACCGCGGCCATCGGCTGATAGGAGACGGCAATCTGGAGGTGCTGGATTTCCGGAATAGTGGCGGGGAGGATTGAGGACTGCAACTGCCGAGCCACTTCCAATTCCTTTTCGATGGAGAGCAACCGCCGCTCGTCGGCAAAGACCATTTGCACGCCAACATATCCGAGCGAGAGCAGGAACGCCGCAAAACCGAGGTGGTTCACAAGCGCGGGGGTGTTGTAACTAAGCGTGCGGGAGAGATTCACCCATAGAGCGATGCTGACGAAGATCAACATGCCTCCGGCGAGAACCCGGCGGTTCAGCAGAACCAAAAACTTGTCCGACAACTTTTTTACCGCGAGAACCGTGAACAGCACCAGAAGTCCGGCGACGGTGACTGCGTAGTTGTAACCGATGAACTTGTTTTCCGAGCCGCCGAGAATGACCCAGCTCACACCAGCTACGGCAACGGCGATGCCCAAGATGATGACGCTCTGGATGACCAGGCGAAGGCGCCCTACACTCAACTCCAAAAACGCGAGAAAGGCGACGACTACGGTGAGGTAGGCGATGATGGCATTCACATAGGGAACCGAGAGTTGCAACCAGGTTGGAAGCGCTGCGACCACCTGCGGCGTGCGCGTCAACAATCCCGTGCCATACATGGCGCTCCAGACACCCAACCACAGAAACAGGCGCACGCCAACGCGACGGATGGCGGCGATTGCGCAAGCCGTGAAGCCAATGGACAGAAAGAATGTGCCCGAAATGATTTCGACTAACTGGCCGCGGACCGTAGCGAGAGCTTGAACCTGCAAATGCGCACCTCTGGAGTTACGCCGAGATGAGCGAAGGGGCTAGCTGGTGGCCTCGCAGGGGATAAAGGTCGGCCGGCCACCCCAGTACCAGCTGTACGCACTTCGCTGGTTGGCCACAGTGATGGTGGTCACTCTAGGTGTGAGGGTGAACTGCGAGGGACTTCTTCGGCCCGCGGCGTGAATCCGCTGCTATGGCTCATTTCTTGCGCTGAAACAATCTTGCTCCAAGGTGATTCTTGCTGCGTCACTCGTACCTTAACGCCTCAACAGGATCTACCTTTGCAGCGCGCCGCACCGGCACCCAGCAGGCCAGTAGCGCTACGGCCACAAATAATAGACCAACGACGAGCAGCGTGACCGGGTCGCCGGGCTGCACCTCAAACAGGAACGACCGCAGCACGCGCGACAAAACCATCGCCAGCGCCGCCCCGGCCACCACTCCGGCGCTGATCAATCGTAAGCCTTCGCCGAAGATCAAGTTGCGAATGTCCTTTTGTTGCGCGCCGACCGCGCTGCGAATCGCCAATTCGCGCCGTCGCGAAGTCACCGACAGAGAAAGCACGCCGTAAATTCCCACCAGGGTCAAGACGCTGCCGACCACCGCGAAGCCAACCAGCAGTTGCATGGCGAAGCTACGCGAGGCCAGGGATTCGTCGCGAATCTGCTCGAGGGTTTTCACATTTTCAATGGCCGCGGTGGGATCCACCTTGTGGATTTCGCGTTCCACCGCGAGCATCACCGCCCGTGGGTCTGCCGCCGTGCGCACCACCAAGTGCTTCGAAAACGCATGCGCCTGCCACAGCGGCAGGTAGATTTCCGGAGACGCCGCTTGCGTCAAATCGTCAGTTCGGCCGTTGGCAATCTCGCCGACAATTTCGATGCCCGGTTTATCGCGGCCGTCTAGCCAGAACTCGCGCCCGACCGGAGACTGATGCGGGAAGAACCGACTGGCAAAAGCCTGGTTAACGATGGCTACTTTGGATGATTTGTCGTCATCGGTGGAGCGAAATGCTCTGCCGTCAAGCAACGGCTCGCCCATCAATTGGAAGTAGTCGGGCGTGACCGCGCGGAGCGGAAGAGCCGTTTTGTCGCTCTCTTTGACAGCCGGCGGCTGGCCCTCAATTTCCAAAGTCGCAGGCCAATTGTTGCCGGTGAGCGGCACTCCCCAGGCAAAGGCAGCGTATTGCACACCGGGGATGGCGGCCACGCGCTCGAGGGCTTGTCGATGGAAGGTGTCCCAGTTGGAGTAGTTCACCTCCGTGACGCTCATGGTCAAAATGCGGTCGGTGCTGTAACCGGAGGGCACCTCGGCGATTTTCAGCATGGTGCGGATTAGCAGTCCGGCGCCCACCAACAGCGCCAGGGTTAAGGCCGTCTGCGCTATGGTGACGCCGCGCAAAAGCCGGCGTTCACCGGATCCCGTAGTGCCTTTTGGCCCGGCACTCTTCAGCACCTCGACGGGATCGAGGCGAAACGCGCGCAGTGCGGGGAGAATCCCGGCGAAAATCGAAGCCAGCACCGCCGCCCCGAAGCTCCAGCCCAAGAGGGTCCAGCCCGCAGTGACGCCATCGAGCCGGGGCACGGCTTGGCCGGCAATTAGCTTCAGCAGCTTAACGCCGCCGAAGGCCAGCGCGACTCCGAACGTCCCTCCTAGCAACGCCAGCAGCAAGCCCTCCGTTAAGACTTGCCGAAAAAGGGCGACGCGGCCCATGCCCAGTGCGCCGCGCACTGCGTATTCCTGCTGCCGCTGCAGTCCGCGAACCAGCAGGAGCGCCGCTGCGTTTCCACATCCAATCAGCAACACCAGCGCCGCCGCGCCCAAGAGCGGCAGCAAAATCCTTCGGCCATCGCGATTCATTTCGTCGGCCAACGGCTGCAACTGCGGTGCGAATCCTTCGAACTGTGGCTCGGTTTGCGACTCCCGCGCCGCCACCAGGGCCAATTCTTGCTGAGCCTGGCGGAGCGGGATGCCTGGACGCACACGGGCCACGACGTCCCAGTAGGGATCGGTCATGGCCTTGGGGTTGGCTGCGACCGGAGCCCAGAAATCCACGGTGGCGTTTACGTTGTAGTTTGGTTCTTTCGCCGCACCCGGCGACGGCAAGAAACGTACTCCTGGCTGCATAACGCCAATGACCGTAGGGGGCACGTCCCAGCGGCTGATGCGCACGGTTTTGCCGACGATCTGCGGATCGCCATTGAAGGCGCGCTGCCAGAACTCATATCCGAGGACAATGGCCCTGGTTGG